>Ga0209536_100000588_pt1 | contig 58854 bp, 37 predicted proteins | sample DeeMarSeWOR28_12_FD_187461 | JGI IMG/M metagenome (GOLD analysis project Ga0209536, IMG submission 187461) | Marine sediment microbial communities from White Oak River estuary, North Carolina - WOR-2-8_12 (SPAdes) (version 2) | ecosystem: Environmental > Aquatic > Marine > Intertidal zone >...
GTCATATCAACCTCAATCTCACATGATTTGCTGAAAAAGATCTTCATCCCCGACATCACGGAGAAACAGGAGTTGTTGTTCGCCAGAATTGCGGCCGGCCTTGCCGTAATTCTCGCCGGTTATTTCGGTGTCAATCCTCCGGGATTTGTCGCCCAGGTGGTCGCGTTTGCATTCGGACTGGCTGCGTCGTCCTTCTTCCCGGCCATCCTTCTGGGCATCTTCTCCAAGCGCATGAACAAAGAGGGGGCCGTTTCAGGTATGCTCGCAGGCATCACATTTACCGCCGCTTACATCATCTATTTCAAGTTCGTCAATCCGGCCGCCAATGTCCCTGAGAGATGGCTGTTCGGAATCTCGCCCGAGGGAATCGGCACAGTGGGAATGGTCCTCAATTTCGCGGTTGCTTTGACGGTGTCGCGCTTTACCTCGCCGCCACCGGCCGGCGTGCAGGCCCTGGTCGAGAATATCAGAATACCCAAAGGCGCCAGCGAACCGCACGAAATCAGCGCGTGACAAGATCTCGACATGTAGGATGGGCAGGTTCTCTGCCCATGCCTGTTATTCTAAGGTCTCTTGTAGACAACGCCTTCCTTCATGACAAACAACACAGACTCAAGTGTTTTGATATCTTGCAGTGGATTGCCTTTGACTGCCACGATATCCGCCAGCATTCCAGGCTTCAGCGATCCTCGATCGTCGAGGCCGAGCAAATCAGCGGCATTAAGCGTTGCGGCGCGAATGGCTTCGATCTCTGACATCCCTGATTGAACATAGCAGTTGAACTCTTTGGCATTGTCACCATGCGGGAAGACGGCAGCATCTGTGCCGAATGCGATTCTTACACCTTGCTTGATGGCATTTTCAAGACTCTTTTGAGCTTTCGGAATTACGTCTTCGGCTTTCTTCCGTAAAGCCGGGGGAAGTATGTTCATATCCACTCCATCGCGAAGATACGCGGTCGGAACAAGGTACGTCCCATTCTTCTTCATCAATGTGATGGCCCTGTCAGAGAGCATGGAACCATGCTCAATCGAGTCGACGCCGGCTTCGATCGCAGCCATAGTACCTTCCGTGCCGTGTGCATGAGCAGCTACTTTTAGCCCGTGTCTGCGGGCTTCTTCTACAATGACCTGCAGTTCTTCCTTGGAATATTGTTGCGCGCCCACAGAGTCTTCGAAGGATAATATACCTGCGGTCGCCATAATCTTAATGACTTTCGCACCATGCTTGATCTGGTATCGAACCGCCTTGAGGACTTCCTCTGGTCCGTCCGCAATTCCCTGCTGCGGCCCCCATTCCAGGACACCGGGGATGAAACCGGTGACATCACCGTGCCCCCCGGTGATTCCGATCCAGTGGCCCGAAGGAATGATGCGCGGCGCGTCAACTGTCTCTTGATCGCTTGCTTTCATCAGCGCAACATCGATAAAGTCAGGAGATCCCACATCTCTTACGGTCGTAAAACCGGCCATGAGTGTCTTTTTTGCGTTCGCCACTGCACTGATGGCGAAGTCCGCAGTCGTCATAGTTACCGGCATATACTGGAAATCCTTTTCTCTAGTGAGCGCCAGATGAGTATGGCAATCGATCAAACCCGGAAGGAGGGTCACATCTCCAAGATCGATCATCTCTACATCCGGCAATGAAGGACTAGTGCTTACGCTCTTTATCAATCCTTCTTCAATAACGACAAAAGCACTTTGAACAATGATTCCTTGTTCAACATCCAACATGCGTGCTGCTTTCACGACCAAATCCGGCTCGTCTCCCATTGCAAGACAAGGGCAGGCCAAGAGCGCAAGAATGAAAATCATTCGTTTAGTAGTCATGATATTTGTCCCCAATCTGCTTGTCATAGGTCAAGTCTGGAAAGCTGTTGGGCTGTCATTTTGCATTTGTATTTTTATTTATGTGTCGAATTTCCGTCATAGTCCAGGGCAATTCAATCCCTATGGAGTTGTAGACCTACGTTGCCGGTCGAAGCCCGTGGAGTGGAAAGATATTTGTCTTGATGAATTTTACCGTCGACTTTATTGCCGGGATGACGGTTTTACGCTGGGCGTCGCTCACTGCGAGTTCTCTGTCCCTCAGTCCTCCCTGCCATTCGGTGCTTTCGAGCAATACGCCGCCGAGGGCGTGACTGGTGTCATCTGCTGTCTCTGCGCCGCAGAACAAGCTCCAGGCCAGGGCCCATGCTCTGACGGTGTTGTCGACGTCGTATCCGCCGCCGCCTGTTGCGAGGATCGGTTTACCGAGACTCATCAGGTACTCAATTATCAGGGCATACGTATTGTTGGTCAGGCACAGGTGACCCAGAGGGTCGCCCGCCAGGGCATCGGCGCCAAGTTCGAAGACGATTACATCGGGAGCATAAGCGGTTATCAGCGGCGGGGCGATAGAGTTGAAGGCATTCATATAGGCATCGTCGTACGTGCCGACCGGAAGCGGAACGTTCACGCAGTGTCCTTTGCCGTCGCCTTTGCCGATTTCATGTTCGAATCCGGTGCCGGGGAACAATGTCTTAGGATTCTGATGAAAAGACATAGTTAAGACATCTGAGCGGTCGTAGAACGCCTCTGCCACGCCGTCTCCGTGATGGACATCCACATCCAGATATAGAACTCGTTTGCCGTGTTCGGCCAGCACCGCACAGGCAATCGCCACATCGTTGATATAACAGAAACCGGCCGCCTTCTCAGGCCCGGCGTGGTGATATCCCCCCGACGGATTAAAGACAATATCGGCATCACCCGACAGAAGCATGCGGGCTCCTGCCAGAGTTCCCCCGGTAGCCAGGACGGCGTAATCATACAATCCCTCGAATATAGGACAATCCTCGGTGCCGATTCCCATTGCCAGTGCTTCGGTGTCCCATTTTCCCTCAGAGGCCTTTTTCAAGGCGCGAAGATAGCGACCCGTATGCAGCTTTTTGAGCACGGTTCTCCTGGCCCTCTCCGGCGGTACCTCGCTTCTGCCCTTGCCTGAAAGCAGCCCCATCGACTGCACGATCTGACGTGTTTTCTGTGCCCTGAGGGTGTTGAAAGGATGCTCGGATGGGTAGGGGTACTTCTCGAGTTCCTCCGAGTGTATAAAGACTGCTTCTCTGATCATCAGGTGTGGCTTCTTCTCCTGCTCTCTGTTCAATTCATAGGATATGCTGTAGATATCTCCGTCAAACTCGGTGCTCACGTCGTATCCTGAGTTGCGAAAGATCGCAAGCATGGGTTTATTGATCGGCAGCACTGTCGCGTAGAAACGCCGGACGCCGCGCTTTTCGGCAATTGCTGTGATGTAATCCAGGAGGAAAGTGCCCATTCCCTTTTGCTGCCACTCATCCTGCACAATAAAGGCTACTTCCGCGGTCTGCGTATGCGGATCCAGAAAATACTGCGCCAGAGCTACAATTTGATCTCCAGATATCCTGGGGACCGTGCCGACTATGGCGATGTCCTGGCGATAGTCCAAATTCGTCAAGTGTTGTACGTCTTTGTGCGGAAAGGCCATTGTCTGGGTCATGTATCGCGTGCGGACAGATTCGGTGCTCAGTGAATACAGCATTTCCGACAGGGCCCGTTCATCAGTCGGCCTGACAGGTCTGAAGAATATCTGCGTACCATCGCTCAGCGTGTCATAGTGCTCCAGTTCGTGAGGATACGGGACTTGGTCCCAGGCCAATTCAATCTGGTCTTCATATATATACCTGCGAGCCTTCGCGGCCTGAATAAGCTGATTCCTGAACTTGGGATGTGCGATATTGATCAGATCTAGGCATCTTCTTCTGATATTCTTGCCGTGCAGATGCGCAGTGCCGTATTCGGTAACTACGTAGTGGATATCGCCGCGAGTGGTCACCACTCCGGCGCCTTCGGTCAGGGCTGGCACAATCCGACTGATCTGGCCGGCTTTGGCCGTGGACGGCATCGCAATTATTGCCTTGCCCCCTCTGCTGCGCGCGGCGCCACGGATGAAATCAACCTGCCCACCGATATCGCGGTAGAATTGATAGCCGGACGAGTCGGCGCAGACCTGCCCGGTAAGATCGATTTCCAGTCCGACGTGAATTGCCACCATCTTCTCATGCTGTCCGATTACATAGGGATCGTTTACGTATTCGGCGGGGTAAAACTCGAAGAAGGAATTGCCGTCAACATAACGATAGAGACGTTGCGAGCCCATGCACAGACTGGCCGTGATCTTGCCGCGGTTGATGGATTTCTTTGTACAAGTGATTGCACCGCAGTCGACGAGTTCTATGATCCAATCGCCGAACATCTCCGTGTGGATGCCGAGGTCCTTCTTGTCCTTCAGAGATTCCGACAGGGCCTGAGGGATAAGTCCTATGCCGCACTCAATCGTGCTTCCATCTTCAATTATTCTGGCAACGTTCTGCCCGATGCGGCGCAGTGTCTCGTCCGGTCTGGGCATGGAAATCTCAAAAATATGCTCGTCATGAGGCACCAGCATGTCCATCTCATCAATGTGAATGAAACTATCGCCGAATGTCTTGGGCATAAAACTGTTGACTTGTGCGATGACATACTTGGCATTGGCGGTGGCGGATTTGACGATGTCCACAGAGATTCCAAGGCTGCACAAGCCGTTCGGATTGGGAGGCGTGACGGTAATCAGCGCGACGTCCACGGGAATCCGTCCTGTCTCGAACTGGCGAGGAATCTCGGACAGAAATATCGGTGTGAAATCCCCGATGGTTCTCTCCATGACATCCCGCCTGTTGTCTGCGATAAAGAAGCTGTTCATCTTGAACTTCTCTCGCAGCTTCTTGTCAATGTGGGGAGCCACACCCATAGTCAACAGACGTACGATGTGGGCATCATGAATGTGGCCGGCCTGGCCAATCAGAGCATCAATCAAATGCTGCGGTTGGCTGCAGCCGGTACCTATGAATATGGTGTTGCCGGGCCGGATTAACTTGACGGCCGCCTGGGCTGTTCCTATCTTGTTGCTGTATTTCTGTTTCCAGTCGAACCCCTTCATGTCATTTCTCTAATGTCATTCTGGCATCTACAGCAATGGCAGCGGTTCCTTTAGGACCGACAACATACGGGTTGATATCGACCTCCCTGATCTGTGGAAATTCAGTGGCCAGTTGTGAAAGCCTCTGCAGCGCTTCGGCGATTATTCCTGTGTCCACACCTTCCTGGCCGCGCACTCCCATGAGCATCTGATAGGTCTTTGTGCTGGCGAGCATCTGGAGTGCCTCTTCGGCCGTTAGCGGCGCCAGATAGAAGGATACATCCTTGAGTACCTCGACCATGGTCCCGCCCATTCCGAACATCATCAAAGGGCCGACCTGTGGTTCACGCTTCATTCCAAGTATGACCTCTTTGCCGCCCCTGACCATCTCTTGGACCACAACGCCGAGAACGTCGACATCGGGCATCTTCCTGGGTATTCTGTACATCATCAGGTCGAAAGCATCCATGACCTGCTCGGGGCTCTCGATGCCCAGCTTTACTCCGCCGACGTCGGTCTTGTGTACTATCTCAGGCGACCATATCTTGAGTACGACAGGAAATCCCAGTTTCTGGGCTATGCTGGCCGCCTGTTCGGAGGTTGTGGCGACAGCGGCTTTCGGCACTTTAAAGCCGTATGCCTGAAGAATCTCCTTTGATGCAACCTCACCCATCTGGCAGGTGCCGTGTCTGAGGTTCTTCTCGATGGTGGTTTCAGCCTTTCGCCGATTCACAGGGAAGAGCTCTACGATTCGTTTGGGCCGGGCACGCCACCTGGCATATTCGGTGACGACCTTGATGGTGTTTACCGCCGTCTCCGGAGAGTCATAGCAGGGGACCTTACCTTCCCGCAAAATTCTGGTTCCCTCCTGCATCATACTGGCCCCGAGGAAGCAGGCGAGAATCAGTTTTCCGCTCTTGCGCTGTGCGATCCTCACAACGCCCTCGGCGATGGCGGTCGGATCGGTCATTGCCTGGGGAGTCAGCAGCACGAGCGCTATGTCGACGTTGGGATCGTCGAGAGTCACGCCAAGTGCGAACTCGTACCTCTCGGCGCGCGCGTCGCACAATACGTCAACCGGATTCTGCAGACTCGCAGCGGCCGGCAGGTCGGAGGCCAGCTTCGCTATGGTATCGTCGGACAGTCTGGCAAAATCTAGACCTCGTCGCTCGATTGCGTCAGTAGCCATGATGCCCGCTCCCCCGGCGTTGCTAATGATGGCAACTCTTGTGCCGGCCGGGAGTGGTTGATTGGCAAATGCCTGGATATAGTCGACCTGAGACTTCAGGGAGTCACAGCGAATAATCCCCGCCCGCTTAAAAAGGCATTCGTATGCAGTGTCGTCTCCGGCGAGGCTGCCGGTATGTGACGCCGCTGCTTTGGCGCCTGCCTGCGTGCCTCCGGGCTTCATCAGAAGTATCGGCTTTTCTTGTGAAATCACCTCCGCCTGGCTGACGAAAGCATTGCCGTCACTGATGCTCTCGAGGTAACCGGCAATGACCTTGGTATGCGGGTCTTCTCCGAAGGCTTTCAGAACGTCCAGTTCGTCGACGTCTGCCTTGTTTCCCACACTGATCAGCCTGCTAAAACCGATGCCGCTGTCGTTGGCCATGTCCAGCACGGCGGCAAGAAGCGCTCCCGACTGGCTAAGATATCCCACGGTCCCGGCGGCCGGGAGCTTTCCACCGAAACTGGCATTGAGCTTGTTTGCCGGAGCGATCACCCCGAGGCAGTTGGGACCAACGAGTCTGATACCCGATCGTTTTGCGATCTGAACAACCTCTTCCTCAAGCTCTTGGCCCTCTTTGCCGATTTCCTTGAAACCGGCGGTAATAACGATAGCCGACCTGACCTTGAGCTTGCCGCACTGTCGCAGGACCGCCGGGACAATCCTGGCCGGAACGACGATAACCACCAGCTCCGGAACCTGGCCGATGGAAAGAAGGTCGGGATAACACTTCAGGCCCTCGATCGTGTCAGCTTGAGGATTGACCGGAAATATCTCACCTTCGTACCCGGCCGCGAGCATATTGGCCAGTATCTCGTACCCGACCTTGCCCCTATGCTGCGATACGCCGACCAGCGCGACGGATTTAGGATTGAAGAAGCTCTCAAAGTTCATGACAACCGGCGGTCCTTCAAAACAGATGTCAGCTATAGCTCAACAAGTATTCTACTCTATAGGTCGGGTACCTGTAAAGCCTGCTGTTGTCACGGACCGGTCACGGATGGTTTGCCAGCACGAGAACCTCTGCGGGCGGTATATTTCTAATCCGGACGAACGTTCTGCCCTCGGCTGTCCTGTTGACGCTGACTGTCGAGCCAACCGGATGCGGAACCTATGAATTCCTGATTTTCTGCCGTTTGCGCGCTGTTGAAGACAACCGTCATCATGCTGTCTTGATCTGAATTCAGACTCGCATCCACGATGACATCGGCACCACGATTCTCGGTTCCGTTGGCATTGAGTACGCAGAGCAGTTCCTCGTCGACGAGAATTCGCGACCAGGCGATTATCTCGCCTGAGCCGTAGACGTCGAAAGGCTTGTTCAGAAAGGACGTGGAGCGCAGAGACTGCCTGCCGCTGCGCAGGGCGGAATATTCTCTTCTACTGCCTCAGTTCGGGAACATCCGGCTCGATGTGAATTGTGATATTGATCGGGCGTTTTATCTGCTCATCAAGGGCTTTTTCCAGGCTCGCCGTTATCTCGTGGGCAGTAGTTACATTCAGGTTCGGATCGACGAGGATGTGCAGATCGAGAAAGACCTCTCTGCCAACCGTGCGGGTCCGCAGTTTGTGCCATTGGCGTATGGAAGGGTTTGAGCCGATTATTTGTTTTATGTGTTCGATCGTTTCCTGATCTACGGCACTTTCGGCCAGCTCGCGCAGGCAGTCGCCGATTACCTTAACGCCGACCCAGATGATCATCAGGCCGACGGCGATGGCGGCGACCTGGTCGCCGTGACCGAAATCGAATCGCAGTGTTGTCACGCCTATCACGACCGCCACCGAACTCAACGCATCGCTGCGGTGATGCCAGGCATTGGCATAAAGTGCGGGGCTCTGAGATCGAATCGCAATCTTCTGCGTGGCCCTGTACAGCCACTCCTTGGCTCCAATCGATATTATCGCAGCTATCAGCACTTCGATCCGAGGGGCGGTGACTTCATCTCGTGCGATGGCCATCGTGGCGTAGTAGATCATCGCTCCGCCCACAGAGATCAAGATCACTGCAACCAGCCCGGCGGCAAGGGTCTCCGCTCGCCCGTGGCCGTAGGGGTGACTAGGGTCCGGTTCCTTTGAGCCCAGACGCACACCCAAAAGCACAACTGCGTCGGTGACCAGGTCGGAAAGCGAGTGTATACCGTCGGCTACGAGGGCCAACGAAGCTGCGAGCAATCCGATAGCGATCTTGGCGATTGCCAGAGCGATATTTATCGCCATCCCAAGATACGTAATGGACTTGATCTGCCTTGCGGGGGCTTCTTGTTTGCTCTGGCGTGTCACTACATCAGCCCAACACTTTCATGCGTATCTTTGCTACCGCGCTGAGATAATCCCGGGTGGCGCGGGGGTCCTTCGCCTCGACGATTGCCCGCATCACCGGTTCGGTGTTGCTGGTTCTCAGATGAAGCCACCCATCATCGAAGTCGAATCGACAGCCGTCTGTGGCGTCGAGCTTTGCTTCGGGGAAGGTCTTCTTCGCCAAATCCAGGATTTGCTGTGCATGGTTCTGTTCTGCGGGGAATTTCTCCTTGGTCATGTAGTAGCCGCCGATTTCACCGACCAGTTGGCTCACTGTCTTTCCGGTCTCAGTCATGAGCTGCAGGACAAGGGCGATCCCCACGAGGCTGTTGCGGACCGGCCCAACCCGCAAGTCTATCACACCGCCGTTGCCTTCACCGCCGATGATGCAGTCGTGCTCGAACATGGCCGCCGCGACGTTCGCCTCGCCGACAGCGGTTCGAATAACCTGGCCGCCGGCTTTCTCGGCTATGTCGTCGATCATCCGCGAAGTCGAGAGATTTGCCGCGGCCTTTCCCGTGCTCTTGCTGAAAACGTTCTTGGCGGCCAGGGCGAGCGTGTATTCTTCGCCGAGGTACGTGCCGTTCTCATCGACAATGGCTAATCTGTCGGCATCGGGGTCCAGGGCAAGGCCGACGTCCGCTCCCTCGGCTTGTACAATCTCGCAGAGCCCCGTCAGGTTTTCGGCGATGGGCTCTGGTTTGTGGGCGAACAGGCCCGTGGGCTCATCGTTTATCGCAACGATCTCGCAGCCAAACTCGGCTAGCAGCTTCTTCGTTACGCGCCCGCCTGCTCCGTTGACGCTGTCGAGGACAACCTTATATGCTTTGGCTGCGATGGGTTTTTTGTCCACAATTGCCAGAATCTTGCCGATGTGGGCGGCGTCCGTCTGATCGCTGAAAGTCAGCCTGCCGCAACTAACCGAACCTGCAAGTGCGAAGTTCTTGTCGAAGAATCGCTTCCTGATCTGCTCTGCCTGTGAAGGTGGCGGAGCGACGCCGTTGTCGAGCAGGAGCTTTATGCCGTTATACTCAACCGGATTGTGCGAGGCGGTTATCACCACGCCGCCCGCGCAGCCGATCTGGCGCAACATTACGCTCGCGCCTGGAGTAGTCACGATCCCCAGATCGACCACGTCGATTCCAACGGCGCACAATCCCGAGGCCACCGCCGAGGCGAGCATCTGTCCGCTGGGACGCGAATCCCTGCCGACGCACACCGACAGCTTCTCTTTCTCTGAGCAGTGCATGTCTTTGAGAAATGTGCCGAACGCGCAACCGTACTCGGCGGCGATAGGTGCGCTGAGATTCTCGCCAATAACACCTCGCATCCCGCTTACACTTATTATCAACTGCTCAGCCACAGTGAAACCTCCGTCTGGCAACCAAGCCGCTACCGAGAATCAATCCAGCGTACAGACGTAAATCTCGTTCACGAAATCAAGCTTGCCGAGTTCATCGATCGCCTCGGCGTCGGGTTCCTTGTCCAGGCTGACGGCCAGCATGGCTTTCTGCTCGTCGAGCTTCTGTCCGACGCCCATGGTGCAGATGTTGATTCCATGCTTGCCGCAGACGGTTCCGACCGAGCCTATGACGCCGGGTTTATCATCATTAAAAATAACCAGCACGCTGCCTTGCGGTGTTACTTCAATGTTAAAGCCGTCAATCTCAATGATCCGCAAAAGGCTGCCGCCGAATACCGAGCCTGCCACGGTGCGCGTGACTTTGTCGGTAACGACCTTTGCGCTGAAGCTCGATGCGACGTCCTTTGCCTCGGTGTTCTTCATCTCGTCTATACTTATGCCGCGCTCCTTGGCGAGTACCGGCGTGTTGACCATGTTCAGCGGCATATCGAAATGCTTCTGCAACAAGCCGATCGAAAAGTTGAGCGTCACCGACTCAACGGCCAGTTCGGCGATGGACCCGCGGTACTGGACCTGGATTTCCTTGATATGGCCCGGAGCGATAGTGCTGACAACCGAGCCGATCCGCCGGGCGAGCCTGGCATATTGACTCACAATTGCCGGCACCGCGCCCGATGTCGACGGCGCGTTTAGTGCGTTCTTGACCGGGCCGCCCTTGATGGCGTCGACAAGGATCTGAGCGGCCTCGACGGCAACTTCGATTTGAGCTTCCTCTGTGCTCGCGCCTAAGTGCGGCGTGGCGATGCAGTCCTCGAATTCGGCAAAACGCGTATTCTCCGGCGGCTCCTTGGGAAAAACATCAAGAGCGGCCCCGGCGATGCGATTGGCCGCAAGTGCATTGTAAAGCGCATCTTCATTGATTATTCCGCCTCGCGCGCAGTTGATCAATCGCACGGTGGGTTTCATCATCTCAAGCTGCTCGGCGTCGATCATGTTCAGCGTCTGATCATTCCTCGGCACGTGAACGCTGATAAAGTCAGCCTCCTTGAGAATCCTGTCGAGATCCTCGGTTACTTCGACCCCGGCTTTCTCCGCATCGGTCGGTGCTGCAAAGGGATCGTAGCCCAAGATCTTCATGTTGAACCCTTTTGCCATCTGCGCGACAGCCATGCCGATCCTGCCGAGACCTATCAGGCCGAGGACCTTGTTGTTCAACTGGTTGCCCATGTACTTCTTTCTGTCCCACGCACCGCCCTTAAGGCTGTTGCAGGCCGGGACAACATTGCGGCTCATAGCCAGTATCAAGGCCATCGTATGCTCGGCGGCGCTGAGGGTATTGCCGCCGGGGGTGTTCATGACTATTATGCCCTTTCGGGTGGCTTCCGGGATGTCGATGTTGTCGACGCCGACGCCGGCCCTGGCTATTGCCTTGAGCTTTCCGGGATTGGCGAGGATTTCTGCGGTGACTTTGGTGCCGCTTCGTATGATCAGCCCGTCGTGCTCGCCGATTATCCGGGCCAGCTCGTCTTTGTCTATGCCGGTCTTGACGACGGCCTCGACGCCGTCCATGGAATTGAGCAGGTCAATCCCCTCCTGTGCAAGCTTGTCCGTGATGAGTACTTTTATCATTGTCCGACTCCATATGGTTCTTATCTGGCGATGTTCAAAACCGATATTGTAGCGGCAGTCGCGAGAAGTGCAAGCGCCGATGGCGTGCACTTCCGGCAAAAAAGGCATTTTGGGCGCAAACGGCATGTCCTCAGGACGCGTACATTTCGTCGGCGGTGACGAGGAAGAACCCTGGAATCCACCCGTGGTAATTGTCGTCTATTGACATCTTTCTTTCTTCGGCCGGCACTGCCCAGCCGGTATAGACCTTGCGGACCCATCCGTCGGGTGTTACGTTACCTTCTACGAACTGCCAGCCTTTCCGGATAAAACTTCTGTACCGGTCAACAATCCACCCTTTTCGCACCGCCTCGTGAATACCGGCGACGCACATGCCGGTGCCGGACGTTTCTTCCGGCGTACTGTCGTTGTCGACCAGGACGCGCAGACCTCCGTTGGGACCCTGCGCTTTGGCCACGCCGTCGGCCAGGATCGCCAGGTCGGAGGCGATCTCGCTGAAGGCCTCGTGCTCTCTCGGCAGGTGCCGCAGCGCTGCAGTCAAAGCCCACATCAGCCAGCCGGAGGCCCGACACCAGCACGTCGGTCCCAAACCTGATGGATACAGTGCCGTCCTGACCAGGCCGGTTTTGCGATCCAGAAAGGCGTCGGTGTACGCGCGGATCTGATAGAGGGCCTGCCTGCGATATACGATCCCGACCTTTTCGTCCAGAAGCGAGGCTATCATCAGGGCGCGGACGGCAAAGAAGGCAACGTCCGGAATAGCAAACTCGGCAAATCTCACGTCATCGTGAGCGACAAGACCATGGCTGTCGCGCGGTGAGACATGGAGGACTGCCTCGGCTACGTCCAGGCACACTTGGCGCGCTCTCGGGTCCAAAGTATGTTGATATAGCTTGTGGCAGGCAAAGGCCAGACCGAAGAAACCTGCATATGTGGTGAAAGGCAACAAGCCCGATCGTATCACCCGCGAGCGGGCTCCACCATAGCTCTTAAGAAACTCCTCATCTGTCAGTTTTCGATCGTGTTCCAAATGGTACTCAAACCATGACCGTGCAAAATCAAGTGCTTCGGGCACGCCGCGTTTACTCCACCTCAAAAGTCCCTCGATGCGGAAGGTCCCATTCCAGTCGGTGTCCAGCGATTGGGGCTTGTCGCTGAGTGTCCTGTGCAGTACGGCGGCGACGATTGTCGGTACGTTCGGCTTGAGCCTGGTTCGAATCTCGTCAATGGTCAACTGGCCCTGCGGCGACTGCGTTCCAGACGGTGGTTCGCTGCCCGACAGATGCCCGGCGCCGAAAGATCCGACGCCCACTGCAGCCATTGTCCTGAGGAAACCTCGTCGTTTCATATCCACATAATCCCCCGATTCAATTCGGTCGCGTGATGAAAAAACACTATCAATCATATCACGCTAAATATCTGCTTGTATCAGATCGGCTGACTTTATGTCAAGTGCAAGTTGCATCAGATGTTGCATCAGATGCGAAAAGGGGGCCATACCGAACTGGTCGGTATGGGCCCCGCACTGATGCAGATCCATGCTATCCGCAAACTAATTGTTGACCGATTGGGTTGGTTCAAACAGAAGCTACTTTATCAGCCGAATGTCGTCAAAGTACATCGTACCTGCACCACCGGCCGCAGGGCTGCCCTTAGTGCCAAAGCCGATGCTGACAATGTCGACATTGGTAAGATCCACGCCAAGCCCGCCAAAGGCGGACAGCTCAATGATCCACTCGGTCCATCCATCAGTCTGCGTTGCAGCAGGGTCATCGTGATAGACTGCCGCGGTGTCGCCGGCAGCGACAAACATCCGTTCGGCAGCATTGGCCGGATCGCCATTGAACCACAGGGATAACTTAGCAACTCCTTGCTCGGTCCAATCGCGAGGATGAACCAACGTTAGCGTTGCCTCGGAGGTCTTGAGGTTGTTATCGTATCTGTAAATAAGCGACTGTTCGCCGCCATGAACGATTGTTCGCTCGGCATAGGGCGGCAGATCATTGCCGACGATCGCTCCGTTTGTTGTGGTTCCGAAGCCGTCTATCCATTTGTCGAATATTCTGTTGCTCGTGGCATCGGGCGGATCAATGTCATTGTAAGACTCAAAATCGTCCACTGCGATGAAGTCGGCGATCGTGAAACTCCATGCCAATCCCTTCACTGTTTTGTCCGGATATACCGCGTCTACGCGCCAGTGGTAGGTTGTTGCCAGATCAAGCCCGCCTGGGTCGTAGCTCTCCGAACCGAGCGCCTTGTTGCCCACGTACTCGGGTGATGATGGCCCAGCATTCTTCACGGCATCGGCATCGGTGCCGAAGTACAGTTCGCTCGAAGCCGCATTGTCGGCCGCTGTCCAACTGAGAGTCGCTGCAATCTGCACATCTGCGGCACCATTGGCCGGCTGTGGATTGGCAATCGCGCCGGCAGTTGCGAAACTCCAGATTTCGCCTTTGTGTGTTTGAGAACTATCAAACTCATCGACTCGCCAGTAGTAGATCTTCTCGGCTTCGAGGGAGGCAGGCTTAAACGATGTATTGGCTTGAGGCAGACCACCCGCGGCGTTTTCGACGGCATCGTAGTCGTCACCGAGATACACGGTGTGCAGCACCGCGGCGAAACCCGCTGTCCAGCTAAGCTCTGAGTCCAGCTCCAGCGAGTCGGCGCCGTCGGCTGGAACAGGGTCGTGGGCAGTCTCCGGAGCGAGCGAGAAGCTCCAGATGTCACCTTGCCACGGACTGTTTGGGTCGGCGTCGTTGACTTCGTCGATTCGCCAGTAATAGGTTGTCCCGGGAACAAGACCGTCCGGAAAGGGGAATCCGGGGAAGCCTGCTGTGGCAAATGCCGCGGACTGGTTGCCCACAAACACAGCTTCGGCTCCGCTGCTCACATCGTCCAGGTTATCACCGAGGTACACATCATGTGATACCGCCTTATCTCCCGGTTTCCACGTGAGATTCACCCACGTGTCGGGATGTACGGCGCCGTCGGCCGGGTCCGGCCTGGCAGCCTTTTGCCGGGACCCTGGGCCCGGTCCAATTCCGGGGACATAATCTCCTTCGTAGACATTGACAAAATCCAGCCACAATGTGGCGTCACTGGCGGCACACCATATCTCAAGTTTGACGTTCTCGGTCAGGGCTTCTGTTTGGTAATTGTACTCGGCCCACTCGGTTGTCAACTCAAACTCCGTGGCTCCCCAGGCGTTGATGGAGTTGTCCGTTGCCTTCAGCGCTACCGTAAGCGGACGCGGTTCTTCAGCCTTGGCCCAGAAGCTGACAGTGTAGTTCTTGGAAGTGTCCAGGATTATTGGGCTGTTGGCCACAATGAAATACCAATCGGTGCCTCCCAATGGATGAATCCGAAGGCTTCTTGAACCGTCAACGAAATCGGTTTCGTCAATTTCAGCGTTGCTGTTCAGGCCGGCTTCCCAACCCCAGGTCCACCACCCCTCGTAGGCCGCGTCCTCGAAGATCACTTCATCTTCTTCAAAACTCTGGTTCTGCAGCAGATTTTCGACTTGTGCATGGGTGGCCGGAGGCAACGCGGCTATCACCCAAACCAGGCAGGTCAGATAGATCAATCTTCTACTCATGGCAATCCTCCTTAGATATAGAACAGTTTACAATGATTTCGGTATATAGAGATTCTGTTTGCCGGGATTGTTGTTTGCGATTTGAAGCTACCTCCTTTCTTCCTATGCCGCGCACGTGCGATCAGCCACGATGGCAAGAGCCTGGGCTGCACCATTTCACCGTGTCCAAAGGGGCGGAATCTAAACGTGCAGCCCTGTTTATACCAGATTGGCCGGGTTTTCGTCAAGGACAATCTCCGACGAAAGAACGCCTGTGCCGTTCAGCCTGGGCGGTGGCGGATGGTGCGAGAGATGAACAGCACGTCATTTTCGAGCAAAGATATCAGTTTTGAGCAGCTACAGCCCGTGCGAGTGTTACGGCCCAACCGGAAGCGATAATGACGACCAGGGCCAGGATCATATACCTGATCTTGATCTCTGTGAAGAAGCGAGTGATGAACTCGAAGTATACCCCGAAGACAGCTACGAAGAAAGCTAAGCCACCTGCCAGAACGGCGGCGCAGTAGAGAAGGGCGGCGGCAGGCTGAACATGAAAGGCCTCGGCGAGATTGCCCTGGGCGAAGGCGAGTGTTGCCGTGGTCATTCCGCAACTCGGGCACGGCAGATTGGTTCTTTGCTTGAATCCGCAGTAGCCGAGATGTCGGCCCAAGTCGATTTGGAAGTGCCCAATCAGTGCGAAGGCGACGAAGTACACCAAAACCGCCAGGCAGACGATTGCCGCTATGAGCCGCTGGCGAACTGATGCCGCGCGGAAGATTTTCGTTCCATTTACCTGTTGGCTTGTGTGCATAACTACGTTAAAATAGAGCAACGTAACAGTTGTGTCAAGGTCACTGAGCGGGTAGAGAAGATATGGCATTAGAGCAGAGAGATTTGAGCATGATGCTGGAGACGGCTATCGTGGCGGCGCGCCTGGCGGGTCAACGGGCGATGGAAGAGATAAACTACACCAAGATTTCTGTCAAGGGCGGAACCGAGTTGGTCACCCGGGCCGACAGGCAGTGCCAGGGGATAATCATCGACCGCATCAAAGAAACCTATCCCGACCATGGATTCATCGCCGAGGAAAGCGATGAGGGCAAAATATTCAAGCAGGTTCCGCGCGGTCGGGATGGACTCTGGTGGATAATTGATCCGATAGACGGAACTAACAATTTCGCACACCAGATGCTGTTCTTCACCGTAAGTATCGCAGTGATGTGTGAGGGCGAGCCGATTGTCGGCGTGATCTTCGAGCCGGCCACAGATTCGATGTTCACCGCCGTCAAGGGCACAGATGCCCAGCTCAATGGCAGGCGGATAGAAGCCAGCGAAGAGGCGATGGACAAATTCGCAAGCATTGGCCTGGAAAGCCATTTTGAGAACGGAGCACCCGGCTGGGCCTGTGAAATAATGACACGGACGAGATTTCGCAATCTGGGCACGACCGCGCTTCAATTGGCATACGTAGCAAAGGGGAGCATGGTGGCGACGATCGCCAACACTCCGAAGTTGTGGGATATAGCGGCTGGGGTCGTAATCAATCAGGCGGCAGGCTCTGTGGTCACCGATTGGCAGGGCGGCAAGATCTTCCCAGTCGATCTGGATAGCTACGACGGGCATAAGTACCAGGTGATTGTAGCAAACAAGAAAGTGCACCCCGAAGTGGTAGAACTGCTGAGGGATTGACAATCAATAGTCAATAGTCGATAGTCAATAATCCACAGTCCCTTACCTCGGGTCCGGAACCGGATGCAGGGCGAGGATTTTCACTTTGTCGTCAGGGGATTTCACCTGGCTTCTATCGAGTATGGCCACGACTCTTTTCTGCGGGCCGTCGGTGCCGATTCTAACCAGGATATACGCCGTAAAGACATCGCTTCGCACGGTGGCGAGATTGCTGAGCCGGCAGAAGATCACGTCTCGTTCTTCGAAGTCGTTCGTTGCCCCGTCACCGGGCGTTAGATCCGGAAATCGTTCGAGATCGACCGACACGTGCGCGGGGTCATCGGCGTAGTAGCGCATCTCAGGGACATGCAACAATTCGCCCGTGCTCTCAAATGCGCCGGCCACTGTGTCCCTGTAGGCAACTACCGCCTGTGCGATCTCAGGCTGCATCCAAGGCAGTTGGCCAATCACGTACCAAGGGGCGGTGTTGACATTCACCCGCCCCTTTATTCTGGTCTCTTGCTGCGGATGGCCATGATCTGTCGGATCGATGACGGTCAGATACTGAAAGAGATCTCTGGCTGCGGGATTGCGCAGATCGAGCCGGACGAACTCTTCGCGAGGCTCTGTGGAGAGCTTTATCCCGATCATATCATTTGGGTCGGTGCTTGGGGCCACCGTCAACGCCCTTGCTATATCGCCGACGCAGATAAAATCGCCCTCGGAGCTTGCGAGATTATAGTTCCTCTTTGCTGCGGTTAATCCGTTGCCGGTGCCCAGAGTATTGTTCGCACTCTCAAAATCCTGGTACACTATGTTCCAGTCATCGTCCGGGCGAGCATAAGACTGCGTGACGTTCTTGGATGTGCTCCAGTCGAACCAGGCATCGTCTGTCTGCTGCTTGTCAAGATAGAGCTCCGAAGTCTGCACTCTTCTCATAAGGTAAAAGTCGTATCTTTCGTCCAGGACGTATTCGGGCGGATCCGAATCCGCCACCTGAACATATTTTGCCAGCACGAGATTGGGATCTTCTCGACCGCCGCCGATCGACATCAGAGCCGAAACTCCAAACTCGCTCGACGCGGCAGAGCCGCTGGTGATCACAAATCGGCTGCCGTCTGCTATGACGTTGCCGGCCAGGCTTATCGTGCTTACGATTGCATTGCTCGGATCTCGCAGCTCCAACCTGAAGTCACTGAGAGGAATGTCGGTATCGAACGGGTTATAGAGTTCGACTGCAAAATGGTTGTTTGCCGAAATATCGGCATTCGTCTCGCTGATATTGATCGCTATCTCGCTTATAAACGGCTGGGCTTCGAAGCCGTAATATCTCTGCGAACCGTTGGACAGGACCGTTACCCTCTCATCTTGATCGCGAAGATCGACAATATTGACCGCCAACTGGGCGGCCACTCTCTCGGCACGCAGAGTGTTAGGATCGTTCTCTAGAAGCACTCTTCTTATCACGGCATGCAGCGCATCGGCATCTGCGAGATTGACATTAACCATTTTTCCGTCATTAAGGATCGATCCGGCGGGATTGATAATCCGGTCCATATTGTACGTGGTGGCAATGTGGCGATACGCATAGTTCGGATCGAAGGCATCCTGCGCTCGTCTTGACCACCGCGCAAGGTTTCTGGCATCGTCAGCTGGGCGAAGGGAAGCATTTTGATTTCTGGAGGACACAATCGGAGTTGTCAGGGCGGGATTACGAAACTCACCGCCCCAAGCCTCCAGTCTTGTGTCGATGTCAGGATGATTCAAAAGAAATCTGTAACGAAGCTCGAGTTCATCGGACATGTCAAAGGGTGTGTACGGCATGTTAGGCTCGCCATAACGCCATGTGACACTCTCTTCATAGGCACGCAGGTTCAGCGGGTCGACGCCGCGGCCGGAGCTGGCTCTTTCTGTGAGCAGATCCCTTTCTTCGCCGACCGCATGGGGCAGACCCGGTCGGCCTGCCAGGGCCAGAAAACCTATCTGTGATTGTCTCGATCCGCCAACGTCCCGCGCGGGCGCATTGGGGTCACTCATCTCGAGCTTGAACGCCGTGTTGGCATTTAGCATCGCTGCGTTGTCAATGATCCTGACGGCCGCATAAAAAGGTTTGCCTTTGCTGCTGCTTATGTCCGGTACGATTTCCCACTGTGAATCGCCCACTCCGTCACCGTCGGCGTCGGCGATCACCGCCTGGCCTATAACGGCGGGGTCCTGATAGTCGGGAACAATGGCAGCCTGCAATCCGAGATTCGGATCCGACGCAGAATAGAGCTGACTTATCTGCCGCCAGTAATAATTGCCGCCCGATTCGTAGGGCTCGAGAGACGCCAGCCAGAGGTTGTTGACGTCGGGGTAGTCGTAGTACTCTTCGGTTAGAGCCGGCAGACTGTTTGGGTCGGCCAAGCTGTTCGGATCTATCATGCCCGGGACATCAAGGACCAGCTCTCGCGATACCTTTGCCACAACCGTTTCGATCGCGAGGTTCAGAGACTTGTTCTCGGATATAGCCGATGTCGCCATCTTATCCACTCGGGAAACCATGACGAACAAGACGCCGATAATGGCCAGTAGACTGGTCAGGACCACCGTCAGGATAAGAGCCGAACCATCGCGAAGCGATTTATTCAGAATGTATCTTCTTGCTGATTCCATCGGTAACAAGCTAATCATCCAAATAGACAATATGCGTGAAAGTCTGGCCTTCCTTGATGACGCCTCGGGAGTCGTACAGTGTAAAAGTAAATTTCAGCGCGCGTCCGAGTCCTGGGATTACACTGAAGTGTTCCCTATCCACCTGGTCTCTCGGATAGTCGACATTGCGGATGACCACGCCTCCGTAGGGAGGATACGGATACAAGACTCCGGGGACGGCCTCAGGTTCGAGCGCGGCGCCACCGCTGGCGAGGAGAAAATCGGTGTCCGCCAGACTGCCGTCACCGTCAGGATCGACCTCCGGTACCCACCGTTGCTGGGCATCGTACCAGCTCTGAATCTTGAACTCGGCGACACCCTCGCACAACAGCATGTGAATCGAATCCGGATCCGCCGGGTCGATTACAGAGCCCCAGACACTTTCACTGACGGTCGGGGTGCCGAATCTGATGCCGGTGATAACCGACAGCATATTCCTCTTGTTGTCGTACGGTATCTGCTTCCACTGCTCCAGCGACATATTGTCGTACTCATAGCGGTTGTTCCACTCGTACCACTGGCTGTCGGTGAAGCTGTTCGGATCGAGGAAATTCGCCAGAGTCTCGTCGGCCGTCATTATGTGCTGGTTTCTCGCAAGGATTCGCTCCTGGGCCTTTTGACCGTCTACTTTGATCGGAGGTTGGCCTCCGATAGCGGCAGGCTTCTTGGCAAGCATATAGCATATTCGCGCTGTATTGCCACGGATTGTCGGGTCGGATCCATGAGATTGGAAATCGCCGTCGGCAAAGAACATTACCCGATCGAATCGCTCGTATCCGTCAAGGTCATGGTCCTTATTGTCGCCGGCGCTCACGGGCTTGGCTACCCAGGCCATGAAGATTTCGCCGCTTTTGTTCAGACCCCTGAAATCGGTGTTGAGCTGGTCGGTGATGGCCCGCACTTTCCGCATGATCTCGGCGTGCGCCAAGGCAGTGCGATGAGCATTGATGCTGACTCGGAAAATCACGCTCGCAAAGCCCATGACCATTGCAAGGATTCCCATGGCCACTAGCAGCTCAATCAGGGTAAAACCAGTATTAGTTCGTAGTCTGCAGTTCATAGTCCGTTGATCAGAAGGCGATCAGTTTCTGGTATACTGCTATGCATGGATACTTGCCGCCGCCAATCGGTGGCGGGACTACCCACACTATTGAGCTCGCTGCGCCTTGCCAGTTCCTGTCGAGCACGAGTGTATTCGGCGCATCGGCGTCGCGCTGCAGAACTCGATAGAGAAGGCCTGTCTGGCCGTCGACTATTGTGCCGCCATCGTTGATAAACGTCTGCTCGGACGGATTGGTTATCATGAGCCTGCTTTCATTGTCGGCTCCTGCGACAACTGAGACTCCAACGGCAACGGGAACCGGCCTCAATGTTCCGCCCGGATAGGTCGTTGCGGTGCCTACTTTCCTGCTGACGAAGACTGTCACTTGCGCGAGCCGGCCGGTTGGATCGGAGGCAACCCGCCTACACAGGGCGGACCAGTAAAACTGCTTGTCGGTCGGCGACTTCGTTGAAGGATACGCAAATTCACTCGGGGCGATGGGGTTGAGCGCAGCAAAGCGTGCTGCCTGGTTTGCCATCAGATTCGGGTCCGTCAGGTCGATGCCGTACAATCTCACCTTCGCAAAGGCCTCATCTGCTATCACCGCTGCGACGGTTCGCTCGGTGGCGATCGTAGTCAGGTGGATACCAGTCAGGAACGTGCCGCCTATGAAGATCATCCCGACGGCGAGGGTGCCGACGGCCAGCAAGACCTCGGTGAGAGAAAAACCTCTATGTCGCTGTTTGTTTGGCATAAGTTGTGTCAATCCGGCGAGACAATTGTTCCCGTGTAAGGATTAATATTGACCGGTTCCAGTCTGCTTAAATAGTCGAATCTTCCTATCGCGTTCAATTCATCGAACTGGGTTTTGTCACAAATGACAAATCTGTTTCGACTCGGCTCGGCGCCCAATCCCAGTTCGGCATAATCGTCCTGGACAAACCTGCCGACGCCGCGGTCAGCAGCGTTTTGAGCAGAAATGTTTTGAGGAGAATTGAACACGTCGTCCGTCGAGATCTGGGCGCCGGTTGAGTTTTCCGGCCTGTAGATCCCGTCTTTATTTCTCACACGAACAGTGCGCACCACGAGCTTGCCGGCGGCCGAAAAAACAATCGAAAAGCTGGATGTGTCGGTTATGTGTATGTTCTTGCCGTCGGGGGCCAGATTCATCGGATTTGTGTCGTCCAGGTGGCCTGCGGTCAGCGGCTCGTCCAAGGGATCGGCCGCACTGGTCCAATCCGCGCCGTGATTTGTTCTGACTCTCAAATCCATGATGCGTGAATTCTTGGGCAGCTTTATCGGCTTGATGCCCTCGATCGCCCGAAAGCCGGAACTGAGCCCTGTCTTCTCATAATCGTGAACTATCAATATGATATATTGATCGCCACTCGAATCCTGCTGGATGCGTATTCCTGCGTAATGCTGCTCTTTCGCCGCGATGGCCCGGGCGTTCGAAAGAGCTGCACTGATCAGATTCTCCGCTCCGCTCTGGGTCTGGAATGAGTCCAAGAGTGCCCGGATAGCCGGAAGTCCGATTGCTGTCAGCAGAGCAATGATTGCGACAACGACCGTCATCTCGGGCAATGTCAAACCGGGTTGTCTGGACTTCGTTCTCATTATTGTGTTCTCATCTATTGTCAATATCATCGGCGGTGCCGAACTTCTTGTCTTCTCCGGCCGATACCAGCAGCGGGAAATTCTCGCCGGGCGTGTATCTGTAATCCAGCGCCGTTCCCCACGGGTCATATATCTCGGGGTTTGCCTCTATCGGCGCGCCCGCAGCTGCATATCTGTTCTCTATCAGGGATTTGGTGATCTTGTCCAAGATGTTCCGGGAATCAGGCACCGAATTGAGCTCGTTATAAAGATATTCCGAATGGGCGGCCGCATTTGCATAGTTTTGTTCGAGCTGCTCGGGAAACCTGTCTCTAAACTGGCGATACTCCTGCAATGCACTGTCCAACAGCACAAAAGTGTTCTCGATTTCCTCTTTCTTGGCCCGGGCATCGAGGTGACTGGCCACGCCGATTACCATCGAGGCCAGGATCACGATCAATGTCATGACAATCAGCATCTCAAGAAGAGTGAAGCCATACTTGTGTCTGCGAGTCCTCATATCTTTAGCCCGCTTAATGTGCATGGCAGGGGGGCTTTAGTTTCCGAAATTTCGAATGTCGTCGGGCGTTCCGTACAGGCCGTCGGCCCCCGCTGAGATCAATAAGTAAGAGTCGGGCCTGTAAGGCCAGGGCCTCGCTTCTATTTTCGGATCCTGGATGTATCCTACTATCCCGTCTAGAGCGTTCGCAGTTCCATAGAAGAATTGATACTGATTGGTAGGATCGTTCAGAGGATGCTGCATGTTAGGGATGCTTCCGTCAGCCTCCCATTTCATCAGTATCAGGGCGTCGTTATCTGTAACGTTGTATCTGCCGCGTATGAATTGCTGGGAAGTATTTGCCCTGTAGTAGAGAATCGGTGCCCCTACTTTGACGGTCTTTCCCGTGGCGGTCAACATTATCTTCTTATTTGTGAAGGCATCGCAGAGCACGTACGTATCGGGTACAAGAGGCCAGTTAGGGTTGATCCCGTACAGGTCACGCAGCTTAAATGCGCTGGCTGTCCCAAGCTCGAGATAAGGCTGCCTTCTCTCGTTCATAGTGTCCGCAATGCCGTCGCCGTCGAGGTCTCTCGATTTCGTAGGGTCGTATGTCCCCAGTCCACCGGTCGCGTCTAGGCCGTCGGCTCTCCACGCTGAATCCGGGTGAAAGCCCAGCAGGTCCCAGCCGAGAAGCGCTTCGGTTAGCTTCTGAGCACCGCAGTAGTTGGTGCCGAGGGCCCAGTCGGACGGGGGATAATCCCCATGGTCGTTCTTAAAGCTGGCCAGCGCCAATTCGATAGTCGAGAACTGAGCCTTCTGTTTCGTCTCTTTTGCGACGTTCTTGACCGCAGTGAGAGCGGGAACCAGCAGCCCGACCAGCAGCAGCAGTATCCCCAGCACGATCAACATCTCTATCATCGTAAAGCCTGTTCTTTTACGCTTCACAGCTACTCCTTCTCATATCTGTTGGCCGTAATGACAAACGCCGAGTCTCTCATTGTTGCTCTCAGCGGCGTTCTGGCTGCGCTGCGGTCATGCGATCTCCGCCGGCCTAGACCGCATCCGCGGTTGTCCTACTGAAGTTCCTGATACCTCCATTCATAATTGCAGACGTCGTCGGGCGTGCCATACTCGCCGTCCCACCCTGCAGAAATCAAGATGTAACTGTCAGCTCTATAGGGTCTGGATGCCGTCAGTACTTTTTCGTTTTTGGTGTTCATGTAGAATCTCAAACCCTGCGTGTTATTCTCTATCGCGAGCCTGTGCGGTGAGCCTCCGCCTCCTCCTGCACTTCCCTGGTCCCAAGGTTTGCCAAGCGCGAGCAATGTCTGATTGTCCCTGTAATTGTAGATGTTCTGAGGATTATCCGGCGTGCTGACGTCATGCAGGGTGTTTGCCGTATTCGCCCTGTAATAGAGTATGGGCATACCGACCTTCTTGCCAATCGTTTTGTGCGTTACGCGTTTGTACACATCGCACAGAACAAAGTGTCTGGGCAGGAAGGGGGCCGTGTCTCCGTACAGGTCTCCCATCGAGTAGGCATTGGCGTTGTCGAGTGGAAGATACGGGCCTTTTCTGGTGCTCAAGTTCGCCCGGTATATTGCTGGATCCACGCTGCTGGCATCAGGGTAGAGCGCCCTGACTCCATCCGAACCATCTGATCTGAAGGTCGAATCCGGATGAAAGCCCAGCAGGTCCTGGCCCATGACTGCTTCGGAGAGCTTCATTGCGCCGCAATACTCACCGCCGTCAGGACCCAGTCGACTTGAGTCCGGATAGCCATCGAATTCGCTGTTGAACAGTTCCAGTGCCTTATCGATGCCGCTGAGCTGCGCCTTCTGCTTGACCTCGAAGGCAAATCGCTTGACCTGATTCAGCGCCGGCACGAGCAGGCCTATGAGAATCACGATGATGCTCATCACCGTCAGCAGCTCGACAATCGTGAACGCCGCTCTTCTATTGGATTGTTTGATGATCGACTTCATTTTTTTCTCCTTACCTTTTCTAGTCTAATTTCAATTGAACAATCTGATATTTGGTTCAGCTCCTATGAGGCGGAGCTCAGGCTCGTAATAATCCCGATCATGGGCAGGAATATTGCCAGCACGATTGTCATAACGACGCCGCCGAGCACAACGATCATGATCGGCTCGAGCATCGACATCAGCGAGGCAACCAGCACGTCGACCTGCTCGTCGTAGTTGTCGGCGATCTTCAAAAGCATCTTGTCCAGATCGCCGGTTTCCTCTCCCACGGCGACCATGTTAGAGACAAGCAGGTCAACCGTTTTGGATTGACGCAGCGGGCCGGCAAAGGTGTCGCCCTGGCGGATGGAATTGTGGACCTTGCTCAGCATGGCGGCGTAAACCTCGTTTCCCGCGGTCTCGCGTGTCACGTTGAGAGCGTCGAGGATGGGCACGCCGGCGCTGATCAACGTTCCGAGGGTCCTCGTCCACCGCGTAACAGCAACCTTGCTGGTAAGCTGGCCCAGCACGGGCAGTTTCAAATTGATCGAGTCCAAGACTACTCGGCCCTGGCGAAATTGTCTTATCAGTGCCGTCATTGCACCGAACAAAAACGGCGCCGGAATCAGGATGATCCACCCCCCGACCGGCAGTCCCATCAGGCGCAATTCCTTGCCCGGTATGATAGGACCCATTGCGATCCAGCGGCTTATCCCCAGCACGATGTTCGTGATCGCCGGCAAAGGCTTATCTCCGGTCATTTCAGCGATGGCGGTCTTGAACTGCGGCACCACGAAGAGCATCAGGCCAAGAAGGATGAAGAACGCTGCGCCAAGAACCACCATCGGATAGACCATTGCACTCTTGACTCGGGCCTTGAGTTTCTGCGCCTTTTCCATGAATTCCGCCACGCGCGACAGGATCAAATCCAGCACGCCGCCGGTCTCGCCGGCCGCCACCATGCCGACCAGCAGGCGATCAAAGGCCCTCGGGTGTCTGGCCAGTGCCTCTGAGAGTGTCGCGCCGCCTTCGATGTCGTCACCTACGTAGCCAATGACCTTCTTGAATGTTCCCGACTTCTGCTGCTCTTCAAGAATCCGCAGCGAACGCAGAATAGGCAGGCCTGCGTCCTGAAGCGTCGAAAGTTGTCTGGCAAACTGAGTAACAGCTTTGACCTTGACCTTGCCACCGGCTCCGCGTCTTTTCTTCGGCGCCGCGGCGGCTTTAGCTGAACCCTTTTTCCCAGCACCTCGCGCGTTGACCTTCGTTGGGAAATACCCCAGGTTACGTATCTTGGTTATCGCTTCCTTCTGACTCAGGGCTTCAATTTCGTCTTTTATTTCCACGCCCTGCGCATCAAGCGCCGAATACTGAAAGAGAGCCATTCTAAATACCTCCCATGTATCGATGGTTAATCATTGTATCCTGATTCATAAGAGTAAAGTCTTACACTTGCTCCATCATCGTTTCTTTTGCAATCTCGTCTATTGTGGTCACGCCGTCATAGATCGCGGCCAGGCCGTTCTCACGCAGCAGTCTCATGCCGTTCTTGACGGCTGCCTCACGCAGCACGCCCGTCGAGCCTTGGTTCATGATCAGGTCACGGATGTTATCGTTGAAGACCATAATTTCAAAAAGGCCTACTCGCCCTCGATAGCCTGTGCCGTTGCACTTGCTACAGCCTTTGCCGTAATAGAACACTTTGTCGCCGACGTCTTCGGGCAGGAGTTTCAATTGCGACAATTGAGCTTCAGTCGGATCAAACTGCTTCTTGCATCTTGTGCATATCCTCCTGACCAGCCGCTGAGCGACGATGCCTTCGACGGTAGCGGTGATAAGAAAAGGCTCGACCCCCAGATCCAACAGTCGTGCCACCGAACTCGGAGCGTCGTTTGTGTGCAGGGTAGTGAACACGACGTGGCCTGTGAGCGATGCCTGTGCGGCGATTTCCGCTGTCTCGAGGTCACGGATCTCGCCCACCAAAATGATGTCGGGGTCCTGACGCAGAATCGAGCGAAGACATCTTGCAAACGTCAGCCCAATATCCGGCTTCATCTGGACCTGGACGAGTCCATCGACGTCGTATTCCACGGGGTCCTCAGTTGTGATTATCTTGGTCTCAATGTCGTTGAGCTCATTCAGGGCCGAGTACAGCGTGGTAGTCTTGCCGCATCCGGTTGGCCCGGTGACAATAATAATCCCATTGGGCTTGCGGATAAGCTTGCGGACCAGCTCATGATCCTGCGGCTGCAGGCCGAGCTCGCCCAGACTAAAGCTTGCCTGAGCTCTGTCAAGGACACGCAATACAACGCTCTCTCCAAACATCGTGGGCAGAACACTCACTCGCAGGTCGATCGGGTTGTCGCGGACTGTCAGTGATATTCGCCCGTCCTGTGGCAGGCGCCTTTCTGCAATATCCAGGTCAGCCATGACCTTGATACGCGAACTCAGAGCCGCGGCGATGTACTTCGGCGGTGGTACCATTTCGTAAAGCACGCCGTCGATGCGATAGCGCATCTTGTACTCATCTTCGAAAGGCTCGAAATGAATGTCCGACGCCTTGTCGCGTATTGCCTGAAGCAGGACGAGGTTAAGCAGCTTCTTGACCGGATTCGATTCGGACAGCTCCTTGAGCTCATCAAGATCGATACTGGTGCTTCTGCCCTCGAATTCGGCCAGGAACGAGTCTCCCTGTATTTCATCGATCAATTCGTTGATGTTCTCATCGGATTGGGTCTCATAATACTTGGTCAAGGCCTTCTCAAGGGCGTCAGGATCGGTGATCTTGGCCGTTACCTTGAAGCCCATGAGCGTGCTCAGATCGTCAGTTGCTCTGAAATTCTCGGGGTTGTCAAGTGCGACGGCAAGTTCATTTCGCTGCCTGTTGTACTCGATGGGCACGATGTGGTAGGTCTTTGCCATCTGCGCGGGCACTTTTTCGACCACATCAGCGGGGATATCCACCCCTTCAAGGCTAACATACTCCATTCCTCGTTGCGCCGCCAGTGCCATCTGCAGCTGGCCTTCATCGACAAGCCCCAATTCGAGGAAGATCTTACCTATCTGCACTCCCTTTCGCTGAGCCTGAACCTTGAGGCACTCATGGATCTTCTCTCTGTTGAGAACGCCCATCTTCATGAGTATTCTGCCTAGGGTCCTGCCCTTGAGCTGTTCTATGGGAGGCATCTTTTGTGCTGGATTCATCTTTGCCATCGAGCATATCCTTTACACGCTTCTATTTCACATCTGCCCTATTATACATCATTAAAACCTTTTTGCAAAATAAATTAGCATTTGGACACCTGGTTGTTCAGACTACTCCAAATCCTTATTTTTACAGCTGATTACGGTCGATGATACGCCGGTGAAGGCCGGATTCATCAAGAATGTCGGACAACGTCGTTTTGGCCAGAACCGCGAGAAATCGAAAGGAGCCAGAGGCGAAAACAACTCAACAGACTGGTAGATTGGGCAATCTGGAGTGTTGCAGTGGGGCGAAGACCCGCAGTCAAACTGTTCTGCAGACAGCCGTGCGAATCCGGCCACTTCAATCGGCCAAAACATCCTCTCCCGAGAATCATCACTTCAGGGCTTTCTCCTCCGCGCACTGCCAACCTGCGCTCGCGGCAGTTCGGATCCTACCTCATGATCCAGCGTTTCGCCTTGTAGACCAAGCTGACGTTGGATCTGAGAGCCGGATCGCTTCTGAGGGCATAGTTCAACTCGAGGGTTTTCCTCAGGAAAACCTTGGCGGGCTCGCCGTTCTGGTCCTTTGAGACCGGATGGTTGACAACGGCCGTCTCATTGCTCAGGCCTGCTATAAACAGTTTGATGTTCTTGGCTTGCGTGTCAAAGTCCGGCCAGATCACCGCGATATCCTTGGTGTTGTCCACGCCCTCGAGTATCTTGTTGCCTGCCTTTTCCAATGGCTCCAGGAATGGATATCTGCTCCTGTGGCGTCGCTTAATCTGGTCAAAAACCGATGACGATACGAACTGGCCCGCGGCGATAACGTGAAAGCTGTCCGTCATAAGATCGCATTTCGGGTAGAAATCGACGTCGTAACCGGTGTTGTTGGTCAGCGTGATGATCGTGTACCAGAATCGGCTGGGTTGGTTATCGAGGCTCTGCGGCAAGACGACTTGCTGTGGATGAGTAAACTCGATATTTACGGTCCATTGCCCCGGAGCGGGCACAATGGCCGGTTCGGGCCCGGCCAGAGACACACAAGCTGCCACCGCCAAAACCCCTGCAATAGCCCAAAAGACCCTTTTCATCATATCGTCCTCATCGGAAAAAATGTGGTTCTTTCTCCATGCGTAAAGCCGAACAAGTATTTCACTGTCTATTTTACACAAAAACCTCTCTGAAGCCAAGAACATTTTTGCTGTTGCAGCCAGATCGACAGGTAAATTTGTGCCAGCCGAGATCGGGTGAAAGTGGATTTGAGCAGGCGTCTCAGGGCGTTGGTGTGTTCTGAAGGTGAGTTTGTGCCCCTGGTCGGAGCTGTTTGGCCCTGACTAGTCAGGCCGCTGATGAACGACGGGGTGACTGTCTGAGCAAATTTGTTGCCACTTCACAGATATTCGGTTATCCTGCAAGCCTTGGCGGGTGAATTTGGTCCTTAGATTTGGCACGAGCAGGTTAGATGGTGGACGAACAAAGACAATTGCTGGCGCGGGTTGAGAGTCTGCTGGAGTCCGCACATGTATCGGATTTGCGTCGGCTGCTCGCCGATCAGCGGAGCAGTGATATAGCCGAAGTTGTCGAGCTTGTAGATAATGACCAGAGGCGCGGCATATTCGACGCTATGGACACGCCGACGTCTGCCGAGGTGCTGGAGAAGGTGGATGAGGCAACCAGGGCCGAGCTTTTTGAACTGCTCAAGGGCGAGGAGCTGAGCCGCCTCGTCAGCGAGCTCGATCCGGACGATGCTGCCGATGTCCTTTCCGAATTGCCCGAAGAAGATCGAGCCGAGGTGCTGGAACGCATACATCCGGCCGAGTCTGCGGAAATCAAGGAGTTGATGAGCTACTCTGAGGACTCTGCCGGCGGAATCATGGACCCGCACGTGATAAGCGTGCGCGAAGACGCCACGGTTGGAGAGGCAGTGGAGAAGATCCGTGCAGCCGAAATCGATGAGGACTTCTTCTCCGTTTATGTCGTGAACAACTTCAGGCGATTCCTGGGTGATGTGCGCGTGCGATTCTTGCTGACCCGTCCGGAGGGCACAAAGATAGCGGATCTTGTGGATGCCGACACCATATATGTCAACGTCGACACCGACCAGGAAGAGGTGAGAAATATCTTCAGCAAGAACGATCTGATTGTGGTGCCCGTTCTTGATCGCGGCCACAAACTGGTCGGCCGGATCACTGCCGACCGTGTTATCGAGGTTGCCGAGGAAGAAGCCGCTGAGGACCTGTACACGATGGCCGGTACAGATCCCGACGAACTCGATACTGTCAGTGTGTTCCACGCAGCCCGCGTGAGGATGACGTGGCTGCTTCCCTGTCTGATCGGCACGGGTGTCACCGCCTTTGTCCTGATGCTCTTCCACGACAAGTTTTCTGTCGAGAACTTGCCCCTTGTGTATACTGCTGCACTTTTCTTCGTGCCGATGATTGCCGCAATCAGTGGCAACGCCGGCCTGCAAACTTCTGCGATCGTGGTTTCCGGGTTGGCGACAGGTCACCTCGTGGCATTGAGATTAGGCCAGGTCTTTGCGCGAGAGGTGCGAATCGCTCTTGTCGTGGCGTTGAGCTGTGGCTTGCTGGGCGTGGTAGCCTGCGCTGTGTTGACTGCTACCAATGGTGGCGAGAGCGCCGTTGAGCCTGCACGGCTTGTTATCGCGGTCGGTGTGGCAATGTTCTCGGCGATAATGGTCGCCACAACGCTGGGTTTGTTTCTCCCGTTCTTGTTTCGCCAGGTCGGCATAGACCCGGCCATAAGCTCCGGCCCTCTCGTCACAACGGCCAACGATTCAATTAGTGTGGCCATCTACATGACGCTGACACTATTTCTGGCGACGTGATTCCGGGAGAGGTAGATTCCACTCGGGGCCCGGGTTTTCTTGTGATTTCCAGGCGTCTGAAACCTGGTTCGGTGCGGGCTTTCATCGGCGCATTCGTTTCGTGCCTGCCCCTCGCCTCGTATCGTATCTCGCCCTCGGCCTGCTTTCGTGCGAGATTTCCCTGATCTTGGTCTTCTTTGGTGTTTGTCTCTTGGGGCTCTCGCCTGCTGGTACTTTCTGTCCCAGCAGTTGCATGGCAGCTCGGCAAACCTGCTTGGTGGAGCTGTCACGATGTTTCAATCCCTGGTTGAGAACCTCCAGAGCCATCTTCTTCATCCTTCCCCGCATATTTCGAAGGCCGTATGCGGCCGCATTTTTCGCGGTTATATGGAAGTTGCCGCACAGGACACCCTTCAGAATAGTCAAGCCATCTTCCTGCATCCAGGACAGATTGTAGGCCGCTCGCCGCCTGGTGGATGCGTCAGACGATTGCAGTTGCTCGCCGAGTTTCCGAAGAAGCCTTATTGCTGCTTCTTGCTTTTCTCGATCTGAAAGTTTTTCCTTTGTCGACTCCATGAAAGAGACCCCATAATATATCGGCAGGCAGGTGTTAATTGCTGAAGTCGATTTGTATTTTTGCTCAATTGAGGGGCCGTGTGCGGTCCTGGCCGCCTGCATCTCAATGGATTTTGTCCATTTTATCAACGATTTTCGGTGCTTTGCCGCCGGCCGATTCGGCGAACGTCGGGCGCCTGCGAAAATCGGGGTGGTTGCTGCACCGCAAATGCCCCCGGCCATTATATGAGCGGCAATTCTGCGCATTGGCGTCGACCCAGGTGACGATTCCAATTAACTGCTCGAGGCTGAGCGGCCGATTGTCACCGGCCCCATGATGTTCTCGCACGAGCGACGGAGGCAGATGAATCGCAGAGGTACCGCTGGGAGTCAACCCATCGGCTGGCAAGAACGCGCAACACAGCGGGATTTCTTAGCGATTTGTGGCGAAAATCGATATTGTGCGAGCATCGCGGTTGACAGATTGCCGCCGAAACCTATAATAGAATTGTATAAGGTTATGTGCTTACAAACCTTATGGTAAGGCGAAACCTCTTGTACGTGATGATGGGCGCTCGATCCAGTCGCAATGAGGGGGTCGTCTTATAAGCTTTTGAACGGGCTGTAATTATGAGTAGCGAACAACCTGCTGGTGATCGAAAGAGTTCCGGTCACGAGCCTGAATTGAATAAGTTCTTCAGAGCTGCCATCAGTAATCGGGCCAGCGATCTGCACTTGAAGGTGGGTCAGCCGCTTAAACTGCGACTTTTTGGCAAACTGAAAAACACGACAGGCGAGATAATGACGGCAGAGAGGCTGGAGCAACTGGCTTTTGAGATACTTACCCCGGTCCAGAAAGAGTCTTTTCTCCAGCACGGTACGCTGGATTTTGCCCACGAAATTGACGGTGAGCATCGTTTTAGAACTAATCTGTTCCGCCAGCGCGGGATGGTCAGCCTGGCAGCGCGTCGTGTCAATACGGTGATTCCGCCTTTCGAAGATCTTCACCTGCCAAAGGTGCTGGAGAACATATGCCAGAGCAAGCAGGGATTGGTGCTCGTGGTCGGTCCCACCGGTTGCGGCAAGACCACTACTATTGCCTCGATGATAGACTACATAAACCGCACTGAATCATGTCACATCGTCACGGTGGAAGATCCCATAGAATATCTGTTCAAGGACCAGAAGGCGATAGTCTCGCAAAGAGAAATCGGGATCGACACGAAAGACTTCGACGAGGCCCTGACGTATCTGATGCGGCAGGACCCCGATGTAGTCTTTGTCGGTGAGATGCGGGATGCCAGAACTGTCGCGGCTGGAATGAGAGCTACCGAAACCGGTCACCTTGTGTTCGGAACGATGCACTCGGCCAACGCCTCTCAGGCGGTTCACCGACTGTTGGATTTATTTCCTCAGGACGAGCGAGACTTGATAAGGCAGGCTCTGGCCATAGCCATCAGGGCGATCATCAGCCAGGTTCTGCTGCCCTGCCTCAAAGAAGGTGTGGACAGGGTGCCGGCCGTGGAGATTCTCATCGCAAACGCTTCGACGCGGAAACTCATCGCCGAAGACCGCGAAGCAGACCTTCCCAGCGTGATACGAAGCTCGCATGGCGAAGGCATGCAGGATCTTACATATGATCTTTGTGACTTGATAAAGGATGGGATGGTAGATCCCAAGGACGCATACATGTACGCACCGAATAAGGAAGAACTGAGAATGGCGCTCAAGGGCATCAAGTCTACCGCCAGCGGCATTTTGTAGTATTTTTGGGAGCCTCATCTTATGCTCGAGCAATTACTAGGGGCCGTCGAATACGGCGGCTACATATCCATATTGAAACTCATCGGCTACTTGGCCCTGTTCTTCGCATGGCTGCCACTGATCAGCTGGGTGCAGAGAGACAGCAAGGTGCTGGAAATAAAAGAAGGGCTTTGGACGGTACTTACCCTGGGGGTTGGAGCCGTCGCGGCGCTTATATGGCTTCTCATACCGCTCTACATCGGCGGGATGCTGTTCTACCTGATCGCTGTCGGGGCAGTGGCCCTTGCCTACGTCAAGCAACGTAACGGCAGAGTCCCAGATCACGATCGCGTCTTGACCGTCGACCATATCAAGAGCCTGCTCGAGAGCAAGGAAAAGAAGATGGAGGCCCTCAAGACCTTTACTTTTGTTACCGCAAACAAGAATGAAATTCCCATACCCGAGCCAAGGACGGCAGACTTTTTCGGGTACAAGACAAGCCATGATATCATCAGTGACGCCATCTGGCGCCGGGCGAGCAACGTTGCGTTTTCCCCGACGGCCGAAGACTACAAGGTAGCCTACTTCGTCGATGGTGCATCGATCAAGCAGCCGAGCATAGCCAGGGAACATATGCGGCATTTCATTACCTTCGTCAAAGAGCTGGCGGGCCTGGACCCCAAGGAACGACGAAAACCCCAAAAGGGAAGGTTCATGATTCGCCAGGGCAAAGACGACATGCCGTGGGAAGTGACCACTGCCGGCTCAACCGCCGGGGAACAGGTCAGACTCAAGCACATAGAACAAGAGACGATATCGAAACTGGACGATATCGGCTTGATGCCCGAACAGCAACAGCAACTGGGTCAGCTCAAAGGCGTCAAGCAGGGCTTGTGCATCATAAGCGGGCCGGCAAAAAGTGGAGTGACCACTACGCTCTACGCGCTGCTCCGCAACCACGACGCCTTCATCAATAGCATAAACACGCTGGAAAGACAGCCCTCCGGGGAGCTGCCCAACATAACTCAGAATGTCTACGCCCTCAGTGACACCGGGACGACTACATTTGGCGCAAAGCTCCAGGCCGTCGTGCGAATGGGCCCCGACATTGTCGGTGTTGCCGACTGCGAGGATGCCGAGACTGCCCGTGTGGCCTGTGCGGCCGCCAGAGACGGAAAACTCATTTACGTCACGCTTAAGGCAGACAGTGTGCTGCAGGCGCTCGGCAAATGGATGAGGCTTGTCGGTGACAGGAATCTCGTCGCCGAGACTCTTTTGTGCGTGAGTAACCAGCGACTGCTGAGGAAACTCTGTGAAGAGTGCAAGCAGGGATATGCGCCGGACAAGGAGCTTTTCAAGAAATTCAACATCACCGCCGATAAGACGAAGGTGCTCTATCGTGCCGGCAAGATGCAGTACGACAAGCACGGCAAACCACTGACCTGTGACCATTGCCAGGGGACAGGCTACTTCGACAGGACGGGCATTTTCGAGCTTGTCGCTATGAACGATGCTTTGAGACAGGCCGTCATGAAATCCAAATCGTTACCGGAAATCGGCGCGCAGTTCAGGCGCGCCAAGATGCTTTATCTGCAGGAGCAGGTGCTCAGAAGAGTCATCGCCGGAACGGCATCGATAAACGAGATGATAAGAGTACTTTCGACATCCAGAACAAAGAAGACAAAGCCAACGCAGTAGATTGGCAGGTGGCGGGGCACGAATGGGTTGAAATACCCGATAGAACTGGAGATATCATGATATCTAGCTTATTAGTGGTGACAATAATTCTGGGTTGTGCTGCCTTGCTCTATTTCAAGGGCACGTTTGTCAAGGCGTTTGCCGCAATAATAATCGCAATTATTTCAGGCATGGTTGCGTTCGGTTTTTTTGAGACTGTTGCGAACATGGTTATCAGCCGCGGTGACGAGGGGATGTTTCTCAAGTTAGCGCCATGGGCCCAGATGACATCCTTTATCCTGATCTTTGTTGTGGTTTTTGCCCTTCTGCAAACGGGCGCCACCTACCTGCTCAGAGATCCGGTCGACCTGGGCTTTCTGCCTGAGTGTATCGGTCGCATCGCCTGCGGGATAGTGCTGGGTTTTCTCATTTCGGGCTTCTTGCTGACTGCTCTGGCGATGGGGCCCTTCTCGCTCGGTTTTCCGTATCAGCGTTTCGATCCTGTCAGACTCAATGCCGACGATCCCAAAGGCGGATTGCTCGGCGCCGACGGTTTCGCAACGGGGCTTTTCACCATGGCAAGCAAAGGCAGCTTCAGCGGCAAGAGAAGTTTTGCCACCATCCATCCTGACTACCTGGACCAGCTCTTTTTCAACAGACTCATCAAAACCGAGACGACTTCGATAATAAGCAACAGCTTTCCCGCCATTACCGTGCCGAGACAGGCCGCTGTCTGGCCCGCCCCACAAGCGATAGCCGAGCAGGCCGATACTTTAATTGGCGATCTGAGGAGCAGCTCGGGCAGGCTCAAGGATGCTCAGGGCAAGTCCGTATCTTTGCCTGTGTCTACCAAGGGCAGCTATGACGTGACAATAGTGCGAGTGGGAATATCGAAAAGGGCGATCAGGGCAGACGCACGGATAAACGGCGGTGCCTTCACTCTTTCTCAGTTGAGACTGATCTGTAAACGAAAGGGTTCGGGCGAGGACCGGCTCGCCGGAGAAGCAGTCAACGTTTATCCCATCGGGCACCTGCAAACGGCGAGCCAAATTCAGGTTGCCTCTGAGATAACACTCGACAGCCGAAGGGTCGAGGGCAGTGAACAGCTTATTGACTTTGTCTTTTGCGTGCCGAGCGGTCACGAACCCGTGGTGGTCCAGTACAAGCTAAACAGCATCGCCGAGATAGCACCCAGCGCGATTGTGACCGATCCGGCCAAAATCCCGGCGCCGGCAACGTTCAACGCCTCATCCGGCGGCGACCGACAAAGGAACAACAACAGGCCGAACAACTCTCCAAATCCCCCCGGCGGCCAACCTCAGACCCAGGCCAATCCACAGGCAAAGCCCGGCCTCAGTGACCCCAGCAGATCCATTTTGGGCCCTGAGTTTGACCAGGAGTAATCGGGTTTGTATGTAGAGGGCAAGTTTGGGATTCGGGGACAAAAGCGGAACAACAGCGATCGGCCTGTGCAGCGGCACGCATGAGACGTTGCGGATGTACCTAGCTGTTGCAGACAGCCAATTCCTCCAAATCCAACTCCATCAGATGCTCAAGATAGGCTTTCAAATCCTCCTCGGAGAAACGGGCGAGAAATTCCGTCTTGGCGCTTTTGTTGATTTCACAGATGTAATCTATCAGCTCCCTTTTGCTCATATTCACTCGTCCTTCAAAGGCGAAAAAGTCTTCTCCAACCTACGCAATATCGACAGGGCAAACATCTTTTCTTTAGCCTACCGGCCGGCGGCCGGAGCAACGCCCCATAACGAGAACCACCATATGGCCGCGTGCACATGCCTGAATCTACCATATATTGCCCAGCCAGGAGAAGGGCACCTTTCGCCGGATCAACTGTCCAATAAAATCACACTCGGGGTCGGTCAATCCGCGCCAAAAAAAGAGTGAGTTTTTTCAATTTTCTGATTTGTTGTTGACGTTGGTCTTTTTTTTGTAAACAGGATTGCTTCGATCGCCTCTATAATCAGTAGATATGCGACCGGTCGTTGATCTGAGCTGTGCACAGCTTGGCCTTTGAAGGCATAGATGGTGTCACGAGAGAAGTTTAAAACACTAGTCGATGATTGCAGCAAACAAGTGCTGAACACCGCCGTGCGAATTCTGGGCGATGTTGAGCAGGCCCAGGATGTTCACCAGGAAGTCTTTATGGCGATCTGGAGGCGGTGGCACAAGTACAACGGCCGGACGAACTGGAACGCATATCTGTACCGGGTCACGGTGCGAAAGGCTATCGAGTTTGCCAGACGATCGAGGAGCCAGCAGTCGCTGAGGCAGCAAAAGCATAACGGTCTCAGCGAGCACAAGCCTGACGGACTGATGCGGGCCGCCGAACTGCAGAAGAGGTTAGCCGGATCTCTGGCCGAGTTGCCAAAGCGACAGGCGGACGCGTTCGTATTGTCGCGAATCGAAGGATTGGATACGCGACAGATCGGGGAAATCCTGGGTTGCTCGCCGGAAACTGTCAGAGTTCATCTGCATCGGGCTCTCAAACGCCTGATGCGCGAACTCGGCGACTACCTGATCGAGTGAAGAAGGTGAATCATGAATAGGCACGAAGAGATGAGCGGGTTATTGGTGGATTCTGCTCTGGGCGAATTGTCGCCGCAGGAGCAGGCAGATCTCAAAATGCACCTGGACGAGTGTCCTAAATGCCGGCTCGAATCAAAGCGAATCGAAGCGCTCCTGAAATGTACGCAACGCATGAGAGAGCTGTCGGCTGATCCTCAAGCGTGCGAATCCGCCGAAAAGGCGGTTCTTGAAGCGGTGCGGATTCAGAAAGATAAACGGCAGACATCCGGGAGTAATACCAGCCTGGAATTCATACGGAGAATAACCATGAACAACAGAACAGCGAAACTCACCGCCGCGGCGGCAGTTATCATGGTCGTGCTGGGCGGCGTTACGTTTTGGCCCGGCGCCCCACAGAACGGAAAATGGTGGCTGGCGTCACCGGCTGTCTGGGGACAGGAAATCATCGCCCAGATGGAGAAGATCGAGACTCTGGTCCACCGCGAGCAGGCTGTGATTGTCGGGCGTTACGGCCGCACGCATGTTTCGGGCAACTGGAGCAGAATCTATCAAGCTGCTGACAGATCACGAAAAGACAAGTTCTATGAGCATACTGATGAGAGTACTTTTGGAGACAACAGCCCGGACAGTGTGCTTGTGCAGGTCACGTGGGAAGTGCCCGACGGCAAAGACCTGAAGTTGTACCAAGTCTCTCACGAACATAAGTGTTACACAATCACAACAAGAGAAGGCCGAGCTTACAGGCGCGACCCTATGAATGAGTTGCGGGCCTACGTTGGCAAGCTGGACAAAGCAGATCGAATACTTGATACCGAGATATTTGACGGCCGCGAATGCGTGGGTTTTGAAATCGACAGTAGCACAGGTGGTGACAATCCAGTAGAGCTTACTGATCGTATCTGGTTCGACGTTGAGACAAAGTTGCCTGTTCGCATAGAGAAGCATGGCCTGCCCGTCACCGACAGTCCCGGACAGACGTTCACGTTCATAGACGATAAGTTCGAATACCACGCCCAGATTCCGGCTGAGAAGTTTGTGCCGAAGATTCCGGACGGTTTCATCAATGCCGAGCCCGGCGAGGTTTGGGCAGCCAAAGATAAGCAGGTCAAGGACAAGATGCTCTACGCCGACGTGCCGGCAGGACTCAGAGATGAAGTCGCTGGCGTGCTGGACAACGTGAAGACAGCTACCTACCGGCAGCGCGTTGGATTCATGCGGGACGATCGCTGGCTCTTCTCCGACGCAAGCAAATTGTACATCTCTCCAAATGCCTGGCGAGAGGACACCCTTTCGGGCGAAAAAGTGCATCAAACGAAGTTCTTCGTCCCGGACAAGAAGTACTGGGGCAAGACCAGTTTCGACTTCAATGACAAGGATTTCAAGCTGACGCAGACGACTGTCAATTTCAGCGATCGCACTTACAGGGTAGTCAATCATGACAGCAAGTCCCATCCCGACAACCCGATGGATCACATCATCCGGATCGCGGACATGCTCAACAGGGCGGACCGCTTTTGGCAAGACGAAGAGATTGACGGAGTGAAATGTTTCGGCTTCGAACTCAGCGCCAAGAAGTACGGTTCAAACCCCGACACGCACAAACACAAGATGTGGTTTGACGCGAAGACCAAACTGCCCGTGAGAATGGAGTTCGCATGGGTCCAGACCCAGGGGCCTGGAAAAGAGGTCCGCGACGAATTTCAATGGAACCCCGCTTTTGCGGTCGGGACATTCACACCCGAAATACCTGCCGACTTCACTGTAGAAGAGCAGGACTAGCGACGACTGCCGGTGTTTGCCGGCGCGTCTGACGAGTACGGGATATCACCGAAAAGGCCGGGCTGAAACGCCCGGCCGGCGCCTAATCGGCTTGTTTCTTCTTTGCGTACTGGGCGACGATTGCCTGCTGGACGTTGGGCGGGACCAGCTCGTAGTGGCTCAGGGTCATCGAGTAGCTGCCGCGGCCGCCGGTGACGCTTTTTAGCTGGCTGTTATACTGCGTGACTTCCGACAGCGGCACCTGCGCCTTGATGACAATGTAGTTGCCTGCCAGCACGTCCTGGCCCTGAACCCTGCCTCGCTTGGAGGCCAGGTCGCCCGTTATGTCGCCGACGTTCTCAGAGGGGATGGTGACTTCCATATTCACAATCGGTTCGAGCAGGACGGCCTTGGCTTTCTTGAGGGCGTCGACAAACGCGCCCTTGCCCGCAGCGCGGAATGCGACTTCCTTCGAGTCGACTGGGTGATGCTTGCCGTCATAAATCGAGACCGCGATGTCCTGCATTGGAAAGCCCGCGATGACGCCGTTTTGCATGATCTCGTTGATGCCCTTTGCGACGGCCGGCTCGTATTGGCCAGGGATTGAGCCGCCGAAGATGTCCCAGCTAAACTGCAGTGGCGGATCGGCATTGCGCTCGGCCGGCTCGACGCGGAGGTAAACCTCGCCGAACTGCCCGGCGCCGCCGGACTGCTTCTTGTGCCGGTAGTGGCCCTCGGCCTTGGCGGTGATCGTCTCGCGGTAGGGGATCTTGGGTTCTTTCGTGTTGACCGCAAGCTTGAAGTGGTTCTGCATCTTCTCGAGCGTTACCCGCAGGTGCAGGTCGCCGAGGCCGCTTGCAACCAGCTCCTTCGTCTGAGCGTCTCGCGTGACCTTGAAGCAGGGGTCCTCTTCGCACAGTTTCTCGAGGGCCGAACTGATCTTCTGCTCGTCGCCTCTCGTGGCCGGCTCGAGCGCCAGTGAGAACATCGGCTCGGGCACCTCCGGCAGCGCGATCATGCCCGCGATCTTGCCGTCGTGGACCGTATCACCGATCTTCAGCTCTTCGACTTTGGCCAACGTGATGATATCGCCTGCAACTCCTACATCGATTGGTTCATTCTCACCGCCCTGCGATTTCAGGATGTGGCCCGGGCGGATGCCTTTCTTCTCATCGTTGCGATGCAGGTTTGTGTCCGACTTCATGGTTCCGCTGAACACGCGGATCGCCGAGTACTTCATGTTCGACTTGGGATCGAAGCCGACCCGGAAGACCACGCCCGCAAGCGGGCCGGATGCATCGGCCATAAGTTCGGTTGTCTCTTCGCCGGCCTTGAGTACAGCGGGCTTTGCCTGCAGAGGCGACGGCGTGTCTTTTGCGATGATGTCCAGCAGTTCGCGGACACCGACCTCGGTGCGAGCATTAGTGAAGACTATGGGGATAAGCGTGCCGGCTTTTAGTGCTTCGACGAAGACCGAGGCGATCTTCCCAGGCGCGATTTCCTCGCCGCCCAGGTAGCTTTCCATAAGCTCGTCGTCGGCCTCAATCACGCTCTCGATCAAATCCGTATGGGCCTGCGCAACGTCCATCACGGGCGATTCGCCGGAATCGTTGTCGATGCAGTCGATTACAGAGGCGCCATCTGTGGCAGGAAGATTCGCACAGCGACATTGCGAACCGGCCGTTTCCTGGATGTTCTTGACCAGCTCGGCGAATGACACGTTGTCGGCGTCCATTTTGTTTATGACTATCATCCGAGGCATATTCGCCTTGGCGGTCAGCTCGAACATCTTTCGCGTGTTGGTTTCGATTCCGGCCGCGGCACTGATGACGATTACCGCCGTCTCGGCGGCGGGCATCGCCTTGATCGCCGGGCCGATGAAATCCGGATAGCCTGGTGTGTCGATGATGTTTATCCGCTTGCCGGCGTGCTCGACATGCACGATCGCCGATTGGATCGAATGCTGATGCTCCTTCTCCTCGTCGTAGTAGTCGCAGATGCTCGTCTTGTCGTCGACGCTTCCGAGCCGGTTTGTCGCGCCGGTTATGTGCAGCACAGCCTCGGCCAGAGAGGTCTTGCCGCTGCCGCCGTGCCCTAAGAGAACAACGTTCCGAATATCGCCAGTATCAGCCACTTTCTAGAGCCTCCAAAATGCCTATTCGTTGCCAGATCGAATCTTCGTAAAAATGGAGATTACACGCGCCTCGAGGGCAAAGGCTATCTCTTGGCGCCAAAAGGCGGTATGATACACACGGCGGTCACAGTGGGCAAGGTTTTTTTCAAAATTCTACGTTTGGACTGCCACGCTCTAGCCCGCATTTCTCACAAACTTCGTGGCGACACGATCCAATGCGCTGTCAGGCGGATCTTTGGGCGAGCCTGGGCTCAAGTACAAACAAAGAGGCTAACGTGAGATATGCGATTGCAGCCGGGGGTTGTGAGAGATTCGGGCCAGGCAATTGCAGCGTGATCATCGCATATGCAGTCGCATCAAAGTAACGGGACCTATGCCGATTGCTCGACATAGGTCCCGAGTAGATGTCAATCTAAGTTGTCAATCAGACAGACTACAAACCGACCGTAAAGCTCCAGACGTCACCTTCGGTAGTACCGTCGGCTCCGACCTCATCGACACGCCAGTAGTAGGTCGCACCTTTGACGAGACCGTCCGGAATAGGCATTCCGGCAAAGCCGACAACAGCCGCCGTGTCGGTCTGGTTGCCCGCGAACGCCGCTTCTGCGCCCGCGGTCACATCGTCAAGACTGTCGCTGATGTACAAGTCGTGCGAGACTGCGCCTTCGGCGGCGGTCCATCCGAGAGCCGCAAACGTACTGAGGATATTAACCCCGTCGGCCGGTGCAGGATCAGTGGCCTTGCCCAGAGGCTCCGGCTCCGGTTCCGGCTCTGGTTCCGGTTCCGGTTCCGGCGGCGTTGTCGTAAAGCTCCATACCGCGCCTGTGACGTTGGTTTGCGGGTTGAACTCATCGACACGCCAGTAGTAGGTCTTTCCTTCCTCAAGCGGGCCCGTATCGAATGTGGTCATAGGCAGTGGAGCTGCCCCGACCGCATTGGTGACAAGGTCAAGGTCGTCGCTAAAGTATACCGAGTGCAGCTCCGCGTCGAGACCTGGCGTCCAGCTCAGCGTTACCCCGGCAACGTCCACGTTTTCGGCTCCGTCAGCCGGGCTGGGATCATAGGCTTCTGCCGGTGGGACCGTGAAGCTCCAGATCTCACCCTCGTGGACAACGTTGGGATCGGCTTCGACCGCATCGACGCGCCAGTAGTACGTTGCGCCAAGAAGACCGTCTGGAATCGGTGTTCCCTCCAGACCAACGGTAATCTCCGTTCCTCCAACATTGCCTGCAAACGCGGCTTCTGCGCCTGTGACCACGTCGTTCATATCGTCGCTGACGTACACGTCGTGCGAGACTGCCGTTATCCCGGCCGTCCAGCCAAGAACCGCAGATCTCTGCTCAAGCAGAGCGCCATCAGCCGGGTTCGGCTCCGAAGCCTGCCCGCTCAAAGTCGAGAAGGTCCAGAGGTCGCCGACGTGTGTGGTGCCGTCTTCCTCGACAGAGTCAATTCGCCAGGAGTAAGTCATGCTCGCTCCAAGCCCGCCAATGAGGGCGGTGTCAAAGCTGTTCTCTGTCGTGGTACCCATAAGCACCAGATCGGTGCTGACGCCGAAGTATATACTGCTCGCAGCGGCGGTGGCTCCCGGTGTCCAACTGAGAACTGCATCCAAAGGCACGTCCGCGCCCTGATCGGCCGGATCGGGGGCCGTAGCTTCACCAATTATGGTCGTAAAGCTCCAGACAGTGCCTTCGTGCGTTGTGCCGTCGACCTCGATCTCATCAACTCTCAAGTAGTAGGTTGTGCTGACCGCGAGCTTTCCGGGATCGAGAGTGATCCCTGATGTGGTGCCCACAAACGCTGGTGGATTCTCGGTGCCGAAATACACATCACGTGCAATCGCCCTGTCTCCAGGCCGCCAACTCACAATCGTATTCTGGGCCAAATCGATGACTCCATCAGCCGGGCTGGGATTGCTGGCGTTTAGTCTGACCCCTATTAGTCCAACTTCGGCGATCTGCATACTGTTTGCAGCATCGGGTGTTCCCCGAATGGCCGTGAATAGAACTTGATAGTGATCATATGCTGCATCGTTGTCAACCGAAATCTCCGTTGCGTTCATCGTGAAGCGCGGCCACTCTGCCTCCATGGCAAAATCGACGATCTCGCCAGCGGCGATCAACTCATACGCCCCATCTATGCTATCGTTAGAGCCATAGAGTTCGAATGCAACCGGATCACGCAGAGCCTCGTCATTTGCCGTCGTGAAAGTCATTCCGGTAACAATAGTCAGGCCGGCCGACGGTGTAACCTGGAAACCGGAGGCCTCTTCACCTTCGTCAAAGTTTCCACCAAAATTCAGATACTTCGTCGAGCTGTCATTATCGATCACCAGTGGGGGAAGTTCACCACACGGCGAATAGTTTTCTGCGGGATCGCCTCCACATGGAAGTCCCGTCGGAATACCCTGGACGGGATCGCCCGGGGTGGTGACATCAGCATCCGCCGTCGCAAAGCTCCAGATCTCGCCGGGCTCCACGTTATCGTTGGCGTCGATCGCATCGACAACCCAGTAGTAGGTGGTGCCCCACTCAAGGGCTACGCCCTCGGTTTCGCTGGCATCGCCTGCCAGGCTGCCAACCAACGCCGCTTCGGCGCGATCTTTGACATCTTCGAAACTGTCGCTGATGTACACTTCCTGCGAAGCCGCATCTACCGCAGGGTTCCAGCTAACAACAGTGTTACTCTTGACAACTATTCGCCAGGAGTTCAGCGTCGCTACGCCGCCATTCCAGTCGTCCTCGATCTTCAGCTCCCAGTCGCCTGCAGCGTCTCGACCGTTGAAGTCCGACAGTTTGCCTTCGGCCTTGAAGATTCCCGTATGCGACCCAGAGCCGTCCTCGATCGACGTGGATGCCTCGTCGTCGAGAATAGTGTTCCTTAAATCCTCCCCATCGAGCCCTATGTCGTCGAACAATTTGACCGACTTACCATCGGGTGACTTGAGGAACACATTCAGGTCGGCGAGATTGCCGGACATCTCGATGTCAAGCTCGACGTTGAGGTCCACGATGGTGACTGAGTCTGCTACATGCAAAGTGGAAGTAACTCCTCTTGGACTGTTCCCATAAGCATCCGGAACATTCTTCGGCACATCGTCACTGACATGAGTGGTGATCACGGGTACGGCAGACAGCCCAGTGGCGCCATTGGAAGGGTCAGGCGACCAGGCTGCGGATAGCGTACTCAGCAAGGTGTAGGCGCCATCGGTGAGGACGAAATAGTCGTTCATGTCCGCAACGATCGTGCCTGCGTCGATCATTTGCAGCATGTCGTCTTCGCTCATGCTGTCACTGCCGATCGCCAACGTGCCGCCGGTGCAGATGATCTGCGTGTCGGTAATCATGATCTCGTCCAGTTCCTCAGCCTGAAGCAGACCGCCGTTGAGGAATACCCTCACCTGGCCGGTGTCCTCACCGCCGTCCTTACCTAATCTGAGCCGGTCGGCGGTGATCATCTTGCCGCCGTTGATCGTCAGGTGTGCGGTGCCGTCGAGATTGTCGCTCACATTCAAATAGCCGCCGGTATAGAACTTCCCGCCGTTCAAGGTGAATGTAGCCGTACCATTGTTGTCGTCGTTGATCGTGCTGTTTTCGGTCACGGTGACCGTACCGCCATCCATAATCACTTCGCTGGTTCCCGGGTCACCCTCGTCGTTGTTCATTAAGAACTCTCTCATGGTGATCGTCGGGTTACCGCTGATGTGCAGGAATCCAGTGTTGCCTCCGTCGTTAACGACTTGAAGGTCATCGCAAATTACCGTTGCGTCACCGCTTATGGTCATGCTCGCTTCAATACCCTGCTGATTGTGGGGGATGTATATCGTGTCCGCAACGTTGACGACCGCACTGCCGCCGATATTGCAGACGGCGGGACCGTCCTCGCCGACGTCAAGATCGTCGCCGACAACAAGCGTAGCGGTTCCGTTTACGTCCAGGATGGCATACGCATTAGGGTCGTCTGCAAGGTAGAACTCGTCGGGGGCGTTAACCGTCGCGTTACCGGTTATGATCATGTGCCCCACTGTTCCGGCGTCGTCGGCGATGGTAATATCGTCGCCCACGTTGAAGACCGCGTTGCCGGTTATGGTCACGGTAGCCTCGCCACTTACGTCGGGAAAGTAACCATCGTCTGCAAAGTTGATGACTGCGTCGCCGCCGATAGTGATGGTTCCGATACCTTCATCGACCTCGAAATCGTCCGTTAGGTCAACCGTCGTGCTTCCGCTTATGTCCAGGTAGCCCACACCATCGGCACTGTCGGCGATGTTTATACCGTCAGCGGTTACGGTCGAGCTGCCGCTGATATTGATGTAGCCCTCGCCCGAGTCGGTAGTGATACTGTCGGCGACATTAACAATGGAATCAACGATGTTAATCGTACCGGTTGAGCCCGCGTCATCGGCGGCATAAAGGTCATCACCGTTGTCGCCGGCCAATATGGTCAGAGTACTTCCGCCCAGGACGTTCAACTCACCCATCAGATCTTTACCGACTGACAATCTGCCGCTTACGGTAAGTGAACTGGCATTGTCCAGCGTAAGCACGGCGGTCGTCGACTCGTCGCCGTTTTCAATGTGCAGCCTGTCCCCACGTGTGGCCGCGCCGCCGTCGATAATGTCAATCGCGATGGTGTCGAGGTTAATGTCCCGGTCACCCGTCTCCTCGTTGGGCCAGGTCCACGTCGAACCGGTCACCGTCCAGTTGGCCGGCGTCTCCCAGAGCCCGTCACCGGCGCCGCCGTTCCAAACGTACAGCGCTGCGTGGGTCGTGCCGGCCAGCACCAAGAAAATAAAGGTTAACAAAAACAGTTTTCTACACATGATGGCTCTCCTCACTTAAAGTTTAGTAAAATGGAACGGACTGAATGACAATCCTTACCTTAAAGATGAGATCGTGTTTTTAGCATATCTGCCCAGGATAAGTAACTACGATCTGAAATGCAACATCACCTCCTCGTTTCGTCAAAATTGACAGTTGCCTCACAAGACGAAGGTCACAACTTCGAATTGTAGGAATCTGACGGTCCCATAATTTCTCAGAGAATTCTCCGAGAAAGCTATCGAGATTACCCTCATCCTGGGAAACGAATACTCCTCACAGGCCCGCCGACGCGGGCACAGACCAAATAGCCATGATACAAACTAATATCTTGCCGGTCAAGGAAAATATTGGAAAAAGAGGAATTAACTGCCGCTTAGCGCCGAAGAAACTGATTCTTCAACTGATTGGAGCCGGCAGGTGGTGAATATGACGACGCCGCATACACGCGCACTAGTCGGCCTTTATGGGCAAGTTGGGGGGGCTTGAACACGCGCAAAAGCGGGGCACGGACTGCCACACGAGGCGAGGCGTCATCAGGCGCAAAGACATCATAAGGCACATCCTCGAGCCTATCGGATAGCGCAAAAACAACGGGGCCTATGCCGATTGCTCGACATAGGCCCCGATTTGATGCAAATCTACGTTGTCAATCACACAGACTACAGGCCGACCGTAAAGCTCCAGACGTCGCCTTCGGTAGTACCGTCATCTGCGACCTCATCGACACGCCAGTAGTAGGTCGTACCGGCGACTAGACCGTCCGGAATAGGCATTCCGGATACGGGCAAGCCAATGATAGCAACCGTACCGGTTTGGTTGCCTGCGAACGCTGCTTCTGCGCCTGCGGTCACATCGTCAAGGCTGTCGCTGATGTACAAGTCGTGCGAGACTGCATCTGCAGCGGCGGTCCATCCGAGAGTCGTAAACGAACTGGAGATATTGGCCCCGTCAGCCGGTGTAGGATCAGTGGCCTTCTTCACCGGCTCCGGCTCCGGCTCCGGTTCTGGCTCTGGCTCTGGTTCCGGCATTGGTGTCGTAAAGCTCCACACCGTACCTGTAATGTTGGTCGGCGGGTTGAACTCATCGACACGCCAGTAGTAGGTCTTGCCTTCCTCAAGCGGGCCGGTATCATACGTGGTCATAGGCAGCGGAGGTGCTCCGACGGCATTGGTGACAGTGTCAAGATCGTCACCGAAGTATACCGAGTGCAGCTTCGCGCCGAGACCGGCCGTCCAGCTAAGCGTTACGCCGGCAACGTCCACGTTTTCGGCTGCATCAGCCGGGCTGGGATCGTGGGCTTCCGTCGGCAGGACCGAGAAGCTCCACAGGTCGCCCTCGAACACCACGTTAGGATCAGCTTCAACCGAATCGACGCGCCAGTAATACGTCGTACCGGGAACAAGACTGTCCGGAACGCCCAAACTAGCCTGCGTGTCGGCTACGTTGCCCACAAACTCAAGCGCGTTCGGATCTGCTGTGTTCGGGTCTGTTCCAAGGTAGACGTCATACGAGGCAGCGCTTGGCCCTGCGGTCCAGCTAGCGAGCAAGAATGTTGCCTCAACGACAGCACCTTCAGCCGGATCGGGCTGGGAAGCCTGACCCCTCGGCGCCGCGAATGTCCAGACATCACCAACGTGGGTGGTGCCGTCCTCTTCGACAGAGTCAATTCGCCAGGAGTAACTCTCGCCAACTCTCAGCCCGCCAATGAGTGTGGTGTCAAAGCTGCTCTCCGCCGTGGTACCCAGGAGCTCCAGTGTGTCGCCGACGCCGAAGTATATATCGCTCGCAACGGCGGTGGCTCCCGGCGTCCAACTGAGAACTGCATCCAGAGCTACCTCCACAGCCTGATCGGCCGGATCGGGATCTGTAGCTTCGCCGATTATGGTCGTAAAGCTCCAGACCGCACCTTCGGTCATGTTGCCGTCGGCATCGTACTCGTCGATTTTCCAGTAGTACGTCGTGCTAGTGGCGAGTTTACCGAGGGCCCAGGTGGTTCCAGTCGTTCTCTCTAATTTCGGCGGATTCTCATCCGTGCCGAAGTACACGTCGCGCGAAGTGCCGCTGAATCCGGGCGACCAGCCAAGAACTATGTTCTGGTCGATATCTACAGCGCCATCGGCTGGACTGGGATTGCCGGCAGCTTCGGTGAGGGCCTCTATTGTGAGCAGAGCCGAGTCGTCGCCAGGGCCTGCTTCGGCGATTCGAAGGCCTTCCGAGGGATTGCACGGGTCATCGCTGATAATCAGCACCATGGCATTGCCGGCGGCCCATTCTTCCTGGCCCAGCAGCTCCTCGATGATCGGCGTGATGTCGGTCGTTGTCTGGTCAGGGCCTTGGTCGCCTATGTTCGGCCACGGTGGCACAGCCCAAAGCACTTGGGCCTCCGTTCTGGCCCTGCTGGAAATATTAGCCGTGCCTGGGCCGCCGCCAACGAACTCATCGGGATTGGGACTCAGCTCACCTTCGATGACAAGATTGACCGGCGCTGTGCTTTCGTCCCTGTTCTCATCGACCTGAAAGCGGACCCATGCCTTGACAATTGTGTTATCCGCTGTAAGAGGAATATCTCGCCAACGCACACCGACAATCTGCGGGTCGCCCTGACCCCCGTCCTCATAGGGCATCTCAAGATCGCTGCTGCCCAGGTCATTTTCGTTGAGCTTGCTGGGATTGAGGTCCTCTTCACAATCGTCGGCGTCATCGGCAATCCTTCTCTCTATCAGGAGGTTGCCGCCCGTAGTGGTGAAGCTCCAGACTTTACCGGGGTATACCGTGCCATCTTCCAGAACCGGATCGACGCGCCAGTAATAGGTGGTGCCTAACTCAAGGTCGACTCCAATCGCATCGACATCGGCCGCCACGTTGGCGATCAAACCGGGATCGGGGTCGCTGCCGAGGTACACGTCCTGTGAAGCCACGCGGGTGTCGGTAGACGGCGTCCAGCTAACGGCAGTGATTGAATGCTCTACGACTATCCGCCATGCGTTGAGCTTCCCAGTGCCGCCGTTCCAGTCGTCCTCGATCTTCAGCTCCCAGCCGCCCGCAGTGTCGCGACCGTCGAAGTCCGACAATTTGCCTTCGGGCTTGTAGATTCCCGTATGCGACCCAGAACCGTTCTTGATCGACGTGGACGCTTCGTCGTCGAGAATAGTGTTCTCGAGATCCTCTCCATTGAGACCTATGTCGTCGAACAATTTGACCGACTTACCATCAGGTGACTTGAGGAACACATTCAGGTCGGCGAGATTGCCGGACATCTCGATGTCAAGCTCGACGTTGAGGTCGTCGATGGTGACTGAGTCTGCTACATCCAAAGTGGAAGTAACTCCTCTTGGGCTGTTCCCATAAGCATCCGGAACATTCTTCGGCACATCGTCGCTGATGTACGTGCTGATCGCAGGTGCGACAGCAACACCAACGGCGCCATCGGCCGGATCAGGTGCCTCGACTGTCGGATCGATAACAGCCATCATACTGAGCAGGGGCGCATTTTCGGACTCTCCATCAACAGATTCCACTGTGCGAATACCTGTCGAGGGATTATCCGGGTCGTCCCGAATGATCAGTACGATGGCATTGCCAGGAACCCAGTCGTTCTGGTCTACGATCTCCTGGATGATGCTGGAGATGTCGGGCGTCTGGAACTTGTCATTCACCGCGAGCCCTGCTGGGATAGACCACATCACCTTCGCCGCCGTAACTGGTCTGTCACTGACGTTGTTCTCAATGTTCTCGAATGGTGCGGCGTCAGCGGCCAGCTCACCTTCGACGATGAGATTGACCGGAGCATCGGTGTCACCCTGGAGTTCGTCTATCTCGAACTCCACGTATGCACTGGCGACAGGCCCGCCCCTGGATACGGGTACATCCAGAAATCGCAGACCTATCACCTGCGTGATGTCGGTATAGTCAGGATCAACCAATAGCTCAAGGTCACTGCTGCCGATTTCCAGCGGATTACCTCTGCCGCCCTCCTCGACATCGTCACTGACTCTGATGCTGATTTCGGTAAGAGGGGGACCAACGTCATTAACGTCGTTAACGTCCTCCTGAGCTCTTGCCGGCCCTGCCACAAGGCCCAGCACCAAAACAACTGTTAACAAACAGAACTTTCTGGACATAATAGTCCTCCTCACAAAAAAGACTCTAATATAATGGATCAAACCGACACAAATATCTTCACCCTCTCATTCCTAGATTAGACCGCGTCTATACTGTATCTGCCCAGGACAAGTACTCACGATCTGACACCACCACCACCTCCTTTCTTCAAACGTCAGCTGCAACTTCAAGGTAAAGGTCAAAGCTCCGAATCGTACTAATCCACCGGTCATGGGTAGACCTTTGCTTTGCGTTCCCAGAGAAAACTCTCATGAGACCACAAAGACCTACCTGTCGGAAAACACCTACTCCTCACGTACGTACCGATGCGGGCACAAACTTTGTCTTACCCATAGTACCAGACTGTCTACTTGTCCGTCAAGGAAAATTCTTGGGATTTTCTACGTTTATGGCTGTTCGGGGTCGCTCAGCTCTGATTCGTGCGAAATGAGGGGCAGCCAGTAGCTGCGGTCTGGTGAGCTTGTGGCTTTAAGTGCTTTGCTGAGTTGGTGTTATGCCACAATGGCAAAGCTGAGGCTGCTCCGGCGCCTAGTAGTTGCCGGTTTCAATCGTCCTATAAACACGGGTTTTTGTACAAAAAAAACGTAGCAACCACAGACGGCGATTTCGTTGCTCTGCCATGGTGCGGGAAAAAGTCAGAATCCCGGGAATCTCCTGAAGGATTCTGTGTGTGAAATCGCAAATCTGCCGAACCTCGCATCTGTCGAATGCCCGAGCCACAGACCGGCCCCGGAACTTCGATCATGGCTGCCAAGAAGATGCCCATGGATGGTTTTCTGAGTTTTGCGCAATCTGGTTCGGGTTTTGCTTCGTTGGCCGATTGACCAGTCGCATTGACACCGCCCATTGTGTTATGATAGACTGCAGCAGGCCAAGGTTGAGCGCATCAGATTAAAATCAAATGTCGGTCAAGGAAGAACCAAGAGACTCCGCCATGCAAGAACGAAAGGGCTTTACGCTAATCGAGCTACTGGTGGTCATCGCGATCGTTGCGTTGCTCATGGCGGTGCTGCTGCCCGCACTTCAGCGGGTCAAGCGACAGGCCAAAGCGGTCAGATGCCAGGCCAACCTCAAGCAATGGGGCCTCATTTTCGAGCTGCGCCTTGCCGATGAGGAAGGTCGCTTCGCCGACGGAGAAGAACCTCGGTGGGAGTGCCCGGCGGATCCGATTCTCTATTACGGCGGTGACTTTGATGATCACTACCTGTGCCCGATGGCCGTGAAATTCGGAGCCGGGCGGCAGATCAGCTCGTCTCAGGCGTGGATATGCCCCAATCACAGGCGGCGCTCAGGCAGCTATGGATCGAACGGCTGGTGCGTTTCCATGCGCTTTCAGCGGCCCCAGGATATAGACGAACTGGGATGGCACGATGTCAATCACAAGGCCGCGCACAGGATACCGGTCCTTTTGGACAGCCGACGTCCGGGGGGATGGCCGAACGAGTTCTCGATACCGCCAACATACAACGATGCGCCGGAGTTGAGCATCTGGCCGAGCCGGGGCATGGATCCTTTCTGCATCGACCGGCACGATGGTTACAGCAATTGCCTATTCATGGACTGGTCGGTCAGGAGGATCGGGCTCAAAGAATTGTGGACATTGAAGTGGCATCGCAAATTCAACACGGCCAATAGCTGGACCAGGGCCGGCGGCGTGCAGCCCGGCGACTGGCCCGAATGGATCGCAAGATACAGAGACTACTGAGGCGGCCGCCTCATTTCGATCAGAGGCTTGACCGATCACGGTGCTGCAGAGAATCTTCGGCAGCAGCCTTACTCAGTTGAGATGTCTACCCGATCATAGATTCATTGCGAAGATTCTGCGTCGTCCTTCTTCTCCTCGGGTTTGATCTTCGAGAGGTCGAGAGAGTATGGAGGCGGATCACCGCCGGGGCCCTTGAGATAATGGTTCATCCACCGCATCAGGCGAAGCGAAAAATCCAGACGCGATCCCGTGCGGCGATTGCCGTGCGGCTCGCCCGGGTAGCGGACCAGGCGCACCGGCGTCTTGCCGTATGTCTTGATGGCTCTGTAGAGCGCCAACGAGTGTGCCGGGTGGACGCGCGTATCCCTTGTGCCGTTCAGGATCAGCAGGGGAGTGCGGCACTTCTGGAAGTGCGTTATGGGGCTTCGCTGCCGCATCAGCTCCATATCCTCCCAGGGATACTTCATGTGATGGACGAGCCGATGCTCCTCCGGGATGTCACCCAGCGCGAAACTCAAGAATTGATCGCTGATTCCGACAAACATCACCGAGGCGGCGTAGCGATCGCTGTAGTAGGTGGCGCCCCAGGCCGATGCGTATCCTCCATAGGATCCGCCCGTTATACCGACCCGGTCCTTATCGACAAGCCCGATATCGACCAGGTGATCGATGGCATCGACGAGATCATCGAATTCCTTGCCCGCCGGGTCGGCTTGGCCGAGCTTGGAAAACGTCACTCCCCGCCCGGTGCTTCCGCGGTAGTTCGTGTAGAAGCAGGCGAAGCCCTGGGCGGCAGCCACCTGGGACGGCAGCGAGTATCGCGTGAGCCAGCCGTTTAAATGATGCGATTCCGGGCCGCCGTGGACCATCATGATCAGGGGATAGCGCAGACCTTTCTTCTCTTCGAGAGGATGGACCAGGATGCCTTCCAGCTCCAGACCGTCACGGGCCTTGAAGCGGATCACTTCCTGTTTGGCAAGGCGGATCTTTTCGAGATCCGGATTGCTGTGTGTGAGCCGGCGCGGGCGTCCCGTATCCCGGCGCAAGGCGAAGACTTCCCGCGGGTTCAGGGGGCTGTCACCGACGAAGGCGGCACTGAGGCCGTCGGCCGAAAGCGACAGGCCCGACAGCGTGTGTTTGCCGACAGGGACGATTGTGTTTTGCCCGCTGCGGTCGATGTCAATCTCGGCAAGGGTAGTCCAAACGCCCTGACAGCCCAGGTACCTGATGGTGTCATTGTCCCGCCAGGCAATTGACCAGATGTGCCCCGGATAATCTGGCAATAGATCGGTGGTTCGCGGATTGTCGACGGAGGCGACCATCAGATGTCCCTCTCGCGGGTCGTGCTTGTCGACGCCGGCCACCAGAGCAAGGTGCGCTCCGTCGGGGCTCCATTCAATCTGGCCCAGCTTTCCTTCGGTGTCGAGTTGTCGCAGCGATTTGCCGCTGCGAGCGTCCACGATATGGATTCGCCGCATCATATAACTGTCGTCCACGAGCGGCGTCGGCGCCAATGCCACCGCCAGGTGCTTGCCGTCGGGGTTCCAGAGAAGCGTCGAGGCCGAACCTTCCAAGGCCAGCATGCGCGGTTTATTCTGCTCATCGCGGTCGGGGCCCGGCCTGTCATAATCACCGGCGGCGATCCAGACCTTCGTTGGCAGGTAATCCTCCTCGTAGATCTCGGCGTCGAAGCCGTGGTCCTTGCCGTCCTTGATCTGCTTGTCCTGCTTCGGCTTGGCGGTGAACGCGACTTCTTTGCCGTCCGGGCTCCAGGAATAGCCGCCAATGTCGGTTTCATGCTCGAGCACCTTCCGGGCCTCCCCGCCGTCGACGGCTATTATATAGAGGGCCTCGTACTTATCCTCGCCGCGCTTGGCCAGAAAAGATATCCCGCCACCATCCGGCGTCCATTCGATAGATGAAACGTTGACCTTGCCGGTTATAAACGGGCGCGACCGACCGGAGTCGTCGACAACGTGCAGCTCGCTCCAGGCTGGGCCGTCCTCATCGGTGTAGATTGCTCTCGGCACCGAGAGACTGTAGGCGATCAGTCTGCCGTCAGGAGAAATAACGGCGCTGCCGACCGAACGGATTTTGGCGACCATCACTTCGGTCATTACGTCATCGGCCTCGGCGACTGACACCGAGCCCGTCAATAACAGTGAACAGATCAAGAGCCATCGTATTTTCATGAAATTGAGTGTTCCGGCCATAGTGGCTGCTCTCCTTTCTTGGCTATTTCTCGATGGACACCTAACATTCGACGATGCCCATACTCTATTGAATAAGAGTTCTTTTTCAATTGTTTATTCCGGAGATCTGACATCCCGGCTTCTGAACGACTATCGTGGGATTTTGCCCTTTGCCCCGGCGGCTTGCAGACTGTACAATGGCATTTCATGATTCAAGAAGTTGTTGAAAGACTGCCGGTGAGATGCCGGGGAACTTGTAGATCAGACATTATGCAGCCGATTGGATATTTGGAGGTCCTGCAATGAATGATGTGAAGATTGGTCGCCGCAGGTTCTTGAGCGGGGCGCTTGCCGGCGCGGTGGGAACCGTGAGCTTCCCCTACGTTGTTTCATCGTCGGCCCTGGGTAGAGCGGGCAATGTGGCGCCGAGCAGCCGGATTACTATGGGCTCTATCGGCGTCGGCGGCATGGGGACGAACAACATGAGGGCGTTCTTGAGTCACTCCGATGTGCAGGTTGTCGCCGTCTGCGATGTTACCGAGGCTAGCAATGAATACGGTCACTGGTATAAGAAGGGATGGCAGGGCGAGTGGTTTGGAAGAGAGCCCGCTCGGAAGATAGTCGAAGATCATTACGCGAGAAGAAACCAATCCGGGCAATACACAGGTTGCGGTGCATACAATGATTTTCGCGACCTGCTCGCGCGGGATGACATCGACGCCGTCTGTGTCACAACACCCGATCACTGGCATGCTATCCCGGTGATTAGAGCTGCGGCGACCGGCAGGCATATCTATTGCGAAAAGCCCATGAGCTTGACGATTGCCGAAGGCCGCGCCATGGTCCGTGCCGTCCGCCGGCACGGCGTCGTCTTTCAGACGGGCACCCAGCGCAGATCCGATCAGCAATACCGGCACATCTGCGAGCTTATCCGCAACGGGCGAATCGGCAGACTCAGGAAGATAATCACTACAATAGGGGCAAATAACAAAAAGGCTCCGGCGAGAGACTGGCAGCCGATGCCAATCCCTGAGGGGTTTGACTACAATCTATGGTTGGGCCCGGCGCCATGGGTTCCTTATCATAAGGACCGCTGCCTTTACACCTTCCGGTTCGGCCTGGACTATTCCGGGGGCCAGACAACGAACCTTGGCGCACACGCGATCGACATCGGCCAGTGGGCCAACGGCACCGACGGCACCGGACCCGTCGAGGTCGAGGATCTGGGAGGCGAGTTCCCCACCGACGGTCTGTTCACCACAGCTACCAAGGTGTACTTTAGGGCGCGCTACGCCAACGGGTGCGAGCTGATCTGCAGGACCGAGCCCGACGGCCCCCTGCGTTTCGAGGGCAGCGAAGGCTGGATCCAGCTCCAGAACGGCCGGCTGACATGCAGCCCCGAGTCACTGAGGACCTCGACGATTGGGCCCAACGAGATTCACCTGTACAAGAGCGACGATCACCATCGTAATTTCCTCGATTGCATCAAGACCCATCGGGACACCGCGGCTCCGGTCGAGGTAGGTCATCGCTCGGTGAGTATATGTCACCTGGGTAACATCGCAATGACGCTTAAGCGTAAACTGCAATGGGATCCCGAGAACGAAAGTTTTGTCAACGACGAACCGGCCAATCAAATGCTCGCACGTTCGATGCGCAGTCCCTGGTATCTGTAGTGGAAAGATCAAGATGTAAAATGCAAAATGTAGGATCGAGCAAGTCATTTGCCGGAGGCGGATTGCGACACCTTGATTTTTGCACTTTGATCGTTGATTTTATTTTTCGAGGCTGAGGTATGGCGGCCAATACAGAACAACCGGCAGACCAGTCGGGCTCGCCGGAGCCAAATCAGTTGAAGGCGACTCTTCTGACCAGTCCGGAAGGGCGCATTCTACTGATTGGGGTCACTCTGGCATTTGCCTACATCTTCTGGCTCGGGGTCAAATTGCTGCTGTCTCCAGAGGAATTCCAGGTTCTTATCGGGATGACTGCCATGGATATTATGTTCGGCCGGGCCGCCGCCATGGCTTTCGGGTACTCTTTGTACATCGGACACGCGAAGGTCATCCCGGTCTGTATGATACTCGAGACGATTCTGGTTCTTATCGTCTATCCGTTGTTTGTGTTTAGCTGGCGGCACTTATTGGTGGTCAAGGGGCTCAAGAGAGTTTTTGAACGCATCCGAAAGTCGGCCGAGGCGCACAAGGACAAAGTCCAGAAGTATGGCGTGATCGGGCTCTTCGCTTTTGTCTGGTTTCCGTTTTGGATGACCGGTCCCGTGGTCGGCTGTGTGATCGGATTCCTGCTGGGCCTGCGCGCCTGGCTCAACATAACCGTTGTTCTTTCCGGCACCTATCTGGCGATCCTTGCCTGGGCCTTGTTTCTGCGCCGATTCCACGACAGCGTGGCGTCCTACAGCTCACAGGCCGCCATGGTCCTGATGGTCCTGCTGATTGTCGTTATCATTGCGGGTACTCTCTTGCACAGCACCCTCCACGAGAACAAGAACAAGAGCTGATCCGGGTGCGAACTGCCTGTGCCGAGACCTCTCATTGCCGTCGTTTGTGCTTGTTCGTTTTCAGCTCACTCACTCCAGTGTGATCAGAGCGGTGTAGCGCAGTGAACGGTGCGTCGGGTAAGTGTCGCCCAGAATATGACGCATCCGGATGTCGTCCTGCGGATGATCCATGACGATCACGATCTGCGTTACCTATTGTTGCCTGTGGTTTCCAGGGTGGTTTTGGCATATGGTTGATGAACAAAACTGACAAATCTGGTAATATAGAGCCGGCGTGTATCGCGCTATGCAGCTTTCGCAGTCTTACAGAGGGCAATGAAATGAAGGGTAGGAAGAAGCCCAACAAATGGGTAACAGTTATGGCCGCGGCCGCAGCCGCGGCGGCAGTCTATCTTGCGTTCGACATCGGCCGGGGCACCTACTACAACAATCTCGGAACAACTCACATGGCTGAGGGCGAATATGATAAAGCGATTGAGTGTTTCACCAGGGCCCTCAAAGCAAGTCGCAAATCCCCTGAAGCGTACTGCAACCGAGGCACGGCCTACAGTGAGAAAGGCCAACATGATAAGGCCATTGCCGATCTCGTCAAGGCGATTGAGTTGAATCCGGAGTTTGCCGAGGCCTACTACAATCGTGCCGTTGTCTACTACCAGAAGAAGCAATACGAGAAGTCGTGGCAGGATCTGGGCAAAGCGCAAGAACTGGGATATCGAATCGAAGCGAACTTTCTCGAAGCGCTGAGTGAGGTATCGCCAACAGAAGAATGATTCAGATGCGCGGGAGAACGAAGCAGGTAATGAGACGTGTTCGGAACAACGAATATATCAAGACAATAGTAACCACGCTGGCAATTGCGATTTGTCTATTCACCGCGGGCTGCAGAGACGAGGAACCTGCAGACCACGCGGCCCAGGGTCTTGCCTTTGCGAACAATCGCGAGTACGACAAAGCCATCTCAGAGTTTACGAAAGCCACAGAGGCAGATTCAGCGTCGGAGATAGTCTATTCTAACAGGGGACTTGCCTACTATCACAAGGGCGAATATGACCGAGCCATTTCGGATTATAGCAAGGCAATCGAGTTGAATCCACGATATGCCCAAGCATGCTACAATCGAGGCAATGCCTACGCCGGCAAAGGCGAATTTGACAAGGCCATCTCAGACTTCGGCAAAGCCCTTGAGATCAATCCATCTTATGCCGATGCCTATTACAACCGCGGAGTTACCTACGAGCATAAGAGCCAATACGACGAGGCGATTTCAGACTACACCAAAGCGATTGAGATAGACCAAACCCATGCCGGCGCCTACTGTAATCGGGGAGTCGTCTACGGCAGGCAGGGACAATATGACCAGGCTCTGTCGGACTGGAACAAGGCCATCGAAATAGACCCGTCAGTTGCCGAGGCCTACATTAATCGTGCGGTTGTCCGCTTCGGCAGGGCCGAATATGACAAGGCCTGGGCCGATGTGAACAAGGCACGGAGTCTGGGGGGGCAATTACCCGCGGATTTTCTCCGGAAACTCCGTGAGGTTTCAGGACGAGAAGGATGAGCAGGCCCGGCCGCGGCAGCCGGAGCCGTATGAAAGAACCTGTGGATGCTGGAAATCTTAGGGCGGATTTGGTATATTCATGAGACGCGGTGATTAGTGCCCCAGCGCGGTTCACTGTGCTAAATCGGAGGTCCTGGCTATGATTAAGTTCTCCTGCATGTTATGTGGTGAGAAGCTCAGAGTTCAGGATCAGTTCTCGGGCAGGCGGATTAAGTGCCCCAAGTGCAACAACACCAGCGTTGTGCCTGCCGAATCGCCTCGGATAAGGTTTGAATGTAAGAATTGCGGCAAGGGGATTCGCGTTCTTCAAGTTCACGCCGGCAAGAAAGGCCAGTGCCCCAAGTGCAAGAGTCCGGTCGTGGTTCCCTCAGTCAAGGTCGGGCCGGGCGAAGATCCGGGGACTGTCACCGTCGTCTGTTCGATGTGCAACGAGAGGATCCGAGCGCCGAAAGATTCACAGGAGAGATTCGTAGAATGTCCCGCCTGCGGCAGCAACGTCGAAACCTCACTCAGAGGCGAACCTGTGGAGTCTGACTCCCCGATTCCGCCTGAGACGGATGAAGACCAGTATGAGGGAGATGAATCCGATGTGTCCGAGGAAGATGAAGGTCGGAATCGCCGGCTCATACTTGCCATCTGCGGCGCCGCTGCGGTCGTGGTGGTTGGGCTGATCATTCTTGTCACGGTTGTTCTGCCTTCAGGATCGGGGCCCGCTGAAGAACCGAATGTCTCTCCGCGACAGCAAGCCGCCGGTACCGATTCAGCACCCCAGCCGGTTGCTTCCGATGCCCGACCGGCAGGGGCGTTTATACTCGAGCCTCCAAAAGAGGACACCCTGTTGGAAGAGCCCGTTTTGTCGGGGCAGGTGTCTCTTGAACAGACGAAGATAGCTTTTGTCTCGAATAGAGATGGAAATGGCGAGATATACGTCATGAACGCGGATGGGAGTCAGCAGAAGAACTTGAAAGATAGTCCTG
>Ga0209536_100000589_pt1 | contig 58803 bp, 48 predicted proteins | sample DeeMarSeWOR28_12_FD_187461 | JGI IMG/M metagenome (GOLD analysis project Ga0209536, IMG submission 187461) | Marine sediment microbial communities from White Oak River estuary, North Carolina - WOR-2-8_12 (SPAdes) (version 2) | ecosystem: Environmental > Aquatic > Marine > Intertidal zone >...
GTCAAGATGCACTCCTGTATAAAGTCGAGAAGAAGAGAACGGATACACCGATGACGGTGGTTTCAATCAACAATTATGAGATTGAAAAGATGATCTATTTTGGTGGTTCCGATATAAGAGAATATTCCCATATAGAATATAAAGCGGCCATGAAACATATTAGAGATGATCACAAACGCAAAGACAAATATGGCTCTACACTATCAAAGATTACCAGGGCTAATACGATATTAAATGCGAGGAAGATCGCTTTATTCCGAATAAAGAACGTTGATTACGATGTCTTATTGTCAGTCTATGATACTCATGGAATCGAATATGCCTCCACTGTCTATGTTATTGATTTCATGAAAAATGGAAAAATTATTCTTACTAAAGAAAAATACAATACTGATGGGCCCTATTGACCTGGGATTCTATTATAATCACTCTTTTGTTTTAATATTACTCTTTAAGTCTACTGTACTATTGATCTATTCATTGCTTTGGCTTTTGGTACTAAATCTGATCGTGGTGTTCATTGAAGAGCCGAGGCTTAGGCGAAGGTTTGGGGAATCATATGATAAGTACCTTGAATCTGTACCTCGCTGGATTCCGCGTTTGACATCATTTCGAGATGATAATTCAGAATCCTGCTAACAAAGCCATCAAGACGGACCGCTATCGCGGCCGCTTATGGCTGGCGTTGTGAATCCATGTGTCTCTCCAACATATGCAAGATCGAGGATATCCCAATTTTACTGAGATATCATTTTTATATCACCAGTGTTAATTTTCGCTTGAGAAAACCGCCAGCCACGAACACCTTTCTGAACTTGTTTACCCAAATTATAGTATAGAAGCCATCAGCAATATTTTTATTTCAGATTTTATATTCGGTATTACGAAATCTAGACTTTGGCTGAATTGTGTAAATCGGCTATATATAATAAATTCAAAAAGCGCATGGGTTTCATTTAGATATAGCAAACCAGATTTCACTTTAGACACGCCATTTTTCAGCTTGAAAAAGGTTCCCAGAATAGATCTGTTGAATTTCCATCCGGGTTGGAATAATTACAGTTGACGCATTATCTTACTCGCCCTTTAGATAGCCTATAAAGCCTTTTATGCTGTTTTTAAAAAAGTATTTTTCTCTTTCTTGGTTATCCTTGGGCAAATGATGGAAATTTTCCGCCAGCGAATCCTCTTTCAACAACCTTTGGAAACAGGCATCAATAAGCATTGTACTATTCGAGCGTTTGATTTCTGCTTGAATAATTGTTTTCCAATCCAATAGCTGTCGGCGATGGATCTTCAGCATTTTGACGGCATCATCCGCAATACCATAATGCCCATAGCATAATTTCTTTGGTTTGCTGGCGATCAGCTTATCGATACTTTCTATATGAGTGTCAAAGAAAAACCGTGGCGGTGAAGCCGGTCTTAAGTAGAAACGGTCTTTGGCAATCGAGTAATATACCCCGCCGGTTTCACCGGCGAAAAGATAACTCTTGGTCCAAAAGCTTACATGATGCGAGGCGTGACCGGGGGTAATTATCGGCACGATCGCCTCGGATGTGAATTGTTCGGCGTCCTCAAAGCGCTCCTCTGGGACCGGTTGAATAGGACCGTAGCCTTGCGCCATGGTGCCGAGCACTTTTTGAGTGCCTTCCCAAAGGCGTGACGGAGCCACCAGATGCGGAATGCCTGCCGGATGACAAATGATTGGAGTTTTAGAAAAACGTGTGGCGATTTGGCCGATGGCCCCTGCATGATCCAAGTGAATATGGGTCAGCAGGATAGCATCGAGATGATCGACGTTTAACTCTTGCAGCGCATTTAAAAGCCCTTGTGCGGTGGAAGCCGGCCCGACATCTACTAAAAATGTAATATCGCTCCGATACAGCCAGGCACAGATAAAATCGGAAAAACCTTTAATCGGCGGGGTTAGTGTAATTAAAAAAAGATCATCAAATATTTTATCAATCTTAGCATCTAACTTTTTCATTTTTATTTCTAAATAATAGGGAAGAAAAAAGGGTGACAGGCAGGCTTTAGGCGCGGCCGACTTCTTTCATAGTTTCTTTGAAAACCCGGTAAAAGTATTCATTGTCGGTGATTGCGCGACTTAAAATTTTGCCGATGTCTTCAATGTTTTTGGTATTGATAATCAGATTGACGCTCTTATTTAAGGCCATCATGTTATCCATGGTTCGATATCGGCTGCTGATCATGGCCACGAACATATTGCGCCGCACGGTCATATTGAGGCGTTCAAGATATATTAACACACCGTTTGCATCCGGGTTGTCGGTATTAAAACTCTCATTAACCACAAGCAGATCATAGACATGGTAACGCATACGCTTGAGGGCATCCCGGGCGCTTTCTGCGACAGTAATTTGGTATTCCATTAATTCAAGGGCAGCGGTTATGTGTTTTCGAACCAGAGGATTGGCTTCACAGACCAGCGCGGTGATGCCTTCCTCTTCAATAAAGTCAAATGGCTTTTCAGCGGCATCATAAGCATCGGCATCATCGGCCGCACCAAATGCTGCACGTTTGCTGACTGAATTTTTACTTGGGCCTAAAGATATTTTACGTTTGCATTTGGGGCATGGAAATGATGCTGACCTGCCGGTTGGAATTTTTTCATCTGCAATTCTGAATTTACTTTGGCAATTATGACATATGATATCCATAACGAGTAAACATAGCCTCCCTGATGGAGCGGATTCGTATTTATATCGGAGATATTTTGCCGGTTATGAGAATTGGGCTTGCAGTTTTTGGGTTAAACCTGTGCGGATTTGGCATAACCTCGATCAAGCTCGAGCTTTTCAATATCCGTCGTTGATTCACCTCTTGCACTTTTTATAGCGTCGATGCCGCGTCCGACAATACCCTTTTCCGACGCATAGCCGATTGCTGTTTCCTGGGTGATAAGACCCTGCTCATATAAGCCGACCAGATGTTGGTCAAATGTTATCATCCCGAATGCATTGCTTTGCTCCATAATATCATAAAAGGTTTTTCCTTCGGATTCTCCATGTAAGATCGCGTCACGAACCCGTATGTTGGTTCCCAAAATTTCAAAGGTTGCCACCCGACCACCGCCGACTTTCGGCAGCAACCGCTGACTAACAATCCAGCGTATGGAATCCGCCACACGGATTCGGATCTGTCGTTCTTCTTCGGTTGTAAACATGCCGAGAATGCGGTTTATAGTAGACCCGGCATCGATAGTGTGCAAAGTGGTCAATACCAAATGCCCGGTTTCAGCCGCACTTAAGCCGATCTCCACGGTCTCACGATCGCGCATCTCTCCAACCAGAATTACTTTGGGAGCCTGTCTCAGTGCCGCCCGCAGACCACTGGCATAGGTATCAAAATCCATCCCCAACTCTCGTTGGTTAAACGTCGACTTTTTGTGGGGGTGTTGATATTCAACCGGGTCCTCCAGCGTGATAATGTGCACGGATTTGGTTTCGTTAATTTGATCCAATACCGCGGCCAGGGTGGTTGTTTTACCGGAACCGGTTGCTCCGGTTACAAAAACGATTCCATTTTTTTCTTCGGAAATCTTAAACATGGTATTGGGCAGCTCGCGACCATCGATGGTCGGTATTTTAGACTCGAGTTTTCGCAGCACGATGGAAAAATTGGCACCCTGGGAAAAAATGTTGACTCGGAAGCGTGCCTTGCCGGGCAAACTGTAGGATAAGTCGCAGTAGCCTTGGCTGAGAAGGTTTCTGGTCAAACGGCGGTCCTGGTTGATCAGATTGAGGGCCAGAATTTCGGTTTGAAACGGGGTAAGCGTTTTAAAATCCGGTTTCATATCAACGGGTATCAGTTCCCCGACGCTTTCAACTTGCATTGGTTTGCCGACCGTAAAATTGAGGTCTGAGACATCCCGATGATAATCCAGCATCCTTACCAATATATGATCAATTTCCTGTTTTTTCATAGAGCGCTCTCTTTGGTTTCATTTACTATTAACTTTTTGCTAGATTTGGTCCTATGAAAAAGGAGACGATTATCCCAAATTGGGAATTGATGATTTAACCAATTCATAAATGTCCTCTAAACTTCAGTAAAGTCCTCCGGTGGTGCATTTAACAGAGGCCTAAATCGTGCCTTTTCATTAGCTTTGGCGTAAGCTTCTTCAGCGCTAATCATTCTTTTTTTATGCAATTCCATAATGTAATCATCCAGTAAGATCATTCCGTATTTCTTGCCTGTCTGAATCATCGATGGTATTTGATGCGTTTTGGCCTCCCGAATCAGATTACGGACAGCCGGATTGGCAATTAATATTTCTAATGCCACGACCCGCCCCTTTTTATCGATCCGTTTAAAAAGGGTCTGTGAGATGATAGCTCGAAGCCCATCAGCAAGTGTGGAACGGATTAAGGACTGTTCCGAAGACGGAAAGACCTCGATCACACGGTCAACGGTTTTCCAGGCGCTGGAGGTATGCAACGTGGAGAAAACAAGATGTCCGGTGGATGCAGCTTCAACGGCCAGTGAAATGGTCTCAAGGTCTCTCATCTCGCCGACGAGAATAATATCCGGGTCTTCGCGCAGCGCACCACGCAAAGCTGATGAGAATGAGTTGGTATGTAAACCTATTTCCCGATGATTTACGATACACCCATGGCTTTGGTGCACGAATTCAATCGGGTCCTCGATGGTAATGATATGATCTTTTCGGTTACGATTGGCGACATCTACGATCGCGGCCAGCGTGGTGGATTTGCCGCTTCCGGTTGGCCCGGTAACAAGGACCAATCCCCTGGGTAGTGTGGCCAGTTTGGGCACAACCGGCGGAAGCCCCAGCTGATCGGTGGTCATGATGGTACTGGGAATTTCCCTGAATACTGCGCCAACGCCCCTTCTTTGCATAAAGAAATTCGCGCGGTATCTGGCAAGCCCCGGTACTTCATAGGCGAAATCGACGTCACCGGATTCTTCGAATACTTTAATTTTATGTTCAGGAGTAATTTCGTAAAGCATGCCCCTCAGGTCATCGCTATCCAGGACTTTATATTTTATCCGTTCAATATCACCTCTGATTCGCAATGCCGGGGGCTGCCCCGCCATCAGATGAAGATCTGAAGCACCTTGCTCGTTCATCAATTTAAAAAAAGCATCAATCTTTGCCATTTGCAGCTCCTGGTTTCAAAGATAGCTTTTTTAACCTGGGAAAGCTAACAATCAAACCCTTAAGTTCATCAACCTTAAAGTCAATCAATTATTTATTGCGCAACCGCTACACCGATAAGACCGCCTGAAGTGAAAACTCGAGAGCATTGACACACATATTACAAAGCGCCAGTCCCCCCGCGACAGACACGCATTCACTTCAGGCGGTCTTATCAAAAAAAAATCAATTCGTGCTCTAAGTGTTTATGTTTGTTTTAGCACTTTTACTTTACTGTCCTCCTCGTCCATTTCTTTCATGCCTTCTTTACTGATCTCCAACAGTCTGGAATGTGCTTCAATGATTGAACTGATCTGGGCTTCGATCTGCGTGCGTTGACGCTTAAGTTCGGCAATATCCTCATGCAATTGCGCCAGCCTATTGTGGGCTTTGTTCAAAATTTTTTCGGCTTTGACTTCTGATTCGGCAATGATAAGTTCAGCGGACTTGCGTGCATTGTCTTTCATCTGATCCAAAACTTTTTGGGAATTGAGCAGCGCACGCTTAAAGGTTTCTTCGCGTTTTCTGTACCCCTGAATCTCAAGTTCCAGTCTTCGAATTTCCTCCTGGCAGTTTTCGTTTTCCCTTTGTAAAGCTTCAAACGCACTCGCCGTTTGTTCCAGAAATACGTCGACCTCCCGAACATCAAATCCGCGGAATCGAGTCTTAAATTGTTGTTGTTGAATATCAAGGGGGGTCATCTTCATTGCTCATCACCTGCCTTTCTATTTACCTAAAGATTTGGCTAAATCTATCAGGCTTTGGACCACAAAGATTTGCAAAAAAATAATCGCAAGTAAAACGATAACCGGTGAAAAATCAATACCGCCGAGCATTATGGGTATTCGCTTGCGAACTTGATACAGCACTGGTTCAGTGGCGTTATGGATGAAACGTACAATTGGATTATACGGATCCGGACTTACCCATGACAGGATTGCTCGGGCGATAACAATCCACATGTAAATTTTCAGAACCCAACCAATAACCACTGCGACAGCGGTCAAAAAATTGCTGAGGAAAATCATTGAGATTCCAACCTCTTCATATTTTGGGGGAAGTTACTTGCCCCTTCGACTTACCTATTTTGGTTGCTTAAAATTAATTACATTCTCCAGGATAAGTCAAGGTATTTTGCGCAATATCGGCAGGTAAGCTAAAGTTCTCCTGGCCTTAATTACGATGCCCGTTGAGTGGTAAATTCCCCGATATTCATCGATGCCTCAATGCAAAAGGCTGTTTATCACCCCCTCGAACATGTTTAAAAATTAACGGTTTTGGTTATGCGTGCGTAAAATTCCCATCACATCGAAAGAATATTTATTTTAGTGACTTATCAACCCACCTATGATGTGTTAGAAAGGAGTTCATCAAGACTTTACAAGATGTTCACAGATGGTTGAACTATAAATTGGTATCGCTTGGATAGCCTGCAATTTGAGTTGGCAATTTGCGTTTATACTTGCTTCCGTAATTCGGCGATATTATCTAACAGTTCAATAGTATATAAAATATCATATCCTATTGAGGATTGCAAATATCAGAGACCTTTAGATCAAAACCATCCAATGGCCATTATGCAAACCATTGATAGTGGGAAAAACGATAATTTGAAAATATCGAATCTATATTTGTCCAATTTGTACTCAAAAGCGCTTAACCCCCGGCAATCATCGGAATTAAAAAAATTTCGGAACCATCCGGAATGAAGGTATTCTCGAAATTCATCCGAGATACATAGGTATCGTTAATTCGCACCACGGCATAAGGCTGGGGATCATCGATTTCCTTGAGCAAATCGGCTACCGTCATTCCTTCGCGCCAAGCAAAATTTTTACCGGAAACCGTGATCACGAAGAGACTCCATGCGCGTCAAGCAGATCCAAAACCTCCTGAAAATCAATGCCGAGGCGTTTTACGGTGTCTAAGCTTGGAATTCCATCAGACGTCCAGCCTCTGCGTTTGTAAACCGCGTCCTTGAGTTTTTCATACTGTTCTTCGCGAAAATTTCGCAGGATGGCTATTTTTTCAGCGGTACTTTTCCCGTTGATGTCAACCTTATGGATTTCTGCCAGTTGGTTGTCATAGCGTTCTTCTCTCGAAACGTATTCGTCTTCGGTCACCGGACCAACCGCGCGGTAGGGGATGGCGTCGTGTTCGCGGCGACCGAAGCCCATTCTCAGATTGAAGATGCGCTGAAAATTGTAAACGCTCTCACTCATTTCAATCAGATCGTCCGGTGTCGCCTTTCGACCGGTCACCGCACTGAAATAGTCCGCATACCACTGGACATGTTTCATGACCTTGGCGGGTTCCGGTGTATTCTTGTTGTCTTCCGGTATGATATCGTTCCAGGGCAGTTTGCACAGGCCGCACAGTCCAAACCAGGTACGAAACATCGGAAACCAGTGCAGGGCTTCGGCTTTCTGTTCAAAGGTCGGCATAAAATTATGGACCATATCCAAAAAAATAAGCCAGGCTTCATCGTGTTGGGGGCCTTTCAGGGCCAGGCCGTAGCCACCCTGCTGGGCCAGGGATTCTTTGGTCATGTACTCGGAAAACTCGAGACCCTTGGCCTCCATACCGATATCCCGCATCGTCTCGACATCCGCACCAAAATCTTTGGCAAAAATCTCCTTCATTTTTCGAACTCCCTGCCCGACAATCTGACCGAACCCTTCTCCCTTGGCCATCTGGTGCACCAGCTCCAAGGCTCCGAGCCGGTTGCCGAAATTGAGGCTCAGACCACCGGTATGGGTGTCGGTGATTAAACCGAGTTCAAAGCACTCCATGGCAAAGGCGATAGCGGTGCCCACCGAAATGGTATCCAGTCCATAGGTGTCACAGTAAAAATTCATTTCCACCACTGTATGGGGATCAAATATGCCCAAATTTGACCCACAGCCGGCAACCGTCTCGTATTCCGGGCCATCCACAAAAACCTTTTCCCCTTTATAAGGGCCGGTCAGGGGAACAAAGTCTTTGACGCCGTGGGAGCAGGCAACGGTACATCCCATCCAGCAACCGTCAAAGCCGGGATCAAACAGACGTCGGTAAACCTGCTGGCCGATATTGGGTGCTTCCCGATGCTGTCCGTAGCGGAAATTATGCGTGGGAAGCAGGTCATGGTCATTCATAATTGTCACCAGGTGGGTGGTGCCGATTCGCGCCATCTCATTTTGCTTGGGGTCCAATTCGACGATTTCGCGGGAATGGAGCTTGGCGACATTTTTTAGGGCCGATTTATCCGCCGGATTGTTGGTGTCTGCGGTTACCGTGTCCCAGCGAACCACTATGGCTTTGATGCCTTTGTCGGCAAAAACCGTTCCAATACCACCGCGGCCGGCCTGTTTATACCGGGCGCGTTTGCGTTTGACATCATACCAGGTGAAGTTCAGGCAACCGATTAAAGTGTTTTTTGCCCCCGGACCTGCGGAAACCACGGAAGTACTTCGCGGTTTTCCTGCGGCAAAATGCTCGGTTAACATTGCTGAAAGCGCGTAAGCATCGTTTGGCAGCCCGGTGGTTTCAAAGATTTGAATCTTTTGATCGATACCATCAATGAAAATGACAGCATTATTTGCTGTTTTTCCTTGTATTTCCAGGGCGTCAAAGCCGGAAAACTTAAGGTAGGGCCCGAAATATCCGCCGACGTTTGAATCGATGACACTGGCCGTTGTAGGAGACAGGGTGGTGACGATACTTTTACCCGATCCCGGATAAATGGGAGTTCCTCCCATCGGACCGGCCGCAATACAGATCTCATTTTCAGGATCATTCCACTTGGTTGTCGGCTGGACGGCATTCCACAGCAGCCACAGATCATAACCTTTACCACCGATAAAGGTTTCCTTTGTTTTAGCGTCTACCGGCTTAATTGAAATTTCCGAATCCGAAACATTTACATACAGGGTTTGATCGGTATAGCCTTTTTCAACAGCAGGTCTATCGTACGTTAGCGTCTTTACCTCTTTTAGTTTAAAATCAGGCATCTTCTTTCTCCTTTATACTGTCATCTGATATACACATTACTATTATCTATATCTCCATACAGATTCGCAATCAAGCCTCTATTTATACCTATTTAGGATTGATTCAGGATTCACCAGTTACCAGGCTGTTGCCCATATTCATATTCAATGGTTATGTGATGCCTAAGCTTCTATACCGAACTATTAAGAGAGCAAAAAAATTTGGACCACCGCCAGTTAACCAGAAACCGGGGACCAGTAACCAGCGAACAGCAACAATCCTCATTTCAATACTTCTTCTTTTTTAAATTTCCTATATGGAGAAAACTCGTTTAATATTATTTTATCGCTCGCGTTTGTTTTTCCGGCGATCATGCGGGCAATCACCTCGGCAATGCCGGGTGCCAGCATCAATCCCTGACCGCACATGCCGGTTGCATGCAGCAAACCTTTCACTTCGCGGTTCCATCCGACCAAAGGCGAACCATCCGGTGTCATCGGGTAAAGACCGCGCCAGGTCCGGCGAACCCGCAGGTTTTTCAAGCGGGGCAGAAGATTGACCATTCGTGCACATGCCTGGGGTAAAAAGCGTGAGGTTTCCCTTTTGTCTGTCCCCAAGATGGGAGGATCGGGGGTCATACAAAAGACCACCTGTCCGTGTTTGTTTTGATAAAAATAATAGTTTTTGGATCCTGGCGCAGGCCTGATATCCACCACCATGCATTGAAAAAAAGGCTGTACAGGTTCGGTGATGGCTCCTTCATGGGAGTCGGGAATTACCGGAAGTTCCACCTTAACCGATTTGCACAGCTGCGCGGAGAAAGGGCCGGCCGCATCAATAACAACTGGGGCATCGTAAGTGGTCTGATTTGTTTTCACACCGAAGACTTTGCCATTTTTGCAAAGTATCTTGTTGATTTTTTCCTTGAACCGAAATTGAACTCCCCAGTTTAAGGCCTTTTTGTAAAACGCATTGACGGATAGAAGGGGGGAGATCGAACCGTCATCCGGTGCAAACGTACCCCCTCTCAATCCCTTGGTGTTGATGCCCGGAATTAATTCCCTAATCTTTTTAGGTCTTACAAAATCAATATTCAAACCGTGCTTTTTCTGGATAGGTAGCAGCTCTTTCAACATCAGTTCGTCGCTTTTGCGGTATACCGGAAAGGCATATCCCCCTTTGAGCCATTCGATATTATCGCCTTGCTGATCCTGCCAGTTGGAAAATATTTCAAGAGACCGTTGACAGGTGAGTATTTTACCCGAATCCGAATGGGTCGCACGCACACCACCGATGGCATGTTTGTTTTCCCCCTGGCCCGGGGAGGAGTTCATATCGATAACGACGGTGCTGACCCCCATTTCTCCCAATGCCATTGCAGTTGGAACGCCCACAGAGCCTGCTCCTGCTATAATGACGTCTGCATGCATGTTTGGCGCATTAGAATCCAAATATTATCCTAATTGAGACAAAGCTCAAATAAGGTATTACTTTACTCCGGCCAAGACACCAATCGGAACCTCCACAAATAAAGGCCGGTCGACTCTGTCGGTCACTGTCGTAAGGTCGATGCCTTCTTCTTTGAAAATTCGCCAGATCATTGGTCGGCAGGTCTTTGAGCCGCAGGCTCCCATCCCCGCGCGGGTAAGCGCTTTTAGTTGATTCATGTCCCTGACACCTTGTTGAATGGCAGTTTTAATTTCGCCGACTGTAATGCGTTCGCAGCGGCAGACAATGGCATCATCCGGCGGGAGTTTTGTTTCATAAATTGTTGACGGCTCAATCTGCTTTTCCTGAACCCAAATACCCGCCACGGATTTAGCGACGGCTTTATCGACTTTTACCTTCACCAAAAGGGTTTTTGGATATTTTTTTCTGGTGCTCACTTTTTTAATCGGATAATAACCCAGTATGGCGCCTTCAATATCCGTGACCGGCACGTTTTGGCCGACCTCAACGTGCTCTCTCCATATCTCATAAGGCAACGTGACCAGCGGTTGTTGGGGATCTTCACGGTAATCCACCAAACTAACCGAAAGACCCGGGCACACGGCGATGCAACTGGCGCATCCGGTGCACGCTTCTAAATCCAGCATATACGGTAAACCGGTAATTGCATCGTTTTCGGTGCGAATGGCTTCCACCGGGCATACCGAGGTGCAGGGGTTACAAGGCACCTCCTGGTAGCAGTGAAACAAAGGGAACACGCCATCTTCTTTAATCGGTGGTCTCTTTTTATGCTGGCGACCGGGTTTGGATTTCAAAATGGTGGCCTTCTCAATCCAATCACCTGGAATTTGTCCCACATCAATGCCGAGGGATTGGGCGATTTTAACCCCTTCTATCTTGCCTGTGAACATAGCGGCTGAGGCCTCGGCAATCTCCTGAGCATCGCCGGCACAAAACACATCCATCCCCCATTGCTTGGCTTTCAGGTAAAATTCATTGACTTCGGCAAGCCCTACGGCAATCAATACCGTATCCACCTCAAATGTTTTGCGGGTTTCCGGAATAACCTTACAATGCTTGTCCAGCCGGGCAATGGTGACCGATTCGACCTGGTCTGATCCATTGGCAGCGGTCACCGTGTGGCTGGTGAATATCGGAACCCCCAAGCGCTTGAGTTTGTCGGCATGTACCTTGTAGCCGCTTACCTGGGGTAAGGCTTCAACAAGCGCAACCACTTCGATGCCGGCCTGGATCGCATGATATCCTGCGATAAGTCCCACGTTTCCGCCGCCGACAATCAAGATCCGCTTTGAAGATTTTATTAAGTCTCGATTGACAAGGGTTTGAAAAGCGCCTGCGCCGTATACACCCGGCAGTGTGTTGCCCGGAAACGAGAGCATCTTTTCTCTTGCTCCTGTGGCCACCAGAAGTTTCTGCGGCTTTATTTTGCGATACTGGTTGTCCTTGATTACTCCGATAATTTTATCCGAAAACACCGCCACTGCCGTGCTATTCAGCCAGACCTCGACCGAATCAAGCTTGCAAAGCTCTTCTTCAAGAATTTTTGCAATTTCAAAACCACGGGTACCGGCATAAGAATCCTCCACCGATCCAAAAAATTTATGAGTCTGAAGCACCAATTTGCCGCCCAATCTGTCTTTGTCATCGATAATCAGCGTTGGAATCCCTAGTTTGCCGAGTTCTATGGCTGTCGACAGTCCGGCCGGACCACCGCCGATGATTAGTACTTCCATGTCTTTGACAGGAACTTCGCAAATTTGAGGTATGCTGTCGTCTCCAGGTAGTTTGGGAAGTCCTTCCACGCTTTGCACAACCATCCTGTCTCGCAAAGGCGTCATGCAAGATTTCACCGGAAGTCCGTCGGCAATGACCAGGCACTGGGAGCACTGGCCATTGGCACAGAAAATTCCCTGGGGACTTTTATCTTTGTGATGGTGACCAAAGATGTGAATGCCATTGGCAAACAGAGCGGAGGAAACCATCTCACCGTCATAGCCCATCAGCTTCTTGCCGTTCCAGAAAAAGGGCACCTTTTTTTTCTCAGGAACATCAAGAATAGGATGTTTAGCGATACGAAATCGGTTCATATGCATATTAAACTTTAGGCACTTTCTCCGCCCGTTCTCTCTTTTTCATGTATCGGTTAAATCGTTTCACGTGGTTTTGTGCTATTTTTTGTGCCTGGTCTGCATTTCGGTTTTCCACAGCCTGAATAAGATCACAGAGATCTTGAAGGTTTTCCTGCAGTTCGCGTTTTTCCATGGAAAGAAATCTGTCATAGTATCGATGGATATTGTCGTGGATCGAGTGAAGCACGGATGAATAAATAGGATTGCCGGTAATATCGGCCAAGGTCATATGAATCTTTTTGTCGATTTCAATAAATGCGTTTCTCTTGGAGCTTCCTTGTTTCACACACGTTTGCGCTTGATCGAAAAGCTGCTTTAGTTTTCGAATATCACCTTGGGTGCTTTTTTCAGCTGCATGGGCGGCGACAATGCCCTCCACATCTTCGCGAAATTCCGCCAAATGATTCAATGAAACCCTCTGAGATCGTATCAGCAAACCGAGGCTTTCGCTAATTTGTTCGGTATCCACGGTTTTGACCACCGAGCCGCCTCCAACCCCCAGCTTAATTTTAATTAATCCCTTTTGCTCCAGAACCCTCAGCGCTTCGCGCAGCGTTCCACGACTGATATTAAACATCTCTTTTAACTCTCTTTCAGCCGGAAGGGTGTCTCCGGTTTTAAGCCGGCCGTCAAGGATGGCTTGCTGGATTTGTTCAACCACATCCTGGAAAACCTTGGTTTGTTTGGCAGTTTGAAACATTTAAGGTTCCTTTTGATTCATAGCCATTATTGTTAATGATTATAATGGTTAGACCATTATAAAATAAAAGCGTTTTGAGGTCAAGTCGGATTTTAAAGGAAATTGTTTCTTGCACTATGAAGGTCCCATATACCGGCCACCGAGTGAAGCAGACAGCCTTTTAATTCAGGCCACGGTGGGGTGCCCACACAACAAGTGCACCTTCTGTATGGTCTATAAAAAAGGACCATTATATAGGGCAAGGGCTGTAAAAGAAATCTGTGAGGACATAGATGAGGCTTGTGATCTCTATGGGGGAAAGATGAAATCTCTTTTTTTCCCGGCCGGCAATTCCATTGCCATGCCTACCCGGGACCTCGCCGCTATATGCCGTTACAGTATGGCGAAATTTCGGGGTCTTCAAAGGATCACTGTATATGGATCTTCTCAGTACATTGCTAAAAAGGGACTGACCGACCTGGCCATGCTCCGACAGGCCGGCCTAAGTCGGATTCATGTGGGGCTTGAAAGCGGTGATGATGACATTCTGAGAAGGGTGAAGAAAGGAACAAACGCCTCAGAACAGATAAAAGCAGGTAAGATAGTAAAAGAAGCGGATATGGAACTCAGCGAATATGTCATCCTTGGGTTGGGAGGCGTTGGAAGGTCAGAAATTCATGCGTTGAAAACTGCGGAGGCGATCACTGAAATTGAACCGGATTTTATGCGTCTACGAACTCTCGTGCCCAAAATCAATACCCTTTTATTGCACGAGATTAAAAAAGGCAGGTTTCAACTCCTTTCACCCTATCAGGTTTTGAAGGAAACAAGACTGTTGCTCGATAATCTTCAGTGTCGAACCATCCTAACCAGCGATCACTACACCAACTACCTGGATCTGTCAGGAAATTTGCCCGGAGATAAGGACAGGCTTCTTGCTGAGATCGACCGAGCCTTGAGCTGGGACCCAAGCCGCTTTCGTCCTTCCTTTGTAGGAACCCAATAGCCGGAAAGCATCATCCCTTTTTCGGATACCAGGTATTTCCTCTCTAAAAAAGAAACTTCAGCTTCTCACGAATCGTTCAGAATAAGACCGAGATTATCGGCGGAAGAGGCTGTATCTGCATATGCCAGGCGTTTGGTCAGGTCATGATAAATCTTGCGGTACCCTCCGCCCTGGATTGATTCGTTCATTCGGTTATAATGTCAATAAAACCTATTTTTATGATTGCCAAAAGCACCCGCCATCCATACAGCTTAGGCGGATCGAGCTGCTCCGGTAAGATTTTTGTTCACCTTACAGGCCAAGGGTTTCCCGCTCCCGATGGTGGCGAAGCAGGTCATGCACTCCTCGCAGCGGACGATCTCAGTGCTCTTTCCGGCAAGGATCTTGCCTGCCGTATCAGGATCGGCAATCATCTGGCGTCCGATGGCGACGATATCGATCGCTAAGTCACGCACCGATTCGCTGGCCAAATCCCCTTCGCCGAGCTTGCCGACAGCAATCACGGGAAGGCCCGCTGCCTCTTTAACCGCCGCGGTAAGCGCGACATTCGCACCGGCCGGCTGTTTCTTTGGAAAGGCGGAACTGGAGACAAGGAAGCGCCGGCCTTCTGCTTCTTTCCAGGAACTTTGGGCGATTAGGGAGGCATCCAAAGCATCCACACCCGCATCGGCCAGAAGGCGGCTCACCACAAGGGCATCCTCTCGCGTCTGTCCGCCCTCCACTTTTTCCACCGCATTGAAACGGAAGAGGATAGGATAGCTCTTCGCGAGCCTCTCCCGCGCGGCTCTGACCAGCTCAAGTGCAAAGGTGGCCCGTGCGCGGGCGTCACCCCCATAGCGGTCATCCCGTTGATTCGTGAGTGGCGAGAGGAACTGGCTGATCAGATAAAAATGCGCACCATGTATCTCCACCCCATCAAATCCGGCCTCGGCCGCACGGCCTGCGGTATCCGCGAAATCAGCGACAAGCCGCTCGATCTGTGCCGGGTTAATGATAAGCGGTGCAACATCAGGCCTGAACGCAAACCCCGAGGGCGAGGCCCCCTGCATTTCCCCGCCGCTCGGAAAACCGCGGGCTCCGGCGTGGTTGATCTGCAAAACCGCCGCAGCACCCAGTTTCTTGATGGTATCGGCAAGACGTGCCATACCGGCCACCTGCCCATCATCCCATAGTCCCAGGCTGCCCCGGAGTATACGACCGTCGGCCCGCACCGCACTGGCCTCAACGATGACGAGCCCGACATCTCCCGACCGTTCTTTGTAAAACTGAATGATTTCATCCGTTACGATCCCTTCCGGGCTGCCGTAGTTTGTGGTCAGCGGCGGCATAGCAATCCTGTTGCGAAGCCGCATGCCGTTGATTATCACTTCATCTCGCAGTGTAGCCATTGTTCTTCTCCCCTTGTCTCACATGATTTCGGTCCTGCAACCAATGAGAGCCTTGAATAGCTTACTATCATCCTGGGAGCAAGGAAAAAGGATATGGTTAGCGAATATTATCTCGCAACTTAGGCAAAGAAAGGAAGAAATGGGATCCTTTATTCTACGGGACCAGCCATGTTGCATTCAGCCCTTTGTGATACCAATCGAATCGGGCGCGCCGGTTGCCTAATGTTCTCAATATCAACCAATCCATAGAATCAAATCGGCAGGCAATCGCCACAAAATTTTTACGACTTTTTTCACTTTCTAAAAGTGTCGGGACTTTTCTGAGCAGAAATTCGGGTAATCCAGACGACGGCTGATCAATGGCGGTGCCAGGAGGCTCAGTTGTACAGTAATTGAGGCGACTGGTTATTTTGGTAGCCGCCCATTGTTCGTCAGCGAATTGATCATCTGCATGTAATGTCGCATGTCCTGATATTCTCAATTGAACTTTACTTTTCGGATGATAAAAGAGCCAACTGACTTTATCGGAATTGTATATTTCTTGAACTTTATCTGCGCGAGCGTCTGTGTGACATACCAGAATCCGTTCGGGCAAAAGAAACTGTCTCAGGATAACAGTACGTAAACTAATGCCATCCCTTCCGGTTGTTCCTAAGACAGGCCAATGAAACGGATCATTGAAATGGGCAACACCGCGCTTAAGCATTTTCCAAACCTGTTTCAATACCCCATCAAGCGTATCCCATTTTCTTTGCTTTTTTTCCATACTGCTTTGCTCCTCTATTGTTCGCTTCAATATTTGCCGGTACAGGCAAATCTATTTGACAAATCGACCGATATTCGTGTTAAATTCTGGTTTGCGAACCACTATAGCATAGTTACCATCAAAAAATTTAGTGTTCAAAATTTTTTCTAATCGTTTATCTCAAGACATAAATGTTTGATTCAATAAATAAAGCTGATCATGTGGCCGCAAAAGTCACTCGAGGAGATTTAAGAAAATACTATCGCTTTCGGCCGGCCAGATTTTACGGAGGCATTGCAACAGCAGATTGTGTGGGGTGCTGTTTGCAGTGCATCTTTTGCTGGTCTTGGCGTGAAGTGATGAACCCTAAAGCATATGGCCATTTTTACACACCAAAAGATGTGGCCCGCAGGCTTACGCGCATCGCTCGCAAAAAGCGCTTTAAAAAGGTTCGTGTAAGCGGCAATGAGCCGACCATTGCAAGAGAACACTTGCTCAAGGTCATTGAGATAGTTCCATTTGATATTCTTTTCATCTTGGAAACGAATGGGATATTAATTGGACACGATCGGACATATGCTGAAGATTTATCCAGATTTGAGAATCTTTACGTACGCGTAAGCATCAAAGGCACCAATGAACAAGAATTCTCCTGCATGACCGGCGCCGAACCAGAGGGTTTTGCGCTACAGTTAAAAGCCTTGGAGAATCTTCGACGACAAAAAGTTAAAGTCCACCCTGCAGTCATGGCCAGTTTTTCACCCCAGCAAAACATCGATGCGCTTCAACGGCAGCTTTCCCAAATTGATCCATCCTTTAAGGATATAGAGATTGAAGAACTCATGCTTTACGGTAAAGTGGAAAAGCGGCTTCAGCAAGCCTCTATTACTTATCGAAGCGCATATCATCCAAAGAGATAGTATAAGGAATTATCATAAATCTATTTATGTGTACTCAATAATCGAAAACAGATCCAACCAATACATGCAACCCCGGATTGATATATACTGTTCGGAGGATACCGACAGCAAATTTGCAGGCCAGAACAGGCAGTGGGCCGAGGAGATAATTGGGAGCCTGGCCGTCGAGTTGCCGACGAGCCGGCTGTCGATTCGGCTCTTTCACCTGGTTGATGAGCTGCAGGCATTTTTCCGGCAAGAAAAAGAAAAGCTGGGTGTAGTTAGCGAAGGCGAGGCAGAATTCATCGCCACCCACGAAGCCTGGAGAGGATATCCGCGAATCCACATCTGCGCTGAGCGAACAAAGAATCTTTCTGAGAGCGTCACCAGATGGTACGTTTTGCCGCCGAAACTACCGCTAGCACCACCCGGCCCTTTCAGAATTGGCTTGAACAAACCGCCCAGAACCTCATCGGCGATCGACGGCTATGAAGAAAACTAAAGGCGTCACAGCTCAGGATAAAATCACTTTGTGATGCGAATTTGCCGATACGAAAGTAGATACCCATCTACTTAAGCTTCCTTTACTCGACAATTATAACATTACTGACGTGAGTTGTGATTTTCTCATCTTTAGCCTTATTCTGAATTTGAACGATTCCGTCTTGTAAAATTTTAACATCGACGTTTTCCAGATAGCTGTCTTCTTCACCACGCTTCCATAGAAGCAATACACCTGTTTTTTTGTGTGGACCTTGTTTCTTTAATTTCTGCATGTCTAATTCCTTTTAAATTTCTCGCAAAATCTTCTTAATGTTTCCATTGCCACTGATGATTTCTTGGATCTCTTTAGTGAGCATTGCACGCTTAACAACCTTTGAAAGGGATTTTACGCCACTTTCAAGTCGGCTTCTCGTGGAAGTCATTTCGAGAAACCTTTGCTTTTCTGCCAATGTAAATCCTTCAATGCCTGCTATCAGAAAAGAAATTCTCTTCAAGCCGAGTTCTTCGGGCGTACCATAATCTATAGTTACGCCTGTCATTCTGTCGAGCTCTTTGAGGGACGCTATGCCATGGCTTGCGAGCTCTATAAGATCCGCAGCTTCCTCTTCGGACTGGTCATCAAAATATACGACGCTGGCCTCGGAATATGGCTTCGTGTCATAAAGCTCCTTGATAAAAAAGCGGCTGTTGCCGACCGTTACAATATCCATTTCACCGGTCTCGTAACGTTTCAATACCTCTACAATCTTGGCTGTACATCCGACTTTGCTGAGCTTGTTCCCGTCGAAGTATACAACACCGAATTCTTTGTTCTTTTCCAGGCATTCTGCGATCATCATCTTGTATCGCTCTTCAAATATGTGAAGTGGTAACGGCATTTGGGGCATTAACACGACACCCAGAGGAAATAACGGTATGGTAATTTTTGCATGCATGTTTTCCTCCCGAAACTACGCAGTTTGATTGATTCTTTGCAGGCAATTATTAGTTCGACTTCTGAGCATAAGCATGAATCCAATCAATCTCAAGGGAAAACCGGGCATAAGGTTATTAAAGAAGCCTATTTCAAACATAAAAAAAACTTGAGAAGCTTGCAGATGTTCTAAATCCCGGTGAGCGTAATGATCTTATTAGGCTTTTGAAAAAACCGGGGATACGGCCATCCGGCAGCGTATTATTGATCATAATGAGGATGATTGTATTACCATGCGGGTGTTGTTGGATTCGATTCATAATTTATCCGCACAATAATATGGAATTGGCTTCATGGGGATTTTGAATATTAAACTTATATCAAGCTTGGCATCGGTGACAACGGCAGAAGTGCAACTGACTAATATAGGTCTTGAACATTTCTGAGACGGATCAGAAATTCATTGTGCTCATTTTCAGCGGTGCTGATAAAAGAATCCAAATCCGGCGTTTGACTATGATCAAAGGAGGTTACTATTCCGCCGAACTTAACTTTTAAAGGTATACCTTTTATATTAAAACTTCTTGTATGCAAGATTTTTAAAATGCGGTTCAAGGCGACTTTGGCACTTATTTTTTTCGTCATCGGAAGAAGAACAACGATTATTTTTTTAGTAAGAATACCGACTATGTCTGACCCCCGCAGAATGTTGACCAGCTCATCCATAATAAACTTGTTTATTTCATGTCCTTCGAGAGCCCCCCGGGGAATGGGTTGTTCCGGTATTATTTTTTCAATCGAGAATGTGATTGCCGAAAATGGCGTATCGTAGCGAAGAGAACGCGATATCTCTTTTTCAATAAACAGGAGTGTATTTTTGTGATTTAGAATTTCATTTGGAAGTCTTTTCTTTTTTTTCTTTTTCGGTTGACCTTGAATGCGCTTGGAAATTTCCTCATATATTTGTTGGAAATTGTTTTCGTCGATATCGCTTTCCTTAACAGATGCGCGCACCTGTATCAAAATTTTGTGGAGCTCATCTCCTTCCTCAACACCTTCCTCCAGAACGCGAAAGATGGTCGACTTGCCCATATCTTCATCCGTTGAGGAAGTTTTTTGTCGACGTTCCCAGTCTAATTTTAGTTTATTAAAGCACATTTCCATGCGCTCGGCGAGTCTTTGTTGGACAGCACCCAGAACATCTTCATCAACTCCCTTTTTTTTCAATTTGCTGACAATCTCGGATTCTACATTCGCAATGATTTCTCTCAGATGATTGCCCGCCTCTTGCTCACCGGACACGGTATCATCCAGGGCTATTTTCGAACCGAGGCGCTCAATATACTCAACAAGGAAATCCGTCAAAACCTTTTCATCTCCGGTTCCTTGTCGTAATTCAGATGCCAAGTAAATAAGTTCGGCTGCACCTGAGGGATCATTTTTGAATTCGTCGATTAGATCTTCCGAGGCAATGCCGATTTCTTCAGCGCCTTTATGAAGAAATTCCACTAAATTTTCGTTTTGTAATTCCTTGCCAAGTACATCGATAAGCTGAAGAAAATCTGCTTTTGACATGCCTTCTTCAAGCATCGCCTCTCTGAGCCTGGGAAGCAGGCGTTTTAATTCGTTTGGTTCCGGTACCAAGCGCTTGAGTATCTGAGCCAGTCGCTGAATCGATATGTCACCCTTTTTATATTCTTCTTTCACAAGTTGAATTAATACCTGGTCGCTGAGTGCGTTGGCCTCATCAACAATTTGCTTCTCATTTTCATAAATGATGCCCAATGTCTTTTGGGACTCAATTCCATCTATCAATTGCTTTTTCATCTCGAAGACCGCATCGGCTAACTCGGATATGCCGACTTTATCTGTGCTCTCCGAGACTTTATTTAATTCATCTCTGATTTTTCCGAGTTGCTCGGAAATGAGAAGACCAGGATTGCCCGGATCGGTTTGGCCATTTTGGGCAAAGGAGAGATCTTTATCGATTAACTCCTTCGAGAGCTTTTCCGGATCGGCAAGAAGACTTTCCAGCGAAATGGATTTTTCAACTTCCTCCATTAAAATGCTCTCTGCCATCATATTTATAACTTCACCGTACATCTGAGCTTGCGGATCTTCTGAAATTTCTTTGAGTTTTTCTTTGGAAACAATTTCATCATCCGCAGTCACTCTTTTATAGATGATATGATTGACTTTTATATTGGATACCATCCGTTCAGCCAATGCCTTTTTCATAGACGCTGCGGTCGGATATTTTTTTAAATCAGCAAAGATTTTCACAAAGTTATCCAGCTCAGTTTTCTTTATGCCTTTATCAAATGATATCGAGTGAATGCCCGCCTTCTTAAAATGAGCGATCATCCTGGAAGTATTGAGCCGCTGATCAAAGGGTTCTTCTTCAATAAAAAATTGGTCCCGCGTGAAAACGACTACGATCGGAGAAAAAATATCTAAAGCATCCGTAACGGTTTCATGAACTTCGCCAATCGATTGGACCGTAAACGGGTGGTCCATTTTATACATTGATGTTCGATTAAACATAATTGAAAAGGCCCTGCTAATCTTTGCAGATGTTTTCTTGGGGATTACGCTTTTGCCGGTCTTTTCCGACGCTTTTTTTTGGGGTTTTAAACTTTTCATTTATCTATCTTGTTAATTCTTCAAAGATAACTTTGTTGATACATTTCGAGCATTTTTTTAAACTCGCTGCAATTCGAATGCCTATTTTCAGGCTCGTAAGCCATTGCATGTTGCACGATTCGATCCATTTCTTTATTGAGGAACGGGTTAAGATCCGAAGGCGTTTTTAAAAAAAAATTGTTTTTATTCAGTAACTTATGCTTGAGAAGCGCCTCTCTGGAGTTAAACTTCGGTAAAGGCAACCTGGGCACAAGCATCTGAAATAGCATTGCACCCACTGCATAAATATCGGTGCGACCGTCTGTCGGCTCTCCGATGATCTGCTCCGGAGCCATGTACAGGGGGGTCCCTCGAGCTATTGAGCGGTCACCATCCGATTCGTGCAACACTTTAGCCACCCCGAAATCGGTGATGATCGGCCTTTGTGTATGCTTTTCGATCATTATATTATCCGGTTTGATATCGCAGTGAATAATCTCTTGCTGATGGCCATAATCTAAGGCATCCAGTATCTGCGTGATGATTTGGATGGTCATCTTTAACGGCAAAATTCGTTTGGCCGGCAGAACCTGCTTTCTTGCCATTTTCATAAGTTGCGAAAGAGATTTGCCTTGGACAAGTTGCATCGTAAAAAAAATAAATTCTTCCGTCTCACCGACTTCATAAATTTGGATAATATTTGGATGGGACAAATTGGCGGCCGCCTCCGCTTCCTGTTGAAATAGTTGCGCTTTTTTGGGTGTAAGAAGGGTTTTAGGCAAAAGTTTTACCGCGATCCGGCGCCTCAATGTCCTTTGATATGCGATAAAAACAATGGCCATGCCACCGCGCGCCAATTCGCTTAGGATGGTAGAGGTTCCGATATTTGTTCCGATAAGATGCTTTGTTTCTATTTCTTTTATTAATGGCATTGATCTGCGCAGATCTCCCCATGATATGAAGCCATATTACATTGTATATATCGGTATTTTCTAAAAATTCTTTAACAATCTAGCTATATTATTTAGTTTTTAATTAACGCATAAAAAGCTTAAGATTTTGGATTTTCAAGCAATAATAAAAATGGAAATTAGTGAATTTGATACTGCAAGAATTGACAAAGCAATGTGGTGGTGAAAAAGACATTCTTGATTTGATGTGGGACTCTCTCAATATCTCCATATAGCTAAAAAAAAGGGGTCCGGAACATAGCGGCCTCTCCTTTATTTCGTCGAAAAAAAACCCGGCTTTCCAATCAAGCCGGGTTATCTTTCATTTCAGAGCGTTACCTCAGCAACACCGCAAAAAACGACCGTATATCGGTTGGCTCACAGCTGCACGACTGAATCCTCGCTGCCAAAGACATTGGGGGTATAGGTGTCAGCCTGTCCGTCATTTTCCCAGCGGTGGTTATCCAGAAAATATCGGAACCGATATGATTTGCCTGTTTGCAGTGAAATTGTGGTGGAAAAACCGCCGCCTTTCAGCCGTCTCATCAGGTGTGCGTTTGGATCCCAGCCATTAAACTCGGCGCAAAGCGCGGCCTTTTGCGCTTTGATTTCTTTGGGGAGTTTAAATGTTACCCTACAATGTTTTCCGGATTTTGTAAAATTTTTCTTAACCATATTATGCTCCTTGAACGTTTTTTCTCATTTCATTTTTAGTGCATGATTTGCGGGAGAAAAGCCCATATCGACCCAATAACAATAATCTAATGAGTTGGGTTAATGTAGTGATCGCCAAGGCCGGTGTCAAGAAAAAAACATCACCGTTTATGCCTTTACCTTTACCTGATGCTCGATGATTAGGGCTGCGTGATGATAGCTGCGGATATGCCCTGGATGCCGGGGACCCGCTAGAGGATAACTCTGCTGTGATTGTTATAACTACATCTGTTAAAATAATTAAAAGAAAGACCCGATCCAAGACCTCTTGACAAAGCATAATCCATTAATAATTTTAAACTATAAATTGATCTTATAGCGATACATGATTAAAAATAAAAATTTTTGGGAGGAATTAAATAGCTTATAATTTGGCATTCAATTTTTATCGTCCCATTTGAAATTCTCCAGCACTGAACCGACATCTGCGTGGTTTCAGGCGCTCTGCGACTTCAGTTTAATTCCGCGTATTACTCCTTCTGCCGTTCTGCCGTTCGTTGCTGAATCCAGCACAACATTTCTGCTGCAACAGCTGCCATTACAGTGATTAAAAACGTCCGCGAAAACCTCCAGCGGTCTGTTTGCCCTCTCTGAAGCTTTGAATTGCGTGAAGCTGTTCCTTTTTAGCTATTTACCAAAACCAACAGACAAAAAGAAATGCTGATCAAAGCGTTTCCTGAGATAGAAAAGGAGCCATACCGATGGAAAGGCACATGCAAAAAGAAATCTTTCAAGCCATGGAAAGGCCTGATTTTTACCCTCACCCGGTTACCCAAATACAGAAGCGTGAAACGCATATTTCCAAAGTATTTCTGACGGGTGACTACGTATATAAAATAAAAAAAGCGGTTGATTTACAATTCCTTGATTACACCACACTGGAAAAACGCCGTCATTTTTGCCACCAAGAAGTCAAGCTGAATCGTCGTCTCACGCAAAACATATATCTGAATGTGGTTCCAATTACTGAGAGAGGCAACCGCCATTATTTGTCGGGACCTGGAAAACCGGTCGAATATGCCGTGAAGATGCGGCAATTGCCTGATGATTGCTCCTTGGTCAATCGATTGCGAAAAAGAAAAATTGGCAACGATGAACTTGTTCAATTATCTGAAGTGCTGGCTGAATTCTACAGTCATGCTGCAAGTAATATATCCATTCGGTCGGTTGGCTCCTGGGAAACCGTTTGGGCAAACTGCGAGGAGAACTTCGACCAAACAGAAAAATTTGCAGGGAAAATAATTGAGGACCGCAAGTTTCAGATCATTCGATCTGCTACCCGAACTTTTTTACAAAAATGGAAAGCGCTTTTTCTCAAACGCATGGCCATGAACAAAATCCGCGATTGCCATGGCGATCTGAGAGCCGGACACATATACTTCAGCGACGGCATCCAAATCATCGATTGCATCGAATTCAACGAACGTTTCAGATACTCAGATGTTACCGCCGATCTGGCCTTTCTTGCCATGGATCTCGAATACGAGGGGTATCCTGAAACCGCGCATCGATTACTCGATTTATATGCCCGACGCTCAAATGACAAGGAAATTTTTGTCCTGATCGATTTCTACACGTGTTATCGGGCATTTGTCAGAGCCAAGGTAAATTGTTTTCATCTTCTGCAAGACAATCTGGAAGAATATAAAAGAAACAAGCTGCTCAGAGAAACACGCAAATATATGGAACTGGCCTACACCTATGCACTGAAATTTTCTCGCCCGACCCTTTGGATTATTTGCGGGATGATGGCTGCTGGTAAGAGTACCATAGCAAACGAATTGGCTAAAACGCTAAACGTTGAGGTTTATCAATCAGATGTCATCCGCAAACAACTTTTTGGATTAGACCCGCATACAACGCTCGATATGCCTTATGCCCAAGGCATCTATTCGCAAAACGCGAACGCTCTCACCTACGGCAAGCTTCTCATGTTGGCCCAGGAAAAGATAAAAAAGGGTTGCTCGGTAATTTTAGATGCAACCTTCAGCAATCATCACCATCGAGAGGAGGCCGTTCGCCTCGCGAAAAATTCGGATGCAAACCATATTTTTGTAGAATGTATTGCACCCAACGATCTTATAAAAATGCGCCTTTTGCAAAGAAAATCTGAGGAAGCTTTGTCGGATGCCCGTCTGCATCATTTCGAAAAACATAAAGGCGACTTCGAGCCATTGGCTGAGGTGGAAAATGGTTTCCATATCCGTGTGAACACCGAACAGCCTCTCGAAAAAAATATGCAACAAATTCTTTCCCAAAGTTATTGTGCATTTGGAAAAGAGCAAAATGCGCGATCCGTTTTAAAATTAGCTGCGTACAGCTAAACGTTCATGAAATAGAAGAGCGGAGGTCATCAGATGTTTAAAAATATTTTATGCGCCACGGACCGAATAAGATTTCAAGATACACCGGTACTCGTGGCCTTTGACATGGCAAAACAAAACAATGGAAAATTGAACGTGCTTCACGTGCTGGAGTCTGCATCCTTATTGAATAGGCGGCTTGTCAAACACTTCAAGACCGGAGAGGAGATAGAAACAGATTCAATCTATGAAAATGAAATTCGAGAAGAAATAAAAAACACCTATGCTGAAAAACTTAAATCGCATGGTAATTTTGAAATTCGAATAACACCCGGTTATCCATGCAGGGAAATATCAGCCTGGGCAAAAGAATTGTGTGCTGATCTCATCGTGGTGGGTCCGCATTCCGGAAGGGCGCTAGAAAGGGGTGTGCTGCGAGGACCACAAAAGATGAAAGGCACCGCTGAAGGTATTTTTGAGGATGAACGTTGTCCGGTTATGATTATTAATCAGCCTCCCTCGGAGAAAATGTTAAGGTTTAAAATGATAATGGTAAGTGTGGATTTTTCGGTTTCATGCATGCTGGCTTTCCAGTTTGCCATAAAATTGGCCCGTCCGTATGGCTCAAAGGTTTACTTATATCATATGGTACCGGTACATCCGTTTTCCGGATACACACAAGAAAAATATAATGCAGATATTGATTTTGCCAAAAAGAAGCTCGATCGCATGTGCCGGGCGGTCTCACAAGATCTAAATGTTGAATATGAGGTATGGGGAGGTGCCCATCCCCATTTGGAAATCCTAAACTATGCGGTCAGCAAAGATGTAGATATAATTGTGATGGGGTCCCATATAAAAGAAAAAAGCGGTAAGTGGTATGGAGGCAGTGTGGTTGAAAGTGTCAGCAGCTTATCCAAATGTCCGGTGATGGTTGTGAACAACCCTGGGATAGTAAGTGAAAATCCGATCCCGGATGGTCGGCGACACAGGGGTAGCTTTTTTTATGTGATCTCTCCGGCAAGTTTTGCGAAAAAATCAATTGCGTGAGGATTGCTCATGGAATCGATATTGACGGCGCTTTCAATCGGCGTGCCTGAAAGAATTTTTTTAACGGGCACCTCCAGCTTTTTCCCGTTTAAGGTTTTAGGAACTTCAGAAACAGCATAAATCATATCCGGTATATGCCGCGGTGATAGTGAATTGCGAATTTTTTTGTTTATTTTGGTTTTAAGCGTATCGTTCAGTTCCACGCCTTGCTTAAGAACAACGAAAAGCGGCATCAGATATTTACCTTCCGGAGAGTCAAATCCGATAACCAGACTGTCTACAACTTCCGGAAGATCTTCCACAGCGGCGTAGATTTCGCTGCTGCCCATTCGAACACCCATACGATTGATCGTCGAATCGGAACGTCCGAGGATGATACCGCTGCCCCGGGGCGTTATCTTCACCCAGTCGCCGTGTCGCCATTTTCCGGGATACATATCAAAATAGCTCTCGATGTATCGCTTATTCCCCGGATCGTTCCAGAGATAAAGCGGCATGGAGGGCATGGGATCGGCAATCACCAATTCTCCCACTTTATCAACGAGAGGATTTCCATCTTCATCAAACGCCCGCGCATTGACCCCCAGACACCTGCATTGAAGCTCGCCGGCGATGACCGGAAGTAGAGGGCAACACCCTAAAAAGGCCGTACACGGGTCTGTACCACCACTGACAGATCCCAGCAATACATCTTTGTTGACCTGATCATATACCCACTTGAATCCTTCCGGGGATAGGGGAGAGCCCGTTGACCCAACAGTCCTTAAGTTGTTCAGGTTGTAAGTCTTGCCCGGCTTCATCTGCTGGTTCATGCAGGTGGTAATATATGCGGCGCTTGTTCCAAAGACGGTCATTTCGGTCTCTTCGGCAAACTTCCAGATTACTTCCATGTCCGGAAATCCCGGGCTGCCGTCGTAAAGCAGAGATGTGGCACCGGTGAGCAATCCCCCTTGAAGGATATTCCACATCACCCACCCGGTAGTGCTGAACCAAAAAAACCGATCTTGCGGTTTAAGATCCATATGCAGCCCGAGAAACTTCATAAATTCCAGCAGAATTCCGCCATGCCCATGTACTAAAGCCTTTGGCAAACCGGTCGTCCCGGAGGAGTAAACCACCCAGATGGGGTGGTTAAACGGCACCTGCTCAAATTCCATCTCACCGCTTTCCTCCAATAGCGTATCCCATACCAACGCCTTTTCAAGTCCTTTCGTATTTGTATTCGGGTCCAAATAAGGCACAAGAATCGTGTTTTCAAGAGTTGCAAGAGATTTCTGAAGCTCAGCCACCGCTGATCGGCAGTCAAACGCCTTTCCGCCATACTGATACCCATCCACTGCAAAGAGGACCTTCGGTTTAATCTGATTGAAGCGATCGTTAACGCTGCGTGTACCAAAATCCGGAGAGCAACTGGACCACACCGCCCCGAGACTGGCACAGGCGAGAAATGCGATGATGGTCTGGGGGATGTTCGGCATATAAGACACCACTCGATCTCCCCGTTGCACGCCCATATTGCGCAAAGCGGTCGCCAAGGAAGTAACTTTCTCATAAAGCTCATCCCAGGAGATTTGCATCAAGGGTTGAATCTCTGATTGGAACATTAAGGCCGGACGATCGGAAGACATATGGCGAAATACATGCTCGGCATAATTCAGTTCGGCACCGATGAACCATTCGGTTCCGGGCATTTTCCTTGCAGACAACGCCTGGCGGTATGGCCTCGAAGCCTTGATATTGAAAAATTCCCAGAGGGATTGCCAAAATTTTTCGATTTCGGTCACCGACCATTCCCAGAGGCTATCATAAGTATTGAACATGAGGCCTTTCTCTGTTTTGAGCCAGTTCATGTATCTCGTAATATTGGCATTTCTGATATGTTCGTCTGTGGGTTCCCAAAGCAGCATTTCTCCACCAAACGCTTTTGTATTCATATTTTCCTCCCTATTTGAGTCGTTCGTTTAGGATGTGGAATAATTGACGATGTGGTCACCCACCTTGAACGGTCTGAAAATAATCATCAGCGTCTTGTCGACATTTCTCTTTTCCATCACTTTCTGAGTTAAGTTTTTAAATCCTCTGGCTATCCAGCGACTGACAATAAATATAACAATCGCCGCCAGGATTTTAATTCCGTAAATCGTAGTTAACTCCCAAATTTTTTGAAGAATAGCTTCCATTTTACTTCCCCCTTTCTACTGTAAAACGCATGTGGGTTGGCAGTGTTCCATTTTCACAAAACTAACACCCCTGGTACCTATGTCAAGCGATCAGAGTTGATGGGCGCTGCTTTTTTACGGCATGAAAACTCATGTTTGGAAATAAAGCGCTGGCCTCAACTTCACATCGTTTTGACAACCAGATCTGTTTGATATATACTTGGCAAGCTATTTGAACACCATGCAAAAGCATACGGCCATCTTGCTGAATTGATGCCAGTTTAGTTATATAAAATGTTTTCTATATATGAAAAGGAGCGTATTATGAAGCAAAAAAACCTGATTTTTCCAGCCTTTGTCATTATTATCGCTTCAATCATGGTTTTTCCATCGTGCGCAAAGAAAAAAATTCCCTCTTATCCCAGCACAACGACCTCCGCCGAGGAAGAAGCACGCAGAACGGCTGCTGAAGAAGAAAGACAACGGGAACTGGAAAGACAAAGGGCCATAGAAGAAGAATCCCTTAGAGAGGAAAGCCTCAAGCAAGCCAGTCTTTCTAAGGAGATTGAAAAAGAAAGAAAATTAACTGAAAGCGCCATGTTTGAAAATGAGGATGTTCATTTTGAATTTGACAGCATTACCCTAAGCCCGGCCGCCCAGGAAATTCTGAGAAAAAAAGCCCGATGGTTAAGTGAAAACCCGGGACACTTTGTTACTATTGAAGGCCATTGTGACAACCGCGGCACCAATGAATACAACCTGGCCCTGGGCGACAGACGCGCTCACAGCGCCCGGATGTTCTTAGTTGATCTCGGCATTGATGAATCGCGAATGCAAACCATTAGCTATGGTGAAGAGCGCCCCCTAGATCCCGGAGAAAATGAAGAAGCCTGGGCAAGGAACAGAAGGGCCCACTTTGTGATTAATAAGTGATCCCAGTAGATCGATTCCTAATTGATATTTCAACATAATGTTATTTGGGGATTATCATACGAAGCAGCCCACGCCCAGTCCATGATATAAGAGGGTTGACCAAGGTGCCGACCCTCTTTCTTTCTTCTATAGCAAGTGCCTGTTTTCATATAATGCACGCAAACCTGAACAAAGAAAAGCAGATTAACCGGATTGCTTATTTCATTTCTCCACATGGTTTTGGTCATGCTGCCAGAGCGGCTGGTGTAATGGAGGCCATATCTAGAATCGATTCTTCGTTGCGGTTTGAGATTTTTACAACAATTCCGTCCTGGTTTTTTCAAGACAATCTATCCGGCTTATTTAATTATCACTTTCTGTTAACGGATTTGGGACTGGTTCAAAAAACTCCCTTTGAAGAAGATTTTGGCGAAACCCAGCGACGCTTAAATCAGCTGCTGCCATATGATGATTCAATTATTACGAGTATTTCACAAAAAATAAAAACTCTGACATGTAACCTGGTAATTTGCGACATTGCCCCAATGGGTCACTTAATTGCAAAAAACGCCGGGATCCCCTCTGTTTTAATTGAGAATTTTACATGGGATTGGATATATGAAGGGTACACAGACCGAGACGAGTCAATCTATACACATATTGGCTACCTGCGTGGGCTTTTTAATATGGCTAACGTTCACATTCAAACCGAACCGGTATGCCATCCGCGATCAGTTGATCTTTTAGCCGGACCTGCGAGCCGAAAAATAAAGACATCGAAACGCAGTATTCGAAACAAATTGGAAATACCAACAGAAAACCAAATGGTTTTGATCACGACCGGAGGTGTTTTACAGGAATACAACTTTTTAGAAATGCTGAGAAATCAACGCAATATCCATTTTGTCATTCCCTTCGGATGCCAATCTACTGAATTTATTGATAATATAATCCTTGTTCCTCACCATTCCGATTTTTTCCATCCGGATTTGGTGAATGCATCAGATGCGGTCATTGGCAAAGCCGGTTACAGTACCATCGCCGAAGTATACCACGCAGGCCTTCCCTTCGGATACATTCCATGCCCTAACAATCGTGAAGCTAAGCGGTTGGTTGAGTTCATCGAACAAGAAATGAGCGCTTATGCAATCAGTGAATCAGAATTCCAAAACGGCAATTGGATTTCCCAACTTAACGTTCTGATAGACAGGCCTCGCATTGAGCGCAACGTTCCCAATGGTGCGGATCAAATTGCTGAATTTATAGTAAATTTGTTAAAGTAAAGGAGACTCGCGCATGCAAGATATCTATATCCGATTGGCCAAGCATCTGGAATATTTAACTATGGGCTATCCCTATACGGAGGAACTCATCGACATTCTAAAAGAAATGTTCAGCCCTGCAGAAGCTCAGGTCGCTCTGGCCATTCCCAATAACCTGGATCCGTTAGAAGTGGTCGGCATAGATACGATCTTATCTCGCACCGACCTGCCCGAGCCCGCCGTTACAAACGCGTTGGCGTCGCTTTCCGGCCGCAGCATGATATACACCGCGCCATTGGACGACGGGACACAGGGTTATGCCTTGCTTCAAGTCGGTTATGGTATCCCCCAGACGTTTTTCTGGGGCGGACAAGCCGATGATCGGGCCAAACGCATGGCCGAACTTGTTTTGAACTACTTTTCCGTATCCACCACCGGCAAAGTATACGGTGGCGCAACTACCAAGACTTACAAATACAGCCCGGCCGGCTTGACGATTGAGGTTCCCATGCAGGGGGTTATGCCCAACGAACAGATCGGGTCCATTGTCGAAGCCGCTGACAAAATTGCTGTGGCCCACTGTCCATGCCGTATGTCGGCCAATATTCTGGGCCGCACGGATTGTCCGCACAGTCTTGAGGTCTGCATCAAGTATGACGAACTCGCAGAATTCGTTATCGATGGGGAGTTGGCACGCGAAATTTCAAAAGATGAAGCCAATCACATTTTAATCCATTGTGAAAAAGAAGGGTTGGTGCACATGGTGGACAACGCCCAGGGGCAGATCAAACATACCTGTAATTGCTGCGGACATTATTGCTGGAACGTGGGCATTATCAGGCGTCGTAAAATTCCGCGAGATCAGTTAATGGCCGTTTATTTTATTCGTGAAACCGAATTGGACGAATGCATCGGTTGCGGCAACTGCGCTGAAATATGTCCCGTAGACGCAGTAAAAATGGTTGATGACCGAGCCCAAGTCGATCAGAGCTGGTGCATCGGCTGCGGCGTATGTGCGCTGTCCTGCCCTGCTGAGGTTATTTCGATTAAACGCCGATTACACCACCCGGCTCCCGAATCTTTTGCGGATCTTCATCAGCGAATAAAAACGGAAAAAGGTCTAAAATAAACCGTTAGGTCGAATATTTTTCTCTAAAGGCCCGCCTGCGTTCGTTTCTTTTTCTTATTTTTTGATTCAGCAAGCTTCGACGATCTTTAGCGCTGCGACGATAGCGATACGATCTTCTCTCTGGAAAATGCTCTGAAGATGAGCGTTTTCGCCGATCCGGTAATACGCGTCGGCCGCCTCTGTCCTTTAACTTGTTGATATCAATTGCGTCTTCCATATGGGCAGTTCTCAGTAATTGATGTTATGCCTGCGCTTCAACCCTGCAGAGCCGTCGTTCACAGATGGTTCAGGAATCCTCCAACATCGTGTCCTCTACTTGCCGCTAGAATCGGCTATAATGTCTTATTAAATCTTACAGTTATCTGCTGCTTTGTCAAGCGGGAATACGTTTGACAATTAAGAATCTTCTTTTCGCAGGTTCAGGGTTCATAGGTTCAAGGTTCACGGTTATGACAACCATAACGCTGAATCTGAACCTGTGAACGCCCACTAATGCTTTATGATGTTGAAACGCCAATATGAGAGACGCCGTAGTTTGAAATGTCGAAAGCATTATTAGAAAAGAATTGGGGTTGGCAGAAATTCCTTTTGCTCGTAGAGCTTCATAGGATTTTTTGTCCATTTGCTCGGCCGAATCTCCCAATCACCGCGCTCATTGTCGACCTGAGAAGTTTTTTGCTTCATCAACGAACTGATTGAATTGCCGGATTTCAAAACTCTGAACTCAATCTCAAGACCGAATTTTTTAATACCGGGCTAGACCAACTCCTTCACCGCAGCAATTACAGCATCATAATCCGGCTGCTCGGCAACTTCCTTGACCAGTTGAATATATCGAATAACACCCTCTTTATCTACAACAAATACGGCCCGAGCGAGCAGCCGAAGTTCTTTGATTAAAACCCCATAAGCTTCTCCAAAGGCGACATCGCGGTGATCCGAAAGGGTGACCACTTTATCCACACCGGCTGCACCACACCATCGCTTTTGCGCAAAGGGCAGATCCGTGCTGATGGTGAGAATCGCCACATCTGACCCAAGGTTGGCCGCCTCCTCATTAAATCGGCGGGTTTCCATATCACAGACAGGGGTATCCAGTGAAGGCACGGTCGAGACGATACATACCTGGCCGCGATAAGACGATAGTTTGACCGGGGTTAAGTCATTGTTCAGCAACTCAATATCCGGCGCAGAATCTCCGACGTTAAGTTCCTTTCCCAACAGTGTTAAGGGATTTCCTCGCATCGTAACTGCTCCGCTGCGTTCTTCCATTTTAGCCTCCTTTCGATATCAGCAAAAGTGTGTCAATTTAATATACAAACGAAATATATTATTTCAAAGATAATATCATTTTTTATCGAATAATATTCGCTACCCAACCACTTTCATAATTTCTACCTTTTCCTGCATATACGTTCTATATGCATTGATAATTTCTCGATAGGGTAATTTAAGTTTCAGGCGCTTTTTGTTTAATTTGGCAATCTTGTAAGCGCGTCGATACGAACGGAACATCTCTTTGGCGGCATAGACAATGGTGTGGTCATCATCATAGATATGGGTCGGCTCCGACCAGCAACCGTTGAGCTCACAGATTTTTACTCCTTTTCCGGTCCGAAGTGAATCTTTATCCTTTATTTTCATGTCAAACCGGCCAAAATAAAACTCACTGGTCGTTGAACACATTTGATTCATCCATTCATCCAGCTCGGGTGTAATTTCGTAATTGTTGTCCCGAAATACGCATCCATAGGTGTGGCTGGCCTGATCCAATACTCGATAATGCTCGCCCTCATCAGGGATATAATCAAGATTTTTTGCATGGTTCAGAAGATTCTTTTTGTTGTACTTAATTTCTGGATTCAAATCGATTAATTCTCTAACTGTTTTTTGGCCATCCCCGACAACCGAAGGTATAAGTTTCTGGGTCAATGAAAACACCCTGCCCGTTTCCCTATTCGGATACCTGCAGTAGAATATGCCGTATTCAAGCGGATAGTCACAGAATTCCTGAAGCATGTAATCGCAAGGCATTATCTCCAAGATCTCGGTCAAATCTTGGATGGAGTCAATTTTTCGCACGCCGATACCCACCACGCCCCGATCAGGTTTGGCAATGATCGGTAGAGAAACTTTTTCAATAAACGATCGCGCTGCTGATTTTCGATCTTCAATGGACGTATCTTTTGCAATAAGCATCTGTGGCAGATACTGCTCCGTGTTCTTGAAATGATCGAGAATTTTGACTTTTGATGCTGCCGACAACCCTCCCAATGGAAAATTCGGATTGGCTAAAATAATGTGAAAAGGGCTCAGACCTTTTGAGAACGCCAGAGCGGCACTCATCAGGTGAATGCCGATATAAAGGTAATTGCTTTTTATGTAATGCCACCTAAACATTTGAAATTACCTTAACTTTAATTTGCTTCATTGGGTTGACAAAATAGTTGCCAAATATCCTTAGCAAATCCCAGGGGGAAATGGTTGCATGACGTTTATGAATTTCAGACAGCATGCTGAAATTAAATAAGGCTAAACCCAAAATGGTGCCCGCGGTCGTGAATAGATTCGGTGTGTCGCTAAAAAAATGGATGGTTGTTCCTACCGTTGTCGTGAGAAGACTGGGCAGAAGAATCGATAATGTTCGGTTTCTGAAGTAGAGGAATTCAAAAAAGCCGGTGTTGATACCGACCATCAAGAAAGAAATTAGTGATTGGCGCATGCCGGAAAAAACTCCGGCAAGAACGCCGGCGCTCACGTTGGCCAGAAATACATAAAATCCCATCCTCAGCGAGCCCAAAAAGGCATGCGAGAAATTAAACGAATAAAGTACTTTCTTTAAAATAGGGAAAAACCGCTTTAATTTCCTATTGTACTCTTCAATGGCCCAAGAAAATGCATCGAATTGTTGGTTAAAAACAGAATCCCAATCCAGATTTAACGCTGCAATTCTGGCCTGATGAGACATTTTTTCCCTCAGGGACGAATCTTTTAACTTTAAAACCGAAGCTTCAAAATCTTCAGCGGCGTCGACCAAAAATCCATTCATTCTATTTTTGACCCGATCCTCGACCCCGGCATCCGTAAATGCCACCACCGGGAGTCCGGAACTGAGTGCTTCCGATACGACATTGGCATAAGCATCTGTTTTTGATGGAAAAACAAAAACATCCGCTGAACCATATTCCCGAGCGAGATCCCTGTTCTGCAGATTCCCTTTGAAGGTTGCAAATGGGAGTGTTTCCTTTATTCTATTCAAATCACGACCTTCTCCTACAATTGTAAGATGAAGATTATCGTATTTGTTAAGAAATAAAAGCTTCTCAAGATCTTTTTCCATCGAGACCCTGCCCACATACAAAAGCCTCAGTTTTTGATTTCTTTTCTTTAAAGGTTTGAAAAGCTCGGAATTTACACCTCTTCCAATAACTTCAATTCTCGTACGCGGAAATTTTTGGTGCAAAGCGTTTTTGACCTTGGAGGTGGGAACAAGAATAAGATCGGCGGCACCATAAACAATACGGGTCCAAACCGTCACAAATAGACATAAAGATTTTGAAATTAACTTTCCGAAAGGATATGAATGAAATCTTTCAGCCGACCAATACGGTACGTATTCAGGTAACAACGTATGGTAGGAGCCGATTACAGGTATATTGAGCCGTTTGGCGACTAGCGCTGCTGCAAAACAGAAAGGATGTGCGGAAGATATTTGAATACAGTCATAATTTTCTCGTTTGAATATCTTGTGGAAATACCACATGCGCTTTATGTAGAAAGCAGGATTAAGCGACAAGAAAGCTTTGGGTAGGGGCTGAAAAGAAGATTTCACTTTCGAGAAGAAAAATCGAACGGATTTGTCCTGCATCTTTTGGTCGAGCTCGTCATCCTGCAAAAAAATGTCGACTTTGTGGTTTGAAGCTCCGGCATATTTACACAACTTTTTGTAATAGTTGGTCATGCCATCCACTTTTTTAAAGATGTTGCTGTGAATTAGCAATGCAACTTTCATTTGAAAAACCTCATCATTTTCAGAAACTTGAGCAATAATCGGAGCTCCATCCCGGTAATAAATATCAAGCTAATATCAGCAGATCAATTATATAATAAAATTCAATCTGTACGTTTAACCATCGTAGAAGCTTCTGCAAATGGTAATACCGATTTTCTTTTTTTCAATCGAAATGGAAGAAAATTGAAACCCGCTTCATCATATCTCATTTAATTATTTCAGGGTCGAATTACTTCGATTTTCCTTACATATGCAAAAATCAGCAGAAAGATACCTAAGGTTGACTAAATGTTATGCGCAATTAAATTAATTTGTATATATTTTCACAAAGTGCCGTCATCAATTTTTCAACTCAAAAATAGGTGTAAGTTTTGCACAGGACATTCGACAAAAGCTTCAGAACTTGATAATGAGACAGAGAAAAAATTAATAATCTAAAAGGGTTATCATGATCCGTAACCAACTCTATAATAAAAACCGCAGGTACTTGCCGGCAGATGGCACCAGAAGGAGAGGTAAAATGAAACATCGAATCATACTCTTTAGCATCCTACTTTCGATATATTTTATCTCAACATTTGATCTGCTTTCGGTAACCTTGGCAAGCTCGCCTGTGGATCGCAGCATTTACGCGGAACTGCTTTAAAAGTATGTCAATGACGGTAAGGTCGATTATGCGGGATTTAAATCCGAAGAAGCAAACCGTAAAAAAATTATCATCAAGTATATGACTTATGATTGGGGATTAAATGCGGAGTAATTCTAAATTGAGGTATTGAGAAATTTTGGAATTTAGGGATTAGAAATAAGGAGATCATCATGGCAAACTATGATTATGATATCGGTATCATCGGCGGCGGGGCAGGCGGTTTGACCGTCGCATCAGGAGCAGCACAGCTTGGCGCCAAAACACTTCTAATTGAAAAGGAAAAAGAGCTGGGTGGGGATTGCCTTCATTTTGGCTGTGTGCCCAGCAAAACGCTTATTAAAACGGCCCATGTATATCACCAGATGAAACATTCGCATAAATTTGGACTACCGACCATGGACCTACCACCGGTAGATTTCCGCGAGATATCAAAACGAATTCGGTCTGTCATTAGCATCATTCAAAAGCACGATTCAGAGGAAAGGTTTTGCAGCCTCGGGGCAAAGGTTGAATTCGGTCATCCCGCCTTTACCGATGAACATAGCGTTCGGTTAAACGGCAGTACACTTTCAGCAAAAACCTGGGTACTTGCAACCGGCTCATCTCCGGTCGCTCCACCGATTAAAGGTCTTGATAAAACCCCATACATCACGAACAGGGAAATTTTTTATTTGGATCATTTGCCCAAATCCATGATTATTTTGGGTGGCGGTCCCATCGGCAGCGAAATGTCTCAAGCGTTTTGCCGTTTGGGCACCAAGGTCTCCGTTGTCGATATGGCTCCCCAAATTCTGATAAGAGAAGACGACGACATGTCTAGTACATTAAGAGATGTGCTGAGTTCCGAAGGCGTGAAATTTCATCTTAACTCTACGATTGAGGAGATCAGCGATCTCGGAAGTGAAAAAGAAGTAAAGATTAAACATAAAGATGGGAAGGTCACCAGCCTAAAAGCAGAGACCATCCTGGTGGCGCTGGGCAGAGGCGCCAATGTACAAGATCTGGGATTAGAAGATATCGGTTTACAATTTGATCGTCGGGGAATAAACGTTGATCATCGGCTAAGAACAAATCACAAGCACATCTATGCGGCCGGTGATGTCAATGGGGGGTATCAGTTTACCCATGCCGCCGGCTATGAAGGCGGAATTGTGGTCAGCAACGCCATATTTCATCTTCCCCGCAAAGTCGACTACACATTTTTGCCCTGGTGCACGTATACAGATCCGGCGCTTGGCAGCATCGGCATGAACGAAAAAAGGGCAAAGCAAGCCGGCATTAATTATCAGGTCTGGACCGAAGAATTCAAGGACAATGATCGCAGCCTGGCCGAAGGAGAACAGATCGGCAAAATTAAGATGATCCTTGATAAAAAAGAAAAGCCTATCGGTGTTCAAATTTTAGGACCCCATGCCGGTGATCTGCTCAGTGAATGGGTGGCCATATTAAACGGAAAAGTCAAACTGTCTACTCTGGCTGCCGCCGTGCATCCCTACCCTACTATCGGTGAAATCAACAAAAAAGTTGCCGGAACCTATTTTTCGCCCAAGATTTTTTCTGAAAAAATCCAGAAAGGGCTAAAGTTTTTCTTCCACCTGAAAGGTCGGGCTTGCGGAGAAGAAACCTGCAGCAGCTAACAGTTTGATGCTTGAAACGGATAAGGAATCTGCCTACGGGATGCGTGATGCCCCCAAACCAAAATTGACTATCTGTGGTAAGTTAAAACGCATATGCAAGGAGATGGCATGAATCAAAACACGACATCGCAAGCAACCGCATCGGTCAGCGCACCGGATCTGGGCATCGACCCCAAAGCATGTGTTGCTCCGGAGCGCAGCGACCCCTGCACGATTGTCATTATGGGGGCCACCGGTGATTTGACTGCAAGAAAGTTGATCCCCGCCCTATTTGATTTGTATCTCAATGACGGGCTGCCGGAGCCTTTTTTGATTGTCGGTTGCGGCCGCACCCAGCTGGAGGACCAGAGCTTCCGGGACAAAATGGAGGATGCCTTAGGCAAGGCCGGTAAGTTTAATCGATCGAAATGGCCGGATTTTGCAGCAGCCCTTCATTATCGGGTCATCGACTATGAAAATCGGGAATCCTACCAGAATCTGGCCAATTCCTTACGCAATCTTGATAAAAAATTTAATACCCGGGGCAACCGTATTTTTTATATTGCACTTCCGCCGAAACTGTATACATCCGCAGCTCAATTGGTGGGACAAGCAGGACTAAGTGCTGAAGGGAAAAACGGCAATGGATGGTCCCGAATAGTTATCGAAAAGCCATTTGGCACCAACCTAAAGACAGCCCGGGAGCTTGACCGAAGCCTTCACGAGTATTTCAACGAACAGCAGATCTTCAGAATCGATCATTATTTAGCAAAAGAAACCGTCCAAAATGTATTAATGTTTCGTTTTGCGAATTCATTATTTGAACCGATATGGAATCGACGATATGTCGATTATGTAAGCATCATGGCCACCGAAACCCTTGGGGTGGAACATCGCGCCGGCTATTACGAACAGGCCGGGGTCCTCAGAGATATGTTTCAAAATCATATGATGCAACTTTTGGCCCTCACCGCCATGGAACCGCCTTCGCGCTTTGAGGCCGACCTGGTCAGAGACGAAAAGACCAAGGTGTTTCAGGCTCTGCGACCTTTTCCGGTTGAAAACTTGCAGGATTATCTGGTACTCGGGCAATATGGGGCCGGAACGATCAATACCGATCCGGTTCCGGCCTATCGCGAAGAACCGGGAGTAAATCCGCATTCGCTGACGCCCACCTTTGCGATGATGAAAGTATATCTGGACAACTGGCGCTGGCAGGCGGTACCCTTTTATTTGACTTCCGGCAAACGATTGGCAAAAAAAATTACCGAAATCGCCATCCAATTTAAAACAGTGCCCCACTCAATGTTCCGCCGGACGCTCGGCGAGACAATCCTAGCCAATCGATTGACCCTGGGTATCTATCCGGATGAAAAAATTACGCTCACGTTTCAAACGAAGAATCCCGGCGCCGTTGTGTGCCTTCGGCCCGTAACCATGGATTTTCATTACCAGCAAAGTTATACGGGGCCGGTTCTCGATGCTTATGAAAAGGTACTGATCGACTGCATGCTGGGAGATCAGATGCTGTTCTGGCGACAGGATGGCGTCGAAAGAAGCTGGGCCTTTTTAACACCCATATTGAATGAATGTGAAGCCTGTGACGATCAGGCGAATTTGCTTCATGTTTACGAATCCGGAACGATGGGGCCCCAGGCGATTGAAAAACTTTTAAATCATAAAAATTAAAAAAGCATCTTGCTAAAGCAAGTTTATATGGTTTATTTGAGTGAAAGAGAAAAAAATGGAAATGGTCAGCAATGAAATTTCAAGCAATCGCAGTAGAGCATTGGTCAAAGCCCTCATCTTTTTGGCGTTTATCGTCACGGCAATCATATTCGTCCGATTTACACCGATAAAAGATTACCTGACCGCAGAAGCTTTGGGACGATTTCTAGAAGTTGCCGGCTTATGGGCGCCTTTTGCTTTCATGCTAATTTATGCGGCGGGGGTATGTCTGTTTTTGCCGGGTACACTTTTAACCGGTCTGGGTGCCGCTATTTTCGGAGCATATTGGGGATTTGTATATGTCTGGATTGGAGCAATGATCGGCGCCGGCGCGGCATTTTGGATTGGAAGAACCCTCGGAAGGGAATTCGCCGCGTCGTTGATAGGTGACAGGCTCAAAAAATATGACGACGCCATTGAACACAATGGATTTGCAACTGTATTATACTTGCGTCTGGTTTATTTTCCCTTCACCCCGATGAATTTCGGCATGGGGCTGACCAAGGTTCATTTCTGGGATTACTTCTTTGGAACCGGGTTGGGTATTATCGTCGGGACCTTTATCTTTACATTTTTTATCGGAACGCTAAAAGATGTATGGACCTCCGGCAACTGGGGAGAATTGATATCTTTTAAGGTTTTTTTCTCGATCGTCCTATTTATCTTTTCATTATTTATTCCCAAGATAATTAAAAAGATCAAAGGAGAAAATAATTAGACAGTTTCGATGGGGTTGGAGTTTGTCATTTCTATAATTTTTAAACCTCAGAGGGGTCAGAATGGATACGAAACTTGACGAACTGTGTATTAACACGATTCGAATGCTTTCTGTCGATGGTGTCGAAAAAGCCAAATCCGGCCACCCCGGGATGCCCATGGGCGCGGCTGCAATGGCCTATGTGCTTTGGACACGATTTTTGCGGCACAATCCGCTTAATCCCAACTGGCCGGACAGGGACCGTTTTGTGCTCTCGGCCGGCCACGGCTCCATGCTGCTTTACAGTCTCCTGCATCTGACCGGATATGAATTGCCGCTGGAAGAAATTAAACATTTTCGCCAATGGAACAGCAAGACCCCCGGTCATCCAGAATATGGTCTTACCCCGGGAGTGGAAACCACCACCGGTCCGCTGGGCCAGGGCTTTGCCAACGGTGTCGGCATGGCGATTGCTGAACGCTATCTGGCTGCCCACTTTAACCGTCCCGGGTATGAAATTGTGAATCACTATACCTATGGAATCGTCAGCGACGGCGATCTCATGGAGGGCGTGTCGCACGAAGCAGCATCATTGGCCGGGCATTTAGGGCTCGGCAAACTCATTTATTTTTATGACGACAATCATATTTCCATTGAAGGCAGCACGGATCTGACTTTTACTGAAAACCGAACCGGGCGTTTTGTTGCTTACGGCTGGCATGTACAGCGGGTAACAAATGGAAACAATTTGAAAGCATTGGAACAAGCACTGAGTGAGGCTCAAAAAGAAACTCAGCGGCCATCGCTGATTGCGGTCCGGACGAATATCGGCTATGGAAGCCCTAACAAGCAGGATACCGCCAAAGCCCACGGCGAGCCGCTGGGCGAAGGAGAAATAAAATTAACCAAAGAAAATCTCGGTTGGCCCCTCGAACCGAATTTTCTTATTCCGCAAGAAGCATTGAAGCATTTCCGCAGCGTCATTGATAAAGGTAAAGAATTTGAGGATCAATGGCTGGCGATCTTAAGAGCATACAAACAGACCTATCCCGAATTGGCTGACGAATGGCAACGATGGATAAGCAGTGAACTGCCGAAAGGCTGGCTAGAAGAGATTCCAGATTTTCCGGCCGATCCCAAAGGTTTGGCGACTAGAGTCTCATCCGGTAACGTACTGAATGCTGTCGCATCAAAAGTTACCAATTTAGTGGGCGGCTCGGCTGATCTGGCCCCATCAAACAAAACTTTAATCGATGGCAAAGCGGATTATCAGGCGAACCATTATGAAGGTCGTAATTTTCGATTCGGCGTTCGCGAACATGCCATGGGTTCTATTTTAAACGGGATGGCCTTGCATGGCGGGTTAATTCCTTATGGGGGGACGTTTCTCGTTTTCTCTGATTATATGCGACCGGCTATCCGACTGGCGGCCCTATCGAAATTAAAGGTGATCTATGTATTTACCCATGACAGTATCGGTCTCGGAGAAGATGGCCCTACCCATCAGCCGATTGAACAGCTGGCGGCGCTTCGCGCCATCCCGAATCTGACCGTCATCCGCCCGTGCGATGCCAATGAAACCGCACAGGCCTGGCGGGCAGCCCTGCAACATCAAAACGGCCCGCTGGCCTTAGCATTAACCCGTCAAAGTATTCCCACCCTGGACCGAGAAAAATTTGCTTCTGCTGAGGGACTGCATCACGGCGCATACATTCTCAGCGAGGCGGAAGGCGACAAGCCGAATATCATCTTAATTGCCAGCGGATCTGAAATTGAAATTGTTCTTAAAGCAGCTGAGATGCTAAAAGAAAACAACTTGGCGGTTAGGGTCGTCAGTATGCCATCCTGGGAACTTTTTGAGGCCCAGTCCGAAGACTATCGCCGTCAGGTGCTGCCCGCCGATATTCGTGCCAAAATTGCTGTAGAAGCGGCAAGCCCCCAGGGCTGGGAACGCTATGTGGGCGAAATGGGCCAGATCGTTGCGCTTAATCATTTCGGCGCCTCAGCACCGTATAAGGTCTTGTATGAACAATTCGGAATCACCGCCGAGCGAATCGCTGAAAAAGCGATGGCGCTGGTTGAAAAATTAAAAAAATAACACTATCCCTAACTTAATTTAGCGAAATTTCAACATTCCTATAGGGACAAAAGCCCCTAACTTCGTGCAGGATGAAAAAAATGATTGTAATGGCTGGTGATATCGGCGGGACCAAGACCAATCTGGGACTTTTTAAAAAAGGAAAAACCAGGCCTTCGCCCAGGGTAATCAAGACCTATCCCAGCCGTGATGCGAAAGATTTAACGGAACTTATCGCAAAATTCATTCAGCGCCATCCTGCTCGCATCCATGGTGCCTGTTTCGGTGTTGCCGGCCCGATCATCAATGGTCGCTGCAAGGCAACCAATTTGCCCTGGGTTGTTTCAGAAGATCGTATCCAACGTCGTTTTAAATGGCCCCACGTGCGTCTGATTAATGACTTAACGGCCACAGCCAAGGCCATCAATTTCATGCACAGCCGTGAACTATTCCCTTTGAATCATGCCAGAATCCGAAAGCGCCAAAATATGGCCCTGGTCGCACCGGGAACCGGTTTAGGCCAGGCGCTGCTCATTTTTCAAAATGGAACCCACTGGCCGATTGCCTCCGAAGGTGGCCATGCCGATTTTGCGCCGAACAATGAAAATGAAATCAAACTTTGGCAGCACTTGCATCGGCGCTACGGCCATGTGAGTGTTGAACGTGTTTTGTCCGGACCAGGTTTAGTCAATATTTATGACACATTAAAAAAAATGGAAAACTATCGCGAACCGGAATGGCTGGCAGCTAAAATGAAAAATATGACTCCCGCACGGGTCATCACGGAGACTGCGCTGGCAAAAAAAAATAGCCTGTGTATAAAATCGCTAAAGATGTTCGTATCAATTTTCGGAGCCGTTGCCGGAAACCTCGCATTGACCGGAATGGCCACCGGCGGTGTGTACTTAGGCGGCGGGATTTCCCCTAAAATTTTACCGAAGGTGAAGACAAAGGACTTCATGCAATCATTCACAAACAAGGGAGCCTTAAAGAATCTTCTTGAAAAAATAGCTGTACGGGTAATTTTAAACGATAAAGCCGCATTAATAGGTGCTGCAAGTTGTGCTTTTCACCTGGCGGATCGACGGTAAAATTCCCCACAAACAGATGAGGAGTGAAATATGACGAAGTTAAATAAACTTCATGAAATGGGACAATCAGTGTGGTTTGACTTTATTCGCCGTTCATTGATTACTAGCGGCAAATTAAAAGAATTAGTTGACCAGGGAGTGAAGGGTGTCACCTCTAATCCTGCAATTTTTGAAAAAGCCATCGCCGGAAGCAACGATTATGATGAGGATTTGAAACAATTAATCAAGACCGACAAATCGGTTGACCAAATATATGAAGCGTTGGCTTTCGAAGATATCACGAGGGCCACTGATGTGCTCAAACCGGTATATGAATCAACTAACGCAAAAGATGGTTATGTCAGTTTGGAGGTCAGCCCTCACTTGGCCTATGATACTGAAAAGACCATATCTGAGGCAAAACGCCTGTTTGAAACCATAAACCGCCCCAACCTAATGATCAAAGTGCCGGCAACGCCAGCCGGCATACCGGCAATTACCGAATTGATAGGATCCGGGGTAAATGTAAATGTCACACTCATTTTTGGTTTGGAAAACTATAGAGCCTTGGCCGAAGCTTATATCGCCGGTTTGGAAAAATTGGCCAAAACCGGCCTGTCGGTAAAAGACGGGCACCCGCTAGATAAAGTGGCATCGGTGGCCTCTTTTTTCGTCAGCCGGGTGGATACCGCAGTGGATAAGGCGCTGGAAAAAATCGGCAACACGGATCTGCAAGGAAAAATTGCGATTGCCAATGCAAAAGTGGCCTATACCGAATTTAAAACCATCTTCAGCGGTTCTCGCTGGCAGCAACTGGCAGACAAGGGGGCACACGTACAACGCGTGCTTTGGGCCAGTACCGGTACGAAAAATCCCAATTATTCAGACACCCTTTATGTGGATGAATTGATCGGACCGGATACCGTAAATACGCTGCCCCCGGCCACACTGGACAGCTTTATCGATCACGGTAAAATTTACGAAACCCTCACGCAAGGACTCGACGAAGCCCGTCAACAATTAGCCCAATTAGCCGAGTTGGGAATCAATTTGAATAGCGTCACTCAAAAATTGCAGGAAGACGGCGTGGTGGCCTTTGCCGAGCCGTTTGATGCCCTGATGAAAAGCATTGCCGAAAAGCGAGAAAAACTTTTAGCAGCCTAAATAGCATAGCGCAATTGGTCCCTAAAAGAGGAAAAAATCCCCATGGCAACCCAGGATGAATTAAAACTAAAAGCTGCATTTAAGGCAGTAGAGTTTGTTGAGTCCGGTATGGTCGTCGGCCTGGGTAGCGGCAGCACGACAGAATTCGCCGTCGGACGAATTGCTGATCGGCTAAAATCCGGTGACTTAAATAATATTGTCGGTATACCCAGTTCGATTCGAACCGAGAAAGTGGCTCAGAAACTGGGTATTGTGTTGGTCGGTTTTGATGAATACCAGGAGATTGACGTCACCATAGATGGGGCGGATGAAGTCGATCCTGAACTGAACCTGATCAAAGGCGGAGGAGGAGCCCTTTTGCGGGAAAAAGTCTTGGCTCAAGCCAGCCGACGGAACATTATTGTTGTAGACGAAAGTAAACTTGTTCCTAAATTGGGCACAAAATGGGCGCTGCCGATCGAAGTAATACCATTTGCCCGCTACACTGAAGAAAAATTTCTTACCGCCTTAGGAGGTGCTGTAAACTTGAGGACAAACGACAACGGCAGCCCTTACAGAACAGATCAGAAAAATTTTGTTTTAGATACAAATTTCGGCCAAATAACTGATCCATATAGCATAGCGGCTCAATTGAATGAGCGGGCGGGGATTATAGAACACGGGCTTTTTTTGGGGTTGGCCAGTGATGTTATTGTTGGCGCAGAAAGAGAAATTAAACATCTAAAACGCGACAGCTAATTGGACAAAATATGTGTACAAGCTGAAAGCTGAAAAAGGCACCTGAAACCTGAAACTAAGGATAATCCACGACGCTACATTTCGAACCTTTAAGATTAGCAATTGTTTAAGGAGCCAACATGGAAAAAAGCGAATTCATCAGCTCGGTCAGCATTCAGGGGGAAAAATATGACATTTACGATATTAACAAGCTTGAAGAAAAAGGTATCGCCACTGTCTCAAAGCTACCTTTCTCAATCAAAATTCTTGTTGAAAATCTATTACGAAAAATGGACGGCCGGGTTGTTCGAGAAGAAGATTTACTCAACATAGCTCGCTGGAAAAAACGCTACGATGCCCCTCAGGAAATACCGTATCATCCGGCAAGAGTGCTTATGCAGGATTTTACCGGAGTCCCGGCGGTGGTGGATCTTGCGGCCATGCGCGATGCAGTCAATGATCTTGGCGTTGATCCGACAAAAATAAATCCATTGGTACCGGTGGATTTGATCGTTGATCACTCCGTACAAGTTGACTTTTTCGGTACTACAGATGCCTTGACCAAAAATGTAGCCAAAGAATATGATCGAAACTCCGAACGTTACGCCCTGCTGAAATGGGCTCAAAAAAGTTTTGACAATTTCAGGGTCGTGCCGCCGAACTCCGGAATTTGCCACCAGGTAAACCTGGAATATTTGGGACAGGTGGTTGTCACCGCAATAAACGGTAAAAAATTCATTGCTTATCCCGATACCCTGGTCGGCACGGATTCGCACACACCAATGATCAACGCAATCGGTGTCATGGGATGGGGTGTCGGCGGTGTTGAAGCAGAAGCCGTCATGCTCGGCCAGCCGTATTATATGTCGATTCCTGAAGTTATCGGAGTCAAGATGGTCGGCGAATTGCAGAAGGGCTTAACGGCTACTGACTTAGTCCTTGCGGTTACCGAAATGCTCAGAAAATATGGCGTAGTGGAAAAATTTGTTGAATACTTTGGCCCGGGTATGAAAAACCTAACGGTGACCGACCGGGCGACCATTGCCAACATGACGCCGGAATATGGCGCCACCCTCGGTTTCTTTCCCGTGGATGATAAAACCATTGATTATCTGAGAATGACAAACAGAGAGCAACAGGCCGATATTGTTGAAACTTGCGCCGATGCTTTGGGTTTGTATTATACCGGCAAAGAAGATCCGGAGTACACCGAAGTGCTGGAATTAAACCTGGCTCAAGTCTTGCCTTCTGTGGCCGGACCGGCCAGGCCTCAGGATAGGATCAGCCTTTCTAATTTGAAAAGTTCTTTTTCCACTATCCTTGGATGTGAATATGAAAGAGATACAGATGTAGGACATATTTCCAAATTTCATGACGAATCGGGAAGCAGCACCACGCGACCCGATGTTTACCCCAAAAAAAAGAAAGCGTGTGAAATCATTCTAAACGGTGATCCGGTGGTGCTCTGTGACGGTCATATCGTTATTGCCGCCATTACGTCATGTACCAATACGTCAAATCCATTTGTGATGCTGGGAGCCGGTTTGGTCGCCAAAAAAGCAGTAGAAAAAGGTCTCCAGGTGCCGCCTTTTGTAAAAACCTCCCTTGCCCCGGGCTCAAAAGTTGTCATTGATTATCTGAATGATGCCAATCTTTTACCGTATCTTGAAAAACTTGGATTTCATCTGGCCGGTTTTGGCTGCACCACCTGTATCGGCAACAGCGGACCGTTGCCGCCTGAAATTGACAAGGCCATTGTCAAAAACGATCTGACGGTTGCCGCAGTTCTTTCCGGAAATCGCAATTTCGAAGCCCGTATTCATCAGCGGGTCAAATCCAATTTCCTGGCCTCCCCCATGCTGGTGGTTGCCTTTGCCCTTGCCGGAACCATTGACGTCGATCTGACCACTGAGCCGGTCGCTTTAGATCCCGACAGCAAACCGGTATATCTTAAAGATATTTGGCCGGCTTCAGACGAAATCGAAAAATTAGTCCACAATCATGTCCGACAAGAATTTTTTAAATCCGAATATGACAAAATTTTTGATGGGGATGAATTCTGGCAAAAACTGGCGGTTATGGAAAGCACGACCTTTGTCTGGGATAAAAAATCCACTTATATCAAAAAGCCGCCGTATTTTGATGGATTCACCCTGGATCCGGCCAAGCCGACCGATATCGCAAATGCCAACGCACTGCTTTTGCTCGGCGATACCGTTACCACCGATCATATTTCTCCGGCCGGAGCGATTCCGGAGAATTATCCTGCAGGAAAATACTTAATCGACCATGACGTCGACCCGCAAGATTTTAACTCTTATGGCTCCAGAAGAGGTAACCATGAAGTCATGATACGGGGCACCTTCGGTAATATTCGTATAAAAAATAAGCTTGTCGCCCCCAAGGAGGGCAGTTACACAGTGAAGTTTCCGGGACGGGATCAAAAGTTCGTTTATGATGCGGCCATGGAATACAAAGCTGAGCAAAAACCGCTGGTCGTATTAAGCGGCAAAGAATACGGTACAGGCTCCTCAAGGGACTGGGCCGCCAAAGGAACCGGTCTGCTCGGTATGAAAGCGATTATCGCCGAATCTTATGAGCGAATTCACCGCAGCAACCTGGTCGGAATGGGTGTGCTTCCGCTGATATTTAGGGAGGGCGATAGTTGGGAAAGTCTGGGCTTGGATGGATCGGAAACGTATTCGATTACCGGCATTAAAAATATGAAACCGCGCAAGATTTTGCAGGTAAAAGCCGTCAAAGAAGATGGGAGTAAAGTTAATTTTGAAGTTATTGCACGGTTGGACACCGAAGTTGATGTGGACTACTTTGAAAACGGAGGCATACTACCGAACGTTCTGCGAAAAATTTTGTCAGAAGGTAAAAGTTAAATCTACTAAAACGTTAATGTCGAGAATTGTTATGACAACTGCAAACCGCATTACAAAAAATGACGACGGATCCTTAAATGTACCAGATAGCCCGATCATCCCGTTTATTGAAGGGGATGGTATCGGCACAGATATATGGCCAGCTGCCCGCCTCGTGTTGGACAGTGCCGTTCACAAAGCATATAGCGGCCAAAAAAAGATCTCCTGGTTCGAAGTATCGGCAGGAGAAAAGGGGTTTCAAAAAACAGGCAGCTGGCTTCCCGAGGAAACCTTGGAACAAATTCAAAACCACGTGGTGGCCATTAAGGGGCCGATGACAACCCCGGTGGGCAAAGGAATTCGGAGCCTCAACGTTGCCATTCGCCAGAAACTGGATCTTTATGCCTGCGTGCGTCCGGTAAGATATATCGACTCGGTGCCGAGCCCGGTGAAACATCCTGAGAAGATCGATATGGTGGTCTTTCGAGAAAATACCGAAGATTTATATGCCGGTATCGAATTTCAATGCGGCAGCCCGGAAGCCGATAAAGTTCGAACGTTTTTCAATGAGCAAATGGGCACTTCATTATCTGCGGATACGGGCATCGGCATAAAACCGATTAGCGAGAAAAACACTAAACGCCTAGTGGTAAGTGCCATAAACTATGCGCTTGAAAACGATCTTTCAAGTGTCACATTGATGCACAAGGGCAATATTATGAAGTTTACGGAAGGGGCCTTCGCCAAATGGGGCTACGAGGTGGCGATGGAGCGATTTGGTGATCAAACCGTCACTGAAAAGGATCTATATGAGAAATACGACGGAAAGCCACCGGAAGGCAAGATTGTCATAAAAGATCGTATCGCCGATATGCTGTTTCAGCAGGTGCTGCTGCGACCGGATGAATTTGATGTGATCGCCACACCGAATTTAAACGGAGATTACCTCTCAGACGCCTTAGCCGCTCAGGTGGGTGGATTGGGCATGGCACCCGGCGCAAACATCGGTGACCGATGTGCCGTGTTTGAAGCCACCCATGGTACGGCTCCCAAATACGCCGGTTTGGACAAAGTCAACCCGAGTTCCTTAATATTATCAGGCGTTATGATGCTCAATTACATGGGATGGAAAGAAGCATCGGACTTAATTTGGCAAGCACTGGTAGCCACAATAAAAGCAGGAACCGTCACCTATGATCTTGCTCGCCAGATAGAAGGTGCCAAAGAGGTCAAATGCTCGGAATTTGCTCAGGCGATTGTAGATAATATATGAAGCCCAATGCACGTTATTCAGCTGCATTCATCTTCTTATTTTCAATCTTGGCTGCGACCGCTTGCAGCTCCCCGCCTCGCACATCTGATCTGGGCAGCCTGTACAATGAGCTCGCCCAACATGAGGATCCGTATCGCAATCCGATTATCTTAATACCGGGCATCCTGGGATCGAAAATCGAAATCATTGGCAATGATGCGTAAGGGAATTCATGCAAAAATCGATAAAATCCCTAAATTTTAGTGAACTTTGAGGTTGACAGCAAAAGTTAAAGGAGAAACCTTTTATGGAGACTTATTACAATCCCGAAGATCTTCCAAAGTTTGAAGAAATCGGAAAAGAAGCACCCAAATTAGCTCAGAAATTTTTTGATTATTACAATGCCGTTTTTGCTGAGGGAGAATTAACAGAAAGAGAAAAAGCACTAATCGCTTTAGCAGTAGCGCACACCATCCAATGCCCATATTGTATCGATGCCTATACTCAAGCCTGTCTGGAGAAAGGATCCAACCTGGCGGAGATGACAGAAGCAGTTCATGTTGTGACAGCTATCAGAGGTGGCGCTTCTCTGGTGCACGGTATTCAAATGCGCAATATTGCTCAAAAGTTATCCATGTAAAAAGATTGAAATTTAGGGCTAAAATGTCATCAACAAAATCACTACCTGTTACTGTAAAAGACACCAATGAGGGAATAACGAATGTCTTGCCATTCAAAGATGTTGTGCCGTTTCATTTAACCCTCACTAAACATAATCTCAAGTTAGTCCGAAATAAAACGCAAACGTTGCAGCTTAACCTGGGATTTCTCTGTAATCAGACATGTCATCACTGCCATCTGAATGCCGGTCCCGGTCGCAAAGAAAACATGAATCTGGACACTGTCAACGCAGTGGTTAGCTACGCTGAGCGAGGTGGTTTTGAAACAATTGACATTACCGGCGGGGCTCCTGAATTAAATCCTCATCTTCCCAATCTGGTCGAAAAGATTTCCCCTTATGCAAAAAGAATTATGCTGCGTTCCAATCTCTCCGCCTTAAACGAGCGGCTAAAAAATTTGGCGGATTTGTTGAAATCTCACCGCGTGGTCATTGTCGCGTCATTTCCTTCTTTAAATTTAGCTCAAACCGATTCACAGCGCGGAGAGGGCATTTTTCAGGAAAGTTTAGAGGTTCTAAAAAAATTGAATGACATGGGCTATGGACCCAATGGTCCGGGGTTGGAACTTAATTTGGTCTCTAATCCTACGGGGGCATTTCTTCCTCCCTCCCAGGAACAAATCGAAAAGAGATTCCATCAGATTCTGGAGAACAAGTGGGGCATTCGATTTAATAATCTTTATAATTTCGCAAACGTACCGCTGGGAAGATTTCGACAATGGCTGTTGAAGTCTAAAAATTTTGAGAAATATATGAAAAAACTCTGGTCCAATTTCAACCCCTGTGCTGTTGAGGGGCTTATGTGTCGAATGCTTGTCTCTGTTTCATGGGATGGATATCTCTATGATTGCGACTTCAACCTCGCAAGAGGGCTTTTCATGGGCGGGCGAAAAATTCATGTTTCTGATATGCATGGTCCCCCCGAACCGGGAGCTTATATTGCAACCGCCAGCCATTGCTATACCTGCACAGCTGGTTCTGGGTTTACCTGAGGAGGAGCTATAGAAATCTGAGTTCAGGTATGATCCGTTTTTTCAAAACAAATATCATTCGAGGATGAACAGATCATCCGGTATCCTTCTGCATATCGATTATGGGTTGAACAAATTGGCTTTCCGTGTCCCAGGGAAACAATATCCAGGTGTCTTGGCTGACTTCGGTGATGAATGTATCAACCAGTGGTCGACCCTCCGGTTTGGCATAGACGGTGGCAAAGTGAGCTTTGGGCAGCATGTTTCTGACGATGCGGGCCGTCTGACCGGTATCAACAAGATCGTCGATGAGAAGCCAGTCGTCACCATCCATATCTATTGATTTCAGTATCTTGATGCCGCCTTGGTCCTTATATTCATAACTGGAAATACATACGGTATCCACCAGCCGGATCTCCAATTCACGGGCAATAATTGACGCAGGGACCAGGCCGCCTCGGGTAATTGCGACAATCCCCTCCCAGTTTCTCATATCCACCAGGCGCCAGGCCAGCGCCTTGGAATCGCGGTGGAGTTGTTCCCAGGAAATGGGAAAGGTCTTCTTATATCGTTGTTCATCTCCAGGCATAGACCACCTCTCCAAACAGAGAGCTAAAGTTCAGGTAAAGTATCATTTTGTATACGTTCACAGGTTCAGAGTTCACCGTTCAGGGTTACCTTGTCTCAATATCCTCAAATCGTTCTTTTCTTATGCCTTTTTCTAGATAGCTTACGAATCAACGGTCCTAAACCTTTTAATCCTGAACTCCAGAACCGTGAACCTCTGAACCGTGAACAGTTACATCACTTCTCCTCTCGCATATAAGATTTTGCCAGCGCGCTTGGAGCCCCGACACGCTTACTCAAAGCCTCCCACCATGTCAACACAACTAAAACAAAAACCGTGGCCAGATACGGCAGCATATTAAGATAAGAGGCTGGAATTGTTGTTCCGGATGCCTGCAGCCTGAACTGCACGGCATTGATGCCGCCGAAAAGAATAGCGCCCCACATTGCCCTTGCCGGATTCCACATAGAGAAGATGACGAGCGCTATGACGATCCAGCCTCTTCCTCCGGTGATATTCTCGGTCCAGCCGGGAGCATAGGAAAGAGAGAGATGGGCGCCGCCAATGCCCACCAGCATTCCACCGAAAATCGTATACAAGTAGCGGACTTTGGCAACATTAATCCCCATGGCATCGGCGGTTTGCGGGTTTTCCCCCACGGCGCGAAGATTCAAACCATTGCGGGATTTATAGAGATAAAACCAGGATACCGGCAACAGTATATAGACAATATAAGTGAGAATATCCTGGTTGAATACGGCCCCAAATATAGGCAGTTGGCTGAATACCGGTATCGCTATCGGCTCAAATTTGGATCCGACAAGTCCGACCAGATAGCCCGAGTTTGATTGCGGTCCGAGCCTTTGTCCAAGAAAACTCGCCATCCCGGACCCAAACAGTGTTATGCTCAGGCCGCTGACCACCTGATTGGCGCGCATCGTAACCGAAAGAAATGCATGTAAACTGGCCAGTGTTCCGCCCACCAGCATCGCCATCAGGATGCTCAAAAACAGGTTGCCGGTATAGTAAACGGTGGCAAACGATGTCACCGCACTCATCAGCATCATCCCCTCAATGCCCAGGTTGAGAATCCCTGAACGTTCGGTATAGATCTCACCGATCGTGGCATACATCAGAGAGGTTCCCGCACGAAGTGTTATTGCCAGAAGTGATGCGAACAATTGAATCATGCTGCTATCTGTTTAATTGTGGAGTCCAAAAAATCCAATTTTCCAACATCTCACTGCAAATGTCACCATCAAAGTAAACTATTCCTAACTTAAACCAAATAACCAGAAGTTCTAGGACGAATCAACCGGATTTTGTATTCGGTAAAAAGAGCGCCCGCCAGCATGGGAAACAGAAGCATACCTTGCATAACAAGTCCCATAGCGGCAGGCAGACCCATCATCATCTGAACCTGATCACCGCCTACGAGGAGTGCCGCTATCAATACGGCCACAAAAATTGCGGCAATGGGGTTGAGTTGCGCCAACCACGCAACAATGATTGCCGTGTATCCATATCCGATGGAAAGCCCCTGCTGCAGCCTTCTTGAGATTCCGGTGACCTCACAAACGCCCGCCAGTCCGCTTAAGGCCCCGGCCAGTAAGAGAGCAATGAATATGTTTCTCGCAATCATAATGCCTTGCGTTTGGGCGACGGATGGATTGTTGCCGATAACATCGAGTTCGAAGCCCCAGCGTGTTCGGTTGAGTATAAACCAGATGATAAGCGCCAGAACGAGAGCGAAGACTAGACCCAGGTGCGCACGCCCGGCAATTCTGGGAAGCCATGCGAATTCAGGGAAAGGCGGGGTTCCGGGAAAACCGAACCCCTTTGGATCGCGCCATGGCCCGTAGTAGAGATGTTCCGCAAAAAGGATGGCGACATAATTTAACATCAGCGTTGTCAGGACTTCATCAACCTTTAACCGAACCTTTAATAGGGCCGGGATTCCCGCCCATAAAGCTCCTGCCAGCATTCCGACTAAGATTGCGGCCGGCAGAACCATCCAGGACGGTAAAAAGGGCGACCAGAATAATGCAACCCAGGTCGCAGCGATCCCGCCGAACGTCAGCTGACCCTCCGCTCCGATATTCCAGAATTTCAGGCGAAAGGCGATTAAAACTCCCAGGCCGGCCAGCATCAGCGGAATGGCCTTAACCAGCGTTTCCGTAAAATTTGGCCATGAACCAAACGCACCCTGAAACATGGCTGCATATGTTATGAAAGGATTCGTTTTAAATACCGCCAGCAAAATGGCTGTTAAAAAAAGCGAAATGAAAAAGGAGAACAGGGGAACCAGAAAAATGGCTTTGCGTGATAGCGTTTTTCTTTTTTCAAAAACAATTCGCATCTGTAGTGTTAATCTCTGAATTTTGACATGCTATTTCTAGTGACGGAACGTAAATAAAATCAGTTCAGCATGAGTTCGGATTCCCGAATGCGGATTTATAAAAAGGAAATACTTCGATTTTAATCCCTCAATCCCCCAATCCCCTCTTTCATGCCGGCCATCATCATTCCCAGTCTTTCGGTATCCGTTTCGTTTGATGGGAGAATACCCATGATCCGGCCCTCGAATAGAACTGCAATCTTATCTGCTACCGTCAGCAGCTCTTCCAGATCCTCAGAAATCAACAGGATGGCTGTACCGGCTTCGCTCTGCGCTATCATCTGGCTGCGTACAAATTCCGTAGCCCCCACATCCAGACCCCTTGACGGATAAGCAGCGATGAGCAGCCCTCTGCACGCATCGATCTCTCTTGCCAGAATGGTTTTTTGGATATTGCCGCCCGAGAGGAATTTCGCATGCGTATGGGGGGTGGGGGTATGAATACGAAACAAATCAATCATGCGATTTGCCAAATCTAAAATTTTCTTGGGATGTAAAATACCTTTTCTTGCTAACGGCGGTCTTCGATAGCACTTCATGGCAAGGTTATTGGCAACACTCATATCGCCTGCGATACCCCTGGCGATTCGGTCGGCCGGAATATGGCTGACGCCGGTATTAATAATCTCCAGAGGTGATTTGTTTGATTTTTCCTCACCAAAAATTCGTATGTTGCCGCCTGTTGTTTTGCGAAGCCCTGTAAGAACCTCGACCAGCTGTTTCTGGCCATTACCGGCCACCCCGGCAATGCCGAATATCTCTCCTGAGCGAACGATAAGAGAAATCCCATTGAGTGCCGGAAGGCCCTTGTCATCGAGCGCTTGAACATCTTTCAGCTCAAGGGCAACATTTCCTAAATTACGCTCCTTTTTTTTCAGCCGGAAAAGTACATCTCGGCCCACCATCAGTCGTGCGAGTTCCTGGGGGCTTGTTTCACTGGTCTTTTTTACCGTTACTAGACGGCCTTTATGAAGCACGCGCACCCAGTCGGAAAAAGCAATAACCTCTTCCATCTTGTGGGTAATGAAAATGGCCGATTTGTCTTCTCGGGTCATCTGATGAATAACCCGGTTGAGTTGTTTTGATTCCTGAGGGGTTAAAACCGCGGTGGGTTCGTCCAAAATAAGAATCTCCGCACCGCGGTAGATAAGTTTGAGAATCTCAACCCGCTGCTGCTCACCGACGCTCAACTGCCAGATATGGCTTTCCGGATCGACTAGAAGATTGTATCTTTCAGAAAGCTCACGTATACGTTTGTCGACATTTCCCATATCCGGCACAAAAGGCAGGTCCGGCAATCCCAGGATGATGTTCTCTGCTACGGTCATTGTGTCCACCAACATGAAGTTCTGATGGACCATACCGATGCCGAATAGCATGGCGTCACGGGGAGAATTGATCTCTACCCGCTTGCCCCGTATGAAAATTTCGCCCTCGTCTGCCCGATACAAACCGGCCAATACATTCATCAAACTACTTTTGCCTGCTCCGTTTTCGCCCAATAGCGCTAAAACTTCACCGGGATAGAGCTCCAAATCCACCTGGTCGTTGGCCACAACATTGGGAAATCGTTTGGTAATCGCTTTCATTTCAATGATGGGCGTTTTTGTTTTGTTTGACATCGTATTATAAAAATATGTTTACCGGTTTGCCTGTTTAGCCGGTTGAGCCCGTTCAAATCGGAAATGCGCAATTAAATAAGAAAAAAGTGGTTTTTAAAACCCCAGATCATTCCCAAGGGTAAGGCACAAGCCGGTTCGAAAGCGGAGCATACACGCAGCATGCAAGCATTTCGAAGCGGCTTGTAACGAAGCCATTTGGGATTAGATGGGGTTTTAAAACCACTTTTATTTGCCGGCTTTACCTATTACACCTTCCACAAACCAGCTTATGTTAAGCATCTCTGGGTCAGTCATCTTACTGCCGGCAGAAACAACCTGTTTACCATTCTGATCTTTGATGGGGCCGTAGAATACATCCCAGGACCCATCAAGAATTAATTGCTGTTTCGCAGCAACCATATCTTTTGTTGCCTGCTGCACCAGGGGACTGAAATCGGACAGCTCAACGATACCTTCTTTCAATCCGCCCCAGTACTGGTGGGTTTTCCAGGTCCCGTTCAAAATGGCTTTTACAGTATCCACGTAATAGGCACCCCAGTTCCATACCGGGCTGACCAGGACGCTGTCGCCGACGAATTCGCGCATATCAGAATCGTATCCGATACTCAAAAGACCCCTCTCCTTTGCGGCTTTTTGCGGCTCGGTCGTATCCTGATGCTGGGCAATAAGGTCCGCTCCGGCGTCCAATAATGCCACTGCGGCTTCACGCTCTTTTACCGGATCGAACCATGTGTTGGTCCACACGACTCTTACCTGAGCTTTGGGATTAACGGAACGGGCACCCAGGGTAAAAGCATTGATACCACGAATAACTTCCGGAATAGGAAATGCCGCCACATAGCCGATGACATTGGATTTGGTCATCTTCCCGGCCACGATTCCGGAAAGATAACGGGGCTGATACATACGGCCAAAGTAGGTGCTCATATTGGTGGCTGTCTTGTACCCTGAACAGTGTTCAAAGTAGACATTGGGAAAATCCCGAGCAACTTCCAGCATCGGGTCCATATACCCGAATGAGGTCGCGAATATTACCGTATAACCCTGTTGGGCATACTGGCGAATAACCCTGGCTGCATCAGGCCCTTCGGGTACGCTTTCGATATAGGTGGACTTAACTTTGTCCCCGAGCTTTTGCTCCAGCATCTTTCGCCCGCGATCATGCTCCCAGGACCAGCCGAGATCACCAATTGGACCAACATAGATGAATGCCGCTTTTTGTAATTCAGCGGCCTGAGCTTTCGAAGGTACGGGCCCCCCACCGGTTAAAAAAACCCATGTAAAAAGAATAAAAACCATCGGCACCAATATTATTCTGCTTTTTTTCATTTTTTCCTCCTTTCTGAATCATTAAATAGTGACTAGCGATCAGTCTTCGGCGGAACAATTTGTAGGATTACAATGCACCCTCCCATGGTAGGTCAGCTGAGCAGGAAATATTGAGCATGGGAGGTATATAATGTGTGGATTGAGAATGTGTATCACATACTAATTATGAGTGCAAGTATCACAATTTGATTGTTTTAGGCAAATCGACGACAAACTTGCCGCAGATATCACTATGTGCTATTAGCAGATAACGCGAAGTGAGATCTACTATTTTTTTACACGCTTTACCCGCAATTGCTAAAGCTAAAGCACGCCAAGCGGTCTTGCGGGCAAAAAATATATGGAGTGATAAATAATTGGAAAACATTATCAGCTTAAAATGTCTTATTTGCGGCAAGCAATATCGCCCCGATGAGGTCGATTATGTCTGTTCGGATCATGGCGACGAAGGGATTCTCGATGTCCAATATGACTACAATTTTATCGGACGGCAAATCAGCAGAGAATCCCTTTCGCGCTCCAACGACCTCACTATTTGGCGATACAAATCCCTGCTGCCGGTCCATCCCGACGCACAGGTGCCCTCCCTTTCAGTTGGCTGGACGCCGTTGTATTTTGCCCCTCGCTTGGCAGCAAATTTAGCTCTACAAAATGTATGGGTCAAAGATGAAGGGCGTCAACCGACCGCGTCTCTCAAAGACCGGGCCAGTGCGATTGCCGTGGTAAAAGCCAGGGAAAAAGGAGCGGAAATTATAACCACCGCCAGCACCGGTAATGCCGCCGCAGCCTTGGGCGGCATATGCGCCTGCATACAACAACCAAATGTGATATTTGTCCCGGAAAGCGCACCTCAGGCCAAGATCGTCCAGTTACTGGTTTTCGGATCCCGCGTCATATTGGTAAAAGGAACCTATGATGAAGCCTTTGAACTTTGCATTAAAGCCGCCAAAGCCTATGGCTGGTACAACCGCAACACCGCCTATAACCCCTATATGACAGAAGGCAAAAAGACCGCCGCTTATGAAATCTGCGAACAGCTCGGCTGGAACGCACCGGATCGCATTTTTGTCAGCGTGGGCGATGGCTGTATCATTGGTGGACTGCACAAAGGACTAAAAGATTTGCATTCACTGGGGTGGATCGACAAGATACCGAAACTGATGGGCATACAGGCCAGCGGCAGCAGTTATTTGTACGAAGCATGGAAAAACGATGAAGATGTCCTCACCAAACAACCCATTAAGGCACAAACGGTGGCCGACAGCATCAGTGCCGAATTGCCCCGGGATCGCCTCAAAGCGCTGGCTGCCGTTAAAGAAACTGGGGGCGCGTTTGTTTCCGTTGAAGATAAGAATATATTAAGGGCAATTCCCGAATTAGCCAGGGGTGCCGG
>Ga0209536_100000590_pt1 | contig 58772 bp, 47 predicted proteins | sample DeeMarSeWOR28_12_FD_187461 | JGI IMG/M metagenome (GOLD analysis project Ga0209536, IMG submission 187461) | Marine sediment microbial communities from White Oak River estuary, North Carolina - WOR-2-8_12 (SPAdes) (version 2) | ecosystem: Environmental > Aquatic > Marine > Intertidal zone >...
ATCGGTAGGGGCGGCTTTCCAGCCGCGGCATTTGATTTCGCGGCTGGAAAGCCGCTCCCACATGGGTATCACTTGTACATTCTGGATAACCAGAAAAAACAATTATAAAAAATTAATGAAAATTTTAGAATAAATCCAATGATCAAGAAAAGGGGGTCATGCGCATGAATGTAACCTCTTACGGTGCGGTTCGGGAAGTAACGGGCTCAATGCATCTGTTGACCACCAAACATGACCGCATTTTGCTGGATTGCGGCATGTTTCAGGGCCGCCGCAAGGAATCAAATGAAAAAAATCATGTTTTGTCTTTTGATCCCGGAATCCTGACGAATGTCGTTCTTTCCCATGCTCATATTGATCATTCCGGGCGCATTCCGTTTCTTACCAAGCAAAATTTTACCGGAAGAATCATTTGTACTCGGGCTACTTATTCAGTCTGTGAGTTTTTATTGCCGGATTCGGCTCACATCCAGGAATCCGACGCTGAGTATTTGAATTATAAATCGGTCCGTTCGGCTCTTTTGCAAATGGACTCTCGGAAAAAAAAGAAAAATAATAAAATTGAAGACATTCGAAAAAAATTAAAGAAAAATCGACATAAGTTGGATGTGGAGGCTATCAACGAGATCATTACAACCTATAATCTTAAAAAAATAGAGCCCCTTTATACCATTGAAGATGCCGAGGAAGCGCTCTCATTTTTTGACGGGTATCCTTACAAGCACCCCATCTCAATTGGAAAAGATATGAGCTGCACCCTTTACGATGCCGGTCACATTCTTGGTTCTGCAATCACGATCATCCGAGCCGCTGAGAACGGGCGCACCTATACGGTTGGCTACAGCGGCGATCTCGGCCGCTTTGATAAACCGATCGTAAACGATCCAACCCTCGAATTCGACAACGCCGATCGCAAACTGGATTTACTGATAATGGAAAGCACCTATGGAAATCGGGTACATGATCCGGTTAAAGATCTGAAGCCGCATCTGAAGCAAGTGCTCATCGATACGTTTAATCGCGGGGGATCTGTGGTCATTCCGTGCTTTGCCTACGGACGCACCCAGGAATTGCTATATGTGCTGCACGAATTGTATCATGAAGATGATGTACCTCGCATGCCGGTTTACGTCGATAGTCCATTGGCTACCCGGTTGACCCGAGTATTTGGCGAACACCCGGAAATGTATGATCAAGAGACACATGCGTCTTTCCTTGAACAGGGTAAAAATCCGTTCATGTTCGATCAGATCCATTTTGTCGGATCTGTGCAAGAATCCATGGAGCTGAACCGGGAAACAAAACCGCACATCGTGGTGGCGTCATCAGGCATGTGTGAAGCCGGACGGATTCTCCATCACCTGCGCTTTAAAATCCACAATTCTAAAAATACCATTCTGATCGTGGGCTTCATGGCTATGAACACGCTGGGGCGCAGAATACTCGAAGAGGGTGAAGCCTATGCACAGACCGGGCGGGAGGGAAAAGCGCCGGTGTTGAAATTTTTTAATAAAGAGTATCCGCTAAAGGCCCGCGTCGTCAACCTGGGAGGTTTCAGTGCCCATGCGGACAAAAACGAGCTGTTACGCTTTCTCAAGGATTCCAATTTGCAAATTAAGAAGATTGCTCTCGTGCATGGAGAAGAAGAGCAAAGTGAATCGTTTGCCAATGACTTAAAGAATCAGGGGTATTCGGTGGTGGTGCCCAGAAGAGGGGAGACGATTCCGGTATATTAATTAAAACGCCGATTTTTACAGATCCTGACATACCTCCGCTTATCGGGCAATTGGTTTTGTTAACAAGGTCAACAAATCGACCGAATTCTCAAGATCCGCACAGTTCCAAATCGTATCTTCCAGTTTTTTGGCCCTGTCCGCTGAAATCTGTTCCTTGGTCAACCAATAAAATTTCTGTTTGAGTTCGCTGTCCGTCGGTGGTGTCGTGGCGTCCCATGTTGTCTCTACGTCACCGGAGGCATATATCTTACCTTGATAGGTCTCAATCTTGACCTGTGCTAATCTTCGGGCCGGGAAATACGCATTAAAACGTTCAGCCTCGATTATTTCCACACAATCGGAAAGCCGCAATACCTTTTCATCTGAAAGAGTCGAACCACTGAGCTCTCGGGGACCTAATCGACCATAGACTAACGCCGCCGAGAGGGGAAAAGGCAAACTGTATTGAGCTGCTTCGGTGGTTTGCGGACGCCGGATGCTTAGTCTGACAGCCTCATGAAACGTAAATACTCTGATTCGTTTTATCTGCTCAAAGAGTATATTAAATTTTTTCTGTAACCCCAGGGCGGCCTCAATCGCGGGCTGCGCCCATCTGCAAACCGGATGAAGTTTAAAATACTGCCTGGTAATTTGCCAGCGTTGACCCAAATCATACCAGATTTTTTTAACATTTTCAGACTCAACGGTGACGGCCGGTGCGCCGGTAAAATCTGATTGAGCTAAATATGCTGCACTAGTGCCCGCCATGGCGCCCCATCCCGACCCGTCTTTAATCATTGTGGGATAGTCGATGCAGCGCATCATCTGGGAGCGGGGACCTTGGTATTCGGCAATTCCCAAAGCCTGTTTGGTTTGGTCTTGATTCAGGCCAAGACGTCGAGCTGTTACCGCGGCACAACCCAAGGCGTTCCAGGCTCCTGAAGCGTGATAATCACACGCTGTTGCGTGTAAGGCGATGCCGGCCCTAAGAGCAATTTCGTATCCGATGACCAATGATGTCAACAACTCCTGACCGGAGATGGTGACGGGACCCTTCAGGGGGATTATGCCAAGGACCGTCGGCACAATTGCAGCACCTGCATGGCCTTTGGCCAACGGATGACCATCATGAATATCCAGTGCGTCGATGGTCATGCCGTGAGCCAATGCAGAACCCGGAGGTGATACCTCACGGCCATCCAACCAAAGGAGGGCACCCCGTCCTCCAAAAGCAAACGCAACAAAATCGTATATGGTTTTTGACAGAAATGTTGATCGTCCGGCGATGCCGGTGCCGATCGTGTCCAATAGGCAGCGGCGCGCCTGATGACGAATTTCTTGCGGTAAATCCTTCCATGTCGTTTTATGAATAAAGTTGATAACATCCATAATTGGTTCAGTCGGGTAACGGAACAGGATTCGGTACCTCCACCTGGCGAGGATCTGTAAGTTTGTTAACGCTATGAAAATTATCTACTTGGTACATAATGGAATTGAGAGTGTTATCAAGTTCCTGGCGGTATTGTTCACATTGCTCACGGGAGGCATCAGGGGGAACAACAATGAATTTATCGGCAAATAAAGCTACAATCTTTGAAAATGGCTTTGGAATGATGGTTCGATCCCAGCTGTTCAGTTTCCAGAATCTATCGGCGCTCCATATCACCGGCACAATCGGAAGTCCGGTACGTTTGGCCAGGTAGATGATGCCCAACTTGGAAACAAATCGTGGCCCCCGTGGGGCATCTACCACCAGCCCGCCTTTGTATCCCTTTTCGACCAATTCTTGCATTTCACGGTATGCCTTTCGGCCCCTACGGGATGATGAGCCTCTCACGGTCATCCAACCAAAACGCTTTGCCGCCTGGGCGGCAAGTTCTCCATCTTCACTGGTACTTGCAATAGAGACAACATTTTGGTTGCGATACCAATAAATCACAAAAAACAGCCCGCGATGCCAGCTGGCATAAAGGAGGCCTTCATTCGGATGTTCGTTTAAGTACTCTTCTTCTATCTCACGGCCGAATTCGCTAATGCGGCAAGTGCCCAACCACAGAGTTGCAACTATTTTCGAAACCCAACCGAATGCAAAAAAAACCGCACGTTTCCAAATCCTCATGTCTAAACACCTTGCCATAAAGTTTCTCTTCGCGCTTTGCCCAAAAAGGAAATCTGAAAGAATATCCCATATGGTATCAATTTTGCAGTTATAACTGTGAGTGAATACCTTATACACCACCATAAAATTTGGCAAGGTATTTCGCTCAATTTTGAGCTATATCATAACTAACTGAATTCATATTAATTTTTATAAAGAACAAGCTCTTTGAAAATATCAGCCAAAAAGGTACAGATTTGAGAACTATACGCCTGGCTTGCGAATCAGTAGATTCTAAAGCGCTGGCAAAGTTGTCAATTTAGCGTCAAAAACCTCAAAAGCGTTAATCTTTACTTGAATCTTCGTGGTTGAACCTTTATCTATAATGATTACGATATGGTTGTAAGGTTATTTCGGGATCTTTCCGACTCGATAGGTCTGAAAAGAAAGATTTGTTTTCCCTCCGGACTGACTCACCCGATAGCGATTACACCATGTCTTTTAACAGCTAGTGTTGCAAAATAGATCGACATGATGCCTAGCGTGTATGTCGAGCTGATGTCCCCAGGTCAGAGGGAAGTGCAATAAAAACAATATAATTTGTCGACGGGAGGAAACATGTCCAATAATTCTAATACACTCCACCACCATATGAAAGCAATAAAAGAAGGCCAACGTCATTTTGAAAATGCGTTTCAGAGTGTGTCTCGTATGATCCTGGGAAGTCCCATTGAAAAAGTCGTGGTCAACGGGAAAACAACCTACGATTTCAGCATCTTTCGTGAGGGATCCAAGCATGTCATCGGCATGTATGACGAAATCAACAGCTTTGTATCTTATGTAAAGGATGCAGCCGAAGGCGGCTCTTCCAAAGAAATGGCATTTGTGCTTGTGGGAGAACCTGGAAACGGTAAAACATTCTTAGTTGAATTTTTGGCCGGAAAATACCGCAACTTCCTCTCAAAAGAGAAAAACCGCAAGTATACGTTTAAGTTTTTAAATCTCGCTGATATTGGTAATTACGGTAAAATCAATATCATTGAATCACAGACCTATGAGGATCCGATGATCCTGGCGATGAATCTGTTTGAGGATCCTGACCGGAACAAGGAATTTCTCGCCAAACAAATCGGCTTTTCTGACAACGAGATCGAAACCCTATATGAGAATTATCGTCCTTTAGGGGCCTGTAGCGCCTATATATGGAATGATATCCGAATGTTTACAGGTGGCGCAATTGATGACATGCTCAAGTTTGTTGAAATCACGCCGGTTCCGTTAACCGAAAGCCTGGGAACAGTGACCGGAAAATACCCGGCCAAAGACAAGATTACATCCTCCGCTGTTGATTTACTCGGTGAGGAGTCGATTCAGCGGCTGCTGCACATCACCGACACCAATAATCCGTACCGATTTGATTTGAGGCGGGGGGCATTAGCACGCGTTGCTGGCGGCGGAATTCATTTCAGTGACGAAATTTACAAAAACAAAAAAGACCTCGTCCAGGTCTATCTGGGTGTTATCCAGAACCGCAACATTGAAATCGACGGCTACAAATGGCCTATCGATACACTCATTGTTGCGACCAGCAACAATTCGGAGTTTCACCGTTTCCTCTCGGAGAAAGAGGAAGCTCCTATCGTTGACCGCTGCCGTATATGTTACGTTTCGCATAATACCAATTATAAACTACAGAAGGATCTCACCATCTACGCCATCGGAAGTGAAACCCGGACGACGTTGACCAAAGAAATCCTGCACCAAGATCCGAACCTGAACTATGCCGCCTCCGTGGCTGCTGTTTTGAGTCGACTGCCCCGCTCCGAAAAGTTAACGCCTGTAGAGACCATGAAACTGGCTGCCGGAGAAGTGGCCGGTGAAAAAAGTATTAAAACCCTGGCGGAGGTCATTGACACCCTCAACCAGGATCCGGAAATTATCAACCGGTTTGGGCAAAAGGGACTAGGACAACGTAACTTGGGCCGTTCGATCCAGCTGTTGATTGAAAGCTCTGAAACCAATGAAGGCCAGTGCATGTTTGCCTATGACATCTTCAGAGCGTTGGAACGAATCGTCTTAGACTACGTGACGGAAGCCAATGATCGCACCAAATACCTCGAGGATCTCAAGACTGCCAAAGGAATGTATCGCGAACGCATCATGACTGAGATGTTCAATGCGTATATGGATGAGCCATTTGCGATTCGGAAAGATGTAATGAACTATGTGAATATGATCATCGGGATCGATGCCGAAAATCTCGGTCCGGATAAGATGTGGAAATACAAAGATCCCCAAACCGGAGAACTCAGGGCACTGAAGATTGATGAGCGTTATATTAACAGTGTGGAAGAGCGGCTGGGCCTCAAGACCGAGGAGCAGCGCGAATCGTTCCGAACGTCCATTCGAAAAATTTACGGGCAGAAGATATCCGTGGATCCGGATTATGATTTTATGGACAATCTGGAACTGGTCAAAGCCGTTACCGATGTCCGCTTGAAGTCCGACATTGCCGGTGCCGGCAGCCTGATTGGTGCCTTAGCAAACCGCACCAATGAAGAAAATCAAAAACTCTACGATCGTATGATCGATACCATGCTCAACAAACTCGGCTACTGCCGGACATGTGCGCAGAAGACAATTGAATATTTCTGCACGCAAGAAGACGAAAAATAAGTGGGGAGGAGATGGAAAACGCAAAACAAACTCTAGGGTTCACATTACACGTAGAGGTGGTTTTCATAATCCTCTCTTCGTCGGAGTAAACCATGGATTCTAAACTTGTTGATCTCTATAAAATCCTTGAAAAGAAGGGTCTAACACCCGAACAAGAGCAGAAGTTTCTTGTGGAACTGGAGAATAGCGGTTCCCATGAAAGCCCCGTTGACGATTTTCCTAGACCGGGGAAGGCACCCACCGGCAACGCTTTTCAGAGTGTCTATGCCTACCACGATCTTCTGGATTTACAGGGCATGGTCGCTATGCAAAGCACGCCTAACGTCAGCGTTCGCTCTATTGATGAATTGCTTGAACGCGACAAGCAACGGGAAAAAGACGGATTTCCGCGTAAAATCAATGTAGGACGCCTGATCAAACCGGGCAAAAGCGGCAAAGACAAAATCGTGATTGTACCCAGCACGGTTGAAGAAAAATTTTTGCACGACACGTCTTTTCGAACTGATGAGGAACAGGGCGGCGGTGGGGCCGGTGACGGTGAAGAAGGAGACGTCATCGGCGAACAACCGGTGCGGGCACCCGATGTGCAGGGAGGCACCGGACCCGGCCAGGGCGAAGGCGGCCAGCACGAAATGGAGTCCAACGCTTACGACATCGGCAAAATCCTAACCGAAAAATTTGAACTCCCTAATCTCAAAGATAAGGGCAAGAAACGATCGCTGACCCGTTACACGTATGATCTGACCGACAAACACCGGGGGTTCGGCCAGCTGCTCGACAAGAAAGCCACCCTACGAAAAATAATCGAAACCAATAAGAGTTTAGGCAAGTTGGCCGACATCGATGCGATCGATCCAACCGGCTTTCTGGTGTCTCCGAATGATCTGGTATACCGGATATTATCCCGCGAAAAAGACTATGAATCCCAGGCGATGGTGTTTTTCCTCAGAGACTATTCCGGTTCCATGGCCGGCAAGTCGACCGTGTTGGTCGTGGCCCAGCATGTGCTGATTTACAGCTGGTTGCTCTACCAATATGCCATGCAGGTTGAAACGCGGTTTATCCTGCATGACACCGAGGCTTCCGAAGTTCCTGATTTTTATACATATTATAATTCAAAAGTGGCCGGCGGAACACAGGTGTCGTCAGCCTACCGCCTGGTTAACGATATCGTCGAAAAGGAAAGCCTGGTTCGCGATTACAATATTTATATCTTCCACGGAACCGACGGTGACGACTGGGATACAGATGGTAAAGAAAGCATACCGGAGCTCAAAAAAATGCTCAACTATGCCAACCGTGTGGGGATAACCATCGCCGAGCACACAAGTGGATCCACCCAAAAAAGTGAAGTTGAAAAATATCTGAAAAATTCCGGTTTGCTGGAAGATAAATCGAAGCTGCTCAGATTGGATGTGATGCAGGAAGATGCGGATGAACCGAGGCTCATCGAGGGGATTAAGCACTTGATCAGTGAGTAAGCATCGAATTACGGATAGGATAAGCGAGAAATTCGCGGGAACACAGAATTGACTATTGACGATCGACAATTGAATATTGATGGAATTTTGTCGTTTTAATTTGAAATGGTCGAAGTAAATACTTTGGAATTTACTCTCTTTGAAAAAATAAAAATGATTGCAGTCCTTAAATAGCCAATTTTCAATATTAAATTTTTAAATACTATTATGGAACTTATCGACCAACATACCAAAAAGATTATGGAAGGGTGCAAGCAACGCGCCTTGAATGCGGGTCTGCGATTTCAGGATGAAACTTTGGAATATATTGTTTCCAACAGGGATTTGTTGGAGTTAACGCCCAAGCTGATGATACCGACTCTCTATGATTATTGGGTTCACGATGTCGAAGTGCTGAAAGAAAAAGGCCGTTATGAATTGTATCCGAGCAACCCGTATGAAACCGTCATCAACACCCGACCGGCCATCTCTTACTACAATGACAACAATCCGGACTGGATGAATGTCATGATCTTCTACCATGTTCTGGCACACATCGATTTCTTTCAAAACAACCTGTATTTCCGCCATTCGTGGGACTATGATTTCACCGGCCGCGCCCTTTCGGACAAACGCATGATCGCCAAGCTTCGATCGGAAAAGGGCAGATGGGTGGATTACATCATTGAATTTGCACGAGGGATCGACAACCTGGTCGGATATCACGACGAACTGTCGCGCCTGAATCGTCCGCGCCAGACCAACCAGTCTAAAATGCTGAATTTCTACTTTGATGTATTCTTACAATCGACGAAAAAAGTACCAACCAGTGAATATATAAAAGAAATTGAACGATATAACCAATGCATACAGGAAAACAAAGCCCTCGGTGAAAAAGCGTTTTTTTCAGAAGTGTTCAGAAAACATCCGGAATTCGATGCGCTCTTCAAAAAAAGCCAGAAAGAAAAGGCCCATCAAAAAATGGACTTGATGCAATATCTGCTTGAAAACTCCGAGTTTTTAAACAAAGAAAAAAACAACTGGATGAAACCGATAATTGAAGTGGTTCGGAAAACATCCATTTTTTTTCAACCGCAAATCCGAACCAAAATTATGAATGAAGGTTGGGCCAGCTATTGGCATGAAAAATTATTCTTGCAAGATGACCGTATTGAAGGTCATGAAGTTGATTTTGCCCGAACCCATGCGGCTGTGACCTCCATGCCGCGAGTCGGACTGAATCCCTACGCATTGGGCTTGCGGATGTTTTACTTCATTGAAGAATTGGCCAACAAAGGAAAATATTCGATTGAATTCAAAAGGCTTTTAGATGCCAGAGAGAGGGAACAGTTTGACGCTCAAACCGGTCAGGGAGTGAGTTTTTTATTTAAAATCAGGGAAAATCTGAATGATTTTATGTTTATCAATACGTTTGTGGACCAGGATTTTGTTAATCAGTATAAGCTTTTTGTCGCGGGCCGGCGTTTAAACCAAAACAAAGCTGTATGGGAATATTACATCAAGAGTAAAAGCGCTGAGGACTATCGCCAAATGTTACTGGACACCCTTTATCATCCGCCTTACATTGAAATAGTGCCGGACAAAGCCAAAGACGGTGGCTTGTACCTGGTACATCGCTTTGAGGAAAAACCCCTGGTGAAAGAATTTATCGCCAACACCATGCTCGGCATTGAGTACTTATGGGGCGCACCGGTTCAACTTGAGACCAGCGAAGCAGTGCTAGCTGAATCCAAACAATCTCCGCTGCCGATCCCCGGTTTGCCCATGCCGGTTGACGAAGAACTGAAGGCAAAAGACATTAAATGGCAGAGGGTTTTGTACACGATAAAAAACCGTAAATTATCTAAAGAAGTAATCTAGAGATCAGAGGCCAGACGACAACAGCTTCAAAAGATATCGGAAGGTGAGCACCGACATTCCTCGGTCATACTATCTCCGTATTTGGTTTCTGACAACGGAAGCTAAACATGGACATCATCAAAAAGGCAATCAACTCCATCGGACGGAAAGAGCAATCCCTTCAAAGCGATGATATTAATGCGGACAATATCAAGATCGCCATACAAAACCTCAACCAAAGCATGAGTGAGCAGGATCAGCGTTCCTCCATTTCGTTTGAAGAGTTTTTAAATGAACTCGCAGCCAATCCGCATATTGCGATACGCAATGTGTTTCAAGTCTTTCATGATATGATGAAGGCTTACGTCGGTGAGGGTGTTGATGAATACCCGGATGACCCGGAGTCCATCAATTACGCCTTCTATGATTGCAGCCAATTATTTGTTGAAGGCGCCGACTATCCGTTTTTCGCTGATCGTCTGTTTGCCAACCGCTTGGTCACTTTGGTGGAAGCACTCAAAAGAGGAGCGCAACAAAATAAAATTTATATTTTTAAAGGCCCCCCCGGTTGCGGAAAAAGTACTTTCCTAAATAATCTACTTCGAAAGTTCGAGGAATTTGCCAACACCGATTCCGGATTCCGCTATGAAGCCGTGTGGCGTTTTGATCAAAAAATTTTGGGCAGATTACGAGAATACGACGAACATCCGGTTCTGGAAAGGCTATCTCGTCTGTTAGGTGATTCATATCCGGAGCATGCAGAATCAACCTCTGAAAACAGCCGCCCTGATTCGCCGCAGGACCCCGAAGCTCCAATCGAGACAAACTATTCCAATTACCTCAAGGAAGATTTTGTTGAAGTTCCGTGCCCAAGCCATGATAATCCGATATTGATGATCCCCAAACACTACCGCCGGGAATTTTTTGACGACTTGTTTAAAAATAACGAGTTTAAATGGAAACTTTCAACTGAAAAAGAATATGAGTGGGTTTTTAGAGACAACGCATGCACCATCTGCAGCTCGTTGTACGAAGCACTTCTGAACCGCTTAAAGAGTCCCCAGCGAGTTTTCGATATGCTCTATGCGCGTCCTTACAAGTTCAACCGTCGCCTGGGAGAGGGCATCAGTGTCTTCAATCCCGGTGACAAACCTCTACGTCAAAACGTCATGAACAATGCTTTTTTGCAGCGACGGATCAACAGTCTATTGAAGGACAGCAATCAAGTAAAATACATCTTCTCTCAGTATGCAAAGACGAACAACGGCATATATGCCCTGATGGACGTAAAGTCGCACAATACCGATCGGCTGATCGAACTTCACAACATCATTAGTGAGGGAGTTCACAAGGTTGAGGATATCGAAGAAAATGTAAATTCGCTTCTGCTGGCGGTCATGAATCCGGAAGACGAAAAAAACATTCAAGGGTTCCAATCGTTTTTAGACCGGGTGGAATACATAAATATTCCCTATGTCATGGACCTCAGCACCGAAGTGGAAATTTACCGTAACATCTTCGGCAAACACATTGATGCAGGATTCCTTCCAAGGGTTCTGCATAATTTCGCCCGGGTAATTATCTCATCACGCCTAAATCCGAAATCCGAAGCCATGCTCGAGTGGATCGGCGACCCCAACAAATACCGCCTATACTGCGATGAAAATTTACAGCTTCTTAAAATGGAGATCTATACCGGATACATTCCTGCCTGGCTCTCAGAAGAAGACCGGAAACGATTGACCGCCAAGCGACGGCGCAACATCATCGGTGAATCTGAAAAGGAAGGCGAACATGGTATTTCCGGCCGCGATTCCATTAAGATCTTCAATGAATTCTACTCAACATATGCAAAAGAAGACAAACTGATCAACATGTCGGATCTCTGTAAATTTTTCACCAAAATGAAAAAAGAAGTAAAAGAGCTAATCCCCCAGGGATTATTAGACTCGCTGCTGCGAATGTACGACTACACTATTTTGCAGGAAGTAAAAGAATCCCTTTATTACTACAACGAAGAGCAGATATCCAGGGATATTCAGAATTACCTGTTTGCCGTTAATTTCGAAACCGGCTCCACAGAAAGGTGCACCTATACGGGAGAAAAGCTGGAGATCACTGAAGAATTTCTAGAGAGCATCGAACGCCATTTGCTGGGAGTAAAGGCCGACAGCAGTCAACGCACAACCTTCCGCAAGACAACCCAAAAGGAATACACCACCAAAACGCTCACGCAGGAAATCATGGTAGAGGGGTTGCCGATTACAGACACGAAGATTTATCAATCCATGCACGACCGCTATGTTTACAATCTGAAGGAAAAAGTGTTGGATCCGTTTTTGGAAAATGAAAATTTCCGAAGAGCTATAAAAGATTACAATGAAGAAGATTTCAAAACCTATGATAAGCGGATCATAGACGATGTCACATATTTAATCAACAACCTATGCCAGAACTTTCGTTACACCGAACAAGGTGCCAAAGAAGTCTGCATGTATGTGATTGACAGTGATCTAGCTAAAAAATTTGCCCGCCCATAAAACATGCAATTTATGCGGTTTAATAACTACCTCAACTGCCTGACGATCAATTCGCATCATACGGTTACCCCAAGACACTAAATCTCGTGACCCGCATTCAACTGCGCGTTCAGACAATCGCAGTATTCATCGAAAATGAAATACATACACCGCTCGGCAAACTGTGACTTTTCATAAAAACTGCAATCTGTCTGTAGGTTCTTGCTATCGGCCGTACATACGGACATATCGTCTTGTTTGCATAAATTGATTATCATCGGGGTCATCACGATCACCTTGCCTTAACAGGAATCTGCTTGTACTCTGAGATGCTTCTACTAATAGTATCGGCCACAAAACCTAAATCCTTAAATTAATTTTTTGTTTGTTGAAGTTTAAATTAATCTGCTTATGTTAACGATAACTCACGCCATCGGGACAGGTAGATGATTATGTTGCGACAGGGAAAAAAATGGCTCGACAGGGAACGTCGGAAACAGCAGTTTGAACTCACCCGAGACGGTGAGGAAGCCGCCTATTTCGGTTTTCAGCGCATTCACGCAGCGGAGAAAACTGATAAAGTATTGCAGCATTTTAATTCAGTTGCGCGACGCTACGATTTTATGAACACGCTGCTGAGTTTCGGTATTCATCACGTTTGGAAACGTGTTTCAGTGCGGATGATGGAATTGGTGCCCGGAGATGCTATTCTCGATGTCTGTGGCGGAACAGGCGATCTCGCGATTTTGGCAGCGAGAAAAATAGGCTCCGCCGGGCGAGTGATTATCTACGACATCAACCGTGCAATGATTCAAGCCGGGCTTCATAAAGTGATTCATACCGAGTTGAAAAAACGTATCCGATACATTCAGGGAGATGCCGAAAATATTGCATTCCCGGATAATTCTTTTGATGCCACGATGGTCGGATTTGGAATTCGAAACGTGACGCATGTCCAGAGAGGCTTTGAAGAAATGTATCGAGTCCTGAAACCCGGGGGAAAACTGATGTGCTTAGAATTTTCTAAACCGACGTTACCTATGTTCCGCTGGCTGTATGATGTGTATTCATTTTACATGATGCCCCTTTTGGGAGAGCTGATCGCCGGTTCCCGCAAAGCATACACCCATCTCCCCGAGACCATTCGAACGTGGCCGTTACCAGCCGAACTGGCAGACGCATTGAAAGAGATCGGTTTCTCCCAGGTAACATATCGAAAACTGACCAATGGTATCGCGGTGATCCATTTGGCAGTGAAATAGCCGGCAATTGCTCGAGATTAATTCCACATAAAAACAACGAGGACCTTCGGTTAAATGAAACTCAACTGGATCGAGCGGCTATACGTGAACAGCCCGATTCGGCTAGCCGCACAATACTTGGAGGTGCAATGGTTTTCCTCCATGCTGCCGATGGATCCCGGGACCAGCATCCTGGAAATCGGATGCGGCCGCGGAGCCGGTGCTAAGCTTATTCTCGAGAAATTTAAACCGGCTTGCCTTAATCTCATGGACTTGGATTTTCAGATGATCAAAAAGGCTTCGGCCTATTTGAAAGCCGGTGATCAACAAAAAATCCATTTTTGTACCGGCGATGCAACCTATCTACCCTTTGGCAAGAACATTTTTGATGCCGTTTTCGGATTCGGATTTTTGCATCATGTCCCGGAGTGGCGCAGCAGCTTGTCTGAGGTCGTTCGGGTGTTAAAAAGCGGCGGTATATACTATATGGTCGAGTTTTATCCGGGGTTGTATCAAAATCTCATCACCAAACGCCTGCTCGTCCATCCCGAGGGCAACCGCTTCAACAGCCCGCAGTTACGTGATGCATTTGAGGATGTGAATCTGACCCTCACGCACACCTTTGAAATGAAAAAACTGGGAATACTTGGGATTGGAATAAAGAATTAGATCGGATCCTTTGCAGGCTATAAATATATCTCTCCAATTTTCACCGGAATACGGCCAAACCGGCTAACCGGCAGGCTCCTACTCCTTTTCTACCGGAAACGTCATCGACGCCCCAAACCAGCCGATCACCGTCACCATTGGCACAAGCGCCAGCACCAACAGCACATACACTAGACTGCCGATATGAAAAGAGTTCAATATGTCCGGAACCAAGATACGCCAGATAAAAATTACCGCCTCGGTCACAAGCATGACCAACGTGAGCGGTATTTTTATTTTGACAGCGCGCAAGGGTTTAGCCATGTAGTTTAACCACCAGGTGTAGATCCCTGTGGTGATGCCCACCATTGTAAATAGTATCCCTCCGGCCAGACAGTGCAGCGCCGTGAGCTCAAATGATTTAACACCCGTGATCAGGTATAAAATATTAAACATGGGAGTCGAAAATACAAATGCAATGGGGAAATGAACCGTCATGGGATGAGGATGCCGTCTGAGCATGGGGAATTTTGCAATCAGCCAAGCTATCGGCTGCGGAATTTCTTGCTCCTCAACAGCTTCCTTTTTCAATACGCCGACCTGCGGGTACCGCGCTAATACATCAACTTCATGGGGTGCTGCCTGGATGTCTGTGCTCAGATCGTTACCCGCGTGATGGCGTTTCATATGAACGCCGCTGCGCCAAAATTTACTCTCACTGACATCATAAACTTTACCGTCATGCGCAATATATGTAGGACGTCCATTTTTACCGTTATAGGTTGCAAGTTCTTCAGCATCGAATTCTTTCATAGAATACTCTCCGCACAATTTGTGAATCTCAGATCACTATTTTAAGTAACACCACCAGGAGCAGCGCCAATGGAAAATAGCTGGCCTTGTTGAACATGGCCATGGCATAGGCACGTTCTCGTGTATTATTCAGTTTCAGCGCCGGAAACAGAAGCAGATAGCACCCCACCGCCAGTGACAAAACAGCAAAAAAAATGTCATAGTGTACTTGGGAGAAGAAGAAAATCACAACATTCATGCCTAGAGCCAAAATAATGGTCCCCAGAATAATTCTATTGGCAGCTCGGACGCCCCACTGGATCGGAATGGTTTTGGCTTGCAACTGACGGTCCTCATCAAAATCTGCCCAATCGTTGGGGACATTCTGACCCCCGATTTCCCAAAAAAAAAGAAGTAAAAACAACGCGATTAAATACAGCAACGAAGGATTAGGATCGACCGCGTAAACGGCTGCGATGGCACCGGTGGTTTTCACGGCACCACTCACAAGCGTGCGAAATGGACTCACTCTCCACAATAGACAATAAATCGTTTCCAGCGCACACCCGCCAAAAAATATAAGCACACAAACGGGGTTCAGAATATAGGCCCCTATCAGTGCCAGAAATGCCCACGCCAATGCCCAGAAGAGGCCTTCTTTGAAACTCAACAAGCCTTGGGCCATGGGATGACGAACCAAGATACCATCCAGGTCATTGCCTGAATTCATCAGATCTCCCCTAGCCGCTTTTTCTTTATCTGCCCTGTAGTCGATTACATCGTTTAAGGCATACACGGCAGTATATCCGGCGAAAGTCGTAATAAGCCCTAAAATAGTAATATTCAAAGGAGGAAAATACCCGAGCCACAAGAGGGCACCGAAGGCGGGTGTACACATATCCAATAGACCGTGAGGCGTTCTGGATAAGGCAAAGAAAAGCTTTAACCGGTCGATACCGGTGAGGTGACGCCGCAATGATGTTTCAGACACCTGATATATCCTAGTAATAATCCACAAAATGGATTGCGCTTCGGTTATGCTTTTAACGGGGCTGATGCTTGGCTTTCTACCCTGTGGGCTTTCGTTCGCAGCGTTTGCCCGGGCCCTTTTAACCGGGAGCCTATTAAACGTCGCTATCCTGGTCCTTTAGTTTACACTCTTTGTCCCATTCAGGACACGCGTCTGCCATTTTTTGAGTAAATTTGAGCATACATTCGCCGCATTCCAGGTCGAAATTGGGTACATGCCCGTACTTCTCTTTCATTTCATCCTCGGAAAGAACCTGAGATCTGCTGCAGCCGCATTGGGGACAGGCCGTGTTGATCGTGTACCGTTTTTTTGCCATGCAAAACCTCCGATTTGGTTAGCTCGTTGAACAGGTATTCGTATCAGTCAAACCTTTGATCGGTTTCATACCCGAATTCGGAATAAAAGTAAACGCCTCCCTGATCATTTAACTGCGTTTTGAGTGAGCACGTAATAGTGTGTCCAATTCCTCCTCAGGCAGAATATTCTCTTCTAAAACAACTTCTCGAATGGTTTTTCCGGTTTCATAGGCCTTTTTCGCTATGGATGCTGCATTGTCGTAACCGATTTTGGGAACTAGGCCGGTTACCAGTGCAAGGCTGCGTTCAATGTAAGCCGAACAGACGGCCCGATTGGCGTCAATACCCTGGATACATTTATCGACGAACAAGCGGCTGACCGACGCCAGCAGCATAATTGACTGCAGAAGATTGTGAGCAATCACCGGCAGCATGACGTTCAGCTCAAAATTACCGGCCTGCGCGCCCATCATTATGGTGGTGTCGTTGCCGATGACCTGGGCAGCCACTTGAATGACCGCCTCTGGAATAACGGGATTGACCTTTCCCGGCATAATCGAGGATCCGGGCTGCAACGACGGAATCGTTATTTCGCCAATACCACTGCGCGGACCGGATGATAGCCAGCGGATATCATTAGCAATTTTAACCAAACTGACCGCCAGCGTTTTTAACGCACCACTGGTCTCGACCGCGGCATCCTGAGCGGCCTGAGCTTCAAAGTGGTTTTGGGCCTCGGTAAAGACCAATCCAGTATATTCGGAAATCAAGGCTATAACTCGCGAGGCAAATTCAGGGTGGGTATTCAGGCCGGTTCCAACAGCCGTACCACCCAATGCCAGTTCACCCAATCGAGATTCCCCCGCCTGAATACGTTGGATACCAAGTTCAATTTGTCGCGCATAACCTGAAAATTCGTCGCCTAAAAAAATCGGTACCGCATCCTGCAAATGAGTTCGCCCCAATTTTTGGATCGTCCCAAAATCACGAGCTTTTTCGGTAAGCGCCCGTTGCAGGCTTACCAAAGATGGTATCAACGTATCATGGATCAGTCTCAGTGCCGCAATGTGGATCACTGAGGGAATCACATCATTACTCGATTGTCCCTGATTGACGTGGTCATTGGGATGCACCGGGGACTTTCCGCCTTTGGTGCCTTTAATAATCTCATTGGCGCGCGATGCAACCACTTCATTCATATTCATGTTGGTGGAAGTGCCGGAACCGGTTTGGAAAATATCAACCACAAACTGGTCATCAAAGGTTCCTTCCATAACCTCCCGTGCGGCCTGCGCTATGGTATCAGCAAGTTTTGGGTCCAAAAGATTGAGGGCTTTGTTGACTTCGGCGGCACATTTTTTCACCAGCGCAAGAGCATGAATAAATGCGCGTGGAAATCTCAAACCACTGATTGGAAAATTATCCACTGCTCGCTGGGTCTGTGAACCGTAGTAAGCATCTTGCGGTACACGAATGGTTCCCATTGAGTCTTTTTCTTCTCTAAATCGCATGCTATCCTCTTTAGGAGCTCCAATTATGAATTTATCTGACGGGCATCCGTTCAATATTTGCTCTGAGTTGCGCAATTTCAATCCCAAGATTGACACACTGAATTCCATCCAAACATTTTTCCGCATCCCCATCTTCAAGGTAGGTTTTAAGTTCGTGGCCGTCTTTTTTAAGATCTACAACCCACAGCTTCTGTTCTTCGTCAAACTCGACCCGGACCTCGATACCGCATTCACCGATATCGGGATAAATTGATCGTATTTTTTCGCAAAGCTCATTTTTATCAATCATTATACATCTCCTCTCTTTACAACGCATTAAGGCTGCAATTCACCATTTTTCCGACTCAAAAGTCATAGCGGCAACGTCATCATGGGACTAAATTGCGAAGTTTAACCAAAAACTCACGTTCGATACAATAATTTAAGACGAATGTTAACTTTGGCAAGATCGGTGGGGAAAGTGGACAAAACTTCACGATACGTCATCGCAGTGGTCGGTTATGGTAAAAATCGAAAAAGAAACTGAAGTTTCATACAAGGCGTCAGTAAATTCCAAAACCAGAAACCCCAACACTACCGGTAAGCGGTATTACCCACTTCACTTCTCCGGGGCGGACCAAACCCAGCCGGCAGGGTCTATCGCCCCGGTTATTTACCTGGGTTTCTCCATCCTAATGAAAAACATCAGAAGCGCCGGTATCACAAAAATGGTGAAGACCGTTGAAATCGCCAATCCGCCAAGCACAACGCTTCCGAGGCCCCGGTAAAACTCAGAGCCTGGACCGGGGATCAGGACGAGGGGTAACATCCCAAATATACTGGTTGAGGCGCTCATGTAAATTGGCCGTAAACGGATACGCGTGGATTCCAGAACGGCCTCGCGGTAGGACATGCCGTTGTAGCGAATATTGTTTAATGCTTGATGAACAATGAGAATCGCATTGTTCACAACCACACCAACCAGAATAATAAATCCCAGCATGGTTAGAATATCAAGGGGTTGGTTGGTGATGAAGATGTTGACGAGCTTTAGCCCAATCAACCCCCCGACAGCAGCTAAGGGCAACGTAAACATGATAATAAATGGATAGATAAAATTGCCGAACAAAGCGGCCATCAAGAGATAGGCGATCAGAGCAGCAAGTATGAAATCCCACTGGAGAGTCTGACGCGCCTCGATGAGTTTGTCAGCCACCCCGCTTTGGCCGACACTGGTGCCCGTTAACAGGCCTTGTTTGGCTGCGGGCAGGAGAACGTTGGCATCAACAATCTCCATTGCCTCCTGAAGCGGTAATGCAAACGGAGGTGTGACTTCTAATGTAATTGTGCGCTGCCGTTCGATGTGCCGAATCTGTGTAATTCCTGAAGTGCGCTTCATGATGGACAAAGAAGATACCGGAACTACCTTGCCGCCGGGAATCGCAATTAAAGAATCATAGAGCTCCTCAGGTGTTGACACGTCCTCTTCAGAGGCCTTAAGAATTAGATCTATCTTTTTCTGACCTTCCTGCTTAAATTCTCCGATTTCCCTGCCGTCCATGAGGACATCCACGGCCAGGCCGAAATCTCGAGCGGTCATTCCGGCGGCCTTGATACGATCACGGTCGGGAATGAGCCGAACCTCAGGAAAGAGCAGCTCTAACGAAGGTACCGGCCGTATTTGGGCATCCGGAATTTCTTTTTTTATGGCGCCAAAAAGCATTCCGGCCACCTGAACAATCCGGTCGATATCATCACCGCTGATATTAACTTCAATGCTTCGGCCGCGGCCGAGACTCGTCTGGAATACACCCGCCTGGAGGCTGATCCCGTACATCCCCGGTATGGAATAGATTGTGCGCATAAATTGAGGTATCAGCTCACCGGCACGCTGCTCGTGTCGGCTGATGGCACCAAATAGCATAATTTGTTCCGACCCTACATAGAACATGTCTTTGATTCCGGGGTAGCCGTCGTTATCCTTTCCGATATATGGCTCATTAAAATGATAGATGTGCTCACCGATTGTTTTGCGTTCATTAAAGGATAAGCCCGGTGGTGGAATAAGTATATTAATCAACAAGTTGCGGTTACCCTGGGGCAAGTATTCCATTTTGGGCAACAACAGCCTGGCCGCGTAAATCGAAAGCGTGCTCAAAAAGATAATGACGCTTAAACGCATAGCCCAGTGCCCTGTTGCGACCTTTACGAGCCATATAATAGCCGATTGGATCCAACCTCCGATGCGCCCCAAAATTGATCGAGAGCCTGCCGAAGACGGTTTTCGTCCGGTTAGCGTAAAAAGCTGCTTTGAAAACATCGGTATCACCGACACGGAGACAAACAAGCTTATGGCCACCGCAAAGGTCACGGCAATAGCTATATCTCTGAATAGCTGACCGGCTTCTTCTTCCATAAATACAACCGGAAGGAAAACTGCAATGGTCGTCAAGGTGGATGCCAAAATGGCACCCCAGACTTCCCGGGCTCCGTCATAGGCTGACTGAAAAGCCGATTTTCCCATGCTGCGATGTCGATCGATATTTTCCAGAACAACAATAGCACTATCAATCAACATACCTACAGCAAATGCAATTCCGGCCAGGCTAACCACGTTCAGGTTGCGTCCTAAAAGACTCATGAAAATGAATGTTCCAATGATGCTGATCGGAATAGCCGTTGCGACAATGATGGTCGAAATGAAACTGCGCAGAAAAATGAGTAAGACAATGACCGCCAGGATACCTCCGATAATAATATTTTGCCGTACCAGATTGATCGCCCCGCGGATGTAAGGACGTTGATCATAGACCCAATCCAGATAGATCTTTTCAGCGGCCAATTTTTCCGCGTTGAGCCATTCGACAATGCTTTCAAGACGATCGGAAAGCTCCAGTATATTGGCATTCGGCTCCGGCTTGACACCGATGGCAATCCCTTCCTCTCCCAGATGCAGCATGGCGGCCGTAAGCTTTTCATACCCGAAGCGCACTTCGGCTATATCCGCCACACGAATGCGCTGCAGACCCGTGGATCGAATAACGATGTTCTCAATATCTTCCGCAGATTCAAATTGAGCAATAGCCCGAATTCGGTAGTCTCTTCTGCCAACCCCCAAGGTTCCGGCAGAGATATTGATATTTTCCGCCCTGAGGATGTTGATCAGGTCGATGATAGTGAGACCATAGGCAGCAAGTCTTTCAGGTTTGACAATAATATGCATCTCTTTTTGGATGCCGCCGCCGATAAACAGATCGGCGACACCTTCGGTTCTTTCCAGGTACTGTCTGATGTTATTCTCAAAATAGGTACGATACGTGTATGCTGAATTAGGATTGCCTTTCACGGATTTTAAAACCATCCATATTACCGGGGAGGCAGCAGCTCCAGTTGCGGTAATCACCGGTTTGTCTACATTATCGGGATAAGCCGGCACTTCATCCAGTTTGTTTGACACCCTGAGCAATGCATTGTCCACATTGGTGCCCAGACTGAATTTAAGCGTGATGGTTCCCTGATTGTTAAAAGACGAGCTTTCCATCTCAACAAGGCCGGGAATTCCTTTTAAAGTTTTTTCTTGTTCTTCGATGATTTCGCGTTCGATTTCATACGGAGTTGCCCCCGGCCAGGTGGTACTCACCGTAATCTCCGGTTCAACAACCGTGGGACTCAATTGATAAGGCAAACGAATCAGTCCGATCAATCCGAAAAGGATGACTAAAATAACGCCGACAATGATCGATACTGGTTTATCTATTGAGAATCTTACGGGATCCATGTCAATTTGTCGCAAATCGCTTTCTCATGTTGAAAACCGGGATTAATTCTACGGGTGTGTTCCATTTAGTTCTGCTTGGTATTTTCTATAGGTCCATAAACAACCGCTTGACCATTGCGTAACCGCTCGTTCCCCTCCAAGGCTACAAGCATCCCTTCCTTGAGGTCAGGTGCCTCGACGCCGGCATTCAGACCGTTGTAGCCGACAATGTCAACCGGCATCATTATTGCTTTTGAATCCAACACCGCAAACACCGCCGTCTTCCCGAACGCGGATATAACGGCATCGCGGGGCACGATTAGGGTCTTTTTACCAATCCCGGTCGGCAGGGTGACCTTTGCCGACATCCCTTCAATCAAGGAGAAGTGATTGGGGGTTCGTATTTTTACCGGAAATGTGCGGGTTGCTGCGTCCGCTTTTGGAACTATGGCAGTTACCGTTGCGGTAAATTCCTGACCGTTAGAGATTGTTCTCACCCGCATCCCGGGTTGGACAAATTGAATCAGCCGCTCAGGCACTTCGGCAACGATATCGACGACATCATCTTTCCCAATCACCGCCACGGTTTCTCCCTCCGCGAGCCATTCACCCCGGTCGACATGCCGCTTGATAACCACTCCGTCAAAGGGAGCAACGATCGTCTTTTTTTGACGTTCAATCTCCAGTTGTTCGACCTCGGCTTTTAATGAAGCCGCACGTTTTTCAAGTCCGATAACCCGAAATCGATTCTCATCATATGATTGCTCTGAGATCGACTGCTTTTTAAACAACTTTGCTCTTCTATTCAAATCGATTCGTGCAATCTCCAGCTCTGACAGTATTTGTTCATAGGATAATCTCGTTGCTTGAATTTGCTTATCCAATAATTCCGAACCCAGTTTGACCAAAATTTGTTTGTGTTTAACTCGTTGACCGTCCTCAAAGCTCACCGTTTCGACCAGACCGCTTATTTCTGCCGCCGTATCTGAAATTTCCTGGTAGAAAACGGTAGCAATAAATTCGCCCTGCGGTGCAACCATTCCATTGGTCACCTTGGTTACAGTGACACTGGCCGGAGGGGGGCCATTCGCCTTTTGCTGGGCCCAAATGTTCGATGGCTGGAGATAAAGCAAAATTAATAAAACCCACGGAAAAAATTGGATCTGAAGGCCTCTTTTTTTGAGCATGTCGACTCTCTGCTCCTTAACCCCATTCTGGCGTTCTATTGTTAACCACGTAAACCCTCATTGTTCGGAAGCAGTTTCAACGGCCCGGAACCTGATTAAGGGCCGAGTTTCAAATGCTATGTGGCGTTTTTAATCCATTTCTATTCTACATCATACAACAATTCATTCAATTGACAAGTATCTTCATTTATAGAACAATTATATTTGGTTACGTACCAATTAGGATTTGACACACAACCGTCTTTTCCATATTATCCTAAACGAGCAGACTGGCTGGTTTGAAAACTCTGCCGCATGCGTCCTTTAAGGTGTTCTCTGCAGCGCGACACAGATCCTTTCGCAACCATACACAGCGTTCTGCATGGTTAAACCCGATACGGTTGTTTTAACGTCAACCAATTAGTATCACAGCCAATAAAGGTCATACCACAATGAATCTTACAGCGTCCTGGAATGCCGAATTTATTGACTCGATGTACACGCAATGGAAAACAAATCCAAAAAAGCTATCCCAGGATTGGCGTTATTTCTTTGAAGGCTTTGAACTGGCAATTTCCGATAAAAAATGGGCCAAAGACGAAAATGGCGAGGATCAGCTTCTGCAGCACGCCCGGGTGCAGGCTTTGATCTATCGCTATCGTGATCTTGGCCATTTGATGGCATGCCTGGACCCGCTGGCAGCTTGTCCGACCGACCACCCGCTTTTGAATCTGCACGCCTTCAATTTATCGCATGAGGATCTCGACCGAGAATTTTTTACTCGACGGTTTTCGAAAAGCGGAAGAGCGTCACTGCAAGAGATTATTCAGGCACTCAAAGAAACCTACTGCCATTCTATCGGTGTAGAATTCATGCATTTGCAGGATCCGCATGAACGCAAATGGCTAATGGATCGCATGGAACCGATACGAAATCAACCCCAGTTTGACGTCAGTGTAAAACGCCATATTTTAGAAAAACTGATAGATGCAGCGCTCTTTGAGCAGTTTCTTAACAAGAAATTTATTGGGGTGACACGCTTTTCATTGGAAGGCGGCGATGCACTTATACCGGCTATGGATTTGTTGGTTGAGCATGTTGCCCAACGAGGGTGTCGGGAAGTGATCCTGGGCATGGCTCACCGGGGACGCCTGAATGTCCAGGCTCACATTTTGCACAAATCCTATGACGAAATTTTTAGCGAATTTGAAAGTTGTTACAGTCCCGCCGACCTCGTGGGCGCCGGCGACGTAAAATATCACAACGGTTATCTCGCGAATCGAGACGTCGCCAATGATCAAAGCGTACGTATCTTTTTGATGAACAATCCCAGCCATTTAGAGTCAGTGAATCCGGTCGTCGAAGGGTTTGCCAGAGCCCGTCAGGATATTCTATCCGACACCGAACGAAGCCAAATACTGCCGTTGTTGATTCACGGTGATGCCGCCTTTGCCGGACAGGGTGTAGTGATGGAAACCCTGAACATGTCACAGCTTGAGGGCTACAAAACCGGTGGTACGATTCACCTCGTGATCAACAATCAAATTGGATACACTACCCTGCCCGAGAATGCACGTTCGACCCGGTATTCCACCGATGTCGCCAAAATGCTGATGGTCCCGATCTTTCACGTGCATGCTGAAGACCCGGAAGCCTTGATTTACGTATTTCAACTGGCTGCAGATTACCGCTGGGAATTTCACAAAGACGTCGTCATCGATATCGTCTGTTACCGCCGCTACGGGCACAATGAAGGCGATGAACCCTATTTTACTCAACCCCTTATGTATGAACGCATTCGGGAACGCCCCTCACTGCATCACATATATGCCGAAAGGCTTTTAGAAGATCAAATTGTTCAAGAAGATGACATCGAGCAACTGACCAAAACGATAAATTCACGTCTGGAAAAGGCCTTCGACAGAGTTCACGGCAGTGAATGTCCATTCCCGATACCTGTTTTTTACGACAATTGGAACGGATTTCATGGAAATTATACCCAGAACCGGGTAGAAACCGGGGTGGATTCTGAAGCCCTGCGACTACTTGCCCAAAAATTGAATACCGTCGCGGATAGCTTTTCTTTAAATCCAAAAATTGAGCGATTATTACAAAAACGGCTCAACGCTGTGGAGCGGGGAGAGGGAATTGATTGGGCCGGAGCAGAATCAATGGCATTCGCTTCCCTGCTGGTCGAGGGAACGCCTATCCGCCTCAGCGGACAGGACAGCGGTCGAGGGACATTCAGTCAGCGTCATAGTGTTTTGGTGGATAACCAAAGCGGCGAGCGCTTCATACCGCTTAACACCCTGGTCAAAGGCCAAGCCGCTTTTGATGTGTATGACAGCCTGCTATCCGAGGTCGGCGCTTTGGGTTTCGAATATGGTTATTCGGTGGCGCATCCCCATGCCCTTGTCCTCTGGGAAGCTCAGTTCGGTGACTTTGCCAACAATGCCCAGGCGATTATCGATCTGTTTATCGTCAGCGGCGAATCAAAATGGCAGCGCCTTAGTGGTCTGGTGCTATTGCTCCCCCACGGCTTTGAAGGACTAGGACCCGAGCATTCCAGTGCCCGCCTGGAGCGCTTTCTGCAGCTGTGTGCTGCAGATAACATTCAGGTCTGCAACCCGACAACGCCGTCGCAATATTTTCATCTTCTGCGACGTCAGGTAAAAAGCACATACCGCAAACCGCTGATTGTGCTGACCCCTAAAAGTCTGTTACGGCATCCTGCGGCCGTATCGACGCTTGATGAACTTGCAAACGGCGCGTTTCACATGGTTTTGGATGATCCACTCGCTGTCAGAGAGCCACAGAAAGTCCTGCTTTGCAGTGGTAAAATCTATTACGAATTGTCAGCTCGATGTAACGAATTAGATATCAAGAATATAGCGATTGTGCGACTGGAACAGCTTTATCCGTTTCCGGAGCCCGCCCTAAAAAGCCTGACTAAAAACTATTCAGAAGCCGACTGGTATTGGGTTCAAGAAGAACCCGAGAATATGGGGGCTTGGCAATTTGTCCGGCCGTGGTTGGAACGTATCGTTCATAAGCCTCTTGAATATGTGGGTCGGGAAGCATCTCCCAGCCCGGCCACCGGCTTTCCGGCACTATTTAAGCAGCAACAGCAGGCGATTATTGAGAGGGCCATAGGATCTCCTGCAAAAAGAAAGGAACAGGCAGCCGCAAACTAGTATGTATTCGCAATCCGGATTTAACCGTAAGCAAAAAAATTTTAATAGCGGACGCTGAAGGAGTTCAAATGCTCATAGAAATCAAAGTCCCCAGTGTAGGCGAATCCGTCACCGAAGCGCTTTTGGCTCAATGGTTCAAAAATGACGGCGATAAGGTTAAAAAAGATGAGCCGTTGTTTGTGATTGAAACCGATAAAGTCACCCTGGAGGTAGTCGCTGAGTCAACTGGTGTTCTATCCATTAAGATTTCTGAGGGTGAAACGGTAGCTATCGGAGCGGTGGTCGGCACAATTGATACCGAGGCTGCCCCGGAAGTCTCCGCAGCACCTCCTTCTCCCGAGCCCGTGCAAGCTCAAGCACAGCAGCCTGCCGCGGACGGAACGGCAAAACCAAAGGATTTCGAGCCGCCACCGCAAGTTGCCCCAATAACACCGGCAGATGAATCTGCCCAGCCCTCGACAGCAGAACCGATGGCCGCTGCGGTGCCGTCGACTCGTCTGGCAACCGCTCAATCGCAGTTAGCGCCATCCGTGCGTCGCTTGATCGCTGAAAAAAATCTGGTTCCTGCAGAAATTTCAGGCACCGGCCCCGGTGGTCGTCTCACCAAAGGCGATGTGCTTTTATATTTGGAGGCCCGTCAAACACCGATATCAACCGGCAGCCGGGATCAGGCGATGGGTGTCACCGCTGCGGAAGCGACGGCGGACATACAGCCCGCAATCACCGTTTCTGTCGAGGAACGGATCAGCCGAAAACCGATGAGCCGCATCCGGCAGCGTATCGCCGAACATTTGTTGCACGCCAAACAAAATACCGCCATGCTCACCACCTTCAATGAGATTGATATGGCACAGGCGATGGCCCTTCGAAGAAGATACAAGGAGAGCTTTAAACAAAAATACGGTGTCAACCTGGGCTTCATGTCGTTTTTTATCAAGGCCAGTCTCGAAGCCTTGAAAGAGTTTCCTCAAATTAATGCCTTTATCGATGGAAAAGATATCATTGAACACCACTATTTCCATATCGGAGTTGCCGTAGGATCCGAACGTGGTTTGGTGGTTCCCGTTATTCGCCATGCGGATCAGATGAGTTTCGCTCAGCTGGAACAGGCTATTGTGGAGTTTGTTGAAAAAATCAATGAAAATCGTCTGGAGCTCTCAGATTTGGAGGGCGGCACATTTACCATCAGCAACGGTGGTGTTTACGGTTCCCTGTTGAGTACCCCGATTCTAAATTCTCCTCAAAGCGGAATTTTGGGAATGCACAAAATCGAAAACCGCCCGGTCGTGATTGACGAAGAGGTGGTGGTGCGCCCCATGATGTATGTTGCATTGAGCTATGACCACCGCATTGTGGATGGTAGAGAAGCGGTAACCTTCCTCAAACGCATCAAAGAGTGTGTAGAAAATCCGGAACGAATTATGATGGAGATATAAAAATGGCCAAAAAGGACAACTATGACGTGGTTATTATTGGAAGCGGCCCCGGAGGGTACGTAGCGGCTGTTCGGGCAGCACAGCTCGGTATGACCGTCGCCTGCGTTGAAAAAGAACCTCGACTGGGCGGCGTTTGCCTGAACGTAGGCTGCATTCCGAGTAAAGCACTTTTGGACTCCAGCGAGTACTTCCAAATGGCCAAAGACCAATTTGCCGAGCACGGCATCAAGACCGGGCGCTTGAGCCTGGATCTACCGACCATGATGGCACGTAAGGAAAAAGTCGTGCATGAGTTGACCGAAAACGTCAGAAAGCTGCTGGAGGGCCACAAAATCGACATCATTCACGGCACCGCCAGATTGACGGGACCGGATCGGGTTGCCGTGGATGAAAACTCAGGCAAAAGTGGCCTTTTAAACTTAGAAGCGAAGGCAATCATTTTAGCCACCGGCAGCGAACCGGCAGCGTTGACGGGATTGGAATTTAACGGTCATCAAATTGTCGACTCCAGTGCTGCCTTGAAATTTAAAACCATCCCTAAACATCTGTGCATTGTAGGTGGTGGATACATCGGTTTGGAATTAGGATCGGTTTGGCTCCGCTTAGGCGCAAAAGTGACCGTCATCGAAATGCTGGCAAAAATCGCCACTAACCTAGACGGGCAAGTTGGACGAAAGCTGCAACGGGTACTGAAACGCCAGGGAATTAATTTTCACATGCAATCCAAAGTGACCACCGCGAAAACCCTAACTAAATCCGTTCGGGTGGAACTGGAAACAAAAAAAGGCAACCAATCATTGAGCTGCGATCGTCTCTTGGTGAGTGTCGGACGAAAACCGCTAACCCGCGGCTTGGGTTTAAAAGAAGCGGGTGTTAAAACAGATCCGGATTCGGGTCACATCGTCGTGGATGCGTCATACCGCACCAGCATTCCTTCAATATATGCCATTGGAGATCTCGTTCCCGGTCCCATGTTGGCTCATAAAGCCTCGGCCGAAGGCATTGCCGCCGCTGAATGCATCGCCGGAAAGCCGGGTGACGTCAACTACGACGCCATTCCGGCCGTTATCTACACTTGGCCGGAAGTCGCCAGCGTAGGTTTAACCGAAGAACAGGTAAAAGAGCGTGATATACCCTACTGTACGGGAACGTATCCGTTTGCCGGAGCTGGACGGGCACGTTGCATGGGTGAAACAGAAGGATTTGTGAAGGTCATTGCTCATGGCAAAACCGACCGGGTGCTGGGTGTTCACATCATCGGTCCTCGGGCGGCCGACATGATCGCCGAATGTGTACTGGCGGTTGAGTTCGGTGCAAGCTCCGAGGATATCGCTCGAACCATTCACGGCCATCCGACATTTGCCGAGGCCTTGCAGGAAGCAGCTATGGCGGTTCAAAAATGTTCGATTTACGCATCCTGAAGGATCGCTAATTTATTCGAACAAACCAAATCTTCATCGGGAAACGTGTCACACGAAAACCATAAAGTTAGTTACCAGGCTTTGCTGGGTTTGGACAAAGATCCCTTTCAACCCGAACCGGATCTTCTCTTGTACCACCCTTTCGAGTCGTTCGAGCAGCGATTGAATGTGTTAAAACGGCTGGCTCAAAGTCCGGGTGTCATCGTACTGGTGGTCGGTGAATCGGGCAGTGGGAAGACGACGTTGTTATATCGATTCTTGTCTTTAAACGAAGCTTTTTGGAAGGCCGACAAGGTTCAAACCGAATCATCTAAAATAACTAGTAAATCTGCTCCCTCTGGAGATCAGAGCGGACTCCCGGCAATTATCCTTCATGATTCAGAGGACCCAATTGTAATTATCGACGATGCCCACAGGCTCTCACCCAAGGAGGTGCGGTTTCTGCTGCAAGGCGCCGTTGTTCCCGGTACGTCGCGTAGAATTAAACGCCTGATGCTTTTCGGTGATCCATCTGTCCATTCTTCGATTGCAAAAATCGGAGCGTCTATCGAAGAAATTGCCGTCAATAGAATTCATTTACCGACATTAGCCAAAGATGAAACCGTCACGTATCTCAATCATCGACTTGCCCATGCCGGTTATACCGGGGAAAGTCCATTCAGTGATACGGATATCGAGAAAATCTATAAGGCATCAGGGGGCCTCCCCGGACGCATTAATGAGAACGCCAAAGAAATTCTTAGCGACGCATATTCCCATGAAATAGAAAAGGAGGTAAACGTGGAGAGAGTCAAAAGCAGTCCACGGCGGCTTGTTGGTTGGATTGTTGCCGGAATCTGTCTCATCGGTCTGGCATTTTGGTTATTCACTCAATTCGGTTCGGACCGCGGATCCGAATCGCAGGACTCAAAGTCGGCAAAACGGGTTTTTAGCGCGAAAATTTCTCCTCCCGATGAGCCGAAAGGGTCAAAGGTATTTATTGCGAAAGTACCCAAACCGGCAGTTGAACCACCAACGCCGATCGAGAAGGCACCGCAATCCGCAGAGACGCCGCAACCACTAAAAGAAGACGAGAGCCATCAACAACCCATTGCCACACAAATAGAAGAACCGGCGCAATCGGAAAAAGCGGCTATTTTACCGACCGAAATAAAACCTGTAGAAGAGACGCCACTGGAAAAGATGCCCGCAGTTGCCGAAAAAGAACCCGTCACACAACCGGAAACGAAAGCGCCAGAAATAAAACCCTTGGCTAAGGCGCCGGCAACAACGGAAACAAAAGCAGAAGAAAAGAAAACGATCCATCGCGAAAGCTGGTTGCTCGCGCAGGATTCATCGTTTTATACCCTCCAAATTCTGGGCGTTCGCAATGAGCAATCACTGCTTGATTTTGTAAAAAAATACAATCTGCTGGAGACCAACGATATCGCCTACTACCAGACGAAATTGAGAGGGGAAATTTGGTTCCCGCTACTTTACGGTGTTTATCCGACAAAAAAAGAGGCTCAATCGGCCGTCAAGGATTTGCCGGAACAAATTCAAAAATCGATACCATGGACGCGCAAGGTGTCGGCGATACAGAGGGAAATTCGAAGATAATAATGCAAGTATAAAGATTCGCCGAATGCGACATTGAAAGGATAAATTCAACCCCAATTGAGCGAATCATGCTCAATTGGGCATTATGCGTCCTAACCTGCCAACATCATGAAGCCTCTTCTGATCCCAGCATCTCCTCGCTCTCCATCCACATTACATTTATGATGCCGAAAGCGCAAGCCAGAAGAACCCCCAAGATCCACGCAAAATACCACATAATTGCTCCTTTTGCTATTTAGGTTACCTAAAATTCAATATGCCTGAAATTAAGGTCAACTATCATTTTTCCCCATGGGCCAGTTGTCAGTAGGCATGTTTTATTTTAAAAAACCACCAATATCCGATGGTCAACTGCTGCATGACATTAGTAGGCAGTGTGGGTTTCCTTTTTTATTTTCTCCTCTGTTATCTTCCCGCGCATCACCCGATATGCCCAGCTGGTATAAGTCAAAACGATGGGTAAAAAGACCACCACGGCAATGAACATCAAATTCAACGTGCGATGACTGGAGGTGGCGTCATAAACCGTCAAGCTGCCGTTAGGTGTTGTGCTGGATGGAATGATAAACGGGAACATGGCAAAACCGGCGGTCAGGATCACCCCGGCCATGGCCGCACCGCTGCACATAAAAGCTGCGCCGGGTCGGTTGATGCCGGACAATAAAAGAGCCAAAATCCCACCGGCAAAGGCCAGTACCGGGGCCAGAACCGTCCAACCGCAGATGGAGTAGTTTTGCATCCAAGCGCCTGACGCCACTTCCACTTTCTTTGCCAGCGGACTGAGGGCGGTACCGGGATCCGGCATTGAGACGATTCGATAACCGTCGATACCAAACGCTTGCCAAATTCCGGCAACTGCAAAAGCAGCCATGAATACGATACCGAATATCCGTGCGACTTTTTTTGCCCGGGCGTTGATTTCGCCCTCGGTTCGCATTTGCAGATAAACTGCACCGTGCATGACAAGCATGGTTAGACTTACGATACCAGCTAGAAGAGCAAATGGATTCAACAGGCCCCAGAAACTGCCGGTATAGGTTGGCCGCACAAATTCATCGTACTGAAACGGCACCCCCTGGAGCAGATTGCCGAAGGCCACTCCGAATATCAGAGCCGGAACAACCCCCCCCACAAACAAACCCCAATCCCATATGTTGCGCCAGCGGAAATCCGAAATTTTACTGCGGTAATCAAACCCCACCGGTCTAAAAAACAGGGCAAATAATACCAGCAGCATGGCCCAGTAAAATCCGGAAAAGACCGCAGCATAAACCAGCGGCCAGGCGGCAAACATGGCACCACCGGCTGTAATCAGCCAGACCTGATTGCCCTCCCAAGTAGGTCCAACGGAATTAATTAACACCCGCCGCTGCTCATCATTGCGCCCAATTGCTGGATTTTGTCAACTCCCTGCCAGACGGTCTGAATACCTGGATTGGCGAGGCCGGAAGGCGTTTATCCGGAGGTGAGATTCGGCGGGTAGCCGTTGCCCGGGCCATCCTTCATAATGCACCGGTTTGGGTGATGGATGAACCTACGGAAGGGTTGGACGCTATTACGGAACGCAGCCTGATGCAGGCACTGCGGGAGTTGACCGCAGGGCGAACATTCTTGATGGTTACCCACCGGCTTATTGATCTGTATTGGATGAATCATATCGTAATGCTTGAGAGAGGTCGCGTGATAGCCCAGGGAAGCCATCAGCACTTGCTGAAAACCAATAGGCGCTATGTCGCCTTGCATGCCAGAATAGGTTGAGTGAAGATCCGGGTCCATTTTTTAATGAACCTCGTTATCACTCGCTCTTCTCGAAAAGATCGGTACTAATGTAGCGCTCCCCAGTACTGGCTATAATGACTACAATGGTTTTTCCCGCGGACTCCGGTCGCTTGGCAACTTCCATGGCCGCCCAGATGGCTGCTCCGGAAGATATCCCGCAAAGAATCCCCTCTTGTTTTGCAGCAGCTCTTGCGGTTTCAAATGCATCATCATCGCTTACCCTGACCACATCGTCGATGATGGATTGATCCAATACCTCGGGAACGAAACCGGCCCCGATTCCTTGGATTTTGTGGGGCCCTTTTGCGCCGCCGGACAGCACCGGTGAATTTGACGGCTCGACTGCGATGGCTTTAAAAAAAGGTTTACGCGGCTTTATGGCCTGGGCCACCCCGGTAATGGTACCACCGGTACCCACACCGGCAACCAAAATGTCGACGTTTCCTTCGGTGTCACGCCAGATTTCTTCAGCCGTGGTTTCGCGGTGAATCCTCGGATTGGCGGGATTGGCAAACTGGTTCGGCATAAATGAGTTTTTCTCAGATTCAAGTATTTCTTTGGCTTTGTCAATCGCACCTTTCATGCCGTCGGCACCCGGTGTAAGAACCAATTCCGCCCCTAAGTGGGTGAGAAGCTTGCGCCGTTCTATACTCATGGTATCCGGCATCGTGAGACGGAGGCGGTAGTTTTTAGCAGCAGCGATAAACGCCAACGCAATTCCGGTATTTCCACTGGTAGGCTCAACGATCAAGGTCTGAGGGTTGATCGATCCATCAACTTCGGCCGCTTCGATCATGGATGCGGCAATCCGGTCTTTAACGCTTCCAAGAGGATTAAAAAACTCGAGTTTGGCGTAAATATCGGCATCGATATCGATACTCATTCGATTCAGTCGGACCAGCGGCGTTGAACCGATGGTGCTGCTGATAACGGTGTGAAATCTCATAGTAAACCTCCTTTTAACGACCTGCGACACAAGTGACGTGGAAGTCAGTAGTCACAAAACACTGGTGGGTTGTCAGATGAACGGTAACGGATGGAGATCAAGCCTTCCTATGATTAACCCGCCACACTCACTCTATCCCAAGGCTAAGACCCGAGCATATGCAGCAGGCATTCTCCGAATTCAGGCCGCTGGATCAAGAGAATGATGCAACGAAAGTCCCTTTTTAGACTTATAAATTAATCGCGGGGTTTCCATAACAACCGTCGTATCCGCAGGAACCGATTCCGTCAGCCACACGTTCCCCCCGATAACCGCACGGGCACCGATCACCGTATCACCACCTAGAATCGTCGCTCCGGAATAGATGATGACATCGTCCTCTATGGTTGGGTGACGTTTCTTGCCTCTAAATTTGTCTCCCGCGTTTTTCGGCAGTGAGTGAGCGCCCAACGTAACGCCCTGGTAAATTCGGACATTTTTCCCGATTTCGGTAGTTTCCCCAATCACCACACCGGTTCCGTGATCAATGACGAAGCTTTCGCCGATATCAGCACCGGGGTGAATGTCAATACCGGTGACGCTGTGGGCATGCTCGGTCATGATCCTCGGCAGCAGCGGTACGCCGTATTGAGACAGTTTATGGGCAACCCGGTATACGGTCATGGCAAATATTCCGGGATAGCTGAAGATAATTTCATCGTAACTTTTAGCTGCGGGATCACCTTCATAGGACGCACGTACATCCGTGGCCAGTGTTTTGCGAATAGCTGGAATATCCTCCAAAAGTTTGAGCGCAACTCTGTGTCCCTGCTCCTCACATTCACTGCAGGCTTGATTATATCGGAAACAGTCATGACGAATGCTCCGGCATATTTGCTCCGAGAGCATGTCGAAAAGCGTAGCGGTTGCCTGGCCCATACTGTACCTTAAATTCACCGGATCGAGTTTTCCTCTCGTAAAATATCCGGGAAAAAGAATTTCTCTTACGCGGTCTATAATTTCAACTACGCATTCTTTGGATGGAATCGGCTCATAGTCAACATGGGTATAGCATTCCCTGTCGTTGCAGTCTGCAATAATCTCTTCAGCGATATCAGGAAGCTGGCTTCTGATTTGCGATAACGAATGCGCGTCGATTTTGCAGGAATCTTGTTTTTGCGTCTGGTCAACCATTTTATTACATTATCTCCATTTTCTCGGGTATACCAGGTATACTTTTAAGATTAAAGCACAAAGGGCAGCTTGTCAAAAGACTCGGACGTTAATGGGATGGATCGGCGATCTGGTTGTTTGGAAACTGGAAAAGGTTTAAAAATTGCCGGTTTTTAACAAGCGCAACGTGTGCCTGCGACGCAATTTATGCAGACCGGTCTTGAAACTAAACCCAAAGCAGAGCCGGCTGACTCTGCTTTGGGCCTTTTGGTAAACACTATGGGCTAAAAATGGAAAGGTTTGCTTCCGATTAAAACTGAAGCACGGCCGACATCGCATCATCATATTTTTTTTTCAAACCCTCGGTCGTCTCCTCTATTTGCTTTTTCTGTGCTCCAAATTCAATCGGGCACTCCGTCCGCAGCTGATCGAGGATACGTTCCATTTCGGTGATGTGCTTATGCAGTTCCTCAACCTGAGACGCCATATTGCCCTTGTCAGCCCCCCTCAGTTTATCAACTTTGCGAACCATATCATACATTTTGGTCTTCCAGCCGTGAAGCTCGACTTCAGCAGCGCGACAAAAATCTTTAACATCCATAACAACCTCCTTCCACAGACCGATGTTGTATCTAAAATCGGCTATTTTTGCCACACAAACAGTGTGGATCTGTTTCGCTGTATTTTGACAGGATTTATATTTCTGCTAGTACACCAAACATAACCCCCTTTAGTTTCATGTCAACAATTAAGAGAGCTCTCAGCGCTGACAGTGTGTTCGAACAAATTTGATGAATTAATTTTTTGCCGTAAAAATTTTTGATTTTTTTCTTGACAGCTATATAACTCACATGTAATTCATACTAAATTTATATAGAATAAAAAAGTCAAAAAAGAAAAGAGGTCCAATGAAATTATCAACCCGAAGTCGCTACGGTACTCGAATATTGGTTGATTTAGCCCGCCATATAGACAAAGGACCTATCCAAATCGGCGATATTTCCAAGCGCCAAGATATTTCAGTGAAATACCTCGAGCAACTTATCCGACCGCTGAAGCAAGCCGACCTCGTCACTAGCGTTCGGGGACCGAAAGGCGGGCACCTATTGGCAAAAAATCCTGAAGACATAAGTTTGGGACAAATTGTCAGGCTTTTCGAAGGACAAAGTGAACTGGTCGAATGTGTCAGCAACCCTGAAACATGCGAAAAGTCCGATGATTGTCAGGTCCGGCTGGCCTGGACGGAAGCCACCCGGGTTCTTTATGAAAAACTGGATAGCACGACAATAGCCGATCTACTGCAAGAGAGTCCATCTGCAAAGGAGTGAATGGATCCTTTTGCCGTTTCGATACGCACAGGAAGGAAGGTTAATGGACGCTAGCTCTATCTACTTCCGGCAATTTAAATATCAACACTAAACATTTAGGAGGGTGCTATGAAAAAGATTCTGATTTTAGGTTCAGGTGCCGGCGGAACAATGGTCGCCAATCACTTACGAAAAAAGCTGGACGTCAGAAAGTGGGACATCACCATTATCGACAACGACGAAATTCATCATTATCAACCAGGTTGGTTGTTTATCCCCTTTGAGGTCTATTCTCCCGAAGACTGTCAAAAACCGAAGCGGGAGTTTATTCCCGAGGGCATAAAATTCATCCTCGATGAAGTCGTTGCGCTGGACACAGCTAACCGTAAGGTGGAAGGCAAAAAAGGCAAGTATGACTATGATTGGCTGGTAATCGGCACCGGATGCACGATTGTGCCTGAGGAGGTGGATGGAATGATGGATGACTGGCACAAAAATATCCATGATTTCTACACTCTGGACGGAGCCATCGCACTGCGCGAAAAGATGAAGTATTTCACATCCGGCCGGGTGGTTCTCAATATTGCCGAACTGCCTTACAAGTGCCCGGTTGCTCCGCTCGAGTACATTTTCATGGCCGATTGGTTTTTCGACACCAAAGGCGTGCGTGACAATGTCGAGATCGAACTGGTCACCCCCATGGCCGGTGCATTTTCAAAACCCATCGCATCCGGTATTTTAAGCGATATCGCTATCCAAAAGAACATTAAAGTAACGCCTAACTTTGATATTGCCCAGGTCAATGCCGACGAAAAAACCATTGAATCACACCGGGGCGAAAAAGTGGACTATGATTTACTGGTAGCGATTCCACCCAATTTTGGAGCGAAGTTCCTCGAGGGTTCGGGATTGGAAGATCCCCTACGTTTCGTCGATACCGATCATTTCACACTCAAAGCCAAGAATGCAGACCACATCTTCGTGATCGGCGATGCCACCAACGTTCCGGCATCCAAGGCCGGAGCCGTGGCCCACTATGAATCCGAAACCGTCGTTGAAAATATCATCCGTGAAATCGACGGCCAGGAACCAAAACCGACATTTGACGGACATGCGACATGCTTCATCTGCTCGGGCTACGAGAAAGCGTTTCTGATCGACTTCAATTACGAATACGAGCCCCTTCCGGGAAAGTTTCCGTTTCCAGGTCTCGGACCGTTCAGCCTGCTGGGCGACAGCTACCTCAACTACTGGGGTAAAATGATGTTTAAATGGGTATATTGGAACATGATGCTGAAAGGTGTAGAATTGCCCCTTGAAGATCAATTGACAATGGCCGGTAAAATGCGTCACGTACTGACCGAACAACAAGGAGGTGCCAAATGACGAACGAAGAACAAATTATGGAGCGACTCGATCGCATCGAGGCCCAACTGGCACCCATTTCTCAGACAGCCGGCAACCTGAGAGAACTCAGGGATGATTTGATTCCTCTGAGCGGGCAGGCGTTTCGGCTTTTGATCCGGGAGTTGGAGGACGTGGAATCGGGCTTCCAACTGGAGGATCTGATGGGTCTGACGAAGCGGTTTTTGCGGAGTATGAAATACATTCAATTCAGTTTAGAGCAGCTGGAAAACATCGTGGACTTCGTCAACACCATCGAGCCTTTGCTGAAATCCGCCGTACCGCAGATGATTAATTATCTGGACGACCTTGAACAACGCGGGGTATTGCGGATCCTCACCGCCATGCTGGATGTTCGTGCTAAAATTGCATCGGCATACGATGCCGACGATATTGAGGAAATTGGCGACGGTGCCGTAGCCGCCCTCGGCCTGATGAAAAAGCTCAGCGATCCGAAAGCCAGTGAATTTCTCGAAAAATTCGCCGAACTGCCATCCAAAGTCGATCTGGCGCGGGCGAAACCCGTGGGTCTCTTTGGAATGATAGGGGCGCTATCCAGCAAACAAGCCCGGGAGGGTCTCGGCGTATTGATGGAATTGACCAAGGCCATGGGCCGGCTGAAAAACGGCGACGGTACCGCAGGCGAACAGCGCGAAATTATTGCCTGATCAGCCAAACAGCATGCCCGCATGAAATCAGCTAAATGCGCGCAGAGAATCGCGCGCGGCTGATATACCGAAAATCAATATCACGTTAAACGGGCAGGAGAGGTGTAATGGAAAAACATATGGTTCAATGTGAGGATGGGCGTCGCCGTCAGGCGCGCATCCATGGAATGCCCAGGGAAGAAGGGGAATTCAAAATTTGGAGGGCCGGCGTCAGGTTAAAAGGCAAACACGTCTCCGGTGAGGCATGGTTCAGCTTTAAAACCAAAACCTGGTACTTTTTAGCCGATCCGGAAGGCAAGCATTCCCATCTGATGGACCGGCTCAATGCGCAACTCAGGGAAGAATCCCTCAGACAACTGCAGGATCAGTTAAAGGTACTGGAATCCCGACATCACATTGCGCAGAAAAAAATCGCGGAGCATCGTGCCGTCAAAGACGAACTGGAAAAAGAACTAGATGCCGTTAAGGCCAAAATTGCCGGCTTGCAATCCGGAGCTCCGCTTGAGCCGAGCAAGCCGCTGGAATATTCGCGCCTTGTAAAACGGCAGTAAGGTCGTATTCCAAATAGCGCAACCACCGTGAGGTCGATGGTCGCCGCCGCTGCCGGCGAATTTTAGCTCGGTTGATCGGCCAAGCCTGCAGCGTGGGCTTGGCCGGCCAGATCAAAGGCAGAGCCGGGCCACATGAGGATAGGAATTCCTTCTTGATTGGCTCTTTCGATTGTCTCTTGATCCGGGGACTGACCTCCAGTAAGAACAATCGCCGCCATTTCATGCAGCACGGCCACACTGACAATATTTTGGTGGGTTTGCACCGTGAGCCATATGCAGCCGGTAGGGGCATTGGCCATGACATCGCTTAAAAGATCACCGCAATAGCCCCCCAGAATTTGACGATCCAGCTCATGTTGCCCTGCGGCCACATACAAACTAAAGCGTTCCACGAATTCCTTGACGTTCATGGATTATTCAGCCTTCCTCTCTTTTATTTATTTCGATTCGAACCACAAACCTTAATCGAACCCAGTGTTACGGCATTCCACGAAAATGAGAACGGGTAATCAAAAAATCGTAATGATATCTACAATATCAATATACTTAGCTGGAATTCAAGATCTTTTTGGTTAACGGATTTCAAACACGCTTTTCATCGCTTTCGGGATCTTCTGAACAAGAGCCGGAATTTAATTGGAATTGATAAATCACGTGCTTTTCGTTATAGTGGGATCGAAATGCGGCAAGTTTGCAAGGCCGCAGGTGTGTTATTCCGAACAGATCTGACTATGTCCGAAAAAAAACGCTTCTCTGACAATGGGCCGGTGACGCCATCCACTATATTGAAACTGAATCTGAATCATATTGTCGACCTTCTTCCATGCTACATCTCTATTCAAGATCGAGACCTTCGTATTCTTTTTGTTAATGAAAATTTTAAACGGGACTTTGGCGATGCAACCGGTAAATTGTGTTATACAATTTACAAAGGGTCCCGCGAGATCTGCCCGAATTGTCCGGTACAGAAAACGTTCCTTGACAGACGTGTCCATATTACGGAGGAAACCGTGCAACTGGCCAACGGGAAAATTTGTCAAATTCTGATTCAAACCTCCCCTATTCTGGACGATAATGGCAACGTAACGGCAGTTATCGAAATGGCGACCAATATCACGCGCGTAAAAATAGATCAAAAAGAATTGGTCACCCTTGGCCAGTCCATCGCCCTCTTATCTCACGGCATAAAAAACATCCTGGAAGGTCTGCAGGGCGGCGCCTATGTGGTTGATGAAGGCTTCAAGGACGGGGATCTGGAGCTTGCTAGCAAAGGATGGAATATTGTTAGCAAGAATATTTACGACATAACCGATGTCGTAAAAAATGTCTTATATTCATCAAAGAACCGACCGCTCAAATATGATATTGCGTCACCCGGTCAAATGGTTAAGGATTCAATGGCATTGTTCGCAGAAAAAGCCGCCGCCATGCACGTCAAACTCAGACAACAAATCAACCCCTATGCACCCGATATTAAGGTGGACGTGGGCAGTGTTCGTCAAATGTTAAACAATCTGATCTGGAACGCACTGGAAGCGTGTCTCAACGACAAGAAAAAGAAGAACCATTTTGTAAGCGTCAAAACGGACGTTTATGATGACCATCACATGATGTTCGAAATAACGGATAATGGCGTCGGAATGGATCAAAGAACCCAGAGAAACATTTTTGAGGAATTCTATTCAACCAAGGGGAGCGGTGGAACCGGCCTCGGCCTGGCTGTTGTGGAAAAGGTTGTTAACAAGCACGGCGGCAGAATCGAAGTTAGTTCGAATCCTGGAAAGGGTACAACATTCAAAGTTATATTGAAAATTAAGTGAACCATACGTCAAATGCAAATGACCTTGACGGATCTGACCCTTAAGGACGGCAAATTTGCGGTTCTTGAATCGAATGCGTCCATCGGCTAAGAGTTGTCGATAATTTATGGTTGAACGTCTTAAGTTGGTCCATCTTTAGACTTGACGTCATGTCACGATTAGTAATATCGTAGTGAACCACTATAGTATATCCTTACAGCAGATCAAGCTCTGGAGTATCATCATAATTTTAACGTGAGCCAAAAGGAGAAAATCATGGAAAAAAGCCTCAAAATCATAGTCATAGATGATAATACCGATTACCTTTTTACCATGGAAACCTTTCTTCAACGCAATGGCTTTGAGGTATTGACTGCCGATGAGGGTCAAAAGGGACTGGACTTAATCCGCAAAGAGCGACCTGATTTGATATTGCTCGATGTAATGATGGAGACGTTGTTCTCCGGGTTTGAGGTATGCAAGCAGGTACGTTCTGATGATGATCTAAAGGATATACCGATCATCGGTATTTCCGGCATCGGGAATGAATTGGAGATCAACTACCGCCAATGGCCGGATTTTGAATATTTCAGTCCGGACACATTTTTAGAAAAGCCTGTGGACAAACAACGGTTGCTTCAGATGATTCCGGAAGTTATCAAGAAAGCTCAGAAGCGCAAACGTCGACCAAAATGGGAAAAAGAAAGAGAAAAGGAATGGGCCAAAAAGGCCTCTCAATCGCGACCGAAATGACATCAAAATAGCGTGCGTGACGTTTGGAGACGTCATCTTGCATAGCAGGCTAAATAAACCTTGCTTCCAACCGCAGACCTGAAAACCTCTAAGGTCAACGTGACGTATAACGCATGTTCGATTATCTCTTCTATACTTCGCTGGTTGTTTTTCTCCTCGGGTTGATCTATAAGATTTCAACCTGGTTTACCAAACATATCGGCGTCTTTGGAAGTGACCTCAACGCTAAAAAAAGAATCCTGTCAGCCTCTAAAGGCATTACTCAAGTCATCTTCAGCCGCAAGGCATTCTCGCTTCTCGAAACATTCGTATTGGATGTCGTATTTCAACATCGAGTTTTACGAGAAAACGCTGTCCGTTGGCTGGCACATATGTTGATATTTTACGGCTTCCTGCTCCTGCTGCTAATGCACGCTTTGGAAAACGTAGTGTCCGAGGCCATATTCAGTGACTATTATTCGACAGTCAATCCGTTTTTCTTTCTCAGAGATTTTTTCGGTGCCATGGTCTTGGCCGGCATAATTTTGGCGGCAATTCGCCGTTACATTTCAAAACCTCAACGATTAAAAACCAGCCGGATGGACCATTACGCCATCATTATCGTGGCGGCTATCATGCTGTCCGGCATCGGTCTGGAAGGTCTCAAAATTGCCTCTCACAGCGAATTTCAGAGAATGGTTGAGGACTATGCAGGGATGGATGATGAAGAGGAAATTCAAGCGCTTGAAGCTGTCTGGGTGCGTGATTACGGCGTTGTTTCACCCAATCTCAGGGAACCGTTTGACGAAGATCTGATCGAGGCTGGTCAAGAGGCTCACGCGAACAATTGCAAGGATTGCCACGCCTCTCCCCAATGGGCGTTTAACGGGTATGCTGTGGCAAAGCTAATTAAACCGGTGGCATTATGGCTGGATAAAATCGGCAGTATCACCCTGGTATGGTATATTCATATCATCGCCTGCTTTATTGGGTTGGCATATCTGCCTTTCAGCAAAATGTTTCATATCATCGCCACCCCGCTTTCCCTGCTTGCCAATAAGGTCATGGATCCCGCCACGTCTTCACCAGCCAATATCCTGACTCGTCAAATCATAGAACTGGACGCCTGCACCCATTGCGGAAGCTGCAGCCTGCATTGCTCGGCTGCGATGATATACGAGGCAATCGGCAATGAATATATTCTGCCTTCCGAGAAAATGGCCTCACTGAAGCAACTTGCCTCGGGTAAAAAACTGAGTGACTCGCAGTCAGCGGCTATCCGAGAGGGCGTCTATTTATGCACGAACTGTGACAGATGCACGGTTCGCTGCCCATCCGGAATCCGGTTAAAAGAACTGTGGTACAGTGTGCGTGAAGAGTTGGTGGCAAGCGGGACACCGCTTATGCATGTATTGAGTCCTTATTCCTTTGCGCGGGGCTTGATCATTCAAGACAGCATACCGGCCGATACCTATGCCTACCCGATCGCGGCAGCCCGTCAAACGGTGTCCGGCGGATTTGACAAATTAATCAATCCCAACATGGCGATTCCTTTAAATGCCCAGACTAGCCCGGAACCACCGTCAACAGTAGGAGATCATACATATAGTCAATGTTTTAGCTGTCAGAGCTGCACAGTGGTGTGCCCGGTTGTCGGCAACTACGAACATCCTGAGCAGGTACTTGGACTTTTACCGCATCAAATTATGTGCTGTCTCGCTCTGGGATTGACAGAGATGGCCTCCGGCGCCCAAATGATCTGGGATTGTTTGACATGTTATAAATGCCAAGAAAATTGTCCTCAGCAGGTCGAGGTGTGCGATGTTTTATATCGATTGAAAAATGTCGCTGTAGAAACGGCTGACATCTCTTGAGCGCGGATACTCAATGGGTCGTTTCTAGCTATGCGTTGGATGTTAACTGAAGTGCCAAAGAATTTTATGCTGATCGTATAAGGTAATACCTATGAAGTTCGCGTTGTTCCAAGGTTGCAACATTCCGGCCAGACTAGAGCAATACGCCGACGCTACGCAAGCCGTGTTATCAAAACTGGACATTGAGCTCATCGAAATTGCCGACTTCAATTGCTGCGGATATCCGGCACGCAACACGGATTATCGCGCTTTTGTTCTTTCGGCCGCCAAAAACTTAGCCGAAGCCGAAAGAGCCGGTCTTGATATGCTGGTAATGTGCAAATGCTGTTATGGAAGCTTGAAAAAAGCCGAATATCTTTTGAACCAGGATCCAGACTTAAAAGCAAATATCAACCAATCTCTGAAAAAAGAAAATCTCGAATATAAAAACGGTATTCAGGTGAAGCATCTGCTGTCCGTATTGTATCACGATGTGGGAACAAACCGGTTGAAAAGCAGTATTGTAAAAACATACGGCGGTCTTCAAATCGCTGTAAGTTACGGTTGTCACGCGTTGCGCCCAAGCAATGTAACCGGTTTTGACGATCCGGTTTCACCGCGCTTATTCGACGAACTCGTCGAACTCACCGGCGCATTCAGTGTCGAGTGGGCCCGCAAACTGGATTGTTGCGGAGCTCCTCTGACCGGTATAAATGATCCGCTCGCAATGGATATGACCCAAAAAAAAATATCCAGTGCCAGAGAAGCGGGGGCTAATTATATTTGCACGGCATGCCCCTATTCCCACCTTCAGTTTGATGTGGTTCAATCGCGTCTGGTTTCAAATCCTGAAACCCGGGACCCTCTTGCACCCATTCTCTACCCGCAGTTGCTTGGTTTATGCCTGGGTATCGAGGAAAAGAACCTGGGTATCGGGAAAAATAAAATCGACCTTTCCGGTATTTCATCATTTTTAATGACGGAGTGATTATGTCAGCAAAAGATGTCGGAGCGGTAATGGTTGTTGGCGGCGGTATCGCCGGAATGCAGGCATCCCTGGATCTTGCCGATTCCGGCTATTATGTTTATCTCGTCGAGAGTTCGAGCTCCATCGGGGGAATGATGTCCCAGCTTGACAAAACATTTCCTACCAATGACTGCGCCATGTGAATTATATCGCCCAAACTGGTCGAGGTCGGCCGGCACATCAACATCGAAATATTAACGCTTACCGAAGTTCAACATATTAGCGGCATCGAGGGTAACTTTAAGGTTGAGCTAACCCAAAATCCTCGCTACGTGGATATGGACAAATGTATCGCCTGCGGTGCCTGCTCGGAGAAATGTCCCAAAAAAGTATCCAATGTGTATGATAGTGGATTAAGCAAACGTAAAGCCGTTTACGTGCAGTATGCCCAGGCCGTACCTCTAAAATATGCGATAGATCCGGATCAATGCATTTATCTCCTTCGAGGCAAGTGCAAAGCGTGTGAAAAATTCTGTCCTGCGGATGCGATCTTTTTTGATGATCAGAAAAAAGAACGCTCATTAAATGTGGGCGCCATAATTTTAGCGGCCGGCAGTGAACCATTTGATCCTCGAACATACGATACATTCGGATATTCAAAATCGGATAATATCGTCACCAGCCTCGAATTTGAAAGGATTCTCTCCGCCTCCGGACCTTATGGAGGGCATTTGCTCAGGCCTTCCGACAAATCCGAACCTGAAAAAATTGCGTGGCTCCAGTGCGTGGGATCAAGAGACAGTCATATCGAAGCCAAGGGTTACTGCTCCGGAGTCTGCTGTACCTACGCCATCAAGGAAGCCATTTTGGCCAAAGAACACAGCAAAAACGGTTTGGATGCGGCGATCTTTTACATCGACATTCGGACCTTCGGAAAGGACTTTGAACGCTTTTATAATAAAGCGGAACAGCATATGGGGGTTCGGTTTATCAAGTCGCGCATCACGCATGTGGAGCCCATGGATGAAAACGGCAGGCACCTCATCCGCTATGTCGATCAGACAGGCAATACGATCAGTGAGGAATTCGATATCGTTGTTTTGTCAGTGGGCTTAGGGGTCCGCGAACAGGTCATATCCCTGGCGAAAAAGTTGGATATCGATTTGAATCATTACAACTTTGCCAAAACCGGAAGCTTTGACCCGGTCCAGAGCTCACGATCAGGCATATATGTTTGCGGTGCCTTTCAAGAGCCCAAGGACATCCCGACATCGGTGGTCGATGCTAGTGCGGCGGCGGGTAAGGTTGGAAGACGGCTATTTAATGCAAGGGGGACCCTTACCGCAACCAAAGAGTTGCCTGAGGAAATCGATATCAAAGGCGAGCCGCCGAGAGTCGGTGTCTTTGTCTGTTGCTGCGGAACCAATATTGCCGGATTTGTCGATGTGCCGGAGGTCGTGGATTTTGCCAAAAATTTACCCAATGTGGTCTACGCCGAACAAAACCTGTTTAGTTGTTCTCAAGATACGCAAAGTCAAATATCACACATTATAAAGGAGCATGGCCTCAACCGGGTTGTGGTAGCCGCCTGCACACCGAAGACCCACGAGCCTCTTTTCCAGGAAACGTTAATCAATGGCGGTCTGAATAAATATCTTTTTGAAATGGCGAACATTCGAAACCAGTGTTCATGGGTCCATAAGGAGGATAACGACAAAGCCACCGAAAAAGCTAAGGACTTGGTACGAATGTCGGTTGCTAAGGTTGCACTTCATGAACCTCTGGTGGAACCGGTGATGAAAATCAACCAGTCCGTCCTGGTGATCGGTGGTGGTGTTTCAGGCATGACAGCAGCACAAACCCTATCGGCCCAGGGATATAAAACCTACCTGATCGAAAAAAATGGGGAACTCGGGGGCCAAGCACTCCATCTCAATGAATCCTGGCAGTGCGAGCCTGTTGTCCCATATTTGCAGGAATTAATTAATGACGTGATATCCGACGAAAACATCGAACTTTATCTGAATACTGACATTGACACCGTTGACGGCTTCATAGGAAATTTCAAGACAACGATTCAAACCACGGGTGACACAAAAGTTTTGGAACATGGCGTGACCCTGATCGCTTGCGGTGCAAAAGAGTTTAAGCCCCAAGGATTTCTTTACGGCCATGACCAGCGCGTTGTAACGGGGTTGGAACTTCAAAACAAACTTAAGGATGAGAATCGGTTTGACACCTGCCGCACGGCCGTTTTCATCCAATGTGTCGGCTCTCGTATTCCGGAGCGCCCCTACTGTTCGAAGGTCTGTTGCACTCAATCAATCAAATCTGCTCTAGAATTGAAATCGCATTATCCCGATATGACCATCTTTATTTTATACCGGGATTTGAGGTCTTATGGTCTGCGTGAAGACCTCTACCGCGACGCACGCAGCCGCGGAATAAAGTTTATCCGATACGACAACGAAAAGGGCATCTCCGTCAACAATGTTGATGATGCTTTGCAAATCAATTTTTCCGATCGGGTGCTCCGCCGACAGATGATGATTCACAGTGATCTACTCATACTGGCAAGTGCCATCGTACCCGAAAAAAACAACCCCTTAGCCCAATTGTACAAAATACCCCAAAACGACGATGGTTTTTTTGCAGAAGCGCATGTCAAACTGCGACCGAATGATTTTGCCACGGATGGAGTGTTTTTATGCGGCCTGGCGCACGCACCGAAACCAATTGAGGAATCGATCGCACAAGCTCAAGCCGCCGCATCCAGAGCGGTAACCGTGTTATCCGCCTTGGAATTATCGGTTAGCGGTATGGTGGCGTCGGTCGCTCCGAACTTCTGCAGCAGTTGCGGGGTGTGCACAGAAATCTGCCCATACTCGGCACCGCAATTCAATGCAACCACCGGCAAGGCGGAAATCCAGGCGACGTTGTGCAAGGGTTGCGGACTATGTGTAGCATCTTGTCGTTCCGGTGCCATCCATCTCAAAGGGTTCGACACCGGACAAATTATGGCAATGCTGCAGTCGTGCATGTTAGATAAAGCGCCCTTTGAGACGACATTTAGCTAGGGCAATCTCTAGAAATGACGATTGACGACTGATGACTGATGACTGACGACTGACGAATTAAGGATGTCGCTTTGCTCCGCCAATTACATTTAATCATGTATTATCAATTTGAAAATGGATAGCATTCCTTAAATATACAATCGTCAATCTTCAATAGTCATTCATAAATACCCATCACCTGGCAACAGGAGCAGATATGAAAACATTTAACAACTTGATTGAAGACGTACAAAAACCCGGTCTTTGCCATCGCTGCGGTGGTTGCGTTACCTTTTGCACGGCCGTTAATTACGGTGCGTTGGAGCTGGATACGGAAGGCAAACCCAGGTATGCAGATGAAGCCAAATGCATCGAATGCGGTCTGTGTTATTCTATTTGCCCGGAAATTGAAGAACTGGATGAGGAAACCCAAAAACGGCTGGCATGGAATCCTCCTATTGGACGGGTAATCGAAACCAGTATCGCGCGTGCATCGGATCCGGTCATTCGAAAAAAAGCAACGGATGGGGGTGTCGTCACTGCCCTACTCCTGCATTTATTTAAAAACGGCCGGATTGACGGTGCCATAGTTACCAAACAATCCAGTCCATTTATACGCGAACCCTTTCTTGCGGTATCTGAAGAAGACATTCGCAATGCTGCCGGCTTTTTCTTTGATACATCCCATGGAATGAAAAACTACAGCGATTATTATTTAACCTTTTCTCAAATCCGGGAATTCGACCCCTTAATCAAAAAAGGACTGCAACGGATCGCGTTCGTCGGCACGCCCTGTCAAATCAAGTCTGTCCGCCGCATGCAAACCCTTAATATCATACCGTCTGACACGATAAAATTTTGTCTGGGGCTGTTCTGTTCGGGTAACTTTGTTTTTGGTAAAAAGCAAAAGGAAAAAATTGCCAAAATTGGCGGTTTTCAATTTGAACAAGTAAAAAAGATAAATATAAAGGAAGATCTTATCATCCACCTCAACAGTGGCGACGTCAGAACCATAATGCTGGATGAACTTGAATTCATGAAGCGGTTTGCCTGCTACTTTTGCCCCGATTATTCTGCAGAGTATGCCGATATTTCCTTTGGCGGAATCGGCTCCGAGGAGGGCTGGACCACCGTGATTACTCGCACACCTGTTGGACGGGCGATTCTTGCCGATGCCCGCTCCAAGAAGGCGGTTGAAGATAATCGACAGGGTGACTATCAAAAACGTCTTTCTCAGACACTCAAAAAAGTAAAGATCTGGTCAGCCAAGAAAAAGGAAGCCGCACGTAAAAGCAGAAAAACCCTTGGAGGTAAGTTTCCAGGCATAAAGCAGGTCGATTAAGAATCACAATTGCTGTTTTTTTTCAGTTTTTGAAAAATTGAAAACCATTCATTCTATTCGCCACAGACCGACAAAAACAGACTTTTGTACGCGATCACAGGTTCCATCAATATTCAGTCTAATCTCTGCAATTACTCAACACCAAATGAGCAGCACATGTCCCTCAAAACTCTCCCAGGCTATAATCTAGGTTTTTTCACAATTGTTTAAAGTTTCTTTCGTGTTTTCCGATAATTATTTCGGATAAACCGTGAATGATGCCCTTCCCGAGCATATCCGACTTAGCACCTTATGCTCTTAAATAAATGCCCAAACGTGAAGCGGTTAAATCATATACCGCCAAGTTGTCATTTCGCAGCACGTTAGGTTTGCAATGATGGCAAAAATGGAGTCTGAAACGATCAACAGATTCATTGATAAATTAAGCTATTTTTTGAGCCCGTTGGAGCGTGATCTTGAAGAAAAATCAAAGAGAATTCTTTCCGGCTTTATGGTCATTTTCACCGCTCCCGTTTTGCTGGTATTTTCTGCACTTCATCTCCTAAAGGCAGATTACCCCTTGGGTATCTTTCTTCTAATTGCTGGATTAAGCCTTGCCGCCAGTTTCTCTACTATTAGAAAGTTTAAGAGCGTAACCATATTCTCGAGAATTAATATTGGTTTTATAGGACTTCTCTTCCTTTATTTATTAGCAGAAAGTGGACCTCACGGGTACATGGCGCACTGGCTTTATGTCTATCCTCTGGTTACTTTTTTTATGCTCGGTCGCAACGAAGGGCTTTATTTCAATACGGTGTTTTATCTTGCCGCGCTTGTTTTTCTCTTGTTTCAGGAATTTCTTTCTTGGTCAACTCCCCATGAAATTGAGTTTAAAGCCAGGTTTCTGGTTTCATTGTTTCTGGTCGGTGTGCTAGCGTATACATTTGAGTTGGTTCGGCACAAGTTTCAGGAAGGCATGACGCAGAACCAGCTCAAGCTTGAAGCGGAGAAAAAAAAACTCGCCGAAGCCAAAAAAAATGCTGAAACGGCAAACAAAGCAAAAAGTGAATTCTTAGCGAACATGAGCCATGAACTTCGAACACCCTTAAACCATATTATTGGCTTTAACGAATTGGTCCTTAGCAGGAGTTTTGGAGACTTAAACCAAACCCAGGAAGAGTATCTCAGCGACGTGCATCAAAGCAGCAAACACTTACTTTCCCTGATAAATGATATTTTAGATCTTTCCAAGGTGGAGGCGGGTAAAATGGAGTTGGAACATTCGGATGTCAACTTAAAGCTGCTATTGGAAAATAGTCTGATCATGATCAAAGAGAAGGCCATGAAACACGGGATAAGACTCACCTCAAGTTTCGACGGCATCCCGGAGACCATCCAGGCCGACGAACGAAAATTGAAACAGATTATGTACAATCTCCTCTCCAATGCTGTGAAATTCACCTCTGGAGGCGGGGAAGTTCGTCTAAAAGCCAAGCTGAATAGGGGCGGCAGAATTGCGGATTTTGATGTAATGGAAGGAGGAGATCAATCTGCAACCGGCGATGGGCAAACCACGACCGAAGATTTCCTTGAAATCTCCGTTTCCGATACAGGGATCGGAATTCGTTCCCAAGAGTTGCAACAAATCTTTAATCCCTTTGAGCAGGCGGACAACACTGCAAGCAGGAAATACCAGGGAACAGGTTTGGGACTGACCTTAACGAAAAGTCTTGTGGAACTCCACGGAGGAAGGATCTGGGCGGAAAGCGAAGGAGAAGGGAGCGGGAGCACCTTTTCATTCATCATTCCCGATCATTGAATCTAATTTAGAATTATTGGGGATTTGATACCAAAAAATTCAGACTATCCATAAAGGCTTCGTTTTCATCACAACACTGATCGTTTTCCTCACAGCACTGAATTGTCTCTTCATCGGTGATATTGAAAGGCCAAAAAATCAGCACGTGTTTGACATAATGGTGGCAAAACTTTATGTTTCCGAAATGGCTGGGGAAGTCGTAAAGTTCTATTCAATAATTTGAAAGGAGATATTTATGGAACCAACCGTGCTCTATGAAACAAAAGATAAAAAATGCCACATAACACTTAACCGACCCCAGAAATTCAATGCGTTAAACCTGCAGCTGGTTAGGGAGCTGATTTCAGCGTTAGAAAACGCAGAGCTTGATTCGCAGGTGCGGGTAATCATTTTAAAAGGTGCGGGAAAGGCCTGGTGCGCCGGCGGAGATTTGGATGAGCTGTTGCAGCTCACGCAGGGTAGTGCTTCTGATCGCCGTAATTATTTGGTGAATTTCAAAGCCATGATCGATACCGTGAGGAGTATCTCCAAACCAATCATTGCTGCAGTCCAAGGGGCTTGCGTTGGCGGCGGAAATGAACTGAATATTGCCTGTGACCTCACGATTGCTTCGGAAAATGCCAAGTTCGGGCAGGCCGGACCCCGCGTCGGCTCCATGCCTGCATTCGGCGTCCCTCAGAATCTTCCACTACTTGTGGGAGAAAAACGCTCTCGTGAGATATTGTACCTGTGTCGACTCTATCCGGCCCGGGAGGCGGCGGCAATGGGCTGGATCAACAAAGTCGTGCCGCAAGCGGAGCTTGAAAAAGAGGTAGACAACTGGGCGCAAGAAATCATAGACAAAAGCCCCACAGCAATTGCGTTGGCGAAAAAGATGCACAATATTTACTACGACACGTTGTCTTCTTCTGCGGAGGTGGGTGTGGAAATGTTAACCCTTTTTTGGGGAACAGAAGAGGCAAGAGAAGGCATGCTCGCATTTAAAGAAAAACGCAAACCCATCTTTAAACCGTAAGATTATAGTAATTGAGTTAGGAATTTAAAAAAAGTGAATCCCGAAAGATTCCGGGGTTGTCTTCGGGCCATCGCGCAATGTCTGCCGTAATCATTCGTCCAGTGCAAAAGCGGCGAGTTTTTCCGCTCCGTCAAGACTTTTGGCTTCGGCGAGAAAACACCCCTTATGGCAATAGAGGGCATCATGAACATCGGATATTCGAGCAAAATTCCTTTGTCTTCCTCCCCATCTTTTGGGCAGTAATTTACAATATTCAAACTTTTGCCTTTTAATTGGGATACTTCTAACCGCCCACGTCTTTCTGTGGGTGGGGAATATAGCAAATAGGGCTTCTTTAGACTCGTGGGCAATAAAATGCAACCATGTTTTATCAAACTTCTTAAAAATCAATATGCGAGGATCTTCGGCAACCTTTATGGCTTGGCGAATGTTTGGCAATGCAACTTCAAATAATTCTTTTGCCAATTTAATCTGTCTTTCCATGTAAGAAACTGCAAAATTCAATGCACGATTAAATCCCTTTTGAACCTTTTCACCATCGTCGACATATCTGGGTACAAAAGACTCAATGATATCCGATAGTGTATGGAAGCCTATCCCATCAATTTTGGTTTCATAAATATCAATTCCATTATCATCGGCATCAATTGCTTGAACGATAACCTTATCGATATATTCAGCTGTTTCAGATGATCCAGACAATAATTCACCATAATGTTTCCATACGAGTCCGAAAGAGGCATATGGTATCCCTGACTCTCTTTTTTTTGAGAAACTCCTTTGATGATGATCGAAAATAAGATTGTCAGGGTCATAAACATGCCCCACATCCACAATTATGCCGGCTTTTTTATAGACGTTTTCATCTCTGCTGCGAACTATTTCAAGCTTAGGGTACAGCAGCTTCAGTACAGCCAGAGCGAATACCTCATCTGCATGAAACCGTCCATCATGAGTTGACGCTATCATAATAATTATGGTCCATGTTGTATTTTTAAAATTGATAAAAGGGCGCAGGAAATCACAAATAAACAAATTTTTCAAGCAAAAAATTTTGCTGGTTTCTGCGTATTTGACAACCACTGCAAGGGCTGGCGAAGTATCGATTATTGTGCTAAAGAACTTCTTGTCATAGGCTTCAGGTTGGGAGCAGGATACAGCTTTGCACTCAAAGGACCGATATTTCGATGAAAATCTCAAATAACGAAGGTGGAAACATGGACAGACCCCGGTGTTCCATCCTTCAACGCATATTCATGTTCATTTTATTGGCTCTTGTATTGGCCGGTTGCGCAATGGTACCGGTGCCTACCCAATCGAACCGCATTGGTGAAACCGGACCGCTCGGTAATTGTGCGGATTTTTTCGCATCACTTGACAAACTGACCGAGGAAGCCGGGGTTCTTGATCCCGGTTTTTTCCGGGTGAAAAATTATCCATACTTAAGAGTAAATCGATTCCTAGCCTCCTTTCGCGAGGAGGTTGAAGACAAGGCCGCCTTTGCTGCATGGGTGAACCGCATGCAAGCGCTGGATCAAGATGCTCGCAAATGTGAGATTGCCAACCTGCCCAATTCGGCTGTCGCGGCACTAAATTCAATTAACCGCAAATCCGAGCTTTACAGTAAGGTTGTTACCTGTGGCAACCTACTGAAAGCCGAGGATTTTCAGAGTGTCAACCATCAAAAAGCGTTAGTGAAAAATGTTTCGGTGTCCGATGATTATATCGCGCTTCGCAGGGTTTTGGGCATCTATCCAATCACCAGGTGGTTTGTTTCTCAAGGGGTGTCCAATTGGCATGCCGAGGCACGAAGCCGCTTTTCACTTGAGCCTCCTGTCAACTGGCAGACGATTCGCTATGTTCCAAACCAAAAAATCGAAATATCGACAGCACCTCAAATCAGCATGTCGACCACGCGTGATGCATTGGGCATCCCCGTGTACTCTCCCGAGGACCGCAAGGCTCTTTTGCGGAGGTTCGCCCCCGTCTGGGAAATCCAGTTCCAAGGCAACTATGACCGAATAGGAGCACCAATTTGGACCGGCGACGGCGTTCTGGATATCAATACCAATCAACCTCTGACATACACCCTGCTTTCCTTTACGCGCTTCGGGGAAAAAATTCTTACACAACTTAACTACATCATCTGGTTTCCCTCCCGACCCAAGGAGGGCGCTTTGGACATATATGGGGGGTTACTTGATGGGCTAAATTATCGCGTCACTTTGGACAATAATGAAAAAGCTCTTACTTACGAGACGATTCATAACTGCGGATGCTATTACAAGACGTATCCCACAAACCGGCTGCAGGTTCGTGAAAAATCAGATTATGCGGAACCGCCGTTGATATTCGAGGCACCTGAGGTGGACCCTTCAAAGGAATTTATGACAGTGACCATGGAGAGCCGAACACATTACGTTCAGCACCTCTATCCCTCGTCTCGCGAATTGCAGGCTGCAATGGCGGTTTATTCATTTGCAGACTATGGTCAACTCCGGAGCCTTCCCTATTTAAGAGACGATCGAAGGAGCATGTTCAGTCAGAACAGCATCGCTCCAGGGAGTGAAAGGTTGGAACGGTTTGTCCTCTGGCCCACGGGTGTCCTCTCTCCAGGTGCCATGCGCCAGTGGGGCCGTCATGCAGTTGCCTTCGTAGGCAAACGCCATTTCGACGATCCGTTTTTCATGGACAGAATGTTTGCAGAAAAAATCGATGAGTGAACAACATTCTCGAAGACGCAGCCAAAGAATGGATGAATTTTGTGAAAACGTAAATGGATTGAGCGTTTTCTGCAAGGCAGCGGATTTTAAAGAAATCTGAATTAGAAAGGAAGGAATTATCCGTGCCCCTTGATCCTCAGGTTCAAATCATTTTACAGCAAGAGACCGAACGCGGATTACCACCCTATAATGAGTTGTCTCCACTAGAGGCCAGGCAACAGATGCTGTCTCTATCCCCTCCTGTTGATCCTGAGCTCAGCGTAAGAAAAGTTGACGATCTGCGCATTTCGGGACCCTTGAATGAGATCCCGATACGCCTTTACTATCCTGAGGGAACATCCCCTTACCCGGTTATTGTCTACTTCCACGGCGGGGGGTGGGTCATTGGAAACCTGGAAACACACAATGCCATCTGTCATGCATTGGCAAAAACCTCCGGCTGCCTTGTTGCTGCGGTCGATTATCGTTTGGCTCCGGAGCATCGCTATCCTGCTGCAATAGAGGATGCGTATGCAGCCACCAGTTGGATTTGCAAAAACGCCGACCGCATCCAGGCCGATCCTCTTCGCATGGCAGTGATGGGTGAGAGCGCTGGAGGTGCATTAGCCACTGTAGTCAGCATGATGGCTCGTGATCAGGATGATCGTCGGATTGCATTACAGGTTTTGGTCTATCCTGTAACGGATAATAATTTTAACACCTCTTCTTACCTAAATTATGGTGAAGGCTATTCGCTTACGCGGGATTTAATGATCTGGTTTTGGAATCACTATTTGGGAAACAAAGAAAATGCCGGACAGCCCTATGCGTCTCCCCTTCGGGCAGAAAATCTCAGCAACCTCCCTGACGCGTTAATACTAACCGCTGAGTATGATCCGTTATGTGATGAAGGTGAATCTTATGCTAAAAAGTTGCAGGAATCGGGCGTGAACGTAACGCTGACTCGATATGATGGGATGATTCATGGCTTTTTCCGGATGACGTCTAAATTGGATAAAGCTAAAGGGGCGTTAACACAAGTTACAGATGAAATCAAAAGGATTTTTTAAACAGTTTGCACTTTCATATGACCACGGAGGATTGCATGAACTGGGAAATCACCGTGGGTGGTGAGGTTAACAAGGCATTTCAAAACATTTTAAACAACAAGACGTAAAATGCCGCGTATCGGCAGTTGGCATGGGTCTAGACGGGGACCTGAAACCGTCGCCACGCAACCGACGGGGACGGTACGTATCCGCCCAGCAAAGGATCCCGGTAAAAGACTATGAAAAGAGCATCGGACGTCTTGTAGAGGATTTTCTGCCCTATATCGAATTAGACCGCCAGGGGGTTCTGGAGGAAACTGGATGGCCGGCGTATACAATTTTTCGACCCTTCACATTAAAGAAAAGATGTACACCGGCAGATAACACGCAGCATATCAAAATTGATCTAAAACAGAAAATTGAAAGGAGCTATCTCACGAGCGACGCCTCTGGCCGCGAGCGACCATTCTGATCGAAAAAGAAACTGATGAACGTCGAACATCCAACGTCCAAAATCGAATATCGAAGGAATGTATTCTATCAATTTTAATAAAGACTGAGCGGCGCGAAACCATCCTTCAACATTCTGCGGTTCAATATTCGCTATTCTGCTGTTCGCTTTTTTGATCTAGTTTCACACGAGCACCTTTCAAGGTGCCGGGTGTATTCGCGGGTGTTGTTACGCTGATAGGTTACGGCAGGTTTTTTTGAAGCGTCTTCTATCCAAAAGGAATTCAAATGAAATACAGAAAGTTTGGCGGCTTGGACTGGGAAGTGTCCGTTTTGGGTTTCGGCGCCATGAGGCTACCTATTATCGGAAACGATCCGTCTCAGGTCAACGAACCAAAAGCCATTGAAATGATCCGCTATGCCATTGATCACGGTGTCAACTATATCGATACGGCCTATATCTACCATGAAAAGCAAGGTGAAATTGTTGTGGGTAAGGCTCTTCTAAATGGCTACCGCGAAAAGGTCAAATTGGCCACCAAACTTCCCTCCTGGCTTGTTGAAAATCCGGATGATTTTGACCGCTTCCTTGATGAACAGCTCGAAAAGCTGCAGACGGACCATATCGACTTCTACTTATTACACGCCCTGAATACAACTTACTGGCCAAGACTCAGGGATTGGAATGTTCTAAAATGGGCCGAGGGCGTTATCGCCGACGGAAGGATTCAATATCTGGGCTTTTCGTTCCATGATGATTTCGACGTATTCAAAGATATCGTGGACGCCTATGACAAATGGACTTTCTGTCAGATTCAATACAACTTCATGGACATTGAATATCAGGCGGGAACCAAAGGGCTTCACTATGCCGCCAATAAGGGGCTTGCCGTAGTGATTATGGAGCCGTTACGCGGCGGTCAATTAACGACTAAAATACCGAAATCTGTCGCCGAGTTGTGGAAACGTGCTGATCAACGCCGTACTCCCGCAGATTGGGCTTTGCAGTGGATTTGGAATCACTCGGAAGTTTCCGTTTTACTCAGCGGTATGTCCACCATGCAGCACGTAATTGAAAATCTCGATAATGCTGATCGCTCAGGAGCCGCCACGCTCTCTGAAACAGAGCTCATTCTCATCGACAAAGTTCGGGAAGAATACCGTAGGTTAGCTCCGGCACCTTGTACGAATTGCAAATATTGCATGCCGTGTCCCAATGGTGTCGAGATCGCGGCTATATTAGAATATTATAACGATGCGATTATCTACGACAACCCCAGGGCACCCCGGTTTCTTTATCGCAGCCTCTCAAAAGACAAACAGGCCGACAACTGTGTCGAGTGCTTTGAATGTGAAGAAAAATGCCCTCAGGGAATTCCAATATCCGAATACCTCAAAAAGGCGCATGCCTGGCTGGATAAGAAAAAATAGCCGCTAAGGTATAATCTCTGATTTGTCGCTATAGTGAATTATGAGGGGCTCGTGGCACTGCCTCCTGGCCAGTTATTGAAGACGGATTTGATAGTTTAGGTGCAACGTATAATTTGGATTACCTGATCAAATCCAGACAATTCTAGTCCTTGCAAAAACCACTAGCTTGCCATATGTATTCCCTCGTCATAATGTATGTGAACAATGGGAAGCAACGCTCTTCCTGCGTTTTTAAGGAGCACATCTATGACAATAACTCCTGAATTAATCCCAAAAAACAAATATGAATTAGACCAGCTAACAGACGTATATGCAGATTTTGTTGAAAGCTATCCATCTTTTAAACGAACTCAGCTATTAGATGAATGGCGGAAGACGGAATACAGCCGACTTGATGCTAATGGGCAAATTTATCTCGACTATACCGGCGGCGGACTTTACAGCGAATCCCAACTGTGTGAGCATATGGAACTGTTACGTACCAGCGTACTCGGCAATCCCCACTCAGCAAACCCCACTTCCATGGCAATGACAGACCTAGTTGAGGGAACGCGCAAATATGTCCTCCGTTACTTCAATGCATCACCGGATGAGTACATTGCGATCTTCACGCCAAATGCTAGTGGTGCATTGAAGCTGGTTGGGGAGGCATTTCCGTTTACTCCTGCAAGCCATTACATTCTTACCTTCGACAATCACAACTCCGTCAACGGCATACGTGAATTTGCGAAGGCCAAAGGGGCACAGATAACGTATGTGCCTTTAACAAAGCCGGATTTGCGCGTAGAACGGACAACACTAGATGACATTCTAAACCTGGTAGATAGAAATCACAATAATCTGTTTGCGTTCCCGGCGCAGTCCAACTTTTCCGGCGTAAAGCATCCACTGGATTTGATTGAACAAGCACATAGCAAGGGGTTGGATGTGTTGCTGGATGCGGCGGCGTATGTACCAACCAGTCACCTTGATTTGAGCGTGGTTAAACCGGAGTTTGTAACCATTTCTTTCTACAAGATGTTTGGTTACCCTACCGGCATCGGCGCACTGCTATTTCGGAAGGCGATTTTCCAGAAGATGGAACGACCATGGTTTGCAGGTGGTACGGTGAACTTTGCCAGTGTGCAGGGGAGCGGCCACTATTTAGCCCCTAACGAAGCCGCATTTGAAGACGGTACGGTAAACTATCTAAACATCCCGGCAATCGAAACCGGTTTGCAGCATCTGGAAAAGGTGGGAATCAATACCATTCGGAAACGGGTCCACTGCCTCACTGGCTGGCTGCTCGAAAACTTGCTGTCGTTACAACACAGCAACGGCAAACCGATGGTGCGCATTTATGGTCCGACAGATACGGAGATGCGCGGCGGAACGGTGGCGCTGAACTTCTATGGGCCGGATGAACGCCTTCTTGATTATCGTCGCATTGAAGAGCTTGCAAACGAGAAGGGTATTTCGCTACGCACCGGCTGCTTTTGCAATCCCGGAGCGGGTGAAATTGCAGAGGGCCTGACGACGGAAGATATGATGACCGGATTGCGTGAAGGCCCGGAATTGAGCTTACCCCATTTTGTGCAGGTGATTCAGCACCGGGGGAATAAGAGCGCCGGTGCAATTCGTATCTCCATTGGTCTAGTGACGAACTTTGCCGACGTGTATCGTTTTCTGCATTTTGCTGCTGGCTTTCGAAACAAGACGAATATGAATATTGGTGAAGTGACGTTTGATATTCAATCTTGCCGTGTGATTCGGGATGGCAGTTAATATCACCAATCCCGTTTCTTAGGTCTACGGTGGCGATTGCGCCTATCTATAAGCTTTTGAAATTTATGAAATTATTGTGATATACAAATTGTGTATGTATTAATTTCTGTGCCCAGCAGTTTGCCTGTATTAGCAAACACACCCGCAGAAAGGAGACAATCATGGAAATCAAAAAAGTGCTGGCAGGATGGAGCAAGATCTGCCCCGGCTGCAATATCGGACGTAAGTATCCGGATTCATTTATCGGCAAGAAGGTGAGAGATCATTGGGAAAAAGGTTGCATTTCTCATAACGCCTACGTTGAAATGTATGGCAGCGACGAGCCTTCGCCGAAGAAAAGCAAGGAAAAACCCCACGCTACGTGAGCTTGCTGGCGAATCATTTGGTTGGGAAAGACGTGTCGGAGATAACTAACAGGTTCTGGAAAATGTTGTTTTTCCCAATTTAGCTGCGGGTCAAATATTACACATAGTTAGTAGCGACCTCGAAGAGTGCGGTTAGAATAAATTTATGGTTCTAAAATTTTATTCGGCCTCTTACCTTCCGAACATGAAGGCAAAATTTATTTTTTAGAACGATACGGTCCTTTTATTCTTATCGGATTAATTG
>Ga0209536_100000593_pt1 | contig 58606 bp, 57 predicted proteins | sample DeeMarSeWOR28_12_FD_187461 | JGI IMG/M metagenome (GOLD analysis project Ga0209536, IMG submission 187461) | Marine sediment microbial communities from White Oak River estuary, North Carolina - WOR-2-8_12 (SPAdes) (version 2) | ecosystem: Environmental > Aquatic > Marine > Intertidal zone >...
AGCGGGGCCAGTCGCGAGGGCACCCATTCGCCGGGCGCGCCCAGATTCAGCTGGCCGGGCAATTGGTCGCTCAGATTGGCGGCACGCGCTTTAGGCAGCGGCCCAAATAGGTTGCTCAGGAAGGCGTGCCCCTGTATGTTCCCGTGCGCACGGGGCACCGACCAATGCTTCAGCCTTTCGCCACTGCAGGCCAGGAACCCAATGGCTACGCTGCGTGTTGATTTGCATCCGGCTTTGCACCAGATTGGCACTTTGATGTGGCCGGTCTCACCACATGATGTCCGGTGCTGAGCCGTCGGCTGAACGTGCAGGTCGGATTGCGTCATGGCGCAAAGCAGGTTCTACACATCACGCAACTCAACATACTATGCTTAGACCGTTTCGCTCCGCGCCTCAGCGCATGGTTTGGCTGCTACTGCTTGCACTGCTGGCCGGTCCACTCGGTGCAGCAGCAGGGGATGCGTGGGTGAGCATTGACACGCGGGCAGGAGTGTTGAGCGTCGTTCAGGGAAGCACGGTTATGCTGAAGCTTGAGAATATCGCGATCGGACGTGACGGCGCAGCTGATGTGCACACTATGGGTGCATATCAGACACCCCGCGGCGAATTCCAAATCGCCTGGGTCAACAAACACAGCCCCTTTCGTCTCTTCTTCGGTTTGAACTACCCCACTCTGCGCCATGCTCGTGTGGCGTATTCGCGAGGTTTGATCGGCGAGGGCGTGCTCGAGACCATCGAACGCGCCTCTGCCGATGGCGGTTTGCCGCCACAGAACTCGCCCCTGGGTGGCGGGATCGGCATTCACGGTCTGGGGAAAGGAGATCCCGGCATACACCGGTTGTTCAACTGGACAGAAGGCTGTGTGGCGCTTACCAACGAACAGATCGATCAACTCGCACCTTGGGTGGCGATCGGAACGCGTGTAGTCATAGAATAGTGCGCGCCATTCTGCGCACTGGTGCAAACACCACGAGTGTCTTGTATGTATCGTCGGCAACTATAGGAGTGCAATGTCATGTTGAGGAAGATGTGCAGCGCCACGCTGCTGAGTTCTGCCGCGTTGTGTCTGGTCCTGGCGGCTGGTTGCGCGAGCACCGATCAGCTGGAGGAAGTCCGCGCGGTCGCGGAGCAGGCAAGCAAGGAGGCCGCAGAAGCCAAGCAGATGGCTGCTGAAGCCAACCGCAATGCCGAGGAGGCCAAGGCGGCAGCTGCGGCCGCTCAAAGCAGCGCGGAACAGGCGTCCGCCACGGCCAATGAAGCCAAAGCTGCCAGTCAGGAGGCAAACGAGAAGATTGACCGGGCGTTCAAGAAGTCGATGTATAAGTAGGCGGCCCGTATCACCAAGGCGCTCGCGGAAAGCGTTGGTTCCGCGGGCGCCCCTCACTCACAGATCAAATTTCTGACAACCCAGGCCGCGCTCAGTCGAGCGTTGGGGCTGCGCCACCTACCGGCATTGGGATGCCGGTGGCCTCCCAGATAACTACCTCAACTTCGTTCCAGTCTATGCGGTACCGCGGGAGCGATTGCGTCACCTGAATCAGCCCCTCCACGGCATGTTGTCGCTTGTCCTGGTCAGTGAGCTGAAGACCGCCTATGCCGCGGTGGATCTCCAAGTACAAGACGCCGTCGCGCCACCCTGCTTTGATCGGCTGATTCACGATCGCTACCGGCGCTCCGACAGCCAGCTCGCGGAACAGCTCCTCAATGTCGCTCGGATACATACGGATGCAGCCGTGTGTGACCTGCATACCAATTCCGTATGTCTTGTTCGTACCGTGAATAAGATAGCCGGGGACGCTCAAGCGCAACGCATATCTTCCTAGAGGATTGCCCTCGCCCGGCGGGACCTTCTCAGGTAGCTCATCGCCATCCGCTGCATGTTCTGCCCGGATGGACTCCGGCGGATACCACGTTGGATCGGTCAGTTTAGCGATGATGCGCGCATTAGTGAGAGGGGTCGACCAATCGGCTCGCCCGATGCTGATCGGATACACTCTGACTGCTGGCGGTCGACCGGAAGTGGGCTTCGGGTAGTAATACAAGCGCATCTCAGCAACGTTAACCACGAGACCGCGACGCGGTGCCGAGGGCAAGACGTGCATCGTGGGCAATGTTACGCGTGTGCCTTCGCCGGGTAACCACGGGTCAACGCTCGGGTTGGCAAAGAGCAACGCGTCATAGCCCAGGTGAAAGTTACGCGCCACATCGGCAAGGGTATCGTCATGTTGAACAGTTACCCCGGTAAGCTCACCGACCACGTTGCCGCTGGGAGGTAAACTGAATTCCGCCGCGCTCAGCGCCTCGCACAGCGCACCCAAAGCCAGCAAGAGACAGAGCCAGCGCCACCTTCCCATGGGTGTCATGCTAGCACAGCGCTCTTGGGTGTCGGCGAGTCATCGAAATCCGCTTGCCTTTCAATAGAGTGGTCTGCTGAAGAATGATGAATCAACCGGTCATGCTCGGGCAATTCGTTTGCACAGTACCTTAAGTCGCCTGTCAGACTTGGCCCTCGCCACCGGAGATAGGGCAGCCCGTGGAGCAGAGCTGGTTACGGGTATCCGGGCGAAAGGCGGTTCGCGACCCAAAGCGCAAGTCCAGGCTCTCTGAAAGGAACGACTGCAGTGAGGCGACTAGCCGACGTTCAACGCCACACCGACTCGCGCGAGGTACGAGCGTCGATGTTCAGTGCCAATATTTTTCCAACAAGAATAATACGCTCTTTCTTTGTATATTCTGGTGCGTATTCACTCATTGGCCGATGGTCGAGCGACAGCAGCGGTGGAACGGCATCCCTACCGAACCGGCCAGCTATTCCTCGTACAGCGAGTTACGCCAATGGGTGTCCTCGGCATCAAACAGGCGATTGTCTTCGCGAGGTCCCCAACTGCCCGCCTGATAGGTGTGGATGAAGTCGCGCTCGGTTGCCCAGACTTTCAACACCGGATCGACGACTTCCCAGGCCCAACGTATCTCGTCATAGCGCAGAAACAGTGAGTGGTCGTTTTCGATCACGTCCAGCAACAGCGCTTCATAAGCGTCGAGTTCATAGGTCGAGGAGTTGCAGTAGCTGGCGTCGAGCTGGGTCGTCTGCGTGCGCAACTCCAGGCCGGGTTCCTTGGCCTGCATCTCCAGACGCAGGCACTCCTGGGGTTGAATCCCCAGCAGAATCCAGTTCGGGCGTAGCTGCTCCAGCTGGGTCTTGCGAAACAGTTGCTGAGGCGGGTGTTTGAGACGGATGCTGACCACCGAGCTGTTGCGGGCCAGGCGTTTGCCGGTGCGCAAGTAGAACGGCACATCCCGCCAGCGCCAGTTATCGATATAGAGCTTGAGCGCGGCGTAGGTTTCGGTGGTGCTGTGCTCGGGCACGTCTTCCTCATCGATATAGCCGACGACCTTTTCGCCGCCGACCATGCCGCTGGCATATTGGGCGCGAAACGCATGGGCATGCACCGCATTGCGTGGAATGGGGCGGATTGATTTGAGCACCTTCACCTTCTCATCGCGCAGCGACTCGGCATCCAGGCTTGGCGGCGGTTCCATCGCCACCAGTGTCAACAACTGCAATAAGTGACTTTGCAACATGTCGCGCAGCGCACCCGCGCCATCGTAATATTCCGCGCGCCCGCCGACGCCGGCCGACTCGGAATGCGTGATCTGCACGTGGTCGATGTAGTTACGGTTCCACAACGGTTCCATCATCAGGTTGGCAAAGCGGAATACCAGTACGTTCTGCACCATGCCTTTGCCCAGATAGTGATCGATGCGAAAGATCTGCTTCTCGTCGAAGTCACGATGCAGCCGCTCCTCGAGTATCTGCGCGCTTTCGATGTCATAGCCGAAGGGCTTTTCGATCACCAGGCGGCGCCAACCGCTGTCTTCACTGTTCAAACCCGACTGCGCTAGGCCGCGGCTCACACTGGCATAGGCCGAGGGTGGAATCGCCATATAGAAAACGATATTGGGCGCGAAGCGTTTGTCGTTATCGAGCAACTCGCGCAGATTGTTCAGTGAGTCAGCATCAGTCATGTCGCCGTTGTAGAAGTGCAGCCGCTGCTTGAGCCGATTGAAAACCTCGGTATTCAGTTCGCCGCCGCGCGCCTTGGTCGCCAGATCCGCGGCCACGTGCTCGTGCCATTGGTCATCGGACCAGTCCCGCCGGCCGAAGCCGATGATGGACATGCCCTCGGGGAGTCGCTGGGCCTCCTCCAAGTGATAGAGCGCCGGCAGCAGCTTATTGCAGGCCAGGTTGCCGGTGGCACCAAAGATGACGAAGGTACAGTTCTCGAGCATGGTCTCAGTCCTTGCTGTGAACCAGGTGTCCGCCGAAGGCGTTGCGCATCATAGATAGCATTCTGTTGCCATAGCTATTGTCGTCTTGACTGGCGAAACGCATCTGCAACGCCAGCGCCAATACCGGCGCGGCAGTGCCCTGGTCGACTGATTCGACGACCGTCCAGCGTCCTTCGCCCGAGTCAGCCACGTAGGGCGCGATGTCAGCCAGCTCCTGATCCTGGCCAAGGAAGTCAGCACTCAGGTCCAACAGCCAACTCCTGACTACTGAGCCGTGACGCCACAGCTCCGCAATCTGAGCTAGGTCGAGCTGAAATTCTGTCTTGCCGCGCAGCAGTGCAAAACCCTCGGCGAAGGCTTGCATCATGCCGTATTCGATGCCGTTGTGAATCATCTTGGTAAAGTGGCCGGACCCAACCGGGCCGACATGCGCCCAACCATGCTCGGCCGCGGGCGCCAGCGCCTTCAGCGCCGGCTCGAGTGCAGCTATGGCCGACTCGCTGCCACCGACCATCAGGCAGTAACCGTTGTCCAAACCCCACACGCCGCCCGACACACCGGCATCAACAAAGGCAATCCCGCGCTCGCCAAGCATCGCGCTGCGTCGAAGCGTGTCGTGGTAGTTGGCATTGCCACCATCGACTACGATGTCGCCGTCATTGAGCATGGGTGCCAGCTCACGCAATACGGATTCGGTCGGCGCGCCGCTTGGCAACATCAACCACACGATACGTGGTGTCGGCAACTCTTCCACCGCGCGGGCCAGCGACTTCGCCCCTGTCATGCCTTCCTCGGCCACCAGTTGTTTGACGATATCGGATGAGCGGTTATAGCCGACCACCTCGACACCACCGCGCAACAGCCGTCGCGCCATGTTGCCGCCCATTTTTCCCAGACCAATCAGCGCAAGCTTCATTCCCGTGTCCTCTACTCAGTCTCGCTCCCCGTGTCCGCGCCTGACAATCGCGAGACAGCTCTGTTGGGTGCAGTTCCACTTAGTGTATCGATTATGCTGCCATCCATGCCCCTATATCCAATCAACATCCACGCCCGGTCCTGAACCCCTATGCTCGTATTTGGTGCGGTGTCGCCAGACAACTGCTGCGCAATACTGATTGGGGTGGGGGCGAAGTCCGGAAGGGGACTGGAATACGTTGTGGGCGGCGTCTAGCTGCGCATCGCCTCGGCATACAGCTCCAGATAGGCATCGGCGCTGCGTCGCCAGGTAAAATCCTGACGCATACCGTTGCGTTGCATGCCCAGCCACAGTTTCTTGTCGGCAAACAGCAGGCAGGCACGTTTTATCGCCTCTATCAACGCGCCGGCCTCGGGTCGCTCCAACACGATGCCAGAAGCCTCCGCCCGGGTCAGGGTATCCCTGCTCGCGTCGGTAACGGTGTCCGCCAGACCGCCCGTGCGAGTCACGATGGGCGGTGTGCCGTAACGCAGGCTGTACATTTGATTCAGGCCGCAGGGCTCAAAGCGCGAGGGCATCAGGAAGGTATCGGCGCCCGCCTCAATCACATGGGCGAGACGCTCGTCATAACCGATACGTACCGCGACCCGACGCGGCTCCAGTTCTGCCCACTCACTTAATGCGGCTTCGAACCGATCTTCTCCGCTACCCAGCAGCACGAGTTGAACTGGCAGCTCCAACAAACTTGGCAAGGCATCGAGCACGAGATCGATCCCCTTCTGCTCAACCAGCCTACCCACCATCCCGACAAGGAGCGCGCGACTACTGGGTTCCAGACCGAATTCGGCACTCAACGCGAGTCGGTTGGCCAGCTTGCCCTCAACCACATTCGCGGCGCCATAGGGCTGGGCCAGGTGTTGGTCGCGTTGGGGATCCCACTCGCGTTCGTCAATGCCGTTGAGAATTCCACTCAACACCGCGCTGCGATGGCGCAATAGCCCATCCAGTCCGTAGCCGAATTCCGGGCGTTGGATCTCTTCGGCATAGGTCGGGCTCACGGTGCTAATCCGGTCGGCGAAGATCAGACCGCCTTTAATGAACGATAGCTGACCGTGAAACTCGAGGGCCTCCGATGTGCCCAATTCGGGTGCCAACCCCAGTGCGCTCAGTGACGCCATTGGGAACAGGCCCTGATAAGCTAGATTGTGCACCGTGAACACGGTTGCCGGCCGCTCGTGTTCGAGTCTCAGCAGCGCCGGCACCAGTCCTGTTTGCCAGTCATTGCAGTGAACGATATCGGGCGCCCAATCCAGACCGCAACGCCCCATTGCCAGCTCGGTAATGGCTTGGGCGAATACGGTGAAGCGCGTGGCATTGTCTTGCCAAGGTTTGCCATCGGCAGCCAAGTACGGGTTTCCCGAGCGCTCAAAGGAGTCGGGATGATCCAGCAGCCATACCGGCAAGGTACTACCCGGTAGCGTTCCTTCGAGAACACTGACAACTCCGAACCGCGTTGGGATTTCGGCAACTCGCTGCACCGCCCCCGCTCGCTGCAGAGCCTCGGGGTAGGCGGGTAGCGTGAGTCGAATGTCCTGACCAAGCTCGTGCAATGCAGTCGGCAGACTGCCCGACACATCGGCGAGTCCGCCGGTCTTGATGAGCGGATAGGCTTCGCTCGTGGCAAACAGGATGTTTGGCACAGATGACCCCTTTGCGTGCCGTGTCGCGGCCGCGCACTAGTCGCCAGCTTGTTTGAGTACGAGTCCCCCCAAAGGCGGCAGGTTCAAGCTGATAGAAAACGGCTGATTCATCCACGGCGTTGGTTCGGCGGCCAGACGCCCGGCGTTGCCCATGTTGCTGCCGCCGTAGAACTCCGAGTCTGAGTTGAATAGCTCGACGTAGTCGCCGCCGGTGGGCACGCCAACGCGGTACTGTTCGCGCGGCACCGGAGTGAAGTTCAAGATGACGACGACAGTCTCGCTATCGCTGCGGCGTTGGTAACTGATCACCGATTGAGCGGCATCGTGGCAGTCGATCCAGTCGAAGCCGCGCGCCTCGAACTCGAGGCGATGCAGCGCGGGCTCGCGGCGGTAGAGCTTGTTGACGTCAGCGACCAGCCGCCGTATGCCTTGATGCAGTGGGTAGTCCAATACATACCAGTCGAGTGCTCTGTCGTGGTTCCACTCATCGCCCTGACCAAATTCGTTGCCCATGAATAACAACTTCTTGCCAGGGTAAGTAAACATATAAGTATAGAGCAGGCGCAGATTGGCGAAGCGTTGCCACTCATCACCCGGCATCTTTCGCAACATGGAGCCCTTGCCGTGCACCACCTCGTCGTGCGAGAACGGCAGCACGAAGTTCTCGGTAAAGGCGTAGAGCAATCCGAAGGTCAGCTCGTTATGATGAAAGTGCCGATGCACCGGGTCCTTGCTCATGTAGAGCAATGTGTCATGCATCCATCCCATATTCCATTTCATGGAAAAGCCCAGACCACCGAGATAGGTCGGTCGGGTGACCTGTGGCCAGGCAGTGGACTCCTCGGCGATGATCAGCGTGCCGGGTTGCTCACTATGGGTGATGGTGTTCAACTGGCGAATGAAGTCGATCGCCTCGAGATTCTCGTTGCCCCCGTAGATGTTGGGCAACCAGTCACCCTCTTCGCGAGAGTAGTCCAGATACAGCATCGAGGCGACGGCATCCACCCGCAGGCCATCGAGGTGAAATTCCTCCAACCAGTACAGCGCACTGCCGAGCAGGAAATTGCGCACCTCATTGCGACCGTAGTTGAAAATCAGTGTGCCCCAGTCGCGGTGTTCGCCTCTGCGTGGATCCTCGTGCTCGTACAAGGCGGTACCGTCGAAACGCGCCAGCCCATGGGCGTCCTTCGGAAAATGTGCCGGCACCCAGTCCAGCAGCACGCCGATGTTGTGACGGTGGCAGTGGTCGACGAAATAGCGAAAGTCATCGGGTGAGCCAAAGCGACTCGTGGGGGCAAAGCACCCCGTGGTCTGATAACCCCACGAGGCGTCGAGCGGGTGTTCCATGACCGGCAGCAGCTCGATATGGGTAAACCCCGTCTCCGTCACGTAGTCGACCAGGTGGTGGGCCAACTCGCGATAGTTGACGAAGCCGCCCTGCTCATCGCGCTGCCAGGAACCCAGATGGACCTCGTAAATGGACATGGGCTGATGCAGCCAGTCGGCGTTGCGGCGCGCGCTCAGCCAGCGCTGGTCCTCCCAGGTGTAGGTGTCCGGCTGCACCACAATGGACGCGGTGCTGGGGCGCATCTCAAATGCCTGACCGTAGGGGTCGGCCTTGAGGAGCACATCGCCGGCGCGGCTACGTAGCTCGAGCTTGTAGAGACAGCCGGCATCCAGACCGGGGATGAATAGCTCCCACACGCCGCTTGCGCCCCGCACGCGCATCGGGTGGCAGCGCCCGTCCCAGTCGTTGAAGTCACCCACCACGCTGATCCGCTCCGCGTTCGGAGCCCAGGTGGCGAACAACACACCGCGTACCCCGCCCACCTGGTGCAGGTGGGCGCCCAGGACACGGTAGACGTGCCAATGTTTACCCTCACCAAAAAGGTGCATGTCAAAATCGGCTAACTGAGGTCCAAAGCAATAGGGGTCATGGAAACTGCGCGTGATGCCAGCACCGTCGGTCCAGACCACTTGATACGGCTTTTCCACGCGCCCACTTGGGCCCGTCCATTCCCACAGGTCGGTGTTCCCGACCCGCTGCATTACGGGGCCGTCCGCCCCGACGCGCACCGATTCGGCGCGCGGCCGAAACACGCGCACGCTTTCCTGATCGCCGTGCGGGTGCCAGCCGAGATACGTGAAAGGGTCGTGGTGCCTGGCCTCGACGATACGTTGAGCGTCGGGACTGAGGCCGGAAACGGGTTGTGGCTGACTCATGGCAAACTACTCTTGTTTATAGGTAGTGCGTAAACCGCGGCTGCGCGATAATGGAAAACTGTAACAAGCCTATGTCACCAATGATAGGTTCAATCAAGGATGACCGCTGCGGTGGCCTTTGCGGTGTACCCAGTGGCAACGGTGAGGAAATTCTAGGATGGCACTGAACCAGTCTGGGCGTTTTGTCAGTCGCCTGACGCGCGATACCCTGGCCCTCATTCTGGCCGGCGGTCGTGGGTCGCGGCTCAAGCAACTGACGATGTGGCGCGCCAAGCCGGCGGTACCCTTCGGGGGCAAGTTTCGGATCATCGACTTCCCCTTGTCGAACTGCATCAACTCGGGCATTCGTCGTATCGGTGTGTTGACTCAGTACAAGGCGCATTCGCTGATTGCCCATATCCAGCGCGGGTGGGGCCACTTCCGCGGAGAGTTCGGTGAGTTCGTGGAATTGCTGCCGGCCCAGCAGCGCATCGAAACGTCCTGGTATGCGGGCACCGCTGACGCCATCTATCAGAACATAGATATCATTCGCGCCCACGATCCAGAGTTCGTCCTTATCCTGGCCGGTGACCATATCTACAAGATGGACTATGGCACGATGCTGGGCTATCACGTTGAGAAAGAGGCTGATTTGACCGTTGGCTGCATCGAGGTTCCGCTGGAAACGGCGCGGGCCTTCGGCGTGATGGGTATCGACAACGAGGGTCGCATCAAGAGCTTCGCAGAAAAGCCCGACCAACCCGCGCCGATGCCGGGTCGTACCGATGCCGCTCTGGCATCGATGGGTATTTATATCTTCAATACTCAGTTCTTGTTCGAGCAGCTCATCAAGGATGCCGATACCCGCGATTCGTCCCACGACTTCGGCAAAGACATCATTCCTCGCGCCATCGATCGCTACCGCGTGTTCGCCTATCCGTTCCGCGATCCTGCCAGCGACAAACAGGGCTACTGGCGTGATGTGGGAACCATCGATGCGTTCTGGGAGGCTAACCTGGAGCTCAGCGGTGTGACGCCGGAGCTCAACCTCTATGACGACCAATGGCCGATATGGACCTACCAGGAGCAGCTGCCGCCGGCCAAGTTCGTCTTCGATGATGAAGATCGGCGCGGCATGGCCGTGGATTCAATGGTTTCCGGCGGCTGCATCATTTCGGGTGCCTTGGTTCGCCACTCCTTACTGTTTTCCAACGTGGTGGTCGACTCGTTCGCGACCGTCGAGCATTCGGTCGTGCTGCCGGATGTGCGCATCGGCACCGGTGCGCGCATCCACCGGGCGGTGCTCGACCGCGGTTGCATCATTCCAGATGGCACAGTGATCGGTGAAAACCTCGAGCAAGACTCAGAACGCTTCTACGTGAGCCCGGGCGGCGTCACATTGGTAACCCCAGAGATGCTCGGTCAGGAGCTGCATCGTGCCCGCTGATCAGCCCTTGCGAGTTGTCCTGTGCTGGCATATGCACCAGCCGGAGTATCGTGATCTCAGCAGCGGTGAATACCGCTTGCCGTGGACCTACCTGCACGCCACCAAGGACTATGTCGACATGGCCGCGCATCTCGAGGCGGTGCCCGAGGCGCGAGCGGTGGTTAACTTCGCTCCTGTGCTGCTCGATCAGATCGAAGACTATGCACGCCAGATTCAAGCCTATCTGAGTGGCCAGGGTGCCATCTCCGATCCGTTGCTCGCTGCCCTGGGCGGTGCGGTGTTACCCACCAGCACGGAGCGCCGTTTGCAGCTCATCAAGGACTGCCTGCGCGCCAATGAAAAACGATTGATCAAGCGCTTCGCGCCCTATGAGCGGCTGGCTCGGATCGCCGGTTGGTTCGACCATCAGCCCGAGGATGTAGCGTATTTGAGTGATCAGTACCTCGCCGACATTCTCATGTGGCACCACCTCGCCTGGTTGGGTGAAACAGTGCGGCTGCAGGATGCGCGCGTGGCCCGATTGATGGACAAGGGCCAGGGCTACTCGCTGCATGATCGCTGTGAGTTGCTGACGATCATTGGCGAGTTGGTAGGCGGCGTCATCGAGCGCTACCGCCGCTTGGCCGAGCGCGGCCAGGTAGAGCTCTCAACAAGCCCCTACGCTCACCCTATCGTGCCATTGCTGTTGGATCTGAACAGCGCTCACGAGGCGATGCCCGGGGCGCCGCTGCCGCTGAGCGAGGACTATCCGGGCGGCAAGGCGCGGGCACGCTGGCATATCGAGCAGGGCTTGGCGACGTTCGAACGTCACTTTGGCTTCAAGCCAATTGGCTGCTGGCCGTCGGAGGGCAGCGTCAGTCGCGCCACACTGGCGCTGCTTGCCGAGTATGATATTCGCTGGGCGGCTAGCGGCGGCACCGTGCTGCACAACAGTCTTGCGGCCAGCGCCATGCCCACGGCAGGTTGCGTGCACAAGGCGTATCGGTTGACCGAGGCGGACATCCGTTGTTTCTTTCGCGACGACGGCTTGTCAGATCTGATCGGTTTCACCTATTCGGATTGGCATGCCGATGATGCGGTGGCCAATCTCATCAATCACCTGGAGAACATCGCTGAGGTCTGTGCCGGTCAAGCCGACACGGTGGTCTCTATTATCCTCGACGGGGAAAACGCCTGGGAGTACTACCCGGACAATGGCTATCATCTTCTCAGCGCGCTGTATCGCGGCCTCGCCGCACATCCACGCTTGACGCTGACGACCTTCTCAGAGGTGATTCGCGCAAGGGTGCCCGCGCGCGAGTTGCCGGAACTGACGGCCGGCAGCTGGGTGTACGGCACGTTTTCCACCTGGATTGGCGAGAACGACAAGAATCGCGGTTGGGACATGTTGGCGGAAGCCAAGCAATGCTATGACCGCGTCGTAGCTGGAAGCGATCTCGACGACGAGCGGCGCAGGCTGTTGCTGCAGCAACTCGCGGCCTGTGAGGGCTCGGACTGGTTCTGGTGGTTTGGCGACTACAATCCGGCCGAGGCCGTGAGCGATTTCGAGCATCTGTTTCGCACGCACCTTCACAATCTCTATCGCATGCTCGGACTCGAACCCCCCGAGTACTTGTCGCATGCCTTTACCTTCGGCGGCGGTGCACCGGCTGCCGGCGGGACCATGCGCCACGGTCAGGAGCCGGCGTGAGTCCGGCGCGTGCCAGCGCCTGGCTCAGCGAACGCCGCGCTGGCATTCTGTTGCACCCCACCTCTCTACCCGCGCCGGGGCCGGTCGGCGACCTGGGTGAGAACGCCTATCGATTCATCGATTTTCTGACCGACAGCGGTATTTCGGTATGGCAGATGTTGCCGCTTGGTCCGACTCATGAGGACGGTTCGCCCTACCAGTGTCTGTCCGTTCACGCGGGTGATCCGCGTCTCATCGACCTGGCCCAGCTCGTAGATCGTGGCTGGTTGGCAAGTGACAGCGTTGATTACAGTGACCGAGCGGGCTGCTTCGCCGAGGTCTGGCGCAACTTTGCCGAATTGGCGAATGCTCAGGAGCGTGATGACTACCACCGCTTCGTACAGGCACAGGCATTCTGGCTTGATGATTTCGCCTTATACAGCGCCATGCGCGCCCAGCAGCAGGGTCGAGGCTGGCTCGACTGGCCCGCGCCATTGCGCGACCGCCAGGCTGCCGCGCTGGGTACGGCCAACGTGCGCTTGGCGGCGGCGATCGACTCAGTGCGTTTCGAGCAGTATCTGTTCTTTTCACAGTGGCATGCACTACGCCGTTATGCCCACGAGCGCGGTGTGCTCCTCTTTGGCGACATGCCCATTTTTGTTGCCCACGACAGCGCTGATGTGTGGGCGCAGCGTGAGTATTTTGCTCTAGACGATAACGGGCATAGTAGTGTCGTCGCGGGGGTGCCGCCTGACTACTTTTCGGAGACCGGGCAGCGCTGGGGTAACCCACACTACGACTGGAACCGCCTGCAGCGCGACGGTTTCGCTTGGTGGCTGGCGCGCATGCGAACTCAGCTGGCGCTGTTCGATCTAGTGCGCATCGACCACTTCCGTGGCTTCGAAGCCTACTGGGAAATCCCGGCCGAAGCCGAAACAGCGATCGAGGGCCGTTGGGTACAAGCGCCTGGCGAGGCATTGTTACATGCCATGCACGATGCCTTTCACGGCCTGCCGTTGGTCGCCGAAGACCTGGGGATCATTACGCCGCAGGTCGAGGCGTTGCGGCGACGCTTTCACTTGCCTGGAATGAAGATCCTGCAGTTCGCTTTTGGTGGTGATGCCAGCAATCCGTATCTGCCGCATAACCACGAAGCCGACTCGGTCGTCTACACGGGTACGCACGACAATGACGTAACGCTGTCGTGGTACGAGACCTTGGCACCCTCAGTGCGCGAGCATGTGAACAGCTACCTGGGTGAATCGACCGAGCCGATGCCGTGGTCGCTGATCCGCTGCGCCATGGCATCGGTGGCCAAACTGGCGGTTGTGCCGATGCAGGACGTGCTCGAGCTGGGCCAAGGCCATCGCATGAACCAGCCGGGCACCACCGAGGGCAACTGGCAGTGGCGTTTCGAGTGGAGTCAGTTAGACCCAGCTCTAGCGCGGCGCCTGGCCGCGTTAGTCGACTTGTACGGTCGTCGTGCGGCTTGAGCCCGCGCGTATCTTTGCCGTTTACAGCCAGATCATGCAGCCCGTCTCAAACGGGTGGCTGAGCAAACGGTGATGAGGAAAGACACGCAGCTTGTAGTACTGCAATCCTGACAGCATCGGTTGCAGGTCTACCGAAAACAAGAACTCACCATCCAGCTTGCGGTCCTCGGCGCTGAGTGTCACGCACTCGTGGACATGAAAATCCTGACCTTCGGGCTGAGTCCCTATCAAGCACTCGATGATGACGTCTTTTGGTTCCAAGCCATTCAGATCGACAGCAACTTTGATCGGGAGCGTCTCACCGTGACTGAGCTGCTGCGGGGCAGCGTCAACGCGGCGGGCTTTGACACCCGGCCATCTATCGCGCACGCGATGCTTCCACTTTGCCAGCTCGCGTGCTGGTTGGGCATTGTTCTGAAGCAAGCGCTTGCGCTGTTTGATGGACGCCGAATAGTAGTCGCGTACGTAGTCCATCACCATGCGTTGCGAGTTGAACTGCGGGATGATTGACTTCATCGAGGCCTTAGACATCTGTACCCAGCCTTCGGAGTAGCCGTGGCCGTTGCGAGCGAAATACAGTGGTATTACTTCCTGCTCGAGGAGGTCCAGCAATGTTTGCGATTCCTCTCGGTCGCGGTACTCGGCGTCGTACTGCGGACCATGGGGTCGAATCGCCCAGCCGTTCTCCCCGTTGTAACCTTCGCTCCACCAACCATCGAGAACGCTCAAGTTGATCACGCCATTTAGCCCCGCCTTTTCCCCCGAGGTACCACTGGCCTCCAAGGGGTATTGTGGCGTGTTGAGCCACACGTCAACGCCCGACACCAGCTTGCGTGCCAACGCCAGGTTGTAGTCTTCGAGCAGAATGATCTTGCCCTCGAACTGCGGCCGGCGAGAGTACTGATGGATAGTGCGGATCAACTCCTGGCCCGGTAGATCATGCGGGTGCGCCTTACCGGCGAACAATAGCAGCACTGGGCGCTTGGGGTCGTTGAGCAGGCGGGCCAGGCGCTCGGGGTCCGAGAACAGCAACGCCGCTCGCTTGTATGTAGCGAAACGGCGCGCAAAACCCAGCACGAGAGTGTCGGCGTAGTCGACGCTGAGATAACGCGTCAGGCGTTCAATTAGGACCTTACTATAGCCATTGCGTTGATATTGGCGGACGGCGCGTTGGCGCACGCGCTCGAGTAGCTCGGCCTTGAGCGTCTGCCGTGCGGTCCAAAACGCCTGGTCCGGGATCTCGTCGATGCGCTGCCAATAGGCGGGATCGAGCAACTCATTGCGCCAGGTTCGATCAAAGCGCATGTCGAATAAGTTGACCCACTCGCGTGCCAGGAAAGTCGGCACGTGCACGCCATTGGTCACGTAGCCGATGGGGTTCTCCTGGTGCGGGACTTGTGGCCAGATATAGCCTTCCATCTGCGCGGCAACGCTACCGTGAATCTTGCTCACACCATTGTGAAAACGCGATCCTCGCAATGCCAGCGAAGTCATATTGAAACCGCCCTGGCTGCCCGGGCTGGAACCCAGCTCCAGCAGCTTGTCGGTGGTGATGCCGAGTTGGCCGCAACAATGCTCGAAATAAGTCGTGAACAGGTGATGGTCGAAAATGTCATGACCCGCCGGGACCGGTGTGTGGGTCGTGAACACGGTGCCTGCCGCCACCAGCTCGAGCGCATTGTCGAACTCAAGGCCCTTGGCGACCCAGTCGCGGCAGCGCTCGAGAATCAAAAAGGCCGCGTGGCCCTCATTGATATGCCAAACGGTGGGATGCAGCCCGCACGCGCGCAACGCCCGCGTACCACCGATGCCCAGCACGATCTCCTGCTGAATGCGCGTGTTGACGTCGCCGCCATACAGCTGGTGAGTGATGCGTCGATCCTCAACGCTGTTCTCCGGCAAGTCGCTGTCGAGCAGGTACAACGTGATATGGCCCGCCTTGGCGAACCAGACCTTGAGCATGACGTTGCGCCCGGGCATATCGATCTGCACATGGATTTCGTTACCCTGCGCGTCGGTCGCTGGCGCAATGGCCAAGTCGGCAAAGTCATTGGGCGCGTAGTGCGCAATCTGGTTGCCCTGACCATCAATCGTCTGACTGAAGTAGCCCTGGCGATAGAGCAGGCCCACGGCGACGAACGGCAAACCGAGATCACTCGCTGCTTTGCAATGGTCTCCGGCCAGGATGCCGAGTCCGCCGGAGTAGAGCGGGACGCTTTCGTGTAGGCCAAATTCGGCGCAGAAATAGGCGATCAGATCTGACTGCGGATCGAGTCGGGGCTCGATCTCAGGGCGCAGCGGGTCCTGGTGATAAGTGTCGTAGCCTGACAAGGCACGATTGAAGTCCTCCATGAAAATGCGATCTTGCGCGGCTTCCTCCAGGCGTTCCGTGGCCACTCGGCGCATGAATACCTTGGGGTTGTGACCGCAGGCGTCCCACAGGTCGCGATCGAGGCGGAAGAACAGCGAGCGCACCTGGCGATCCCAGCTGTACAGCAAGTCGTTGGCGAGTTCGGTAAGCCGATGCAGGCGCTCCGGAATACGGGGCTGAACTTCGAGGCTGTAGCGGGTGCCGGTCATGGGTGTATACCTTTCCTAAACGGGGTTACGTGCGTTGTTATGTTGTGGTCAGTTCAGGTGCGATTCGATCGGCGGTGCAATGTTCGTGCCTGCTTGCCAAGCCGCGCAGTCCGCGCTCGCGCCCCTATTCGTCTGGCATCCTCGCACCAAGACCGACCTTGATGCACCAAAGGTTGGCACGGGGAACCGAAGGCGGGCTGGCCTGGGTCGCTCCGGGGGCGTGGCGAGGTCAAAGTATACAACAACCGCTTCAGCTACCCTGAGCGCCTCGTGCGGACAACTCAGGACAACTGGCCAAGCCCTGCTCCAGAGTGGGGTAGCGCAAGCTGACCCGCAGCTCCTGTTGCATGCGGCAGGTATCCAGTCGACGCGACTCGCGCAAATACGACAGCATTCCGGCGCTCATGCTGCGCTGGGCCTCGTCCCAATCGACCGCCGGAGGTCGGGGCAGGCCGGCCGCGTCCGCGATGGCGTAGAAGTACTGAGTCATGTTGCCGGCCTGTCCGTCGCTGACGTTGTAGACGCGGCCGGCTTGGCCGCGCAACCCGGCCGCCTCACATACGGCGCCGAGGTCGTCGGCATGAATGCGGTTGGTCGCCGGCGCGAGGTGTTCATGCAATACAGGTATGCCGGCGCGAATCCGATCCAGCGGCAGGCGACCGGGCCCGTAGATCCCGCCTACCCGCAGGATCACCGCGGGAGTGCCCGAGTGCTTACTCCATGTGAGCACGGCCCGTTCCGCGTCAAGCCGGCGTCTGCCTCGATCCGTGCGCGGGTTGGGCACGGTCGACTCGCTCACGAGCTCGCCACCATGATCACCGTAGACGCCCGTGGTGCTCAGATATACAAAGCGAGCGGCGCGCTGCCCTTCCACAGCGGCGAGGAAGTTGCGGATGCGTGTATCGACACTGCCCTGGGCGGGCGGCGGTGCGAAATAGTAGACCAGAGCCTCAGTCACCTCCAGGCGTGACAGTGAGGCCGGCTCGTCGAGGTCGACGACGAGCGGAACGATGCCCAACGTCTGTAGCCGCTGGGCACCGGCCCGGCTGCGTACGATGCCTTCGACCGTGGCACCACGCGCTTGCCAACGGCGCGCAGTGCGGGCGCCAATGTCCCCGCAGCCAACAATAACCACCTTCACGTCGGGTGTTTCTCCGGGTGCAGATCAGACATAATCACGCGCCTTGCATCTCCTCCACATCGATCATGAGCTACCGGGTCAGCGTCCAGAATAGTGGTCATCAGTTTGCGGTCGCCGCTGGCGAAACCGTGCTCGACGCCGCACTGCGCCAGGGTCTGGCGTTGCCCTACAGTTGCCGCGGCGGCCAGTGTGGTTCCTGCAAGGCACGTCTTGTCAGTGGTGGCGTGGATTATGGCACGTCGTGGCCCGAGGCGTTGAGCCGGGAGGAAGCCGCTGGCGGCGCGGCACTGCTGTGCTGCGCACACCCGACGTCGGATCTGGTGATCGACGTGCGCGAGGTGGAGGCCGTTGCCGACATACCGGTGCGCACTCTTCCGTGTCGGGTTGCCCGGATGGAGCGGTTGAGCCACGACGTCATGCGGCTGTTCCTCAAGTTGCCCAAAACCGAGCGTCTGCAATACCTCGCTGGCCAGTACCTGGACATCCTGCTACGCGATGGGCGCCGACGCAGCTTCTCGATTGCCAACCCGCCGCACGATGACGAATTCCTCGAGCTACATATTCGCCACGTCGAAGGCGGGCGTTTTACAGCGGAAGTGTTCAGCAAGATGAAAGAAAAGGATCTGCTGCGCGTCGAGGCTCCGCTGGGCAGCTTTTTCCTGCGTGAGGATTCCAATCGGCCCGTTATCCTGATGGCAGGGGGCACTGGCTTTGCGCCCATTAAGGCCATTGTCGAGCATGCTTTGGCCGAGTCGATCTCTCGGCCCATGTACTTGTACTGGGGCGTACGCACCCGCGCTGATCTGTACCTGCCGGACCTGCCTCGCGAGTGGGCACGGCGTTGCGCGCAACTGAGCTTCGTGCCGGTGTTGTCGGAGCCACTTGCCGAGGATGGCTGGAAGGGCCGCATCGGCTGGGTGCACGAGGCCATCCTCGAGGACTTTGCTGATTTGAGCGAATTCGAGGTCTACGCCTGCGGTCCGCCGCCCATGATTGAGGCCGCGGGCGTCGGCTTCGCCGCCCGCGGTCTGAACCTCGAGCACTTCTACTACGATTCGTTTGAGTTTGCGCGCGACTAGGAGGCCGCGGAGCGCGGCAGAGCAGGTCGGCGGTGCAACTTTGGAACCTTGAACAGGGTGTGCCCGCCCAATGCCGTGCCGAGGCGCTGCGCCGTGACGTCGCGCGCCGCCGCTACCAGCCCCGCCTTGTAATGGCCAGCGGCCAGTTCGTGTTCCCCCAACTGGGTCAGCAATTCCGCCAATAGCTCGTGCACCTCGGGATCGGCCGCACGATGGGCGAGGCAGGCTTCGAGGTAAGCGCGTGCTTTGCCCCACAAGCGTTGGCGCAGACTGATGCGTCCGACGGTCAGCAACAGGGTTGCGTTCTGCTCGCGCGCGCGCAGCCAGGCCTCGGCGATGCGCAGTTGCTGCTCGGCGTCGCGGCTGTTTGCGAACCCGTACAGGTAGGCGAGTCGCTCGTTCCAGTCACGGCTCACCGCTTCGCGCAACAGTTGCTCGGCGCGTTCGTGCTGTTCCAGCATGATCAGCCTGACGGCATAGGCTGAGACCAAATCTGGGTGTTGTTTGAGCTCCTTGGGGACTCGCCCCCAGGCTTCCTCTAACCGCTCCGCGTTCCCGCTGTTGCCGGCGATCTCAAGTAGGTGGCGGTGCGCCGTAAGCTCCAGTTGATCGGCTTCGTCCTTGCTGACGACGTGGCGTTTGCGCAGCTCCGGCACCAGCGCCGCTAAGTCGCCCCAGCTCGAGAGCTTCTGGAACAGACGCATCAGCAGCAAGAGCACGTAGGTGTGTTTCGGAGCAATTGAGCGCAGATGCATCAGCGTTGCCAGCGCATGCTCGAGTTGGCCGTGGTTGAGTTGCAGCTCGGCCTGGGTCAGCTCCACGGCGAGGTTGGCTTTGGGCACGCTGCGCAGCGCCAGCGCCAGGTAGTGGTCGCGCCGCGCCGGCTCGTTCTGTTCCTGCGCCGCCCGGGCTGCGCCAAGGTAGTTCACCAAGGCTAGATCGCTATCGGCGGCGTTCCGACTCAGGATCCGCTCTGCCGCTGCCCAGTGTCCCTCGGCCAGTTCGACCAAGCCGCGGCTGGCGGCGCGTCGCGCGCGCTGCGCGCGACGTCGGCGTTGCCAGCGCGCCAGCTGTGGTGGCAGGGCCCAGCCGCGCAGCGCCAGACGCACCAGCGTGTAGAGCAGGCCAAACGAAATCAGCGCAATGATGACGAACAACGACAGCGTGGTTTCCGCGCTCCAGTTGCCGCGCGTGATCAGGACGTAACCCGGGTCCTGGCGCGCCACCAACGCCAGAAACACCGCGGCGATCAGTACTGCCAGCAGATAGAACAAGCGTCTCATGGCGCGGTCTCATCCTTGGCGGCCGGCGCTGGCTTCGTTGTTGCCTGTTCGTCCAGTCGCAACGCCGTCAGCAGAGCCAATGCATCACCGACTGCGGGCAGATGCGGGTGCACGTCGACTGCCGCCAGGTCGGCGAGAGTGTTGAGGCTCGCTTGGGTGGATGCGGCGCTGACGTCGAAATAACTGCGAATCCAGCTCTCGGCGCTGCTCAGGCGCGCCTGATACAGGGCGGCGTCCTCGCGCAGCAGTGCCAGACGGGCCTGTTCGAACTGAAGGCGCAGGTTCTCGCTGAGGAAGTAGCGTTGTTCGGGAGCCAGCAAGGGCATGTCGCCTTGCTCGCGCTCGCGGATGACCACCAGGCTCTTGATATCGGCCCAAATGGCGCCGAGCAACTCCCTCCAGTCTTCTACCTGAGCCGCATGCGTGGGCGTTTGGCGCTCGGCGACCTGATCCAGGCTGAGTGCCGGCGCCGCTAGCGGCAGTGTGTCGACCGCATCGCGCAGGCTCTCCAGACGCAGCGCAAGACCAACGGCATCCAGCTTCGGCACCGCCTTGAGCGCTTGAATGTCACGCGCTAGTACCTTGCGCACATCGATAAATGCCGGGTCTCCGGTCTGTGCCAGCGTGGCGTCCGCGGCCTCCAGCGCTTTGGTTGCTCCGGTGACATCGCGTTGCAGTATCAGGCGGTGGTTGGCGATACGCACCAGATACTCGGCTTCGGCGGCCAGCCAGCCACGGCGCTTGCGCCCGGCGGCTTCGCGCACATCCTCCAGCGCGCGCTCAAGACCGGCTTCGCGCTCAGCCACGTCGCTGACCGCCCGCGACAGCTCGGTGCGCAACTGGGAACGGCTCTGGCGCGCTTCGGCCAGTTGTGCGGCGAGCGTTTCGATCTGCTGGCTTAGCGCCAGGCGCGCGGCATCCTGGCCGCTGACCTGGCGTTGCTGCATCTGCCACAGTAGTACGGTCGCGCCGGAGGCGGTCAACGCGAGCAACAGCGCCAGGCCGGCCAGCACCGGGGCCAGTCGAGAGCCACCGCGAGCGGTTTCATCGGCGAGGGCCGGCGACGTGTCTGTGGTGGCCTCGTCCTGCGCCTCGCCCGGGCCCTCCAGCAATCCCGCTGGCGCCTTGTCCTCGCCTGGTGGCGCGCCATGCTCTATGGTCCCCTTGTCTTGGTTCACCTCATCTCACCTCGGCGTTTCGTCATGTTCACTCAGCCACGACTTGATTGCCTCAACCATTGCCTCGTCGCTGGCGCTCGGCGCGATGATCGGCGCTGGCTCCACACCAAGCTCGCGTGCGACCTCTGCCAGGCGCTCAGTGACCAAGACCAAGCGAGTCTGTCGCAGCCAGGTCTGCACCAGGGGGCCGACTATTTCGAACAGGTTACGCAACCCTTCGCCGCTGGTCACGCAGATGAAGTCCATCCCGTCGCGGGCCCAGTCCCGGCGCAGCCGCTCCAGATCGGGCTGCGGTCGGGTGCGCCGATACACGTTGGCGTAGGTCACCTCGGCGCCGCGCTCGCGCAGCGTATCGGCCAACAGCTCGCGCCCCCCTTCACCGCGAAAAATCACGACCCGCTGACCCGCCACGTCGTGCATCTCGGGCAGCGCCAACAGTGCTTCGCTGTCGAACTTGCCCTGAGGGCAGACATCGGGCTCGCGGCCGGTCAGGGCGCGTAGCTCCCGGGCGCTGCCGCGGCCAATTGTTGCCAGCCGCAGCCGGGGCGGCAGCCCGCCTCGCGCACGGATCAGATTCATGGCCCGACTGACCGCATTCGGGCTAATGAAAATGGCCAGGTCAAACTGCTCCAGCCGCGCGATGGTGTCCAGCCCCGGCGCGGCATCCTCCGGGTCGACAATCTCGAGTACCGGGAACAGGACTGGAACCGCGCCTTCGGCTTGGAGAAGTTGGCACAACTGCTGGGCTTGGTGCGCAGGCCGCGTCACCATGACGCGTTTGCCAGCCAGCTCACCCTTCGGCATAGAGCGCGTCCAGAATGGCCGCCGCGCCGCGGGCGAGCAGGTCCTCCGCCAACACGTTACCGAGTTCTTCGGCATCCTCGGGGCGGCCGCTGATGTCGCCGCGCACAACCTGGCTGCCATCGGGTCGTCCCACCAGGCCGCGCAACACAATGACACCGTGCCCCAGCTCGGCGTAGCCGGCGATGGGCACCTGACAGCCGCCCTGGAGGCGCGCGTTCATGGCGCGCTCGGCGCGTACGCGCACGAACGTATCGGCGTCGTTCAGTGGCGCAATCAAGGCGTTCACCCGCGCGTCATCGTTGCGGCACTCGATCCCCACCGCACCCTGGCCGATAGCAGGTAGGCTTACCTCTGGGGACAGATACTCAGTGATGCGATCACCCAAGCCGAGGCGGCGCAAACCCGCGCTGGCGAGAATGATGGCGTCGTACTCGTCCGCATCGAGCTTGTTCAGGCGCGTATTGACATTGCCGCGCAGGTCGATGAATTCGAGGTCGGGGCGCTGCTCGCGCAACTGGCATTGGCGGCGCAGGCTCGAGGTGCCCACCCGAGCACCCGCCGGGAGTTCAAGAAAGCCGCTGGAATGTCGAGAAACAAAGGCATCACGGGGATCTTCGCGTGGACACACCACTGGTAGATGCAGGCCGTCGGGCAATTCGACGGGGACGTCTTTCATGGAGTGGACGGCAATGTCGGCGTCACCGCTGAGCATGGCCTGCTCGAGCTCTTTGACGAACAGGCCCTTACCGCCCACTTTGGCCAGCGGGGCGTCGAGGATCTTGTCGCCCTTGGTGGTCATGGTGACCAGCTCGACGTCCAATCCAGGGTGGGCCTTCTGGAGTAGCCCGCGCACATACTCGGCTTGCCACAGGGCGAGCTGGCTTTTGCGGGTCGCGATGCGCAGAGTATCCTTGAACATGGTAGGCTGTTGGTCCGCTCTCGTGAGATCCCGGCGAGTTGCTCTGGGTGGAGTGCAACCGCGCGGCCAAATTGTACGTATTTTTGCGACCTGCGCTGGAAGATAGTCGCCCCATAATACACCAAATGCGTTGAGGAACCGCCCTGCAGGGCTTCAAACCGGCCTACTATGCTGCGCAAATTCGCTATCGTACTCAGTGTTGTCGCGATGCTGTTCGTCGGTGCGAGTGGCGCTTACGAGCGTAATCTCGCGGTCACGATACCGCCACTGCATGACCTGCAGTCCGATGCTCAGCTGGCTGATGGACGCAAGATACCTTTGCTCTTGCTATTCGCTTCCGAGAGCTGCCCCTATTGTGTCCAGGTGGAGGAAGAGTTCATCAAGCCGATGATCATCAGTGGCCACTACACCGACAAGGTGTTGATTCGCCACGTCATGGTGGACAGTTATGAGCGGGTGACCGCGTTTGATGGGGCTACCATCAGCATCGATCAACTGGCGCGACGCTACGGCGTGTCACTCGTGCCCACCGTCGTGATCGTCGATGCGCGTGGCGAGCAGCTCGTACCGCGCCTTGTTGGTATCACCACGCGTGATTTCTATGGCGGTGAGTTGGATGATGCGATCGATGCCTCACTGGCCAAGCTGCGCCGAGGCGTGGCCGCGTCGCTGAGTACGCCCTAGCGGCGCATCAACCGGCGCACTCCGGCGAGGTGGCGCCGGCTGACTTCCAGACAGCTCTCGCAGCCGCGTAGTCTGACGCAGTAGCCACCCATCCCCGTGCGTTCCAGAGACTCCAGCCAGATTTTCGCTGCCAGCGCATTGCGGTGAATGCGCACGAAGCGATCGCCGAACTCCTCTTCCAGTGCCTTGAGTGAGTCTTCAACCAGAACTTCGCCATCGGCGAAGTTTACCGTGACGTATTTGTGCGCGGCTTGCAGGAAGCGCACCTCCTCGATCGGAACCAGACGCACGCTGCCGTGGATGCGGGCGCTAAGATGGGTGCGTCCGCCCTGCTCGTTGTCGCGCAAGGCCGAGAGCTGCACGCGGGTCAGGCGTTTGGCGGCTGTTAGCGCCCGCTCCAGTCGCTCGCGGCGCACGGGTTTGAGCAGGTAGTCAACGGCTTGTTGCTCGAAGGCCTGGAGTGCGTAGTCGTTGTAGGCAGTGGTGAAGATCACAGCTGGTGGGTTCTCCAGCTTGCTCACATGCGCTGCAGCTTCCAAACCATCCATCTCCGGCATGCGAATATCCAACAGGAGAATGTCCGGGTGGGCGCGATCGGTTTCCGCCAATGCCTCGCGCCCATTGCTTGCCTCGCCAACCACCTCGCCGAGATTGAGATCCTCGATCAGGTGGCGCAGGCGCTCGCGCGCCGGTTTCTCGTCGTCAACGATTAGAACCTTCATCTTGCTGTGTCCGATAGGGCAACGTCATGGTGACGTCGTAGTGGTCGTTTTCCATGCTCAGTTCGAGTCTGCCATCAGGGCCGTAGTGGGCCGCCAGGCGCTCGCGTACGTTGTCTTGGGCGATGCGGTTGCCGTTGCGTGCTCGGCCCCCCTCGCTGCTCGGTGGTAGCGGATTGCGAATGGTAATTGTCAGTTGACTACCCTTGCGAGCGCCGCTGATTTCCACGCGCCCGCCTTGCGCTCGAGGCTCGATGCCGTGATAGACAGCGTTCTCTACCAGCGGTTGAAGTATCAGCGGTGGTACCAGCGCATCGCCTGGCAGCGCTTCGGTCTCACAACTGATCGCCAGGCGCTCGCCCAGGCGCAGCCCTTCGATGTGCAGATAGCGCTGGCACAAGGCCAATTCCTCTTCGAGCGTGATCAGCTTGCGCGCGTCGCTGAGACTCATGCGAAACAAGTCGGCGAGATCCTCGACCGCACCCTCAGCTTGATCGGGCTGGCTGCGGGTGAGACTGGCGATCGTATTCATGCTGTTGAACAGGAAATGGGGTCGGATACGCGCCTGCAGCGCCTGCAGGCGCGCCTCGGATTCGGCTTGCACATTGCGCTTCCATTGATACTGGACGTAGAAGTAGCGCAGCACCAAACCGCTGATGATGGCCCCAGCGACAAGGTTGCGGAGCAGAAAGTGAAGATGCCAGCTGGAGTCCAGCGCGGCGCCGGACAGTTGCCAAACCCAGAATGTTGCTTCGCTGATTGCGCCGATGACACCGAGCAGGATGGCGTAGCTCAGCAGACCGGCTTGGATCTGCGACAGTCGCGCCAGCCAGCGTCGCAGGCTGCACAGCAGCGCGGCGCTGGTCAGCGCAATCCATTGTACGAACAGTGAAATCAAGCCGAGATTGCTCCACTGCTCGTCACTGCCCGGGCGCAGCGGCACCAGCGCGAACAGGAACGAAAGCAGTTGAGCAACGATCACCACCGCGAACACCATGCGAATGGCACAGAAGTTGGGCAGGAACGACTCGCCGCTGAGAGATTGGCGCTTGTGTGCCAAGGGTTGTGCTTGCCTCCTGACCGGTAGCCCGAAGCCGGTTAGCATAGCCCCTCGGCCCGTTTGGCGCAGCTGCACACTGCGCGGTGGCCCCGCTGCAGACGGCAAATCCGATATACTGGCGTGCACCAGCGCCCAGCCGCACGACTCGAGAACAATGCCGTCATGACTAAGCAAGACAGCACCGACAAACCCTGGGCGGGTCGATTCACCCAGCCCACGGATGCTTTCGTCGAGGCCTTCACGGCGTCGGTCGGTTTCGACCGACGCATGTACAAGCACGACATCGCTGGCTCCATCGCGCATGCTCGAATGCTTGCGCATGTTGGTGTGCTCAGCGAGGCTGAGCGGGATGCAATTGTCACGGGCTTACAGGACATTCTGCTCGACATCGAACGTGGCGATTTTGCATGGGTCGTCGAACTCGAAGACGTGCACATGAATATCGAGGCCCGCCTGACCGATCGTATCGGCAGCGTGGGCAAAAAACTTCACACAGGGCGGTCGCGCAATGACCAGGTTGCCACGGACGTTCGCCTGTATCTGCGTGAGGAAATCGACGCGTTGCGCGAGCAACTAGGACGCCTACAGCATGCGCTGGTTGATCTTGCCGAGCGTGAGGCTGCCACGATCATGCCCGGTTTCACTCACTTGCAGACTGCTCAACCGGTCACTTTCGGCCACCATATGCTGGCGTGGTTTGAAATGTTGGAGCGCGACCGTGGCCGGTTGGTGGATTGCCGCCGGCGCGTGAACGCGCTGCCACTGGGTGCGGCGGCACTGGCGGGCACGAGTTACCCGATTGACCGCCAGTTCTGCGCGCGCGAGCTCGGCTTTGAGGGGATCTGTGAAAACTCGCTCGATGCGGTTTCGGATCGAGATTTCGTTATTGAGTTCACCGCTGCGGCTGCGACGCTCATGATGCACCTGTCGCGCTTCTCGGAGGAGTTGATTCTGTGGAGCTCGGCCCAGTTCGACTTCGTCGAGATCAGCGACGCCTTTTGTACCGGCTCCAGCATCATGCCGCAGAAGAAGAATCCCGATGTCCCCGAGTTGGTGCGTGGTAAGACGGGGCGCATCTACGGCCATCTCGTGGCGCTGTTGACCCTGATGAAGGCGCAGCCGCTGGCTTATAACAAGGACAACCAGGAGGACAAGGAGCCATTGTTCGATACCGTCGACAACCTTAAGGCGTGTCTACGCGTCTATGCTGACATGATGTCCAACATTGAGCTCAAACCTGAGCGAATGCGCGAGGCGGCGCGGCGCGGTTTTGCGACGGCTACCGACCTCGCTGACTATCTGGTGCGCGCGGGCGTTGCGTTTCGTGATGCCCACGAGGTCGTCGGGAAGGCCGTGCGCTATGCCATGGAGCAGGGCAAAGACCTCGCCGAGCTCTCGCTCTCGGAGCTGCAGCAGTTCTCCGCCGCAATTGCCGATGACGTTTTCGCTGCACTGACTCTGGAGGGATCGGTGGCCGCGCGCGACCATCTCGGTGGCACGGCGCCCAGCCAAGTTCGTGCCGCAGTGCAGCGCGCGCGGGCGCGCCTCAAGCGCGACTAAGCGCCCTCCGTCAAGGCAAGACTATTGATCCATAGCACGATTTTGCGCTGGCCTGGCGGCTATACTCCGGCTTAATTGGCCCGGCCCAGGGGAGGACGAATCATGACAGTGGCGGCAGAGGAGATCCTTGAAACAATACTTGCGGAGCTGGAGCGTGATGCGCGCGTAAACCTGCACGACTATCCCATCAGCGCTTCAGTCAATGATTCCACACTCACACTCCAAGGTGAGGTCGAGAACATCGCCGCAAAGAAGATCGCCGCGGCGACGGCTCGACGCCTGTATCGCCAAGGCCCCGTGACGGACCAGCTGCGGGTGAGCGCCTCGGACCCACATAATGAAGGCGTTCTGCGGGATGAGGTGGTGACCTCGTTCATCGAAGAGCCTGTCTTCACTGAGTACTCACTAAGTCTGCTGCGCGGGGGCCGTACCGAGGTCTTGCGTGACGGTCGTGACGACGAACACGGACACATCGATGTCACCATCGATGATGGACTGGTGTCTCTCGCCGGTCGGGTTGGCAGCCTCACTCATCGGCGCCTGGCCGAGGTATTGATGTGGTGGACCGCAGGCTGCCAGGTGGTTGAAAACCGGCTCGAGGTGGTTCCGCCCGAAGAGGACAACGACGGCGAGCTGACCGACGCGGTCCTCATGGCGCTGGAGAAGGACCCACTCGTGCACGCCAGCCAGTTGTCCGTACACGCCCGTGATGGAGTGGTCACGCTCGACGGCTATGTCGCCAGCGCAGAGGAGCAGCGCCTCGCGGTGCTCGACGCCTGGACCGTGCCCGACGTCAAGGACGTGGTCGACCGCATCCAAGCGCACGGCTGAGCGCATACCCTCCAGACCAACTGCCTGGCGCCGCGGCGCCAGGCAGGCGCAAGCGCCGAGGCGCTGTCCGCAGACTCCCAGCACGATCTCTCTTTCACCGCGGCCTGCCAGCGGTGCTGTGGAACATTGCCCACTGAGCAACTATGCTTTAGGCATCAAGTTGGTGCGCAATGGAGCAGCGATGCGAACTTACATGCGCCATCCATCGGATGTACCCCTGGACTTCCGCCTGCGTTCGGAGGGCGATGCGCACAGTGAGCACCTCAACGATGTGGGCTGCGGAGGCTTGTCGTTCAACTGCGCGGTGGCCTTGAATCAAGGGGACCTGGTGGAAATCCGCATCGACGTCGTTACCCCGCCATTCGAAGCGATGGGCCGCGTCGCGTGGTGTCGAGCGCGGGGTGAGCAGTATCTGGTTGGCGTCGCTTTCCTGGATCAGGATGATCTGTATCGTGCACGCATGGTCGAACAGATCTGCCGCATCGAACGCTATAAGAAAGAGATCTACGAACGCGAGGGTCGAGAGTTGGATGGCCAGGAAGCCGCGCTGGAGTGGATCGATAAGTACGCGCAATACTTTCCTGAGGGCTGAATGCCGGCAACGGTTGCCTAACCGCTGGGCCAAGGACCGAACCCGGCAGTGGCGCGTGTTTCACCGCCGGGCTGCGACTAATCTTCGTCGAGAACACGAAAGCGTGCGGGCGGGTTGAACTCGTGCCTACCGGCGCGCAGTCGTTTGTACTGTCGCATCATGATGACCACTTTGCGCAGCGTGGGTTCGTCGACCCGCGCCACGCCAAGTGCTACCCGTGCATTCATCTCGTCACTGGGTTCTGATTCCACCTCAATGAACGGATGGACGGTCGCGTGGTCGATGTCCGGTGCCAGCCCGCGGCGCACGTAGTGTTCGAAATAGTGCCGCAGACTCATCACGGTCACGGTCCAGCTCACTGGCTGGCCGCGATAGCGGGCTGGGAAACGAATGCACGCGCAATGCTCATCCGTTCTCCAGACGAGCTCGAAGCTCGATGGCGAACGTGTGCTTGCGCCAGCGCTCATAACTCGACCTAACGAGGGTCGGGGCCACGGCGCGGGCGACCCTGGAACGCCACAACACTCTTAACGATTTCGCCGTAGGGCAGATCGGCGACATTGCCAAAGCGCCCCAGGCCCTCGCGCACCAGAGCGTGGATGTCGGCGATGTCGTCGCCGGTGCAGTCGGGTCCACTCATGGCCCGGCGTAGCCCGATCAAGCCACCGTGTTGGATCTTTATCTCCTTGCCATGGGGCAGGGCATCGTCGACATGAGTGAGTTGCAGTGCGAATTTGGCGTTGTCGCGCAGGTTCGTGATGAACGTGACACACGTCTGGTGCGCTGAAGCTGATTTGCAGGCGACGCCGTCGCGCCCCGCCAGGCAGAACCGCGCCGCCCGCGAGCATTCGCAGCGCCGCGTGTTCAGTGCTTTCTCGAACACGCAGCGGCGTTGATTCACCGCGTGATAGGTTGCCCTGAACTCGTCTTCTTCCACCGTAGCCGGCACTCCTCCCCGTTTGCAGCCGCTCGTGCTGCGACGCGGCCTGCAGGGCTGGCCACTGCTCCGGCTACTTCTCCCACTCGCGCAGGATCGGTGCCTCGCGCCGCTCGAGTAGGCGCTCCTCCGCCTCCAGCGAGTTGGCCGCGAAAATTACCTTAAAGGTATCGGTCGAGTCAGCGGGCAGGCTGCCGCGCAGTTCGCGGGCATGTTGTTTGGCTTGGGGAAACTGCTCGAATTCCTGCTGCAGCTCGAGTTGTTTCACCAACTCGGTCGGCCCGTGACTAATCTTGTATACGTAGTAAGGCATTTTCCGTTATCCGCGACTGTGGGTCTGGTTGGCAAGAGCATCTAGACCCAGAGTATGCGGGCGCCGCCGCGGGATTCCAAGGCGGGGGAATGGCGGAGGTTGCCGCCCAACGGCGTCTCAGGCGCCGACGTGGTAGTCGACGCCGGTCGCTAGCAGGCTCGGGCCGCGACGTTGGTGGTGACAACGCGAGTAGGCTTCGGCCAATGCGTTGAGTCGCAGTTGGCGCTCGGTATCGGGCGTGTGTAGAAAGTCAGCCAGGCAACGAAATAGCTCCCAGCGCCATGCCTCGAGCCATTCCTCTTCGCCGGTTGTGGTATTGGCGTTCATGGCGCCCAATTGAAACAAAGTTTGATGACAGTCGTATGAACGCAGCCGGCGCCATCGCCCCGAGTGTGCAGGCTGGCGCCGATGGAATTGGCATAGCGACGGTGGCGTTGTATTTCCGGGGCGCATCTGCCATGGTCAAAGACTCTTCGGCTGACAACGATCCCCGTTACCCATGCTTACCCGCCTACACCACTACGGCAGTATCCCCGGGCTGCTGCTCCTTGTCATGTTTGCTCAGGCCCGCGCCGCTGAACCCCCGCCGGCCCCGGTATCGGTTGTGGCAGCGGTGGAGCAAGCTCTGGCACCCGTGGCCTGGTACACCGGTGCTGTGCTCAGCCGCCGTGATGCCGAGATGCCCGCTGAGGTAGCGGGCCGACTGGTTTGGGTTGCCGATGTCGGCGACTCCGTCGAGCAGGACGGGGTAGTGGCGCGACTGGATGACGACCTGGTCCGGCAGCGCTTGTTGGAAAATGAGGCGTCGGTGGCAGGCGAACAGGCGCGGCTGGGATTTCTCGACAAGGAAGTCGCGCGCTTGAAACGTCTGGCGCAAACCAACATTGCGGCGCAGAGTCAGCTCGATGAGGCGCAGTCGAATCTGGCCGCCACACGCAGCGATCTTGCCGCCGCTGAAGCACGGGTAAGTCAGGCGCGTCAGCAACTGCAACGCAGTCAGCTGCGCGCACCATTCCCCGGTGTAGTGACCGAACGCTATCGTGAAGCTGGCGAATGGGCAGGCGTGGGCGAGAAAGTGCTGCGGCTCGTGGACCCCGTTGCCCTCGAAGTGCAGACGCAAGTGCCGGTGTCGACATTGCCGTTCGTCAAGGTCGGTGACGAACTGAAGTTGGTCGCGGGTACCTACAATGATGTCGCCCAGGTGCAGAGTGTGGTGCCGGTGGGCGATGATCGCTCCCGGCTCTACGAACTGCGGTTGAAGCCAGCAAGCACCCAATGGACGGCGGGTCAGACCGTGCGTGTCGGCATCCCGACTGCGGAGGCGCGTGCGGTGGTGGCGGTGCCGCGTGACGCGCTCGTCCTGCGCCGTGACGGCGCGCGTGTCTATCGGATCAAGGATGACGATACGGCCGAGCCGGTCATGGTAACCACGGGCGTGGCGGCTGGCGATCTTATCGAAGTGCGCGGCGGTATCCGCGCCGGCGACCGTGTGGTGACTCGTGGCGGCGAGCGTCTGCGCCCCGGCCAGAAAGTCAGCATGGTGCCCGGTGGCGCACCGCCATGAACCTGACCCGCCCGGCCCTTAGCAATCCGGTAGCCACCTTCGTCGGTGTGCTGTTGGTCGGGCTGTTTGGTGCTATCAGCCTTAACCGGTTGCCCATCCAGCTGACCCCGGAGGTTGAAGTACCGGAGATCACAATCACGACTACCTGGCGCGCTGCCGCGCCGGAGGAGGTCGAAGCCGAGATCATCGAGCCCCAAGAAGAAGTCTTGCGCGGGCTGCCGGGCATGACCGAATTGGTGGCGCAGGCCCAGCGTGGGCGTGGCCAGATTACGGTCAAGTTTGCCGTCGGCACCGACATCCAGCGCGGCCTGCTCGAAGTGCTCAACCGCCTCAATCGCGTGCCGCGTTACCCGGACGATGCCGAGGAGCCTATTCTGAGCTCGGTGGGCGGGAGCAGTCGCCCTATCGCCTGGTTTATTCTCAAGACTGAGCCCGGCAACGAGCGCGCTATTGCGAGCTACCAGGATTTAGTCGAGGAAGTTGTCCAGACGCGCTTCGAGCGCGTGCCCGGCGTTGCATTGTCGGAGGTGCGCGGCGGCCGGGATACAGAGATCCGCATCACGTTTGACCCCTATCTGGCCGCCAGTCTCGGAGTCGAGTTACCGGTGGCGGCGCAGCTGGCCGGCGCCAATGAGGACGTGTCGGGCGGCTTCATGGACGTAGGCAAGCGCCGCTACACGGTTCGCTTCGCAGGCGCGTTCCGCGGTGAAGAACTCGGCGACATGGTGTTGTACTGGCGGGGCGGCAAGCCGGTGTTTCTGCGCGACGTCGCAGTGGTGGAGAAGCGCCTCGTCGACCGCGACAGTTTCGTCATCACCAAGGGCGAACCCGCGATGGCGGTCAATGCTCACCGCGAGCTTGGCGTCAATGTACTGGACGTGATGGAAGGACTGCGTGAGGCTGCGGCGGAGCTGCGTGATGGCCCTTTGCAGCGTGCCAACCTATCGATCGAACAGGTTTACGATGAGACCGACTACATCTACGCCTCAGTCGAGATGTTGCGCAACAATCTGGCGCTTGGGATCACGCTCGCCGTCGCGGTGCTGTGGTGGTTTTTGCGCAAGTTTCGCGCCACGCTCATGGTCGGCGTCGCGATTCCGCTGTGTCTGCTGTCGGCGTTCTTTTTTCTCGATTTTACCGCCCACACGCTCAACGTGATTTCGCTGGCGGGCCTCGCCTTTGCCGTCGGTATGGTACTCGATGCGGCCATCGTGGTCCTCGAGAACATCGTACGCCTGCGTGAACGCGGCGCCACCAGCGATGTTGCCGCCTACGACGGGCCGACTCAGGTCTGGGGGGCGCTATTGGCCTCGACTGCGACGACTGTTGCCATCTTTTTGCCGGTCGTTTTCCTCGAGGACGAGGCCGGCCAGCTATTCGGTGACCTGGCCCTGACGATCTCGGTGGCGATCGTCGCCTCACTCGTGGTCGCCGTGACGGTCATACCGGCGGCGGCACGGCGTTTTCTCGCCGGGGTGACACTTACCGACAAGCATGCCGACTGGTGGGATGCCATCACCGCGCGCATTATGCGATTGACCGATACGCCCAAGCGGCGTGGCGTGCTGATCGCGCTGCTTGTCTCCACGCCAGTGCTGCTCAGTGTCGGCCTGTCGATCGTGGTGAAGGCTGACTACTTGCCCGAGGGGAACCGAAACCTGGCCTTTGCGTTTATTCTGCCGCCGCCGGGTGTCAACATAGACAACATCGAGAAAGAAATGGGGGCAGTCGTTGCCGAGCGACTGCGTCCGTATCTAGAGGGCGAAAAGCAGCCGCATCTGCGCCACTACTTCTTTGTGGCGTTTCCCCAGGGAGTTTTTCTCGGCGCGCGGGCGGTCCACGCCGCTGACATCGACCGACTCGTGCCTGTCATCAATCAGGCGATACGAGGCTTCCCCGATACCATCGGCTTTGCCTCCAAAGTGTCATTGTTCGGTGGTCTTGGCGAGGGTCGCAATATCGACGTCAATATTCAGGGCCGCGATCTAGAGACCGTCATCAGTGCGGCGCAAGTTGGATTTGCAATGATTCAACAGGCACTGCCGGGTGCGCGGGTGCGTCCGCTGCCCGGCCTGGAACTGGCTGAGCCCGAGCTGCGGTTGCTTCCCATCGAGCGGCGTATCGCCGAGGTCGGTTGGAACCGCGACGTGATGGCGAGTATTACCCGGGCACTGGGCCAGGGTCTTTATGTTGGCGACTATTTCGACGGCGAAAAGCGTCTTGATGTGATCGCACGCGTTCAACCGTGGGTTACACCGGAGGAACTGGAGGCGATCCCGTTGGCTACTCCGCAAGGCGGTGTCGTACCCGCCGGTGAACTCGTTGATGCCGTGCGCACCGCCGGGCCCAATGAAATCCGACGACTCGACCGCCGGCGCACGATTACGCTGCAGGTGACACCACCTGAAGGTGTATCGCTGGAGGAAGCCATCGACATCATCAAACAAAATGCCGCTCCGGCCATTGTAGCTTTGTTGCCTGTCGACGGCGAAATTCGTTACTCCGGCACCGCGGACAAGCTGGATACAGCCTTGCGCAGTATGGGCGGCAGCTTCCTGCTTGCCATTGCCATCCTTTACTTGCTGATGAGTGCGCTGTTTCGCTCTTTCGTCGACAGCCTCTTGGTCGTGTTGGCCTTGCCTCTGGCTACCGTGGGCAGCTTCACTGCTTTGTACCTGGTCAATCTCGTGACCTTTCAGCCGCGCGATCTGCTGACCATGATTGGGTTCATCATTTTGCTTGGGTTGGTGGTCAACAACGCAATCCTGCTCGTTCACCAGACCCGCCAGGCCGAACGTGAGGGGGCGTCGCGGCGCGATGCCGTTGAGCAGGCCGTACACTTGCGCCTGCGTCCGATTCTCATGAGCACCTTGACCAGCTTGTTCGGCATGCTGCCGCTACTATTGATGCCTGGAGCGGGAACTGAGCTCTATCGCGGGCTCGCCGCGGTAATCGTGGGAGGTATGCTCGTCAGCACGGTATTCACATTGATCCTGCTGCCCAGCCTGCTGCGTCTGGCTGAGGACAAATTCACCGGCACGCCGCAAGAGAACGCGCTTCGAACAGAATAACCTCATCGATGGTAAGGCATTGACGCGAACCTGCTGGGCGGCGGCTTGCAACCGTAGAGCCGATCGCTCAAGCTGTCGCCAAGCTGTTGAGGTCGTTCGCTCCCCGCCGGGCATAACGATTTGACAACCCCGTGCATTGTGGCGAGCCGCCGCGAGGAAGTAATTGACGATGAAATTTGCCCAATTGAGCTTGGCAGAACGCGTTGAAGTGACGCGCTCCGTGATGTTTATCCTCGATGGTTGGGGGCTTGGTGCCGCCGACCAGATCAGCGTTCTGGCGCTGCCCGCCGGCACGCGCACTCGTGCGTTGCGGCGCTATCGTGAGGACACGCCACTACCGGATACTGATGCCGTGATGGAGCGCGTCGATCATATCGTCGGCATCTATGACGCGCTGCGCACCAGTTATCCGCACAATCCTCAAATGGGCACCTATTACATGCAGCGGCCACACCGCCGTTTCGATGACCGTGCGCCGCTCCAGGCCATTGTCGAGGACGGCCTTGACGGCCTGGTGGCCGTGCGCTGCCACTTCGATTGTGCCTACGACTGGCACCTCGATGGCCTGCGCGGCTCAGCCTCGCACTGAAAGGCGTTTTGCTCAGTCCTTGTCTTCATCCTCCGACGGCTTGCTGCTCGGGCGGCCGATGGTCTGAAGCGGAACCACGACCGTCTTCTGCGGCTCGTCGGCAAAGCGCGGCCGCATGTTCATCGACCGCCCGGCCGCCTGGGCTAGCTCCTGCTCGCGCGCCGCGATCAGCGCCAAACAGTCGCGGATACCCATAATGGTGTTGTCGCTCAGCGGGTGCCGGAAACCCGGCTTGGTATAGGTGTCCTTGGCAACATCGGTCAGCACGCGCTTCACCATCGCCAAAATATGCTCTTCCTTCGCTGTGTCTTCGTTGGACATGCTGTGTGACCTCATCTCGCCAGAGGGGTATTGTGGCATACCTCGGGCGCCGGGCGCACCGGCGCGGAGTCTGCACGTCAAAGCCTTGTGTATATATACTTGTCCCACAGGTGATGAATGTGTGAGCTCACGCTGAGCTCAATTTTGCACGGCCAGCGTGGGAATGCAGCGAAGACTCGGACCCGGTTGGGTCGGCGCCGCCATCGCCTGAGCAGACGAGGGTAGTCCGCCAATCATGGAACAGTTCGTGACATTGTCGCGCGCCGCACGCCTGGTAGGCGTGTCACGCGGCACACTGCAGAAGCAAATTCGCGAAGGCCACCTCGAAACCTTTGAGGGTGAAGTGGCCTTGGCCGACTTGTTGCGGCTATATCCGCACACGCAGGTCGAAGATGACACCATGCTCGAGCGCATGGAACGCATCGTCGAGCGCGCACGCACCAAAGCCCGTAGCAGACCCGTGCTGCCGGACCGCGAAACCCTGTCCGCGCGCGTGGCCCTGCTGGGTAAGGAGCTTGCCCGCGCCAAGTCGGAGATGATTCGCTATAAGTGGCTCGCGCAAGCTATGATGCAGAAGCTCGTCGAGCTCGAGCGCGCTGGTAAAGCCGGCGCGCACACCCCGATTGCCGAGCTGAAGCGCTGGTTTGACTCTGCGCTGGTGGCCGATGTCGAGCATGCGAAGATTCCCGAGGAACTTCTCGCCAAGGATACCTTCCTACGCGTCATGGCCGCCCAAGTTCACATCCTACCGAGTCACCACGAGTTTTTCGTCCAGGGCAATGACAGCGTTCTGGATGCGGCGCTCAGCGCAGGGCATGCCATGGTCTACGGCTGCAGCAGCGGCAACTGCGGCAAGTGCAAGGCCAAGTTGGTATCCGGTTCGATCAAGAAGATCCAGAACCACGATTACGTAATCACTGAGGCGGAAAAGCGCCAGGGCTATTTCCTGATGTGCTCCAACACGGCGATCACCGATCTGGTGATCGACGCCTACGAAGCCGAAGGTGCAAGAGATATTCCCATCCAGCACGTATCTGCCCGGGTGAAAAAACTGCAGCCCACCAGCGGAAACGTTCTAATCGTGCACGTGCAGACGCCCCGCACCAACCGCCTGCGTTTTCTGGCCGGCCAATACGCCAGCCTCCAGCTCAGTGACAATACCGTGCTCGAGCTGCCTATTGCCAGTTGTCCGTGTGACGAGCGCAATCTGCAGTTTCATGTTCCTGCTTCCCCCCAGTTCACGTTGGGCGAACGCCTTAACACGATGCTAAGAAACGCTGATGTCGTTGGCATCGAAGGCCCCTTCGGCGACTTCGTGTTGCAGGAAGAGTCGCAGCGGCCGCTGGCATTCATTGCATTTGACAGCGGTTTTGCGCCGATCAAGAGCCTTGTTGAGCATGCGATGGCCCTGGATTTCGCCGAGGAGTTGCGCCTTTTTTGGGTGGCCAGCACACAGGATGGTCACTACCTCGATAACCTATGCCGGTCATGGCGTGACGCACTGGATAACTTCCGCTATACGCCGCTTCATCTGCAAGAAGACCGGCGCCAAGACCCCAGCGCGCTCGTTGAGCCCGTCGATCCCAATGCCGCGGCTGAAGTGTGCGAGCGTATCGTTGGCGAGCTCGGTGTGCTGTCGGACTACGACATCTATCTGGCCGGGCCCAAGGCTTACGCTGAGGTTACGCGTGCTGCTTTACGCCAGCATGGCGCATCCGCAGATCAGCTATACGTGCATTATATGCCCGAATGGACCAAGCCAAATCTATGAGGTGGAGTCTCAGCGCGCCCCGCGCCGCCGCAGCTTGAAGCTGGTCATAGATTCAACCAGACGTTCGTAAGCAATGGCGTCAACGCTGCCGGCTTGGCTTTCCGCAGCCTCGGCGAGCTTGGCGACGTTAGCCACCGATGCGTCCGCGCCGGATTGCCTCACCAGCTCGACTAACCCGGCCAGCCCACCATACTGTATTTTCTGCAGCACGCTGTGGGGCATCGACAACAGGTCGTCCTCGACGTCGAAAGCCGGCAGCGCTGCGCACTTCATGTGCTCGAACAATGCCGTGCAACGTGCGAATGCGGGTTCTGAACGGCAGTCAATCTCGGCGCCGCCGCGCCGGACCACCGACGCTGCGTGCTCACAGCTGTACTGCCCGCTGACAAGCGGCGCAGCAAAGGGGCATTTCAACGAAGACATGGCAACGATCCTGAGTCTAAATATTCCACAGCATAGCAACGTGTTGCCACCGCTATTGAGTTAGAGCAGGCGAAATGCCTCCTCGTCGCTAAGTTGCAGCAAGGTCTTGACGAGCGTCAAGCCCTCTTCGGCAAAGGCATCAACATCAATCCATTCGTCATCGGCGCCGAGTACGTCCTCCCCGTCGGCCATTATGATGCGCATACAGACCGCGCCACGAGCAGCAAGCTCTGGGGGCGAAGGTTCCGCAGTCAGATACAAGCCCGGTTCGGCATCACCCTCGCGCACGGCGGCCAACACGTGGTGGTATCGCCGCCCATCTTCACTCTGTATGTCGCCAAGAACGACGATTGAGAAGATGCCTAGCTGATATCGCCGCTTGGGAACGGCAGTCTTGATTTTCGGTTTGTTCAGCATCTATGACTCCAACTAACGGAACCCAGAGTTTGTCGCCAGAGGCGCCTGCCTGCCAGCGCATAAGATGCGGACCGCAAACTGGCAATTCAAGCAGTGCTAGTAGGGTCGCTTGCGTAGATGTAGGCGAAACAGTAGCCGCGAGAGCATGAGATCGAAAACGGTGAACAACACCGATACCACAATGAGCTCACCCCAACTCAGGCCCAGAGCCGTACGTGTCACCAGCAGGGGTAGCAGCGACTCGGGCAGCTGGTCCAACAGTCGCGCCCGATCACTAGGGCGCAGGCCGAGGCGACGTTTGACGAAACTCGAGGCCAAATCACCCAGCATCGCAAACACCGCCAGTCTCAGTCCGATTTCTGGCGCCAAGCCCAGCAGCCATGCGGCCAGTGGCCCCATCGCGAGCGCGGCAATGAGCCCGCGCACCGTTTTTGAGGCACCAAACAGTGGGCGTTTGTCGACGAACATTACGCCAGCATCCAGGGGCCATGCGCCGCGCTCGCGCAACAACCACCACGCCATGATCGGTGCTCCGTTGATGAGCACCAGTACGGCAAAGCTCGAAACAACGCGTTCGATATCTAGCATCCGAAATCAGTCTGCGCCCTGGGTATCGCTCCGAGGGAGTTTACGACAATTGCTCCCGCGTCTCGGGGCGCGTTGCTTGAGTTGCTATGTGCTGTCAACAAAGCTTCACAAGCCTGTCATGCGTGCTTCACATGCATCCCCCACAGTATGCATCATCCCCACATGGGAGCGGTAATCATGGCCGCATTCAATTGCGCGAGTTGGATCCAGCGCATGGAGGCGCGCGAGGTGAGTCTGTGTCGGCGCGTCAACGCAATGTGTCGGCTTAGCGTCGTGCGGGGGTTGTTCGCTGCTGTCAGCCGCCTTGGTGATGGGGTCCTCTGGTACACATTGATGCTCTGTCTGCCGTTGATTTACGGCGTCTCCGCTCTGGTTGCTAGCGCGCACATGCTTGTCGTCGGCGTCATAGGGCTGTTGGCTTACAAGTATCTGAAGGCGCACCTGGTGCGCGAACGTCCTTACATCGCGGTGACAGGAATCGAGCTCGGTGGGCGAGCCTTAGATCGCTACAGCTTTCCCTCGGGTCACACGTTGCACGCAGTGGCGTTCTCAATCATTGTTTTGACCTACTATCCCGAGTTGGCGTTGCTGGTAGTACCTTTTACTGCTTTGGTTGCGCTCTCGCGCGTTGTGCTGGGGCTGCACTACCCGACTGACGTGCTGGCCGGTGCCGCACTTGGCGCACTCATTGCGGTGACGAGTCTTCAATTCACGTATCCATAACTATCTTTGGCGGGCCCGCTCCACTCTGCCACCTCTTACCGATGTAGCCAACCGTGTAGGATGCCGTTTTGCGAATATTGATGATCTCCGATGTCTATTTTCCCCGCATCAACGGTGTTTCTACCTCCATTCAAACCTTCCGTGACAGTCTGAACGACCTCGGTCATAAGGTGACACTCATCGCGCCCGACTACGGTGTGCGCTACAACGACCAGCCCTACACCATTCGTGTCGGTGCACGAAAAGTGGTGCTCGATCCGGAAGACCGTTTCATGCATATCCGGGAGCTGCGCACGTTGGGCCGTTCGCTCTCGCCGCGGCAATACGATTTGGTTCATATTCAGACGCCGTTTCTGGCGCACTACTTTGGTGTGGCCATGGCGAACGCAATGGACGTGCCCTGTGTCGAGACTTATCACACCTATTTCGAGGAATATCTTTACAACTATGTCTCCTTTCTGCCTAGGTCCGTGCTGCGAGGCCTTGCCCGGCGCTTTTCGCGCTCGCAATGCAATGCTCTCGATGCGGTAGTCGTACCGTCTCGGCCCATCGCTCAGGTGCTGCGCGACTATGGCGTGCGACGTCCGATTCACATCATTCCAACCGGCGTTGATGACAGTCAGCTGCCGCCCGGCGATGGCGCGCGGTTTCGCGCCAACTTCGGCATTTCCCCGGAGCGGCCGACCCTCGTGCATGTGGGTCGAATCGCACATGAGAAGAACATCGATTTTCTGCTCCGGGCGCTCGTCGAGGTGGCAGGCCGATGCCCTGACGTGCTGCTTATCATCGCGGGCGAAGGACCGGCGAGGACGCATCTGGAGGCATTGGCCGCCCGCCTTGGTTTGCGTCGCAACGTGCTGTTCGTTGGCTACTTGTCGCGCGACCAACAGCTTTCCGACTGCTACTGTGCCGGCCAGGGGTTTGTGTTCGCATCGCGGACCGAAACACAGGGCCTGGTGCTGCTGGAGGCCATGGCCCTGGGGGTGCCGGTTGTGTCCACGGCTGCGCTCGGCACCCATGACATTCTTGACGCCGGCCAAGGCGCGCTGGTTGCGCAGGAAGATCCGGCAGACTTCTCGGCCAAAGTACTATCGTTACTGGAGGATGCCGAACTTCGTGCCAGGCTGGCAGCTGAAGGGCAGTCCTATGTGCGCGAATGGTCGCCCCAGGCAATGACCGCGCGGCTATGTGAGTGCTACGATCAGGTGCTCACTGGTGCCCCCCAGCCATGTGCTGCGCCAGTGGACTAGCGCTTGCTCGATACTCGTGTCGCTGCACATCACAGTGTCACGTATCCCGCCAGCAGATGTATAAACGTTGGGTTCTTCCAGAAGGGAACCGCGCAGGGAGTCTAGACGTCGTGGACGCAATCGATCTCAAGCAGCCCGAACTCTACATTAATCGCGAACTCAGCCTGCTTGAATTCAATCGCCGGGTGTTGGACCAGGCCAAAGACGAAGCCGTTCCGCTTCTTGAACGGCTGCGTTTCCTGTGCATTTCCAGCACCAACATGGATGAGTTCTTCGAGGTGCGCGTCTCAGGCCTCAAGCAGAAGGCCGAACTCGGTGCGCTCTCGGCCGGACCGGACAATATGTCGCCACCCCAAGTGCTCAAGGCGATTAGCACAACCGCACGCGAGATCGTCGACGAGCAGTACCGGGTGTTGAACGACGTCCTCTTCCCCGCCCTGGCCGATCAGGGAATTCGATTCATCAAGCGCGCTGACTGGACCCCGGCTCAGGATGCGTGGTTGCGGCAGTTCTTTGAAGAAGCCCTGCTGCCGGTGCTCAGTCCCATGGGTCTGGATCCCGCGCATCCGTTCCCGCGCCTGTTGAATAAGAGTCTAAATTTCATCGTCTCGCTCAAGGGCAAGGATGCGTTTGGTCGCAGCGGCGGGGTCGCCGTTGTACAGGCGCCGCGTTCGCTACCGCGTCTCATCCAGCTGCCAGCGGAGGACACGGGCAACGGGCCGCATGACTATGTGTTCTTGTCGTCGGCCATCCACGCTTACGTCGAAGACCTGTTTCCGGGCATGCAAGTGACGGGTTGTTACCAGTTCAGAGTTACGCGCAACAGTGAGCTCTATGTCGATGGCGAAGAAGTCGAGGACCTGCTGCGGGCGGTGGAAGGCGAACTCGCCTCGCGGCGCTACGGTGCTGTGGTGCGCCTGGAGGCGGCGCACGATTGCCCCGATGAGATCCTCTCGTATCTGCTCGACGAGTTTCACCTCACCAGCGATGATCTGTTCCAGGTCAACGGCCCCGTCAATCTCAATCGCCTCGCGGCGGTCGCAGACTTGGTCGATCGACCCGACTTGCTCTACCCCTCGTTCACGCCCAGCATCCCGACCAAGCTCACCAGCAGCGCGGATATCTTTGAGAACATTCGCAAGAGTGACATTCTGCTGCACCATCCTTTTGAATCATTCCTGCCCGTGGTCGATTTTCTGCGCCGTGCCGCCGCTGATCCTGCGGTGCTGGCCATCAAGCAGACGCTCTACCGGACCGGCCCGGAATCGGCAGTCGTCGACGCGCTGGTAGAAGCGGCCCAAGCGGGCAAGGAGGTCACGGTTGTTATCGAACTGCGGGCACGTTTTGACGAGGCTGCCAACATCGCATTGGCCAATCGGCTGCAGGAAGCGGGGGCCCATGTCTTGTATGGCGTGGTGGGCTACAAGACGCATGCCAAAATGATTCTGGTGGTGCGCCGTGAAGGTAAACGACTGCGGCGGTTTGTGCATGTCGGTACAGGCAATTACCACCCACGCACAGCGCGTTTGTACACCGACTACGGCTTGTTCACCGCTGACGAAGCGTTTGGCGAGGACGTGCACAACGTCTTCCTGCAGCTGACCAGCTTGGGTCGCGTCACCAAAATGCGCAAGATTCTGCATTCGCCTTTCTCGCTCCACCAGGCGTTGCTGGACAAGATCGAGCGGGAGACCCGCAACGCAGAGAAGGGCCGCCCCGCGCGGATCATCGTCAAAGTCAATTCCCTGGTCGAAGCGCAGACCATTCAGGCTCTGTATCGGGCGGCCATGGCGGGCGTTGACATCCATCTCGTTGTTCGCGGTACTTGCCGGTTGCGTCCGGGTGTACCGGGCGTCTCCGAGCGCATTCAGGTTCGATCGATTGTTGGTCGCTTCTTGGAGCACACGCGCGTCTACTATTTTGAAAACGGCGGCGACCCCGAAGTCTATTGTGCTAGCGCCGATTGGATGGAGCGCAACTTCTTCCAACGCGTGGAAGTCTGCTTTCCCATTGAGGCGAAGAAACTGCGCGCCCGCGTAATCAGTGAGCTTGAGGCCTACCTGGCTGACAACACTCAGGCATGGGTGCTGCAATCCGATGGCAGCTATGTGCGCGCCACCCCCGGCGAGGACCCCCCCGTGGCCGCGCAGACCCAGCTGCTGGAGACCTTGGCCGAGCGGTCCTGATCTCGACTCACCATCCGGTTTAGGCGAAGGCCAGATCGAAGCCGGCCACTTGGGTGCAACTGGCTTCCTGTTCGAGATCGGCCTGAGTCAGGGGGTGGGTGTCGAGCCAGCCCGGCTCGAACCCGAGCGTGAGTTTGTCCCCCTCCGCACTCAGACGCAGGCCCGGTAGTGGCATCGGGCTGCGGCTGCGGTGCAACACGACGGCGAGGCGCAGCAAGCGGACCAAGCGCATGAGCGGCAGCGCGCACGATGGCGGCAGGGCTGTGTAGACCGCGAGCGGAAACTTGCGTCGATGGCCGCGGACCAGGGCTGCGAGGCAGCGTTGATCCTGGCGCGAGAAGCCGGGCAGATCGGCGTTCTCCAATAGGTACGCGCCGTGTTTGTGGTGCTGGTTGTGGGCTACGAACAGCCCCAACTCATGCAATTGCGCGGCCCAGCGCAGCAGCATCTCGTGATTCTCGGCTTGCAGCGCCCAGTTTTGTTCAACCTGGCGTAGCAAATGCAGTGCAGTCGTTTCAACCCGGGCGCCTTGGTCGCGATCCAGGCCGAACCGCTCGGCAAGCCGCAGCACAGTGCGGCTGCGCACGTCCTCATGGCGAATGCGCCCGATCAGGTCGTAGATCAAACCCTCGCGCAACGCGCCGTCGGCGACATCCATGTGGGTGATGCCAAGGGCGTCAAATGTGGCCGCTAGTACCACCACGCCACCAGCGAACACCGGACGTCGTTCGGGGCCCAGCCCCGCGAGACGCAGCTTGTCGATCTGACCGGCATCGATGATGGCCTCAACCAGCTTTTTGAGCGCAGCAGCGTCGATACCGTCCTCACACCAGCCTTGTTGTTGGACGACTCTGGCCACGGCCCGAATTGTTCCCGAGGCGCCCACAGCCTGCGTCCACCCTAAGCGGCGAAATACCGCTTCGTGTGGTTCGAGCTCGACGCGGGCGGCGAGATCGGCCTGTCGCCAGCGTTTGCGGTTCAGGTTGCCGTCGGCGAAATAGTTGTTCGTCATACTGACGCAGCCCATGTACAGGCTTTCCATGTGCATCGGCTCGAAGCCCTGACCGACGATGAGCTCGGTGCTGCCGCCGCCGATGTCCATCACGAAACGTCGCTCGCCGCCCTCCGCCAAGCTATGGGCGACGCCCTCATAGATCAGGCGTGCCTCCTCGAGGCCCGAAATGATGTCGATACTGTGGCCGAGCGCGGCCTCGGCACGTTGCAGGAACCCCGCCGCGTTGCGCGCTTTGCGCAGGGTGTTGGTACCGACGACACGCACACTGTCGGGGTGCTGGTGGCGCAAGCGTTGACCGAAGCGCTCCAGGCAGGCCAGCGCGCGTTCCACGGCCTCGCCTTCCAGTTCGCCGCGTTCGTTGAGCCCTGCCGCAAGACGTACCATCTCGCGCAGGCGGTCGACCAGGACCAGGTGGCCGTTGTCCACCCGGGCCACGATCATGTGGAAGCTGTTTGAGCCAAGGTCTACAGCGGCGACCGTGTTGGCGCGGGGCGGCTCGTCGGCGGGCGTTGCAGTCTTGGTCAACGGCATGCTGTTCGCATCAAGGTGAGTCGCACTGCGTTGCGGTGTTGGACGGCGCCAGTCCGCGCAGCTGACAAAATCTGTCCGCGCCCATTGTGCCTATAATGATATTAGTTGTCCCAACGAATATCTTGGCGGTCGAGCGTTACGACACGTTGACGCTGGACCAGAACCCGACGCAGAGGGCGGACACAATGGGTAGGCTTGGGGTCGTTATGGTCATGTTGATCATGGTGGGCGTACTCGCGCCACCCGCCGGGGCGGCGAGCTCAGAGCGTGGTCAGCTCTTGTATGAGAACCATTGCATGGGCTGTCATGAGAGCGTTGTCCATGTGCGTGAGCGACGCAGCGCCAAGACGCTAGCGGAGCTGCGCGGCGAAATCGCCCGTTGGGCAGAGGAATTGAAGCTGGAGTGGAGGGCCGACGAGATCGATGACGTACGGGACTATCTCAACAGCCGCTATTATCTGCTGACACACTGATTAGCGTTCATTCATAACGGGTAGAAACGAAACAGGGGGTACCCTATCGGGTGCCCCCTGTGAACCTCACCGCCTATTAAGACACTACCAGCCGAAGATAACGCCCTCGAGCAGGTTGTTATGACCTTCGTACTCGGGTTTGTTGGCGACGATAAACGACTTTGCCTTCTTACCCCCGAAGCGTGAGACGATTGGTTGTGCTGCCTGCATGCCATCGCCCTTGGTCAGCGCCTGGATGATCTTGTTGCGCACATCAACCGGCAGGCGTTTGCTGACCGAAATGGCCTGGTTGGGCAAGGGTGCGCTCTTGACCAGGATCTTGGTCAAGGCACGGTCTTCGTCTTTGAGTTTCTTGGCGTAGAAGGTCGTACGCAGTACGGCCGCTTTGCACTCGCCGGCCTTAAACGCGCTCCAGACACCCCCCATTCCCCCGGGCACCCCTTTGATGACCGGCTGACGCACCGGATTGGGGTACTGCGAGATAACGGTCATCGTGGCTAGATTGGGTGGCGGAATGCCGCAGATTGGCTGGCCGACCAGGTCGTCCAGTTTTTGCACCTCGTTGTCGTCGGCTTTGGCGACGATGAAAAATTCCAGCGTGCCAGGCAGCTTGACCAGCACCTCATGGCCAATGTTCTCCATGCGCCAGGATACGAAATGAGGCCCGTCGAAGACGATGTCGTAGGCGTCATTGCGCATGTTGCGTTGATATTCCAGCCAGTTGCCCGGGTGCTGATAAGTGACCTGGGTGCCCAGCATTTGCGTCAGGTACTTGGCGAGGGGGCCGTAGACCTTGATCCCCTCCTCCGGCGTCTCGCGCGGTGGCGAGGTGAGTATCAAGTCGGCGGCGTTGACGAAGCCACCCCACAGGCTTCCGACAAGCACAGCCGCTAGCATGGTTTTTAAACGGCGGTTTTGGTTCATAGTGCGTCTAACTCCCTCGGTGGTTGGTCTTTCCGGACCTGGTAACATTCCGTTGTGGGCCAACTTCGCTTATAACTCGCCCAGAGCGCAACGGTGCCTTTCCCCCTTGAACACGGCGTTCGGTGCGGCGCGCAGCGAGCCTAGCACACAACGTGGCAGCGACGAAGGTACCCAGACGGCCCGCACAGTTACCATCCAGTTGGCCCCTTATCGAGCTAGAATGATATAACGTCAAGAAACGCAAGAACTTTAGCTTCAATGCTGGGGTTGAGGCCACGAGAGGAAGATGTCTTCAGCAGATTTGGCAGGATTGGGGCGGGCATTTGGGCCGTTTCTGCGTCGCGGTTACTCCCGACTGCGACCGTCTCAATTGCTCGAATGGACCCGCAGCCTACCCACCGCCAGCCCAATCGACGCCGCCCAGCGGGTCACCGAGCAGTTCGATTCGCTGCGGCTTGCACCGCTTGCTGCACGCCAGCAATTGGAGTTGTTCAACGCCCTGCAGGCCATCACTGACGAGCTGGCGCAAGCACTGCGCCAGCGCTTGGGTGATGTCAGCGTGCCGATGTCGCCGTCACAACGTCACGTCTGGGGCTCGCTCGAGGGCCTCCTCGCGGCTGCGGCGCGCGCCTACTACGCGCTGTTCGCCACGCTCTCGCTGGCCCCACGGCGCAACCCACAAGATGACGTGTTGTTGGCTGAATCCATCTATTACGCGATTCACTATGGTGCGGCGCAGGTGGTGGAGTGCTACGCGGCCTACCGCGATGCGCCGGAAGGGGCCTGGCGGGCCCTCAACGAGCTGTACCAGGTTGCTGAGAGTTGTGAGCTGCAACAGCTCCCGCTGGACGTGCATCAACTGGGAACACCGTTGCCCTTTGCGCGTACCGTTGATCTCGCCTACAAGCGCATCGCGGTCCTGAGCGCGGCAGAACCTTATCGCCTGATGAGCGGCGAAGTCCACCACGTGTACGCTCAGTTGGAACGCTGGGCGCACGAATGCGAGATGTTTCCAATCGGCGGGCTCTCGCCTAACGGCGAGTTCGTTGTCGATCTGGCGTCTGACGCGGCCCCGCATTTTATTTCACGTGAACGGCAGATATCACCACGACTCGGCTACGTGCTCGATTTGAGCGGTGTCGAGCAGGCCGCTTCCAGAAAGGTTCGAGACGCCCTGCACGAGCTGTTGTACCGCGGCGACATCGAACCCACCACCTTGGCTGAGCGCCAGGAGCGTGACACGTATGTGCGCATCGCCGATGCGTGGCGGGGAACCTGGGCCAGGTCCGCGCCGCGCACGGCGAGCGCCGAGCCGGTCGATCTAACGGCGGGACTGAACGCCTGTCATTTCGTCAAGTCCGAGCGTGCAGCATTTACGCCAGAGACCCACGAGCTCAGGCTGAGCCGCGGTCTCAGCGCCGAGACAGCGCTGAGCGTTGGGCCCGAGCGCGATGAGCCGCCTCGAGCACCTTCTACGCAGGCATTTCGCGAAGCCTTGCGCCGCGACCGCGCCTATGGACTGCAAGTCTTCAACGCACCACAGCGTTGCGAGCAGGTTGACGTCAGTGACAGCGGCTTTGCGGTGCGTCGCGGCGCTGGTTTCGAGTGGGTTTTGCATGTGGGTGAACTCGTCGCGCATCGCCGGGTTGGACCGGCAGCCAGCTCGTGGGATTTGGGTACGGTGCGATGGCTGAGGGCCGAAGGCGACGAAGGGTTACGTCTGGGTATTGAAACCTTCAAGGAGCGCACCGTGCCCGCCGCAGTCAGAGGTCTGCGTGGTGTCGGCGAGGGTGGCGACTACCTGCGCGCCTTTGTCTTGGTCAGTGCAACCCCCGGCAGCCGGCGCTACACACTGCTGACCCCCGCGGCGGTCTACGACGTGGGCAGCGTTGTCTTGGTCAATACTGGTCGGCGGTTGTCGCGGGTTCGGTTGTATCGCTTGACGGGCACAACGCGGGCATACTCGCTCTTCGCGATGCAAGTCGATGCCACACTGGGCAGCATTTGTTAGCGGGGCGATGAGCCTGATGCGCCCAGGGTCTGGGCGGTGAGCAATGCGCGCACATGCGTGGCGTACCAGAACGGCTCCTCACTGGCCAGATTGGCGCTGTTGTGCACCGCGACCAGTGCACGATGGCGGAGCTTGTCGTTGTCGGTCAGCGCGGCAAGCTCAAGCGTCGTCTGGATGAGAATGCCCGAGGCCGACGGTAGCGCGTCGTCGGCCAGGGCCGCTCGGCCGGAACCGTAGCGCAGCAGCGACGTGTCGCTCAGTCGCCAGCCCGTCTCACTATAGAAGCGTTGCCAGGCACTTTCGACCAGCTGTTTCGCCGTGCTCAGAGCTGGCGCGGAGTTACTCAGCATGGCCCAGTCCAACAGCCCAGCGGCTACATAGGCGTAGTCTTCCAGCGCGGCCTCGCCCAGCGCGTTCGAACCGTCGCGTGCCCGGGCCAGCGATTTTCCGTTCCACAGTACTTGTCCCAGGTAACGGCTCAGTCGTTGCGCTGCCTGGCGGTAGCGTTCCCCCTGCTCGAGCTGGGCGCCGCGCGTCAATGCTGACAAAGCCAGTCCATTCCAGGCGGCGACAATCTTGTCGTCACGTGGCAGTTTGCGTAGCTGGCGCTGTTCGAGCAACTTCGTCTGCGCTGATGCCAGCAGGTCTTGCACGCGTGAGACGGGCAGCTGCAGCCGTTGCGCCACCGCCTCGATGCTCGTCGCTTGTACCAGGTGGTGACCATGTTCAAGCTGCGGTGGTTTGTCGAGACCCCAGAACAGCTGCGCCATACTGTACTCCGCCGGACTGAGTGCGGCCTCGAACTCGTCACGCTGCCACAGGTAGTAGCCGCCTTCGACATTCCGGTCATCGACGGCGGACAGACTCGCGCGCAGCGCACCCTCGTCTGTGCTGAGTTCCTCGAGCATGAAGTCCAGTGTTTGCCGTCCGATGTGCGCATACTGCGGCGCCTGCAATAGCCCTGCAGCATCCAGGTACAGCCGCGCTAGCAGGGCATTGTCATAGAGCATTTTCTCGAAGTGCGGCAGTTGCCAGTCTGGGTCGACGGTGTAGCGAAAGAATCCGCCACCGAGTTGGTCACGCAAGCCTTGGCTGGCCATCTGACTCAGCGTCAGCCGGAGAAACTGTTCAAGGCGGGGGTCTCGCGAGCGAGTGTAGGTCTCCAACAGGGCTTCGAGCTGGGGTACGGAGGGAAACTTGTTCTCGCTACCAAAGCCGCCGTGAAACTCATCACCCTGAGCCAGCGCGCTGCTCACCAGCGTCGCGCTCAGCGCATCTCCCAGACCCGGGGGCAGCGTCGCCTCATTGCTCATGCGCGCACTGCCCAGCTCGGCAGAGGTTTGTTCCGCGAGCTGCTTGAGCTCAGCGTCGGCCGCCAGCCACTGTTCGGCGAGGCGCGAGAGTAGTGTGTGAAAATCTTTGGCCGGCAGATATAGCGTGCCGATGAGTGGGTAGCCTTGCGGAGTGATGAACGCGTTGAGAGGCCAACCCGCGTAACCGCGCGTGCGCTCCACAAAATCGATGAGATGCGCATCGAGGGCCGGATTGAGCTCGCGGTCAACCTTTACCGGTATGAAGTGCCGGTTGAGCAGCGCCGCGATCTCTTTGTTGCGGAAACTCTCCTGCTGCATGACATGACACCAATGGCAGGCGAAATAGCCGCTGGAGACGAACAACAGTTTGTTCTCCTGGCGTGCCTGGGAGAGGGCCTTCTCGCCCCACTCCTGCCAGTGCACGGGGTCAGCGCCATGCATGGCCAGATAAGGTGAGCCGTGATCGGCGAGTTGGTTACTCAGCGCAGATTGCGCGGCCCCAGCGAAGCCGAGCAGAGCAAGCGCAACAGCAACAGCAAGGGTGACTAGCGGTCGGTTAATCGTGGGCATCGCGGCGATCCACTTACTGACAAGACCATTGTCATGCTAGGACCGCCAGGGTGCGGCCGAGTTTCAGGGCGGTTTACGGCAGAGCCCGCGAACTACTTCGGTGGTCGAGGGTTGTCGGCATCGGACTGCCCGCCTACCCTCGCCTCCTCGGCGATGGCCTTGTCGAGCTCAGCCTCCATTTCTTCTTCGCTCAGAGGATGATACTCCTCATGCGCGTCGCTGCTTTGTCTCGCGGCCCGCTCACGCTCCACTCTGCGCGCAAAAAACAGGCCGGCCTCGAACAGCAACCACATTGGCACGGCCAGCAGGGTTTGGGAAATGATATCGGGCGGTGTTAGCAGCATGCCGACCACGAACGCGCCGACGAATATATACGGCCGCTTGGCGGCAAGGCTCTGGGTATCGGTGACACCAGCGGCCACCAGGATGACCGTCGCTACCGGGACCTCGAAGGCAACGCCAAAGGCGAAAAACAGCTTGAGCACGAAATCCAGATAGCGTGCCATGTCCGGCATGACCGCAACAGCTTCCGGGGCAAAGCTGACGATGAACCGATACAGCATGTTCAAGACGACGAAATAGGCGAATGCCATTCCGGCGTAGAACAAGCCAACGCTAGAAACCAGCAGCGGCAGTGCCAATCTGCGCTCGTGGCGATACAGTCCTGGGGCGACGAAAGCCCATCCCTGGTGAAAGATGTACGGGATGGTGATGAAAATTGCCAGGACCAGTGTGAATTTGATCGGTGTGAAGATGGGTGAAACGACATCTGTCGCAATCAATTTGCTGCCGCCCGGCAGATTCTCGATGACAGGCTGAGCGAGCTGCGTGTAAAGCGTATTGGCGAACGGTAGCAGGACAACAAATAGCGCCAAAACCACGACTACGACGCGCAGCAGCCGGTCACGCAACTCGATGAGATGCGCGACGAATGGCTGTTCGTGATCCGCGCCAGTATCGCGCTGGTCTTTACTGCTGTTTGTGCTCATCGGCGCCGGTGGCCTCGTCGCTCTTCGCCGGTGCAGCTGAGGGCGTCGCGCTGGGCTCCTTGTTGTTGGTTGTCGGGACAGGCGGCACGGCGCTAGGCTCGTCGTCAATCGCTTTTACGATGTACTCCTTGTCGCCGATCTTCTGGTCCAACGTGGACTTGGTTGAGTCGAGGACATCCTTGAGCTCGCCGATACCCACCTCCTTCTCCAGCGCCCTGCGGATCTCCTCGGCCTTGAGCTCCTTGTCGATGTCAGCTTTGACGTTCGAGACGAAACGGCGCAACTTGCTGAACCACATTCCCGCCGTGCGGGCCAGACCAGGCAGGCGCTCGGGTCCCAACACGATCAGGGCAATGACCGCGATGACGGTGAGTTCCCAGAAACCGATGTCGAACATAGGGAGCTGACGGGGATGGACGTTCGGGCGATAGATGCTGCAGCACCCGCGCCGCTAGGGCGTGGGCGCGCGGATGCTAGGATTTTTCAGTGTTCTTCGAGGTTACCTCGCCCTCGATGACTTCACCGGTGCCTTTGCTCTCAATCTTGGCGTCGCTCGCCTTGGCCTCTTCATCGGTGTCTTTCACCGCCTTGCGGAAGCCCTTGACGGCCTCACCAAGGTCGCCGCCGAGGTTACGTAGCCGCTTGGCCCCGAACAGCAGCAAGACGATGGCGAGAATGATTAGCAGTTGCCAAATACTGATACCCATGACGATTTGCTCCGAATAGTCGGCTCAGAAGCCGGGGAGGCGCCCGCCCCCCATGATATGCACATGCAGGTGAAAGACCTCCTGTCCGGCGCCTTTCCCCGTATTAATGATGGTCCGATAACCCTCACCCAACCCCGCGTCCTGCGCCAGCTTGGGCAGCAGGCGCAGAATGTGTCCCATGAGTCCTTCGTCACCGAGCTCCAACTCATTAAGACTGGGTATGTGCTTGCGTGGCACGGCCAGCAAGTGTACGTCAGCCTTGGGATTGATGTCTTTGAAAACCACGACCTGATCGTCAGCGTACACCCGGTCGGATGGAATTTCACCGGCGATGATCCTGCAAAAGATGCAATCGCTCATGGTTTGCTCCGATTTGCCTTCTCTTCAATCCCCGAGACGCCGAAGCGGCGGGCGAGCTCGGCCAGCACTTCCTGTGGCGTAACTCCTTGATGGGCCAACATAATCAGGGTATGAAACCACAGATCGGCGGTTTCATAAACGATCTGGGCCCGATCACCACCCTTGGCTGCCAGGACGGTCTCAGTGGCTTCTTCGCCGACCTTCTTGAGGATGGTATCCAGGCCACTGGCGTAGAGCTTGGCCACGTACGATGAACCTGGATCCGCGCCCTTGCGCTGTTCCAGGACTTCGCTGAGACGCTCCAGAATGTCAGATGAGGTAGACATGGCTCTTTGAGTGGCTGCAGTGACCTGCGCGGGGGCACCTCGCGCTAGGATTTCCCGTAGATCTCTCTTGGATCCTTCAGCACCGGCTCGACGTTTACCCAGGTCCCGTCCTCATAGCGCTGGAAGAAGCAGCTGGCGCGACCGGTGTGGCAGGCGATACCGCCTCGTTGCTCGATCTTCAGCAGGACGACATCATTGTCGCAGTCGAGGCGGATGTCCTTGACCACCTGGACGTGCCCGGACTCCTCGCCTTTGTGCCACAACCTCTGCCTGGAACGCGACCAGTATACGGCCTCACCGTGCTGTACAGTGAGCGCAAGGGACTCACGGTTCATCCAGGCGAACATCAACACGGTGCCGGTTGCCGCGTCTTGCGCGATGACAGGCACCAGCCCGTCAGATGTCCACTTGATTTGGTCGAGCCAGGCGTCGGACATGAGCGGCTATCTCTGAGTCTGTGCTGCGTGTTCGGTGACACGCACTGGAGGATGCGTAATGAGAACAGGTTTGTCGTTCATTGTCCCTTGCCCCCTGGGCAGCCCAGCGGTTGATTTGACCGATCTGTTGAGCGGGGACCTTGTGGGCACAGCTTGTTACTAGGCACTAGCGCCCAGTCCTCACAGCCTCACCTCAATCCCACGAGCAGCCATATGGCGCTTGGCCTGCTCTACCGTATATTCGCCGAAGTGAAAGATACTCGCGGCAAGCACTGCGTCGGCGTGGCCGGTAGTGACGCCGTCAACCAGATGATCAAGATCCCCGACGCCCCCTGAAGCGATTACTGGCACCGATACGTTGTCGCTAATAGTACGGGTGAGTTCAAGATCGAAGCCGATCTTCGTGCCGTCACGATCCATGCTGGTGAGCAGAATTTCACCGGCGCCATACGCGACCATGCGCTGTGCCCACTCGAGTGCGTCAATGCCGGTGGGCTTGCGACCACCGTGGGTGAAAATCTCCCAGCGATAGGGTTCGTCGTCCGCGCTGACCTTCTTCGCGTCGATGGCAACGACGATGCACTGGGCGCCGAATCGCTCGGAGGCCTCGCGCACGAATTCCGGTCGGTGAACGGCCGCAGTGTTGATGCTGACCTTGTCGGCGCCAGCGTTGAGCATGCGGCGAATGTCGTCCAGCTCGCGGATGCCGCCGCCGACGGTCAGGGGAATGAAGACCTGCCCCGCGACTTCTTCGACGACGTGCACCATGGTCGCGCGCTCATCCGAGCTCGCGGTGATATCGAGGAAGGTAATCTCGTCGGCACCTTGCTCGTCATAGCGGCGCGCGATCTCCACCGGATCGCCTGCATCCCGGATGTCCACGAATTTGACGCCTTTCACCACGCGGCCGGCGTCGACATCGAGGCAAGGTATGATGCGCTTTGCCAGTCCCACTATTCGCCCTCGCCGGTTAACTTATCCGCGAGCCTTTGGGCCTCGGCGAAATCCAAGGTACCCTCGTAAATCGCGCGTCCCGTGATGGCGCCACTGATGCCTTCGCCAGTGACCGCACACAAGGCACGAATGTCGTCCAGATTGGTGATGCCGCCCGAGGCGATCACTGGGATCGTGACGGACTGCGCCAGGGCCACCGTTGATTGCACGTTGACGCCGCTCATCATGCCATCACGGCCAATGTCGGTGTAAATGATCGCCGCCACACCGTCCTGTTCGAAATGTTGCGCCATGTCGATGACGTCATGATTGGAAAGTTTTGACCACCCATCGATGGCGACCTTCCCGTCCTTGGCGTCGAGTCCGACGATGATATGACCTGGAAACTCGAGGCACACGTCTCTGACGAAGTGCGGCGCGTTGATCGCCTTGGTGCCAATGATGGTGTACTGCACGCCGGCATCCAGGTAGCTCTGGACAGTGTCTTCATCGCGGATGCCGCCACCGACCTGTATAGGCAGGTCGGGGTGGCGGGCAGCGATCTCCTCAATGACGCGCATATTGACCGGGTGGCCCTTGAATGCACCATTTAGATCGACGACGTGCAGCCGCCGGGCGCCGGCTTCGACCCAGCGCTCAGCTACCGCGACCGGGTCCTGTGAGAAGACGGTTTCATCGTCCATACGCCCTTGTCGCAGGCGAACGCATTTGCCGTCTTTCAGATCAATTGCCGGTATGATCAACATCGTTGTGCGTCCTCTCACTTGGCGCGTTGGTGCGCGCCAGCTTGCCTATGTTCTGTCGGCTAGGTTGTGCCATCCCAACTGAGGAAGCTGCGGTATAGCGCCAGGCCAGCGTGTTGGCTCTTCTCAGGGTGAAACTGCACGGCGAACACGTTGTCGCGTGCGACTGCGGCGCAAAAGGTAACGCCGTAGCTGCTGGTGGCTGCGACCAGATCGGCGGAGGCAGGTTCGACAAAATAGCTGTGCACAAAATAGAAACGCTCATCCTGCGCTACCCCCTGCCAAAGCGGGTGCTCACCAACTTGGTGGACTTGGTTCCAGCCCATGTGCGGGATCTTCAGGTGCTCCGTGCCGAGCTTGGGGGCAAGTACATCTGCAAAGAACGACACCTTGCCAGGTACGAGCCCCAGACACTGCGTGCCGTCGTTCTCGGCGCTGAAGTCCATCAGTGCCTGCAATCCAACGCAGACACCCAACAACGGCCGGTCCTCGGCGGCACGGCGCGTCACGTCGTCTAATCCGAGGCGTCTGAGCTCGCCCATACAATCGCGAATAGCGCCAACGCCGGGCAGAACCAGACGCTGGGCTCGCAGCAGGACTTTGGGATCGGAGCTGACGACCACGCGCGTGCCGTCAGCGACCCGCTCCAGGGCCTTGGCGACCGAGTGCAGGTTGCCCATGCCATAGTCAATGACACCCACGGTGCTCATCGTCATTCCTCAAACAGTGAAGTGCGTCGTGTCGTGGCCGCCGAATCCGCCTGTTACAGGCTGCCCTTGGTGGAGGGGGTGATGCCAGCCATTCGTGGATCCGGCTCGGCCGCCATACGCAGCGCACGACCGAAGGCTTTGAATATCGTCTCAGCAATGTGATGGGCGTTGCTGCCACGCAGGTTGTCCACGTGCAGGGTTGCCAGAGCGTGGTTAACGAAGCCTTGGAAGAACTCATGTATCAAGTCGACATCGAATTCACCGATCCGGGCGCGCGGGTAGCTGGCATGGTATTCCAGGCCGGGGCGGCCGGAGAAATCGATGACGACACGCGACAGAGCCTCATCGAGGGGCACATAGGCGTGGCCGTAGCGGCGAATCCCGGTCTTGTCGCCAAGCGCCTTGGCCAGTGCCTGACCCAAGGTGATGCCAATATCCTCAACCGTGTGGTGCGCATCGATGTGCAGGTCGCCTTGGGCGCGAACCTTTAGATCGACCATGCCGTGACGGGCGATCTGGTCCAGCATGTGGTCCAGGAAGGGCACCCCAGTGCCCAGGTCGGATGTGCCCGAACCGTCCAGGTCTATGCTGACTTCAACGTCCGTCTCCAGCGTCTTGCGGTGCACTGCGGCGATGCGCCCAGACATCGGGTAATCTCCCCCTAGCGGTGGCCAATAAATACTCCCGCTGTTAGGTTAGTCGCGGGAGGGCTAACTACAGATTCTACGCGATCCAGCCGAAATATCCGTAACATGGGTGGGGGCTCCAGGCCGAGCCCAATGCGTGAGCCGAAGTCTATTAGAAAATTCTTGCACAGTTTACGACGAAAAGGCTTGGTTTTCGGCGAATTTCTCAATACCCTATGCTCCGCGGTCGTGTCCGCGCTGGAACCTTGATGAGCGATACCTGAACGTCACGTCTCATGCCTGATAGCCATTGCGTCGTTGACATCGCCGAGGTGCGCAGTGCCTGCAAATCTTGCAGCCTGTTCCACCTGTGCCTGCCGATGCATATCGGCAGTGATGATCTGGAAAAGCTCGACAAGATCATCCGTCGGCGAACCCCACTCAAGCGCGGCGACCATCTGTTCCATCAGGGCGACCCATTCAACTCGCTGTTTGCCGTGCGCTCCGGCTCGATCAAGACCTACACCGCGACCGAAGACGGTCAAGAGCAGATTACCGGTTTTCACCTGGCCGGTGAGCTGCTGGGCATGGCGGCCATCTGCAACGAAAGCCACCCATGCGCCGCCAAGGCGCTTGAAACAACCAGCGTGTGCGAGATCCCGTTTGAACGTCTTGAGGAACTCGGCGCGAGGATTCCGGGCCTGCAGCACCACATTCTGCGCGTGATGAGCCGCGAAATCCTGCGTGACGAGCACATGTTGATGCTGCTTGGCAAAATGAACGCCGATGAGCGGCTGGCAAGTTTTCTGTTGAGCCTGTCTAGTCGCCACAAGCAGCGCGGCTTCTCAGCCAGCGAGTACTACCTCAGCATGTCCCGCAATGACATCGGCAACTATCTCGGTCTGGCGGTCGAGACTATCAGCCGATTGTTCACGCGTTTCCAGGACGAAGGCCTGCTCAGCGTGGAGCGCAAGCACATCAAAATCCACGACCTCGATCGCTTGTCCCAGATGGCCGGTCGTCGTTCAGCCCCACCCTATAGTTCCAGCAGCCGCCTCGGTTAGTCTCCCCGCGCTGCTCCGGCGCACCGCGTACTACCCCATTGGGATATTCGCCTCTCCATGCTGGGGTATGGCATTGTGCAATTTCCAGAATGTCGGTAGGGTTACCGCCGATCGCCCGCGACGAGGGATGAGGAGGGAATGTCTATGGCAACGCAGTCCACCTACAACTACACGGTGGTGCGCCAGTTCGCCATTATGACCATAGTCTGGGGTGTCGTCGGACTGCTGGTCGGTGTGCTGATTGCTGCGCAACTGGTATGGCCCAGTCTCAATTTCGAAGTGCCCTGGCTCAGCTATGGACGACTGCGGCCCCTGCATACCAACGCGATCATCTTTGCATTCGGTGGTTCCGCTCTGTTCGCGACATCCTACTACGTGGTGCAGCGGACTTGTCAGGTACGTTTGTTCTCTGACGGGCTTGCGGCGCTAACGTTTTGGGGCTGGCAGTTGATCATTGTTCTGGCCGCCGTGAGCCTGCCGCTAGGAGTGACCTCCGGTAAGGAGTATGCAGAGCTCGAGTGGCCGATTGATTTGCTAATCACGGTTGTCTGGGTCTCCTACGCCATTGTGTTCTTCGGTACCATCCTCAAGCGCCGCGTCAAGCATATCTACGTGGCCAATTGGTTCTATGGAGCTTTTATTCTCACCATTGCTGTCCTGCACTTGGTTAATAGCTCAGCGCTTCCCGTAGGCCTGTTCAAGTCCTATTCGGTTTATCCGGGGGCGATCGACGCCATGGTGCAATGGTGGTACGGCCACAACGCTGTGGGTTTCTTCCTGACAGCCGGCTTCCTAGGAATCATGTACTACTTCATTCCCAAGCAAGCCGAACGTCCCATCTACTCCTATCGCCTCTCAGTCGTGCACTTCTGGGCGCTGGTGTCACTGTACATGTGGGCGGGCCCGCATCACTTGCACTACACCGCATTGCCTGATTGGGCGCAGTCCCTGGGTATGTTGTTCTCGCTTATGCTGCTGGCCCCGTCCTGGGGTGGGATGATCAACGGCATCATGACCCTTTCGGGCGCCTGGCATAAGCTGCGTACAGACCCAATCCTGAAATTTCTGATCGTCTCGTTGTCCTTCTACGGCATGTCCACGTTCGAGGGACCCATGATGTCGATCAAGACAGTGAATGCGCTCTCGCATTACACCGATTGGACAGTGGGCCATACCCATTCAGGCGCTCTGGGTTGGGTTGGCTTGGTGTCGATGGGCGCGATGTACTACCTCATTCCGCGATTATTCAGCAAGACTGAGATGTTCAGCATGAGGTGGGTTGAGCTGCATTTCTGGATCGCTACGATCGGCATTGTGTTGTACATCTGCTCGATGTGGATCGCGGGCGTGATGCAGGGCTTGATGTGGCGTGCAGTCAACGACGACGGAACGTTGACCTATAGCTTCGTGGAAAGCCTCGAGGCGATGTATCCGTACTACACGATTCGCCTTATTGGCGGCCTGCTGTATCTCTCCGGCATGCTGCTCATGGCCTACAACGTCTGGAAGACTGTCGCCGGTGCTAAGCCCAGCGAAGCGGCAGTACCACAGGCCGCATAGGGGAGGACCCAGCGATGAGTCATGAAGTCGTCGAAACGAATGTTGGCCTGATGGCGCTGTTGGTTGTTATCGTCATCAGCTTTGGCGGTCTGGTCGAAATCGTCCCGTTGTTTTTCATCAAGGACACGACCGAACCGGTCGCCGGGCTCAAGCCCTATACGGCGTTGCAACTCGAAGGCCGCGACGTCTACATCAAAGAGGGCTGTTACAACTGTCACTCTCAGATGGTGCGACCATTCCGTGCCGAGACCGAGCGCTATGGTCATTACTCCGTGGCCGGTGAGTTTGTTTACGACCATCCGTTCCAGTGGGGCTCGAAGCGTACTGGTCCCGATCTGGCACGGGTTGGCGGTCGCTATTCCGATGAATGGCATCGTGTGCATCTGGTTAATCCGCGCGACCTGGTGCCAGAGTCGAACATGCCCGCATACCCCTGGTTGGAGGACAACGAGATCGACGCCAGCAAGACGGCGACCAAGATGGGCGTGATGAACACGTTGATCTCTGCGACGTGTAATGGCTGTGAGATCTATAGCGATGAGCAGATCGCAAAGGCGGCCGAGGAGCTGAAAGGCAAAACGGAAATGGACGCTCTAGTCGCCTACTTGCAGGTGCTGGGCACGAGCGTTAAGACGCGGAGGTAGGCGCCATGGACATGTTTGACCTTAGAGCTTGGTACACCGTGGTGATGTTCTTGGTGTTCGTGGGCATTGTCGTGTGGGCTTGGAGCACAAAGCGTCGTGAGGATTTCAGCGAAGCGGCGAATTTGCCCTTTAATGAGCCGGAGTTCCCAGGGGTGGACGACAAGAAGGAGGTGTGCCATGAGTAGCGGCTGGAGTTGGTACGTCACTATCCTCACGGCCATCAATATCTTGGCGTGTTTCTGGCTGATTCGCTGGACAGCAAAGCGACGTCCCGGTGAAGCTGCTCAGGGCGAAACCATGGGGCACGTGTGGGACGAGAATCTCGAGGAGTACAACAATCCGCTGCCTC
>Ga0209536_100000594_pt1 | contig 58565 bp, 50 predicted proteins | sample DeeMarSeWOR28_12_FD_187461 | JGI IMG/M metagenome (GOLD analysis project Ga0209536, IMG submission 187461) | Marine sediment microbial communities from White Oak River estuary, North Carolina - WOR-2-8_12 (SPAdes) (version 2) | ecosystem: Environmental > Aquatic > Marine > Intertidal zone >...
CTAAAAAAGAGGTCTAGAGCGTTTTATTTCTTGATCCTTTTCAATGAGCATTGCCTGTTGATCTCAGGGTCCTTGACCGCCTGCCAAAGCTTGTAAAGTCCCGGTAGGAATTCTGAAAACCGTTTCGCTTCGCTCCGAAGGTGCTTTGCCCCGTTAGCAGCTGCTTCAGGCGGCAGGGGTATCATCATCCGATGTGTGGAGCGCATCTTCGTTCCGAAGGATGCCGCTTCATACTCATGGAGCATGTAGCCGATGATCTTATCATCAGGAGGGACCAGAGGGGTGACCAATATGGCGTGCTCATAGGTGATGGGGATGGGAGACTTATTGATATCTGTGTATCCGAGGCGAAGTTTCAAAAAAGGCGTTCCTCCCAGACTCTCCTCAACAACTTGGATGGCTCCAACGTGCGTGTCCTTTCCTGGCGGCACTTCCCATGTAAAGGATTTGTGTTCATTAGGCTCCCATAAGGGGTATCCTTTCTCCATATTGACCCACCACCAGTCGATCATGTCCGGTGTGACGCCCTGTATTTCATTTTCAACAACGGAATCCTATCCCTTTTTCTCCGGCAACTTAATTTATCCCATCAAAACAATAGCATCCCAAATTAATGCAATTTTTTAAATCTTGACTCTAAATATTCATTCTCTTATAGTCGCATTTTTAATTCAGATATTTCCATTGTATTCGAATTTAATAGGTAGCTCCATATTATGAATGTACTCAAACAATTAAGCCGATGGATCGACACCCTTAACCAATGGGTCGGCCGGGGGGTTGCCTGGGTAACACTGGGGCTGGTGCTGGTGGTTTTTGTCGATGTGGTCATGCGGTATCTTTTCAATATGAGTTTCGTTTTTACCCAGGAATTGGAATGGCACCTGTTTGGTTTTATTTTTCTGATCGGGGCCGGTTACACCCTGCTGCACGATGGTCACGTGCGGGTGGATATCATTTACCAGCGTGTCGGGTTCAAATCCCGGGCCTGGATTAATCTTATTGGTGTTGTCCTTTTCTTGATACCCGGTTGCATCATGGTGATTACAACCTCCTGGAAATTTACAATGAACGCATTTGCGATCATGGAGGGCTCACCGGATCCCGGCGGCATCCCCTTTCGGTTTGTGCTCAAGGGCTGCATCCCGGTGGGATTTACGCTTTTGCTGCTTCAGGGGCTTTCTCTGGGCATCCATAGCCTGCTGCAGATTCTGGGAATTGAACAGGCAGAGGAGGCACATCACTGATGGAGTATCTGGCAGCCTGGATGTTTTTAGCGCTGACGATTTTATTGATGGGTGGCTTTCCGGTGACCTTCACGCTGCTGGGTACCGCGCTGACATTTGGACTGATCGGTTTTGGATGGGATTTTTTTAATCTCCTGCCCCTGCGCATTTGGGGCCGCATGACCAATGTGACACTGGCGGCGGTCCCGTTGTTTGTGTTCATGGGCGTTATGCTGGAGCGATCGGGCCTGGCCGAAGAATTACTGGAGACCATGGGGCTGCTTTTCGGCCGCCTGCGCGGCGGGTTGGCGATTTCAGTGGTCGTGGTCGGCGCGCTTTTGGGTGCTTCCACCGGTATTGTCGGTGCGACGGTGGTCACCATGGGACTGCTGGCGGTGCCGACCATGCTCAGGCGCGGCTACCAGAAAGAGCTGGCGACCGGCACCGTATCGGCCTCCGGCACCTTGGGGCAGATCATTCCGCCCAGTATCGTGCTGGTGCTCATCGGCGATATTGTCGGGGTCTCTGTCGGCGATCTTTTCATCGGTGCGGTCCTGCCGGGCCTGCTGCTGGTCGGCCTTTTTATCGTTTATATCCTGATTGTTTCGTTTTTGCGACCGGGTGTGGCGCCGGCCATTTCAAAAGAAGAACTGGCGGCGATTTCTCCGCGCCAGCTGGCCGCCCAGGTCGGCCGGGCGCTGTTTCCACCCTTATTTTTAATGGTGGCTGTGCTGGGCTCCATATTTGCAGGCATCGCATCGCCGACCGAAGCGGCGGCCGTCGGAGCGGTGGGCGCCACCTTCCTTACGATTGTTAACCGCAAATTTAACATGAACATCCTGCGCGATGTGATGCACACCACCGTGCGCCTCACCTGCATGGTTTTTATTATCCTGTGCGGCGCGGCTGCTTTCGGTTTGGTTTTCCGGGGTCTGGGCGGCGATGAGATCGTGCGGGAATTCCTGGGCGGGATCGCCGATCAATACAGCCACGCTGCTGTTTTGGCCATTGTGATGCTGCTGATCTTTTTCATCGGCTTTTTTCTGGATTTTATCGAAATTACCTTTATTCACGTACCGGTTCTTGCACCCATCATGATCGATTTCGGATACGATCCGGTCTGGTTTTGTATCCTGCTGGCGGTCAATCTGCAAACTTCGTTTTTAACGCCGCCTTTCGGATTTTCACTGTTTTATCTAAAAGCGGTGACGCCGCCCGAGGTGACCACCGGGCATATATACCGGGGTATCATTCCGTTTGTCCTTTTTCAACTCATCGGACTGGGAATTGTTGTTTTCTTTCCGAAACTGGCCACCTGGCTGCCCAGGCTTGTATTTGGTCCCTGACAGGGGTACGGTTTTTAAATAAACCTTGACTAACGAAAAGGATAACCTATTTTTGGGGATCTCTTTCTGCTAACGAACAAGGACCCGAATCTGAAGTGGAAAAAGACCGAAATGTAACCATGAAAACGGTGGCTTGCGATATCAGCAAATCTGAATGCGCAATTCCATCTCAATCGGAAAAGGAGGTTTTTCATGAAAAGACGTGATTTTTTAAAGAAAGCAGGTCTGGGTGCAGCCGCGGTTGCCGCGACAACCGTAAACGCCCCCGCAGTAATGGCCCAAAAAAAATACCGCTGGAAGATGGTGACCACCTGGCCCCCCAAGCTGCCGGTGCTGCAGGAAGGTTGTGAGCGGTTAGCGAAAAGGATCGGTGAGATGACCAATGGTCAGTTAACGATTCAGGTATTTGCTGCCGGCGAACTGGTCCCGGCATTCGAGAGTTTTCAGGCGGTTTCCGACGGCACGGTTGAGGTTGGCAGCGGTGCTTCCTACTACTGGGCCGGTAAGGAACCCGCAACCCAGTGGTTTGCGGCCGTGCCTTTCGGCATGAATGCCCAGGGTATGTCCGCCTGGTTTCACGGTGGCGACGGAGAAGGGCTCAAGCTCTGGGAGGAAACCTACGCGCCGTTTAATCTAATTCCACGTCCCGGTGGCTCCACCGGTGTTCAAATGGGCGGCTGGTTCAACAAAAAAATTAACACCATCAACGATTTTAAAGGCCTGAAAATGCGCATCCCGGGCCTGGGCGGCAAGGTCGTCGCCAAGGCCGGCGGCACTGTGGTCCTCACACCGGGTGGTGAAATTTTTACCAACCTTGAGCGCGGTGTTATCGATGCCACCGAATGGGTGGGCCCATACCACGATTTACGTCTGGGTCTCTATCAGGCTGCTAAGTATTATTATTACCCCGGTTGGCATGAACCCGGCACCTACCTGGAATATTTTTTCAATAAAAAAGCTTACGATTCGCTAACCACGGAATTGAAGCATATCGTTGATGTAGCTTGCATGGAAAATGAGCACTGGGTTCTGGCTGAGTTTGACCGCCACAACGGTGCTGCCTTGCAAACTTTGATTAACAAGCATAAGGTCCAGCTATTCAAATTCCCGGACGAAGTGCTGGATGCACTGCGCCCGATGGCAGAGGCTGTCCGTGAGGAAGAAGCTGCCAAGAGCCCAATGGCCAAAAAAGTAAATGAATCCTTTAAGAAGTTCCAAAAAATAGTCGGCACATGGGGAACCGTATCCGAGCAGGCCTATTATAACGGGCTTCAACCGAAGTTTCCGTTAAAAGGATAAGTTTTGGCCAGGTTTAAAAGCATTTGAATGATATTAAATCAATCAGATCGCTTGAATGTCAAAACGCCAGCCGGGCAACAACGCCGGCTGGCGTTTTCTTTTTTTTTTAAGCGGCTGCAGCTGTTATAAATCCGTTTTTTCGAAACGGATGCTTCTATCAATAGCCTGCACCGCCAGCAATGAAATGAACGCCATGGCCGCCCCGCCGAAAAACGGAATGCGATAATCCACAACCCACAGAATTCCCCCCAGGGCGGGCAGAAATACAGCCGCAATATGATTAATGGTAAAGCCCACCGCCATGCTGGGGGCAATATCCCGCGGATCGCCGACTTTCTGAAAATAGGTTCGAATGGCAATCGCAAAATTAAAGAAGATATGGTCCAGAATGTAAAGCAGGGCCACCACCCATTTAGAATCGGTCAAGGCGTAGGCCATGAATATGACAACCAGGCTGGCGTATTCCAGGGACAATACCTTGCGTTCGCCAAAGCGGATAATGCTTTTCCCGATAATGGGGCTCAGGTAATAGTTGATGAGATTGTTGATCACAAAGAGGATGGTCACTTCCTGAACCGTATACTGAAATTTTTGCACCATCAGCAGAACCGAAAAAGCAATAAAAATCTGGCGTCGCGCGCCGGCCATAAAGGTCAGGAAATAAAAGAGCCCGTATTTTTTACGAAACACCATGTTTTTGTGCTGGGGCACGATATCCTTTTGGGCCGGCTTGCGCGTCAGGGCCCAGACGGATGCGGCCATGATGAGCGCGCCGATCAGCAGGTAGATCTTGGCAAAATTCAGGAAAAAGGCCAGAAGATAGATGGCCAGCCCGACGGCAATGCTGGAAGCGGCCGCATAGCTGCGCTGTTTGCCGAATACCCAAGGTGAGGTATCGGTATCAAAATACTGCAGCGTCAGAGACATATTGGTGGTTTCATAATAATGGAAGCCGAAGCTCATCACCAGGGTGGTAAAAATAAGCCCAGCGAAATTGGGCAGTAAGCCGGTGATGGCCAGCCCAAAACCCAACAACAGAATCGACAGAGCGGAAAGCCGGTGCTCTCTGATAATCATAATGACATAGACCGCCAGCAGGGCTAAAAGTCCGGGGATCTCCCGCACCGATTGAATCACGCCGACATGATCTCCATCCAGTCCGGCAATGTCCACGGCAAAATTGTTAAACAGCGTTTGCCAGGTCTGTAATCCGATGGTTGAGCAGATGGTTAAAACCGCCAGGTACCAGAACATCGGGTTACGTTTAATTTCTTTTGTGGGTTGCATGTGCTGATGGCTTTATTATTGCAGTTGAAATAGGTAAATTGATGGGCTTGGCCTCTTTTTCGATCTGAGTGGTAAAAAAACGCGCCGACCGCTTGTTGCATGGTCATTGATAAACGGCAATTTTTTGTTCGTTTTAGCAAAAGTTCAGAGCCATAAACCCATTTTTTGTATTTATTTCATATTCTTAGACACTTATTGCCATTCAGGGAAAGTTAAGGTTCAAAATTTTGAACCTCTCCCAATAATAGAAAAATGGTTTAAAAACAACAGGTTTTTCAATTTATAGGTAATTGGGGTTAAAAATTATGAACCGAGCGCCTCAATTTTAAGGCATCACCTTATTTATGAAAACTTCTAATCAGAATTTTTATTGCTTATAACCATTTGAATTTTATTAATAAAAAAATAAAAATAGATAATTTCGCCGGACGAAATTATCTTTGGCAAGGCTTTTGCAGTTTGCTTAAGTGCAGCCTAATAATTTCTTCATCTGTTCTCCTCCTTAACGGCTAATCAGACAAAACTGATTAGCCGTTATTTTTTGTTTGAATTTTAATCGCCTTTTCCATAACAATATCCACATGTCACAAAATTAGAATTTAACACCCGGAGCACCAGCTTGAAGATCATTGATGTTCACACTCATACTTTCCCGAAGCCAATCCGCGATCAGCGGGAAGCTTATTTTTCAGGCGAGCCCGCATTTAAAAAATTATATCAATCGCCGAAATCGCAACTGATCGGTGGACAGGAATTGTTGGCGGCCATGGATGATCACCAGGTGCACCGATCCGTTATTTTCGGGTTTCCCTGGAAAGATTCGCAATTATTTAAAAAGCACAATGATTATATTATCGAAACGATCAACCGTTACCCGGATCGATTTATCGGTCTGGGCTGCTTTGACCCCTTTTGTGATGACGCGGCTGAAGAAACGCACCGCTGCCTTCAGCAGGGCAGACTATCCGGCATCGGAGAGCTGGCCTTTTATCAAAGCGGGATTGACAATGCTGCGCTGAAGCGGTTGCAGCCGGTTATGGAAATATGCAAAGAGCAGAATCGACCCGTTTTGATTCACACCAATGAGCCCATCGGACACAGCTATCCCGGCAAAACCCCCAATACCCTGGCCCAGATCTATCAATTGATTGATACGTTTTCAGACAATAAAATTGTTTTGGCCCACTGGGGCGGAGGTCTGTTTTTTTTCAGCCTTCTGAAAAAGGAGGTCAAGCAGCGCTTAGGGCATGTGTATTTTGATACGGCCGCCTCGCCGTATCTCTACGATCCCAAGGTCTACCGCGTGGCCATAGATTTTGTCGGGATGGAACAAATTTTGTTTGGCAGCGATTTTCCCCTCCTGCCGCCCGCCCGGTATTTTGATGAGATGAAGGCTGCCGGATTGTCGGATGTAGAGATGGAGCACATATGTGGCCTCAACGCCGCCAAGCTTTTTAATTTATAAATGGCCTTTTTTCCGATGAGCGTTGTTCTCCGCGAATCTACATCGTCGACGTACTACCAGTACGCCTCCTCGTAGATCCTTGTGTCCGCCTCAGGCGGACTCATCGAAAAAATTCCTCATGTATAAATTAAAAAGTTAATTCTAATATTTTTTTGTTTAATTTTTTAATTGCCGGAGATGTTTCGTCTCTATTAATCTTGACACTTAATGCTGCCAGGATCTCGCTCATCAATCGAAGGCGGGACACCTGAAGCCGTCATATGCGTATATTGCGTAGAGATTCTAGAATGGGTTCCATGCGGGTGCGGTGCTGCGGGGGGACCATCAAGACCTTGAGCGGCTGATTGGCAATCAGCCCATTTGATGCGCAATCCAATTTGCCCTCTTGATATGCCTGCCGATTTTCCTGTCCGGTCATGACCCTGAGAACATCCAGCATATTGCCGCTGCAACCGTCGGCATCCAGGTGCTCGATGGTCTGCAACATCACCGTGTTGACCGAGAGGGCGAAATCATCGATATCGGCATAGCCATGCCGGCCGCAATCATGGCGTGATATCAGGCAGCGGCAGCCAAAGGGGCGAACGCTGTACAGTGGGCATTGACTATCGCTTAAAAAGGGGCATGTAAGGCTTGCGAGCTGTTCTTCTTGCGGAGGGTCGATTCCGGCGGCACACATCTGGGCAAACTGGTTGGTGGTCATTTTGGGCTGAAAATGCACCTTTTCAGATGCCCGCTGAATTTGTTCCATCCAGGCTGTATTTTGATTTGATTTCAGTTGCTTGACTATTTTGTAGCCCTCAAGCGTGGTCAGGGTCACGCTGGTGGTGCAGCAATGGGCGCAGTGTTTCTTGCAGGCCAAATCCAGTGAGGCCGCAAATTCATCGTAAATGTCGTATATTTTTTCCAGCGCGGCCAATTTGACGCTAATTGCCATCTTTTATGTCCCTCATTTTCATGGTGAGCGGGCATTATTTTTTAAAGAAGATATGAAAGATAATCGTATACCATGTCAAGCTTCATTTGAGGCTTTTTTTCCGCTTGAAATTCGTTTGTAAGATTATTAAGTTTCAACGTCGATGTGCTATTCAACGACCAGTGGATTCTTGTCTCGAGAATAAACGAGCCTGAATCCTAAAACAGGAAGGACCATGTTGGGAACTATCAAAGGCGATATGTTATTGCTTACCGTGCTGATGGCCGGTTCCGGCGCTTCTACTGTCAGCGGCAAGACCAAACGTCCGGGGGAGATAACAAAATGCGACCCAACGCTCATCGACCGATTGCTGACGGTGATGGAAAAGGAGATCATTCCCCTGACCCAAGAGGGTGTTAGAAACGGCAATAAAATATTCGGGGCTGCGTTGCTCAAAAAATCCGATTTGTCGACCATTATCGCCGGAACCAACCACGAAACCGAAAATCCCCTCTGGCATGGCGAGATCTATACCATCAAACAATACTACGAGATGGTCAACAAAGATGAATCCAAACGCGTCGATTCAAAAAACATTATCTTCTTCGCCACCCACGAGCCCTGCACGCTGTGTTCTTCGGCGATCACCTGGGGCGGGTACGACAATTTCTACTACCTCTTCAGTCACGAGGATTCCCGCGACTCCTTCAACATCGGTCACGACCTCAAGATATTGAAGGAAGTCTTCAAGCACGAGCCCGGCGGATACGCACGGCAGAATGCCTATTGGACCGCCTACAGTGTCGTGGACCTCATCAATAACTGTGATGAAAAGACCAAAGCCGGATTCCTTGAGCGTGTCGACACCCTCAATAAGATATACGATGAGATGTCAGACATTTACCAGGCCAACAAAGGCGAAGCCAAGAACATTCCCCTCAAATGAAGCTTTGGAGAATTGTTCCGCGATCCTTCCCTTATCCCTTAAACACCTGATTAAAAGCGGTTAGAACCGATTCCAGGGTTGCATCGGTTAGACATGCGGGTTCGGTGCAGTTTTCCGGTTCGATTTCAAAACACGGGTTGCAGTCCAGTTCCGGACGCACAATTTCAACGCCCGGACCAAGCGGCTTCCAGCGCAACGGATCCGCCGGGCCGAAGATGACCACACTGGGCAAACCTAAAAACGCCGCCAGGTGGCTGACGCCGGAATCATTGCCAATATACCCGCCGGCGGTTTCAAGCCAATCCACCAGATCCGTCAATTCACTGAAAGCATGTACCGGTGTTTTCTGATTCCGAATTTCCGCAATCAGATCCGGCTCCGCCGGGCCGCACACAAACTGCGGCTGCCATCCCTTTTTTTCAAGGTCGTCTGCCAGGTTCAAAAAATTTGCCAGGGGCCAGCGCTTGCGAATGCTGCCGGAGCCCGGGTGAATGATGATTTTGGAAATATCGATCGGATGGTCCTTGCGAGCCTGTTTTTTTTGCCGGTCGGATTCGGCATTTTCTAAATCAGTGGCTTTGAGCAGCCCGCCGCTGATAAGGTGTTGAATCACATATTCAGCCACGTGAATGCTGTCTGGGGCCGGCGGTCGGGGGGGGATCCGCAGGCAGGGACGATCGCTTATCTGATTGATGGTGTTTTCGAGATCGGAAGAAAATGAAAAAACAAGGGTTTTGGTATAACTGCTGATGAGATCTTTGATTTTTGTATCGACCTGATCTGAAAAAAGGGTTGCCAAATAGGCTGCTTCCAGCGGATATTTTTTATCGATCAGCCCCAGTTTGACAGCCAGTTTTCCGATCTGGCCCTGACAGAGGATATCAATGGTATCAAATTCTTTACGAAGCGCGATGATGGCCGGAAAGGTTAAGACCACATCACCCAGGGCGCCCTGGTGGAGTATGAATAGTTTGGCCTCGGCCATACCTTTTAAAATATACTAAAAACGATCTTAAAAATAGTAGATTACCCATTTAGGTTGGCCAGTTGAGTCCGCCTCCGGCGGATTGAGCCAGTTAGGAAAGGAAAAGATCTGATTTTCTTAATGGGAAAACAGGCCAACGGGTAACGGGCTCAACCTCAAGGTCAATTCGGAGAGATCAGCTCTTCTTGCTTCTCCACATCGGCAATCACCATGAGCATTTTCTCCTGGGCTTCGGTCTCTTCGGATTCGCGCATCAAATCCAGATGTTCGACCGTTTCCTGTAAAATGGCCGCGGAGCGCTTCGGCAAATTTTTGAATACTTTTATTTGGGCCTTGCCTTCGATTCCCTTGAGGGCCCGGGCCAAATCAACAGTGCTGATCTCTTTGAGGCATTGCTGAATAGAGCTGTCGTTGAGTTGCAGGATGGTATGCCCCAGTTTGGAGCTCAAGGGGGTGGTGGCTCTGGAGTTTCTGATTTTTTTAAAAAAGGCTTTTAAGCGGTCAATTTTTTCATCACCATATTCACTTTGATAGACCTTATAGCAATCTTCACCAAATAAAGATAGTAGCAGCTCTTTTATAATGTTGGGATTGATGCCGTTCTGGATCGCTAAAACACCTTCAGCGATGATACAGCGCTTTAAAAGTTCCTTGCCGGAAAGATTGCTTGACAGGATATACTGCTGCAGGGTTGTTTCAACCATCTGGGGATTGACACCCTCTAAAATCAGCTGCAGGCCCTTGCGCAACAGGAAATGGGGGGTTTCTTCAGCTTCCTGCACCAGGGACAGCAGCCCGTTGCGCTTGGCCTTGATGGCCATGGCAACCACGCTGGCGACCAGGGCCATGCATTCTTTCTTTTCAGCCTCACTGCAATGGATGCGCTCGCTGAATTCCCAATCATATTTCATGAGTCTGCTCCAAAATACCGAACTCGGGCAATATATTTCCTAATTATACCACAAATCTTGGAAATTCCTACCAAAAATTGTGATTATTCTACTTTGTCCAGCACTTAGCGTCTATGATGACGACCATCTACCACTTCCAAGCTCGCCGATTTGAGTGCAGCCCAAAAGCGGCTAGGCTAATTTAAGGGGGTTTTTGCAAGCTGAACCTCATCAATCCAAACCGTACCGGTGCCGTTAATGACGAGATTTAAGGTGACCATTTCGGCCTTCTGGCCCTTGTTGAGTATGAAAGTCGTGTTGATTGCCTGCCAATCCGTGGTGCCCGACACCGTAGAATTCAATCCCCGGGAAAAGTATTGCCCCCCACCGACCTGACACCACATTTCCAGAAAAGCCGCGCCATTCAGATTTTCGGATTTAACCTTGGCTTGGTAAACTAGTTTTGAACTTTCAAGATTCAGTTTCGATATTTGACCCAAACAAATGGTGGTAGGCCATTTTGTCGAGATGCGAATAGATCCGTTGCCCTCGAACTTGACCTTCTGATCAGGGGAAATAACCGTTCCCAAGGCATCAGCGTTGTCCAAATTGAGCCGAGTGATCTCTGTTGCACAAACAGGAGCGCATAATAAAAGACCCCATAGGAAGCCAACTGTCGCTTGTCTCAGCAAACGCTCAAATTGACGCATGGCCATACGGATATCCTTTAATTCGTGTTGTGTCTCAGAAATTGACATGACCAGAGAGCAATTTGTAAATTATTTCTGGGACGGCACCCTAGTTTCTTCTGATGCTTTGGCCAGTTCACCCAGCTCTCCTGAGTTGACATCATAAAAATTTGCGAGATGTTCAATCTGGCCGGTGGTTGGTATCCTTATGCCTCTTTCCAGCTCGACCAAGCGGGATGGTGGTATACCGGCCCCCCGGCAGATTTCTTTTAAGGTTAATTTGCTCTCAGCTCTCAATTGAATTAATCGTTGGCTAAATTCGCTCATTGTCAATCTCCTTCATGAAAAAATGGCCGTGACCGCCTCGGCCGATACCCAGACAAACGATCCCATATGCGATCGCTATTTTGAATTATTGCCTGCAGCCTTCGGATCCAAAAAATTCATCATATCCCCCCACCAGGGCTCCTGCGAGCCGGATGGCCAGCTGTTGTGCCCTGCCGGTGGAAATTCCCATAGGCGCTTTGGGTCCGGCAAGGCTTCATAAAGTCGTCGGGTCAGTCGGTTGGGGATAATCTCATCTTGTCCCGCCAATATAACGGCAACCGGGCCCCGGTAATTTGCCAGATTCGCCACATTATCATAACGATCTTTGACAATCCAGCGCGCCGGTAGAAACCAGTATAGGGCCTGAGCCAGATTGGGCAATGTATCCCAGGGGGTGATCAGGGCGACACCTTTAATGGAAACCGCCGTTTTGGCCACAGCGGCACACACCACACCACAGCCGAGGGATTCTCCCAGAAGAAAGATTGGTCCACCAAAATCCATTTGCACCCGCCGGATCGTCTCAACGGCGTCTGTGGTAAATTGCTGTTCGCCGACTTTCCCCGGGCGGGCTCCATAGCCCGGGTATTCAGCCAGAACCACCCGATAATCGAGTCGGTTGAGTGCGGTTGCATAGTAGATCCGATCGAGGGCGTTGCCTGCATTTCCATGAAATACGAGTATCGTGCCGCGGGGTATTTTAGCGTTTGCTTCAGATACGAATCCACGGTATGTGTCGACCGTATCCGGCCAAAGGCGCAAATTTTTGCCTTTGGCCACCTGAGCGATGGTTTGCGGGTTGGAGCGCTCGGGGTGATAAATAAAAAAATCCTGCAATGAATACATACCGGCCACAATGATCAGATAACAGATGGTTAAGCGTATCATCAGTTTTTTCATATGCCAACTACGGATTACAAAAATCCGTTATGGTTTGAACCAGCACTTTTGTGGTTGTGACGACCGATTCCATGTCCACATATTCCACGGCTGCATGTTGGCCATCGCCGGAGGGGCCGAAAATAACCGCCGGGATGCCAGCCTGTGCTAAAATAGCCGAATCCAGCCAAGCCCATATCCCCCCGAAGGTAGGGACGCGGTTGCATGTCGATTCGAAAGCGGTGCTGACAGTCTGAACAATGGGCTGGTCGGGGGATATCTCAAATGCCGGTCGGAAGAAAAAAACATCCACATCCGCCTTAAATTGATTATCGCGGGCGTGAATCTCCCGCAGCAATCTCTGCATTTCTTGTGTAACCATCCGGCGGTCTTCGCCGGGCAGGTTTCTTCTTTCCAGCTCAACCTTGCAGTAATCGGGGTAGGTACTCAGCTCTGTGCCGCCCTTTATCAGAGAAGCATGAATGGACGGAGAACCCAGTAGGGGATGGGTCTTGCGGGTCAGGTCTTTTTGGGCATAGGTTTCAATTGCTGTCAACAGATTGCCGGCTTTGACGATGGCATCAATTCCACGGTGGGGCAGACTGCCGTGGGCGGCCCGGCCGAAGATGTCAATTTTAATCCAGGCAAATCCCTTGTGGGCGATCACAATTTTCAGATCCGTCGGTTCACAAATGATAGCGGCATCCGCACGATATTCGTTAACAACGGCTTCGGTCCCGATACTGGCATATTCTTCATCAGCCACCAGCGCCAGGATCACATCGCCTTTTAGTTTGATGCCGGATTCAATCAGGGTTTGAATCGCACTGATCTGCGCCGCGACACCGGCCTTCATATCCAGAGCCCCCCGCCCGTAGAGTTTACCCTCTTTTATGCGGGCATCAAACGGGTCAACGGTCATATTTTCGACGCTGACGGTATCCGTATGCCCGTTGAGCATTAAAGTGGGCCCGCGACCGGTTCCCTTTAAAATGCCGATGACATTGACACGGTTTTTTTGAATTTCCTGATAGCGAACCGTCAATCCCAGCTTTTTAAGATAGTCTCCGATATAGCGACAAATGTCGGCCTCGCCGACGCCTTCGGATGAAAGCAACGGATTGACCGAGTTAATCCGGATCAGGGCCTGCATTAGACTGATCAGTGCCGTACGATTGATCCGGTCTGCTGGAATAAAATTTTCCATGTTCGACTAGGGTCGGATGACCTGTTTGATCTGGAGCGAGACGGTTTTTTTACCGTTTTCGGTTTCCTGGGTTCCGACTTCCTTAAAACCGTATCTTTGGTGAAACTGTTGGGAAATTTCATTCTGTGGTCGCAAGTTGTATTCACATGTCATCAAGGGAATATGCCGTTGCCTGGCAAAATCTTCAAGATCGTGGTACAAGGCTAAAGCGAAACCTTTGCGACGGGCTCCAGCGGCGATGATGATGCGGTCAATGTACACAAAATCTTGATAGCGATGTTTGAACCACAAAAAGTTGAGACTATCGTAATCGGCTTGAGGATCAAAGGCAATTAAAAAACCCGCAGGCTGGCCCTTTAATTCGGCTATCCGAAAATAGACGGCCTGGCTGTGAAGATGCTGCATTTCATCCAATGAGATCGAGCCGACATGGGGCAAATTGGATTGATTTAATTCCAGCAAAAGTTCCAGTTCATTGGGGCGGACATTGCGAATATGTATATTTTTCATTGCGTCCGGGATTTATTCGACACCTGATACAGCGATAAACTGAGCCTCGGCGGCACCGGCACGAATTTTTTTGGCATCCGCATATTCCGGCGAATGATAAAACGCCTTTGCTTTGGCAAGATCGGGAAATTCAACCACAACGATGCGCCACTTTTCCTGCGGGCCTTCCAAGGTGACGGTCTCACCCCCGCGGACAATAAAGCGGCCTTCATATTTGGCGATGATGCCTGGCGTAACTTTTATATATTCATTGTATTTGTCCCAATCGGTTACATTCACTTTAGCAATCATGTATGCAGCCATTTAGCCATCCTCCTTTACCGTGATGTCTTATTTAGAACCCATCTCAAAATAGCGTCTAAGTGCCCATGGCTGTGTTGCAGATCGTCTCAAAATACTCACATACTAGCGTGTATGCTCCGCTTTTTCGCCGATCCGCGCCTTGCCATGAACCCTTATCCACATTTTTGAGATGGATTCTAATTTTTGATCTAATGTGGATTTACATGATGAACTTTGGTCGATGAAGGGGCGGGAAGCGCCCATCTAACGCGGTAAAATGCGAATTATTTTACCGCGCCAAACGGGGACGATTTTTTTGCCTCTGCCGCAACCCAGAGCAGCAGAAAAATGGAAAATCGGCAGGCTTATTTGCTCTTGCCGATTCTGAACATCTTGGTGCCGCATGTCGGACAAACACCCTGGGTTGCGGGCCTGCCATTTTTCATAGTAATTTCCTTCGGGTCTTTCATCTCTCGCTTAGCTTTGCATTTAACGCAATAAGCTTCCATCTCGTACCTCCTCTAATTGGTTTCCATCCGGAAATGGCCCTTTTTCCGATGAGCGGCGTTCACCTCGGGTTTACTTCCTCGACGTACGATCAGTACGCCTCGTCGTAAACCCTTGTTTCCGCCTCAGGCGGACTCATCGAAAAAATTGCGCATTTCCAAGTTAAACTACTTCGTGCCCGTCTTAATTTCCGAATGGGCACTAACTGGTTAAATGACGGCTTGGATTGGTTGACGTCACATTTAGTGAGATGATGCAGGTGCACACATCTATTTCGAAGGTGTTTTACCACCATAGATATAATGCCTATATTTGTTGAAGTCTACACCGAAAAGGGCAAATTTGGCAACATTATAAAGCAAACAGTGTAAATTTGTTAATGAGCAGGTCATGAGGACCGAAACTATGTAGATTTTTTCAACACAAATTGGTTGTGATCTCTACTATTTATTATTCTGTATACGCCGAGGTATAATTTTTCGTACACAAAACCAATGGCGGCATCGCAAAACCGATGGCCGACTTGTTAAAGGTCTGCCAAACGTTCACCCGTTTAGCACCACTAAAAGACCTAAGGAAGTGATTAAACACAAGTTTTAAAGCCTGGCAAAAATCATTGATCCCTTCCGGTAACGCTCTGGCATAATCCCTTTCAGGAAAATGGTATTGGTACCTATTTTGCAAAGGTTTTTAGTACATGCCTGCTCTTCCGTAGTTTTACACTTTTGGACCCGACCAGCCGTGGGGGCATTTTTTTGGTTGCTGGTCCAACACATCATACGGATCAATGTCGGCGGTGGTAACGAGGAGATCCCATATGCGGCGATACATTCCCGCTTTGGTGACGGTTCCGGTGGCTCTATGTATATATGCAATGACGGCATGGGGGCAACAGTCACCGGAAACCGTCACCATAACCAAAGAATTCGAATTTAATGATGCGTCTAAAGTAACTGGCAGCGATTGGCAAACACCGGTGGCCACTTACAAAGATGCCATCTACTATGTATATGTAACCCGTCAATTAAAGACATGGATTGTCAAGAAGTCATCTAGCGGTTCGATATCAAAAACGGTTATTTTTGAAGAAACCGATCCTGCGCCCTGGTACAATGGTGTATCCATCGGCATTGACCGCAACGGGTATATTCATGTCGCCGGTAATATGCACCACTCCCCTTATAATCATCCCAAAACAGGCAATCCTTACTATGATTACGCCTGGCAGTATGTCGTTTCCAATAAACCGGAGGATATCTCCTCTTTTTCATTTGTTGGCGACGATCAAGCGCGGACCATTCCGGGAAACTGGATTACCTATCCATCCTTTGCACGGGATTTAAACGGTGTCCTTTATGTTACTTTCCGCCATCGTATTAAATTTGATACCGGTTGGTCGCCCGGTATCATGGCAGCAGCTATTGCACGCTATGATGCCGATGCAAGAACATGGGTGATGCTGGGTGGAACGGACTATGCACACGCTGCTAAAACCTTTTTTTGGAATAATTCCGGTGCGGACGGCACCGCCTATCAGCCTTATCGACAACGCATTTTTTTTGACCGTGACAACCGCATGCATATTACCTGGGTGGTGGATGACGGCAATGGCTCTTCGGGATATCATACCCACGTGCTTTATGCCTTATCGGATGACGGTGGCGACACGTTTAAGCGCGCAGACGGGTCTTCCTATGAAACCCTGCCGATTACCCTGGCAAGTGCCGATGTGGTCGTTGGGCCTGATTGGACGGGTAGTGTCGGCAACTTATGGTATACGAGTTACGTCGGGGTGAACTCAGAGGGGCGCCCGGCGGTGTCTTTTGCCAACAACAACGATGATACATCCTGGTGGTCATTGTGGCGCCCTGAGAACGGTTGGTCACAACCGCTGAAACTTCCCTTTGATTCAATTCCCACTAGAATTCTCACGGATGCAAACGGTATCATCACCGCAGTCGACGGGCGCAATAAACTACACCGCAGCTATAACAACGGTCTTAGCTGGCAGCCTTACTCGGTTGAGACACTGGGTATTCATTCCACCAATTTTGACTATCCCTATCTGGCCGAAAGCGGCAATCTGCGCTTTCAAACGTATTCAACCACCACGGGTAAGGTTAAAGTCTGGACGGTTGGATTCCACAGCAACAGCGCTTCGGCGGCTGCCAACACAAGTAAATCCAACAAAATGAGTGCGGCGGCTGAATAACCCTTAAGCGCCTTACCTACGAAAGCATCCGACTCTCCCTGTTGAATGCTTGCCCCATGAAATGCAAAGTCTTTTTCATCGGAGCCGCTGCGCGAGCCCTGCAGGGGATTCAATAGGGCTCGTGCAATATGCAGTTGTTCATCATAAACCGCCTCATGGGTAACAAAATTCTAAAATTAAAACAGGGCCATGCACAGCTCAATAGCCCATTAGCTGAATCATACACATGCTGCGCATGGCCCTCTGGAAACATTTTCCTGACCAATATGGATTGATACCGAAGCAAGGCTAAGCTGCAAGCGCACGACGGTCATCTAAAATGCCATCATCGGACTCCGAGGTGGACTGCTGTGAAACAGCATCAGACAGCGCTTTTAGCTCCTCACCTTCGATAATTTCCTTCTCAAGCAACTTTTTGGCCGCCTGATGGATGATATTTCTTTTGGATCTAAGGATGTCGATAACCCTTTCGTATTGCTCATCAATAATTCGACGTATTTCTTGGTCGATGAGATTGGCGGTTGTTTCGCTGTAATTTCCACTGCTGCTGGAATTTTGAGCCATAAACGGATTCGGGTTATCGTTGGCAAAGTACACCTGTCCCAGCTTTCGGCTCATACCATATTCTTTTACCATGCTGCGGGCAATGTCGGTTGCTCTTGAAAGATCATTGTGCGCACCTGTCGAAATATCATCAAAAAATATTTCTTCGGCAGCGCGGCCCCCCAGCAGCGTCGCAATCCGATTCAATAACTCGGTGCGGCGCATTAAGAATCGGTCTTCAGTGGGTACCTGCATGGTATACCCGAGGGCCGCAATACCCCGGGGAATAATTGAAATTTTTTGGACTGGATCCGTTTCGGGCAGCGACATGGCGACAACCGCATGACCCAGCTCGTGATATGCGACGATTTCTTTTTCCTTCGGGTTGATCAAACGGTTCTTTTTTTCAAGACCGGCGACAACGCGTTCGATGGCCTCTTCAAATTCAGTCATGCCGACCTCAGACTTATTCCTTCTTACCGATAACAGGGCCGCTTCATTCACCAGATTGGCAAGATCTGCACCTACCATGCCGGCTGTCATACCCGCTAGGGTGTCAACATCTAAATCTTGCGCGGCCGTAACATTTTTCAAATGCACTCTTAAGATATCGGCTCTGCCGACCTTATCCGGTCGGTCAACCAGTATTTGACGGTCAAAACGGCCGGGTCTGAGTAACGCCGGGTCGAGTATTTCCGGGCGATTGGTGGCGGCCATTAAAATAACACCCATATTCGGATCAAAGCCGTCTAACTCCACCAAAAGCTGGTTAAGCGTCTGCTCGCGCTCATCATGTCCGCCCACCGTACCATATCCGCGCGCCTTGCCGAGCGCATCGAGCTCATCGATAAAAATGATACAGGGCGCATTTTCTTTGGCCTGTTTGAAAAGGTCCCGCACCCTTGCTGCACCTAAACCAACGAACATCTCAACAAATTCGGAGCCGCTGAGACTAAAAAATGGAACGCCGCTTTCGCCGGCCACCGCTTTTGCCAACAATGTTTTGCCGGTTCCGGGCGGGCCCACCAACAGAATTCCACGTGGAATTTGACCGCCGATGCGTGTAAATCGCTCGGGCTCCTTCAAAAAATCGATGACTTCCACCAATTCTTCTTTGGCTTCATCTACCCCCGCGGCATCCCCAAAGCGAACCTGCACGTCATCATCCATGTATATCTTCGCTTTGTTTTTGCCGAGTGTCATGAAACCACCCTGTTGTCTTTGAAACCGCTTCATTATGAAGAGCCAAATACCCACAAACAACAGCACTGGGATAACCCAAGAAAGAAGGGTCGGCAGAAAATTGGATTGGATTTTGCCAGTGTATTCGATGCCGTTTTGCTCAAGGATATCGGAAATATCAGCGTCAACCCGAATAGTTTGGAAGGGTTGACCCTGCTCTGAGGTGGCATCGTCAGTAAACATTTTGCCCTGAATGGTATTGTCGGTAACCGCGAGTTCGGAGACCTTACCCTCTTTTGCTAGCTTTAAAAATTCACTGTATGGAATCGTCTCCATAACTGCGTTTGAGGAGATACTGTTAAACATTATCAAGGCAAGCCAGATGCCACCGATAATGGCCAATGTTTTTAATCTATTATTGTTTTTCATCGGTCGATTTCCTTCCCGCGTTCGAAAATTATACGTCTGTTGGAAACTCTATATTCCCTGAATCATACGGCTGACAGCAACGCACGACCTCCTTAATGATGATTATTTGCTAACTGCGCCATGGCCATCACATTCTCATTGACCGGACTCAAATCCGATTCCGTCTTTCCTGCAAGCGAGTCCGTTTCACTCCCACTTGGCATCAGGCCGACATCAATTGCCTCCTCAATTCGGTCGACCATTATGAATTGCATGGTTTTGCGAATTTCAGCCGGCACGTCTTCCAAGTCACGTTCGTTGCGTTTTGGCAAAATGACCGTTTTTAGACCAGCGCGGTGGGCGGCCAATACCTTCATTTTGATGCCACCGACTGGCAAAACACGACCCCGCAACGTGACCTCACCGGTCATTCCGACATCGCTGCGTACGGTTCGATTACTGAATAAACTTGCCAGGGCCATAATCATGGCAATGCCCGCTGATGGACCATCTTTGGGAATAGCCCCCGCTGGAACGTGCAAATGGATATCGTCATTGTCAAAGTCCCGCGGTTCTATGGCCAGACTTTTGGCTTGAGCCCGAACATAGCTGTATGCAATTTGAGCGCTCTCTTTCATAACGTCACCGAGCTGTCCGGTCAGCTTAAGTTTGCCATTTCCGCGCATCTGCGTTGCCTCCACATAAAGGATATCACCGCCGGTCGCTGTTACGGCCAAACCGGTTGCGACACCCGGCAAGTCGATATGTTCGGAAATTTCATTCTCAAATCTTTCTCTTTTTAGATAGTCCGCTACGAGTTCGGGTGTCACAACAATATGTGACCAACCGTTGGTTGTCAGGTTGACAACGCATTTGCGGCAGACCGCGCCGACAAGCCGCTCAAGCTGGCGGACGCCGGACTCGCGCGTATAGCTGATGATAATTTTACGAACCGCCTCATCGATGAAGGTAACGTCATTTCCATCGAGACCATGACTGGCGATTTGCCGAGGTATCAGGTGTTGTTTGGCGATTTGAAGCTTTTCAAATTCGGTATAACCATCCACCTGAATGATTTCCATGCGATCTCGCAGTGGTGGCGGAATTGTATCCAACTGATTGGCGGTTGCAATGAACATAACCTCGCTTAAATCAAAGTCTACGTTCAAATAATGATCACGAAATGCAGCATTTTGGGCTGGATCTAACACCTCCAGCAAAGCGCTGCTGGGATCACCTCGCCAATCAGCGCCGATTTTGTCGACTTCGTCGAGCATAAAGACCGGATTGCGGGTGCCGGCCTTTTTGATCGCCTGAATGATTCGACCGGGTAAAGCGCCGACATAAGTTCGCCGGTGCCCCCTGATTTCGGCCTCGTCGCGAATACCGCCAAGACTCATGCGGGTAAACTCACGCCCCATGGCGCGCGCAATACTCTGTCCCAAACTGGTTTTGCCGACACCTGGCGGTCCGACAAAACACAGTATGGTTCCCACCCCCGATGGTCCGAATTCAGCATTTTCTGAATTCGTTTTGCTACGACGAACGTTTAGTAGATTTCGAACCGACAAAAATTCAACGATTCGTTCTTTAACTTGGTCCAGGCCATAGTGATCCGCATTCAATACCTTCCAGGCGGCATTAATATCAGGCTGATCTGTGGTTAAAGCGCCCCATGGCAAATCCAACAGCCAGTCTAAATAATTTCTGACCATCGCATATTCGGCTGCCTGAGGCGTCATTTCGGCAAACCGGTCCAGCTCACGCAGCGCCTCGCCACGCGCCTCGTCACTCATGTCTGATTTTTCAATCCGGCGCCGAAATTCAGCAGCTTCCGATGCATCCTCTTCGGATTCTCCCAGCTCCTTTTTGATGGCGTTAAGCTGCTGCCGCAGGTAATATTCCCGCTGTTTTTGATTCATTTCATTTTGGACATCATTTTGGATTTTCTTGCCCAGTGAAAGGACTTCTTTTTCATGCGACATGATTTCAACTAACTCACGCAGTTTTTCCTTGACGCTTTCGATTTCAAGGATTTGCTGTCGTTTTTTGAATTCAATGTCAGCATAAGCAGCTGCCACGTAAGCCAGATGCAAAGGATCTTGAATGTTCGACAGTCCTTCGACGGCTTCTTTGGGAGCTGTCAGCGACATCGTAAAAACGTCTTTGCATAAGTCGCGCAGTGCACGATGCAGAGCCTCGGTTTCTAGATCCGCATCGGACAATTCGGGGGCCAGGGTAATCTTAGCCTTTAAAAAAGGTCTTTCGGTAAGCCACTGAGCGACGCGAAAGCGCTTTAATCCTTCGACAACTATAATGGTAGTGTTCTCCGGAGCACGGGTAACATATACAATTTTAACAATAGTTCCGGTCTTAAAAACCTGTTTTGACATGGGAAGTGCATCATCGTGTTGTTTTACCCCTACAACACCGAGCACTCGATCACCTTTTAACGCAGCATCCAGTATCTCAGCCGAATCGACCTTAATTGCTAAAGAGGTATGAATGGTCGGAAAAGCCACCTGATCTCTTAGCGGAAGGATTGGCAGTTCGTTTGGCAAGGCCTCTTTATCTACTACGATTAACGCATTGTCTTCTCTATTGGTATTTGGCATCGTATCATCCCTTCTCAGATTTTTGAAAACTGAATTTAGACATAATCTAAACAAAAATTTGACAATGTCAAAAAAAATGTTACTTTTAGTCTATGAAAAACATTCAACGAAAATATAAAATTTGTTCCATTAAGTATGTGTCCGAAAAGACAGGGCTTTCGCCGCATTTAATTCGTGTATGGGAAAAGCGGTACAAAGCGATTGTGCCGGATCGAACCGAGACAAATCGTCGTTTATTTAGCGAATCTGACGTGATACGTTTGCAACTGCTGAAAAAAGCAACTGAAACAGGCCACAGCATCTCTCAGGTTGCCAAATTATCATCTGACGAGCTCTTGCGATTGATAAATGACAAAACGTCGGTTGATAGCCAAAATTCAATGGTTGTGCACCCGCAGCCCAATTCAGATTATTTTTACGAACTGGCGCTGAACTGTGTGATGCAACTCAATGGGGATGGGTTGAAAAGTGCACTGGAGCAGGCGTCGGTTCACTTAACCAAGCTGACGCTTATAAATGCGGTGATAGTGCCGTTATGTATAAAAATTGGAGCGTTATGGAGGAGTGGCGAGCTTAAAATCATTAATGAACATTTGGCGACTCCCATCATACGCTCGGTTCTGTGGAACCTGTTCAATTCAGTTGAAGTCTCACGAATAGCGCCTCGAATCGTCATTGCAACGCCCCTTAACCACCGACATGACCTGGGTGCCCTGGCCATTGCGCTCATAGCCCGGGAGGCTGGCTGGCGCTCCATATTTTTTGGATCGAACCTACCGGCAGATGAAATAGCCGCGGCTGTAAACCGCACAAAAGCCCGGGCGGTAGCTCTCAGCATTACATTCTCATTGGATCATCTAAAACTTGTTGAAGAAATAAAAAAACTACGTGGCTATCTGAGCAGTGACATCGTCCTGTTTATTGGTGGTCAGGGTGCATCAAGTGTGATTGAACATCCCGACATCAACAATGTGCAGCTGCTCAGGAATTTAGAGAGTCTTAATGCAGCCCTTGATAACCTCTTAAATCATGGTCACTAATGTAGCGTCTGCACCCAGCGAGGGCGGATTTTGCAACAGATATCCAGGCAGGGCCTTTTAGTCGGTTCCGCTTACGAAAAATTCCGAGGCTATAGAGCTGTGATGCAAAGTTAGAAGTTGAGCACTCATTAAATATTCCGCAACTGTTGCGATCAGTTTTGTAGCCTCTTTTGACATATACTCTTTTGTTGCCATTGCACCCGCTTTTGCCTTCCTATCAATTAATAAGCCTTAAACAACGAAAGCAACCAAACACACAAACCTGCTACGATGGATCTGGCGCTGTCCCAGAAAAGCTGATATTCTGCCTGATGGTTGTTGCCGAAAATTGAATAAAACCTGAAATTCTGATATTAAATAGATGTGGGGGCTCATTTTCAACGTGCAGACAGAGCCTTGAATCTTGAATGAAAATGGTTCTGACGATCACCGCCGGTGCAGACAACGATTGGAGTATTATAATATGCCCGATGACAACCAATTTGGCCAGCGTTTGACCTATCTGAAAGAGCGCCTCCAACAGGAAAGTCCAATCCTCTCGCAGGTGGTTGACAGTTTTCAAGAACTCGATTCCATCAGCCGGCGGCTCGGATATTTTCAGCGCGATGAATCGCATGCAGCCCACACTTCCTGGTGGCCCCTGATATCCATATTGGGCATATATTCATCCGGCAAATCATCTTTTATCAATCATTACCTGCAGTACCGCTTGCAGGCCACCGGCAACCAGGCAGTTGATGACAAGTTTACGGTCATTTCCTATACCAATGATGACAAGGCCAGGGTGCTGCCGGGTCTGGCTTTGGATGCCGATCCACGGTTTCCCTTTTACAAGATGAGCCAGGCGATCGAAGAGGTGGCCGAAGGCGAGGGGCAGCGGATCGATTCATACCTTCAACTCAAAACCTGCCCCAACGAGCGCTTGCGCGGCAAGATCCTTATCGATTCCCCCGGCTTTGATGCGGACGACCAACGCACCGCGACCCTGCGAATTACCGATCACATTATCGACTTGTCCGACCTGGTCCTGGTGTTTTTTGACGCTCGCCATCCCGAATCCGGCTCCATGCATGACACCCTTGAGCATCTGGTGAAGCAAACCAAAGACCGGCGGGACGCCAATAAATTCTTATTCATTCTCAACCAGATCGACGCCACGGCGTTTGATGATAACACCGAGGAAGTTTTTGCATCCTGGCAGCGGGCGCTGGCGCAGTCCGGACTGACGGCCGGGTGTTGTTTCGCCATCTATATTCCGGAACTGGCCATTCCCATCGAAGATGAAAGCGTTCGGGTTCGTTTTGAAAATAAGCGCGATTCAAATTTAGAGCAGATTTTCAATCGTATCGAACGTGTCGGGGAAGAAAGGGCCTATCGGATCGTGGGCATGCTGGAAGAAACGGCCCAAACGCTTGAAAAAGACATTGTTCCCCGAATCGAGCGGTTCATTTCGCAGTGGCGCAGCAAAATCATGTGGCTGGATGGAATCATTCTATTGGCCGTGGTGGCCGCGTTTTTGGCCGCCACCATCTGGGGTGGCTACTGGCAAGGGTTGCGCCTAGAGCTACCATTTTTGGACCGTTTGCCGGGCGGAAATTACAGCAAGCTGGGACTTTTAGCCCTGCTGGTACTGCTCTTGGGCTATGTTCACTTCCGTGTGCGCCGTTTTGCGGCCAAAACCGTCACACGCAATTTGCTGGCGGAAATTAAGGACCCTGATGTGAAGGCCAATTATGCCCGGGCCTTTCAAAAGAACAGTTGCTGGTACCGGAGCGTACTGATGCGCAGACCGGCGGGCTGGGGCCGGTGGACGCAGCGCCGATTGGCGAAAGTCTTAGAAGACACCAACAGCTACATCCAGAAACTCAATGACATGTACACCAGCCCTGCGGGTACCGAAAGCAGCCAGCCGCAAACAGCGCTACCGGTTGAAGAACCCACCCAGGTCCCCGACATCTCCGGCAACCCTGACGCCGAATCCCTTGAAACGCCCGCACCCAAGGATGCGGCCGAATCCTGATCGGACGGAAATAACGCATCGCCCACAAATATATTCTACTCTATTTTTGTGCAATTCTATCGGAATTAAACAAGCAAAAGATTCTCATCTATTTTCATGCAAAAATCAGCCGCTCGGCTTTTTCGACGGTCAGCGTCAGCGCGCCCCAGTCTTCTTCCACCTTGCCGGTCAACAGATAAGGCCGCTGGCGGTCGATGATGTGGCAAAAGCGGCGGTAGGCGTCGGGGAAAAAGGTGGTTTCCACGATGCCGGTTTCATCTTCAAACGTTAAAAATTCCATGGGATCCCCCTTTTTGGTGGAAACCACTTTACCGGTAATCAGCCAGCCGGCCAGGGTGATTCGTCGGCCGATACGGCGTGGCAGGTCCACGGCTTTGACGGTGCGGCGCCCCTGCAGTCTGTCGGCAAACAGCTCCATGGGGTGACGGTCGCACAGAAACCCCAGTACGGAAAATTCGCGCCGCAACCGCTCACGCTCATCCTCGGCGGGCAGTGTCGGCAACGGACAATCGGTGTCGGGCTTAGCGTTATCAAACAGCGACGGGGCGGATGCCCTGGGCCGTTTGGATTTCAGCCAGCAGGCCAGTTCCCACAGCAAGGCGGCGCGATGGCCGCCGGGATTTAGGGCATCTAGGGCGCCGCAGTTGATCAAAGAGCGGGCCTCGTCTTCGGCGGGGCGCACGCGCTGCAAAAAATCCCCCAGACGCTTGAAGGGCTGCCGGTGACGCTGCGCGACGACGCGCGCCTGGGTGTCGCTGCCCAAACCCTTGACGGACTGCAGCCCTACCCGCAGGGTGTCTTCCCGGCCGGTCCAGTGAATCTGACTGAAGTTGATATCCGGCGGCAGCACCGTCAGGCCCATGCGCCGGGCTTCGGACACATAGGCAAAGGTGCCGTAGAAACCGCCCTGGTTGCTGATCACCGCGGCCATAAATTCAGCCGGATGGTGAACCTTGAGATAGGCGGCCTGAAAGGAGACCCGGGCATAAGAGGCGCTGTGGGGTTTGCAGAAGGAATAGCCGTTAAAGCTCATCATCATATCCCAGATTTCAGCGGCTTTGCCGGTGGGCACGCCGCGTTGCTGCGCGCCGCTGTAAAAGCGTTGTTGAAAATCCTGCAGTTGATACGCACGATCCTTTTTGGTCAGCACTTTGCGCAGGGTATCGGCTTCGGTGTGGGAAAAGCCGGCCAAAACCACCGCCGCGCGGGAAACGTCCTCTTGATAAACCATGATGCCAAAGGTTTCAGCGAGCACTTCGGCTAAAAAAGGATGAATCGGGTCCCAGTGGCCGCCGTGCAGACGGCGGATGTATTCCTGGATAAATTCGTTGGCCGCCGGGCGGATGATGCTGCTGTGAATAACCAGGTGCTCGAAATCGCCGACTTTGGACTTTTGCTGCAGCAGGCGCATGGCCGGGCTCTCGATGTAAAAACAGCCCATGGTGCGACCCTGGGCCAGGGCCTCTTGGGTGGCAAAATCGTCTTCGGGCTCCCAGCGCAGCTCGTCGAAGGCGGTACCGTTGTCGCGCAGGTTGGCCAAGGCGTCGCGAATGACCCCGAGGCTGCGGTTGCCGAGCAAATCGATTTTGACCAGACCGGCATCTTCGGTAGCGTCCTTTTCCCACTGGATGATCGGTACGCCTTTGGGAGCGCGCTCCACCGGGACGTATTCTTCAATGGGCCGCGGCGTGATGACGACACCGCCAGGGTGCACCGACATATAGCGCGGGGTGCCGATCAGGCGCTGGGCAAACTGCAAAATGTCGGGCCAGGGCGGAGGAAAGGCCAGCGCTTTGGCTTCCGGACGGCGCTGCAGTTCGTCCAGAAATTGGGGGTTGGATTCTTTTACGCGCCAGAATTGGGGCAGCCGTTTGGATACCCGGCCGATTTCGGCATCGGTCAGCCCGAAAACCTTGGCCACTTCGCGCACCGCCATGCGCGGTTGAAACAGCACATGGCTGGACACCATGGCCGCATGGCCCGGATACTGGGCCAGAACCGAATCCAGCACGTCATCGCGCTCATCCCAGGCAAAATCCACATCGATATCGGGCGGATCTTTGCGGCCCGGGTTTAAAAACCGTTCGAAATATAGGTTGTGTTTCAGGGGACAGACATTGGTAATGCCCAGACAATAGGCCACCAGCGAAGCGGCGCCCGATCCGCGGCCACAGGTGCGCGGGCTGCGCTGGATGATTTCGCGCACGATCAAAAAATAGGCCGCAAAGCCCATGTCCGTGATGCTGCGCAGCTCGTGTTCTAGTCGCTCGACGACGGCTTCAGAAAGCTCAGGGCCGTAACGCAGCCGCGCGCCCTCATAGGCTTGCTCCCGCAGCCGCTCGGCCGGATTGGCACCGTTTTGACCGAGCAGCGGCGGCATGACAATGCCAAACTGCGGACCGCGAAAATTGAGGCGCTCGGCAATTGGGTAAGTGGCGCCGATGGCCTCGGGGCAGATGGCAAAGCGGTGTTCATATTCCTGCGGACCGGCCAGCCAGGCATCCGGCGGGGCAACTTCGTCAGCGGCCAGGCGTGACAAAGACGTGTTGTGGGCAATGGCACGCAGCATGCGATGCATCGCCATGTCTGCGGGATCTAAAAAGAAGCTGCCCGGCGTGGCGACTACCGACACACCCAGGCGGTCGGCGGTGCGGCGCAATGGGTGGGTGGCGGGTAACGGGCGGCGCGGCATGGCACCGACAACCGAGACGCCCTTGGTATGCCAACGGCTGAGCAGATCTGCGCTCTGGGTTAAGACCACCAATCCGTTTTTGTGGGCGCCCACAGCATCTGCTAGGCGAAAATTTTCATCTGTGTGGCGGCGGGTCAGCAGGCGGCAGAGGTTGCGGTAACCGCTTTCAGTTGCTACCAGGCAGACCGCCCGCTGCTTGCGTTGCGGATCGGTGACTTCTGCTCCCACAATAGGGGTCAACCCTTCGCGTTCACAGGCGGTTAAAAAGGGCCACAGACCGCACAGGTTGTCGGTGTCGGTCAGCGCCAGATGCGTATAGCCCAGACACCGGGCGGTCCGGCAGACCTGCTTGACCGAAGCCGTGCCCCACATGAAGGAATAGTTGGACCTTACTGTCAATGGAACCATGGCAATTAAATTTGTATTTCACCGCAGAGACGCAAAGTTCGCAGAGATTAATTTTTTTCATTTGTCGCTGAGACGCCGACAAATGAAAATCCTCAGCCGCTCCGCGGCAGAATTATTACCCTAAAAATATCCCTGGGCAATATCAGCAGCACCATTTTTTGGGCTGCAAGCGTAAATTAAATGAACTTCCCGGAGGGCTTAGGTTTGTTTTTCACCGCAGAGACGCAGAGCTCGCAGAGATTTTTTTTTATTTTGCTTTCCGTTGACCAGTCCTCGCTAAAGCTATGGCTTGGCATGGAGGACGGAAAGCAAAAAACAATCTGCCTTGAAAAAATCATAGTTGTAAACCGTATGTTTTAATCATTGTTGGTTGAATTAATAATTTTGACAATCCATTTTTTTTAACCCGCAGGGTTGAGATGTTTTGCCTTGTCGGCGTCTCAGCGACAAGGCAAAGAAACTTTTCTCTTTGCGCTCTCTGCGTCTCTGCGGTGAAACTATCAAGCAGCTATGCTGCCAGGGTGCGGCCGAAGCGCACGGCTTCATGCCCGAAGCGTTGGCGCACGGTATCGATGGCGCTGATCAAGCCGGAGCGCTTTTCGTCGGCCTTCTGGTCGGCGGCGAACAGCTCTAACTGGGCCGGTGGAAAAATCAGCCGGTCGCAAATCAGTCGCAGGTGCCGGATGCGGACGCGCCGCATCCAGGCCAGTTGCAGCGCGCGCCGGGCCAGCTCAAAAAGGATAAGATCATTGGCCGTGGCCGGCCGGGCAGCCACCTGGCGGGCACGGCGCATGCCGTCGGAATAGTCGAGAACGATTGCGATGCGGCGGGCCGCCCGGCGGCGTTTTCGCAGCCGGGCGCCGACATGCTCCACCAGCCGGTAGAGATGGCTTTGCAGGGTGTGCTCATCGTTGGTGTCGGTGCCGAATTCGTGGTCGGCGATCACCTGCGGCGGTTTTTGTCCGAGCGGCAAAACCGGGGAGGGATCGATGCCGCGCACCGCTTCGTAAAACAGGCGGGCGCGGGCGGCAAAAGGGATTTCCAGCTGTTCCAGGCTCAGGGCCGCGACCTGAAAAGCATGGGTCAAATTGAACTCCCGCAACCGCAGCAGATCATCGCGCTCGATGCCGGGAATCAGACGAACGGGCAGCGGCGCCAGCAGCGCTTTTTCTTCACCGGCCGGGACGATATATTCTCCGTCGGGTTTCACCAGCCGGGTGGCCACTTTGGCCACCAGTTTGTTGAGCGCCACCGACCAGATCGGATCCAACCCCAGATCGGATTTGATCTGCCGGCGCAGCCGCCAGGCCACATCCCTGGGGGGTCCGAAAAGGCGGCCGGTGCCGGTGGCATCCATAAACAGGTGGCCATCGTCTTCACCGGTCTCGATCAGGGGTGAATACGGCAGGGCGCGCGCGAGCACATCGCGCATGGCCTGTTCGTAGCGATGGGGATGAGGCGGCAGGATGCAGACATCCTTGCACAGACGGACGGCGCGTTGCAGGGCCATGCCTTTGCGGATGCCGGCCAGATAGGCTTCGTTGCTCATGTCGTAAACAGCGGCGCGCACGGCGCCCTCGGGTGCGATGATCACCGGGCGTTCGTGCAGCCGGCGGTCCACCGCCCTTTCCACCGCCACCGCAAAATCGGCTACGTTTAAATGGATAATGGAACGATTCATCTTTTGCTTTCAAGTCACGAAATTACCAGCGTGGAGATCGAAGCCTTCACAAATAGCCCGTCTGCTTGGACAAATGCCTAAAGTGTGAAGTGCCTAAAGTGCCTAAAATTAAGGAATGTTGTCATTTTAAAAAAGATGGAGCGCAGCGACACCGTAACTTTAGGCACTTTAGCTCATTTTAGGCATTTTAGGCACTTTACCCAAGTTGAGTGGTTGTTAAGGTTGAAAATCCACCCAGGTTACAACAAGCCCCTTTCGATCAGCTGACTGATCAGCCGGCGGGCATTTTTGGGTGCCTGGGCGCGGACATGGTTGTTGAAAAAAATGGTCCCGCTCCCGGCCTGCCGGGCCATCGGTGCGATGATCTTATCGGCCCATTCCTGCAGCTCTTCATCACTGTAGTCGTAGTCAAACTGCATCTGCATGTTGCCCGAGCGCCAGCCACCGGCGTTGCGGCCGTGAAATCGAATGTAAAACAGCTCCGGGTTGGTAACCACGTCGAGTCGTGGGAACAGGCCCGGCAGCGCCGGTTCATCCACGGCCACCAGGGTTGTACGGCGGCGCTCCAGTTCGGCGAACACCCGGTCAGTGGCCCAGGAGGCATGGCGAAATTCCACCGCCAGGGGCAATCCGGCCAGTTCGTCCAGCAGGGCGGCCAGGTAGCGGCGAGGTTGCGGCGCCCGGGAAAAGCTCGGGGGAAACTGCAGCAAAACCGCCGCCAGCTGTCGGGCCTGGACAAGCGGCGCCATGCCGTCACGGTATTGGGAGGCCTGCCCCCGCCATTGGTTGGGATCCACCTCGTGGGTTAACGTGCGGGTCAGCTTGGCGGCAAAACGAAAACCGGACGGTGCCTGCTGGCGCATGCGCTCGATGGCGGCGGCCTTTGGCATCTGATACCAGGTGAAGTTCAATTCGGTGATCGGAAAGGTCCGGGCATAAAGCGACAACATCTCACCCGATCGGGTACCGGGCGGGTAAAACCCGGCGTTGACCCACTCGGTATAGGAATAACCGCTGGTGCCGATCCACAGGCGGCAGGGGGTTTTTGGTGGTTCAGTGCGCATTTAATTTCAGCTTTCAATAATTGTGATGGCGAAGCTGTATTATACGAGCGGATAGCTCATCGCGGATAGCTGATAGTCGATTACTATGAGCCATGAGCTACTTGATGCCCTCCGGGCCGCGGTGGATGCCGATGATCTTGCCCTGAATCAGTACCTCGCCGAAGCTATAACGCATGGGGGCGTAGTCGCTGTTTTCCGGACGCAGCTCGATGTGGTCGTCATGCAAAAAAAAGCGTTTGACGGTGGCCTCTTCACTGTTGATCAAGGCCACGACAATCTCCCCGTTTTGGGCGTACTGGCGCGGCTCGCAAATCGCCAGATCGCCGTTGAGAATACCGGCATCTTTCATTGAATTGCCTTTGACGCGCAGGGCGAACACGTTTTGACTGCGGTAAACGGCGGCATCCAGCACGATGCTGCCGTCCCATTCCGTCTGGGCGTACATCGGCAGACCGGCTGTGACACGGCCGATAATCGGGATTTCGCGCCAGCGCTGCGAAGCCACTGCCTGGCGCGTGCGATTTAACAGGTAAACATTGCGGCTGTAGCGCCCCTCACGCTTGACGTAGCCCTTTTCTTCCAGGGCACCAAGGGTCTGGGCGATAGCGGCATGACTGACCCCCAGATCCGCTGCGGCCTGGCGCAGGCTGGGGCACAGACCGTTTTTGGCGATTTTGTGCTCAAGATAATCCAGAACGCGCTGCTGTGTAGGTGTCAGCGAAAGCTGCATAATGTCTCCTTTTATCAGGTGTCAGGTCCAACGGCTTTTTCGATTGGTTTTATTGGTCTTATTGGTTGAATTGGTTGGCTTAAACCGAACCAATTAAACGAATTAAACCAATTAAACAAATGTAACGGTTGCTATCTGGCTGAAACCTCACGAAGTGATAATGTAAACACTAATGTAAATATAAATATATACATTTAGGCTGTCAAGATGAAAATTTGAAAATCGGACATTTCAGGCTTGAAGGGGGGGTCAGATGAGCAATTGGGACAGGCGCCGCTCGCCGAAGCGCATCGGCACGAAAATGGCCAGCAGACTGAAAATCAATACCAGGCTGAAGGAGCCGATAATCCATATCCAGGTTGATAGGCTGATGAAATCATTGCGGATGGCGGCCATAAAAAGACTGTACACCGGACCGGCCTCGATGAGGACCACCAGACCGATGTATCCGGCGCAGGCGATCATGAAGACCAGTCCGCCGAAACTGGTTATGGTCTGGGTCGGATTTTCGGCTTTAAAATCCGGATATGCCGCCCCCAGGCCGATGCCGATTGCCACGATCCCGGGAACGACAAAAAAAACCGTGAGGGTTGAAAGGATCATCATAAACGGCGTGACCTGCAACAAAAGGTTGGTTGCCGTAATCAGCGCCTCGGTCAGGATCAGCAGCGGAAGATAGTAGATAAAAAATTTAATCCATAAAAACGTGCGGATGGATAACGGCGATGTTTTAACCAGCCAAAAGGCCTCTCTTTCCATGCTGACCGCCGGATAGGCAAATCGGGCCGTTACGGCTGTCAGAACGAACAGCGCCAACCCCATGTTTAGAAAACAGAATAAATTCTGCAGGTACTCGGTTTTAATCGGCGATTTTTCAAGCGGCAGGACCTTGAAATTGTAAACGTAAATTACCACCAGGGCGGCGATCAGAAAGATCTGCGTCCACTGGGTCTGATCGCGCAAAAATGTTTTTATTTCCTTGACCGTAAAGGATTTTATCGGGCCCGGCAGGAAGTTAAAAATGCGATCGCCGATGACATTTCTTTTAATCAGACGGGCCGGGGCATTCTGTGTTTTGGAAAATCCCTTAAAGTAAATGGCATCTGCGAGCAAGATCAGGGCAGATACGATCACGCCGGCAAAACTCAACGACAGCGCTGTGAAAAACAGACTGTTGCCGGTTGCTCCGGCAAGCGCGGATCGGATGCTGTCATATATCCAGCTGCTTGGCAAAAACGGCGATGACGGGGTTTGCAGCGAGGATATATAGACCATTACGGTGTCAAAAACTTCCGGGTCAACCAGCAGTTCCGGCTGTGAAAGACGGATGGCCAGATATATGACCACAAAAGAAAGAATCCCCATAAGAATAAAGACGCTTTTCATGCGAGTGGCGGGGATAAAGATGACCGCTGTCATCACCAGCACCGTGCTAATGGCCGATGCAATTACGGCCAGACACAGCATCGCAATCATGCTGTTCAGATAATAAAAAAGACCGGTTTGATAGACGATGCCATAGGAGATGAGTACCGGCAGGGTATAAATGATGACCATCCAGGCACTGTCAATGGTGCTGTCTATCCAGCGCGTAATGAAAATCTTATAGCTCGATACCGGCAGGGAATGAACCAGCATCAGGTCGCGGGACAGATAGAGCTTGGAAAGGGACGTCAGGATGCTGCTGAATAACAGCAGGGCAAAAGACACCACCAGCATCATGGACAATAATTTGTAGCCCAGAATGTCGCCAATATCCTCAATGCCTTTAAAATATACCAGTACCCGCCAGGAAACGGCGAAAATACCGCACCAGAAAAGCAGGCCGAACGTGCCCAGCAAAAAAAAGCGTGCGTTGCCCTTGCCGTTTGCCTTTGAGAACGCACGGTTTTTGATCGGCCAGACTCGGGGTTTAAACAGGGTCAGAACATCGTTCATTCTTTTTTAAATTTGAAACGCTCATTTAGGTTTGGGGGACGTTATTGGTTAGGTTCAAAAACACCTGCTCCAGGTCGGCCTCGCTGATATTGGCCGCGCGCTGTAATTCCTGGGTAGTGCCGGTGGCAATTAAACGGCCTTTGTTAATCACACCGATCCGATCACAGGTGTCCTGGGCAACCTTGAGCGTATGGGTCGACATGAAAACGGTCACCCCTTTGCCGGCAAGTTTCCGGAAAAGCGCTTTGACCATTATAATGGCCGCCGGGTCAAGTCCCACCATGGGTTCATCTACGATAATCACCTCCGGATCATGTAGCAGGGCAGCCGACATGATCAGCCGCTGTTTCATACCATGGGAGTAAGATTCGACCAGCTCATCGGCCCAGTCCGCCAGTGAAAAGTCCTTAAGGATCTGATGGGCGCTTGCCTGAAAGGTTTCTGCGGGTACCCGATACAAATCAGCGGTAAATTTCAAAAATTCCATGCCGCTGAGTTTTTCGTAAAGGTAGGGTCGATCCGGAATAAAGCCAATTTTACTTTTTGCTTTTTCGGGTGCATCCTGCATGTTGATACCGGAAATAAATACCGTGCCCCTGGTGGGTTCCAGAATGCCACTCATCATTTTAATGGTGGTGGTCTTACCGGCACCGTTGGGGCCAATAAATCCGAAAACCTCACCTTTTTTCACACACAGGTTCAGATCATCAACGGCTTTAAAATCACCATATTTTTTTGTCAGGTCTTTTAGTTCAATCATAATATGCAATCCAGGTTCTACTTATTATAACATAATTCCGGGTTATATCGTCTCAGTCGGGTAGAAATAAACGGTTTGTTATTTGTTGTCCGTTGTCCGTTGAAGATCACCAATCCGAATGGCGGTTTTCTTGCGGCCTGCAACGGACAACGGACCACTGACAACTAACAATTAACGAGTGACAACATACTATTGTAAAACCGTCAGACGGATTTTGCCGATTACCGCCATGATATCCAGTTGTCGTTCCGGAGAGCCGGTTGCAAATCGCAGATGGCTGACATCAGCCGGCAGTTGGCCGAATACCGGATCGACCGTGACCCACTGACCCAGATACATGAGGTTCCAGGCATGATAATAAAAGCGGCCTTTTAAATACACCAACCCGGCCTCGATGCGGGTGGGAATGCCGGCCGCCCGACCGAGCGCAGCAAGCAAAACGGCGTGCTCATTGCAATCACCAACTTTGTTTTCAAGAGTGGAAAGTGCATCGGGCAGAGACAGAACGGGCCGCTTCTCAATCTGGGTATAGACCCAGTTCATCAGTTTTTCGGCCCGGGTCAGCGGATCGGCAGCGGGATCGTCTTTTAAAATTTCCTGGACTAAATCCCGGATTTTTTGATGGTCAGATTGAATGAACGGCCCTGGTCTTAAGAATACTTTCTGTAAAGCTGTCAGATTTTCAATTTTAAGCTCTGAGGCCAGATGGCTTAGCGTTTCCTTTTTTACCGTCAGCACCTGTCCTTCCAAAGTTTGTCTGCCGCCGTGCAACTGTAGCCTCTCGAAGGGTATCCCTTCAACCCTTACTCGCAAGACCTTGAGGTCAGCCGCATTTTCAAGCTGGACATTCGAAGCAACCGAGGCAAACGTTGTCAGATCCTGGCTCGGCTGAATGGACAGCCCGTTAAGGGCATCCTTGCGGTCGGTCTTTATCAGGCTGATACCCAGCAGCCCTTTTTCCTTGATGACATGACCCTCTTCTCCAATCCAGGCCAGTTGAGTGACGCCCTTGAAATTTAAAGATATTTTTGTGGCCGATTGATCGATGCCCCCGATTTCAATACGCTCCGGGCCGATTACATCCACAATGACATCAACCTGCCCCATGGAGGCCGGATCGAAAATTTTAAACGCATATTTGTCACCGGTTTGCAGTTTGGTGGCGGCGACGGCATCCATGATACCGTTCATTAAGTATAGTTTTTCTTTGAACGGTATTTTCAGCTCACGTCTCGCACCGGCACTCTGGGTTGTCACCTGCAGGTTATTTCCGTCAACTTTACCTTCAACGGAAAAGCGGAACCGGCCTGAACTGATTTCAAAATCAACTGACTGCAGCGTAAAATCCGGATTCAGACGGCTTCTGGTGTTCAGGCTGATATTCTGGGTCATCCCCATGGTATTGATACGCATATACACGGTTTCGGTCAGGCGATAGCCGGTCGGTTCCGGATTAAAACGGGTGTGGGAAAAACCGATTTTACGCCCACCCTGGAGTATGGTCATCCAGGTATTGCGCTTGGAAACCGCATCGATTGAATCCACAGAAAGTGAACGCGGGCGGAAAAATACCTTTTCCAGTATGCCCAAACGAATGCTGAAAAGGACGGCAAATGTCAGCAGAAATACGCTGCCGACAATCCAGAATGCTTTTAATTTGTGCACGATCATGTCTAAAATTTTAATCGATGACTGCTGGTCTGTCAAATGTGAGCGGGTCTTTGATTTTCAACATTTTGCCATGGAAACTGCCGGCGGTTCATGATATGGGCAGGTACATAACTGTGGCGATAAAGGAAGAGATCAATGGTATCGGAAAACGACATTGCCGGTTTGCCCGTGGCAAATTACGACTCTGATCGCAAAGGGATATTTATTCATAAAAATGAGCTCGCTGACAGCAGCTTTAAATCGGGTGACCGCTTTTCGGTCAAAGTCGGCAAGCAGGACCTCTTTGCCATTACCATTGTCAAAGACGGTAAAGGTAAAATTGTTTATGACAAAAACGGGATTTTCATCAAACGAACCCGCAGGATAGACATCCTGTTGGGCGGAATTTACGATGATTATGTGCTCTATATTGAATCCGACGGTCCGGGCACTATAAAATTGAGGCCCTTGGAAGCAGTGATCAAAAACAATTACATGTAAAAGCGGTACTGGATAAGGAGGCATTGATGGAATGCAGAACTGAGCAAAATCTTAAAAAATGTAATTGCAGTTATGAACCCTGTCCCCGCAAGGGAAATTGCTGTGAATGTCTGAGCTATCATCTAAACAGTCGCGAATTGCCCGCCTGCTGTTTCCCGAATGACAGAGAGCGCAGCTATGACCGCTCGTTTGAACATTTTGCTCGGTTGGTGGCCAAAAACATGGTTTGAACCGATCACATCCGGTTTTAAGAAACCATCCAAAAATAAGCACCACTTCGTCCTGGAGGAGGATCATCTTAAAACACATCCAGCGCCATCGGGGCCGAACCGGCAAATATCTCACAAACGGCCCGGCAAAATTATGCCAGACCGGTTGACAAACGCGCCGCCCTGCGCTTCTGGATCGATGAAAATAACCTACGCAGCTTGATCAAAAAACCATAATAAGAAAGTTGAATATGTGGGCCAGGGACGAAAATTTAAAATCTCTCGCAAAGACGCAAAGGCGCCAAGATAGGAAGAATTTTTAATTTTTCCTTTGCGGGCTTAGCGGCTTTGCGTGAGCCAATCGCATAAAATCAGACGAACGTGAAAGTGAATTTTAGGGAGGGGAATATGGCGCAGGATCCCAAAATAGGCTACAAAATCAAAGCGACCATTTCAGACGTAAAAGGAAAGTGCAGTGCCGGGCATAAAGCGGGCGAAAGCTTTGACATCAGCTGCCATAATCCGGCGGGTTTATGTGGTTGGTTTTACCATGATATTTTTCCCAGCCTGCAGACATTTCAATTCGGTGGCGCTTTGCCATGGTGGCAGGGCGATTCCATTCAACTTCAATGTCCGGATCCCATCAATCTTGTGACCATCCAGCTGGAGCGCATCAAGCGAACCTGATACGCAATAGCCTGACCTCACTTGCAGTTTCAGGCACATGGAGTGCAGGCCGTCCGCCATGATCGCGGCTATGCCAAATAACCGTATATTTTTGTTTGCGCCGATTTTGCGGCAAGAGGTCTTATCCCTTCGGCCGTCATCCGGCAACCATATTTTAGCCTATCTGACCAGCGGGTTTGAATCCTTTTTAAAAAGATTAAACGCTTTCGCCCGCAACGATTGGGGCACTGCGCGCCCCAGTCTTTTACCGCGTATGGCGGTAAAATCCAAGCCACCCGCTGAGCGGGCGGTCCTTGACTCCCTGAACGGCTGTCCGTGCCATAACGAAAGGAAGCATCATGAATACCATTTCCGCCAAAAAAATCTACACCGGGAAAAAAATCGTTTCGAATGCACATCTTTTATTTAATGGTAAAAATATTGCTGCTGTTTCACAGACAAAAAAGGGTCGTTGCCTGGGAGAATTTGAAGTGATCACCCCTGCCTTTGTCGATCCGCACAGTCATATCGGCATGGAACGGGCCGGGGAGCCCAATACCGAGGGAGAGGCCAACGAGCATCGGGATTCGATTCTGACGCTGACCGATGCACTGGATTCAATTCAAATGGATGACAAGGCACTCTTGGATGCAGTCCAGATGGGTGTGTTGTATTCGTGTGTGTTGCCCGGCAGCGGTAATATAATCGGCGGTCTTTCTGCGGTCATACGCAATTATGCCGGTTCCAGCACAGACGCGCTGATCAGTCGCGCCGGATTAAAAGCTGCCTTTGGATTTAACCCCATAAAAACAAATGCCTGGAAAGGCCAGCGCCCGACAACCCGGATGGGCGCCATTGCCCTGTTGCGCGGTCGTCTGGATGAGGTGCGCCAAAAAACACAACGCTACAAGCGGGCCAGGGGCAGCAAAAAGCAAGACATTGTCTTTTCGGCCGAAGACAGGATTCTGCAGGATTTACTGGCACGTAAGCTGCGCCTGCGCGCCCATGTCCATAAAACAGATGATATTGCTGCGCTTCTGCGCCTGGTTGATGAATTTAAAATCAATGTTAGCGTCGATCATGCCGGTGACGTCCACTCGGCGGATATTTTCCGCGAATTGAAAAAGCGCAAAATTCCGGTTGTTTACGGCCCGATTGATTCTTTTGCTTATAAGGTTGAATTAAAACACGAGGATTGGCGTAATGTGCGATATCTGCTGGCATCCGGTGTGGAATTTGGTCTTATGACGGATCATCCGGTAACCCTGGCGCGTCAGCTGTTGCTGCAAACGCGCTGGTTCATTCGTGCCGGTTTATCCCGTCAGCAGGCCATTGAATTAATATCCCGCCGCAACGCCCGGATTATAGGGGCTGACGATAAAATCGGCACTCTGGAAAAAGGCAAATGGGCCTCTTTTGTCTGCTGGAATGGCGACCCGTTTGATCTGACCTGCTATCCGGTGGCAGTTTACGGTGAAGGTCAGTTGCTCTACGAGGCATCAACAAATTCGTAGTTTATGCTTTCAATGTTCAAATCCTGGCCACTGGCTTCTCGCTTCTCGCTACTGGCTTCTGACCAGTTGCATTTACAGAATATCGGAAAGATTAAAAATGACAAAACATCGGTCTTGCAAATACCCATTCGATGGATATAATGATGGATATAATGCATTTATGATCAAAGGATACGATACGTGTCTGATCCTTTTGGCAAATATCCAAGGAGGAAAAAATGATCAAACGCCATTTCTTTTTAAAAATAGCTGTCATTATCATTTTTTTAGTATTTTCCACGGGGGCTTACGCCGGAGACGTAGCTCCCGAGCTGATGAAAGGCTGGGAAGTTGGCAGTAAATACAACAATCATTACGATGTTCGGGAATATGAAAAACTGAGAGCCTGGTTTTTACGGGCTAAAGAAGTGATTCCCATGCCGGGTATGTCACCGGCAACCGCTGTCGAGGTGCTCGAAGGCGCCGAAGTGATTGAAGTCCATCTATGCCCGACCTGGTATCGCAAACCCAGTGACATTAAACTCAAAAAAAATGAGCGTATCAAAATTAAAGGTGTCTGGGCGGAAATAAACGGCAAGGATGTATTTATGGCTTCAAAGATAAAGAAAGATCCGAACATAGATATCATTAAAGTCCGCCTGACCAAAGATGGTACACCTTTCTGGACGATGCCGCCTGAACAACTCGCATGGGAAATGTTGCCGGACGAGGAAAAAGAAGAACGCATGGCAAAAGGGGAAGGACCTCCTCAGACGAAATCGCAGTAACTGCTAAGCAACCATGAATAACCGAAAATGGCATCCCGGCGAATTGCTCGAGCTTTCCGGATATTTCTGGAGAACCTGTACCCTGCATGCGGCTGTCAAACTTGACGTGTTCACCCGCCTGGGCGATGAGCAGCTGTCTGCCGGTGCAGTGGCGACCAGACTCGAGGTCGCGCCGGACGCAGTCCAACGCCTTTTAAATGCGCTGACGGCCATGGAGTTGCTGGCTAAAGCAGGTGACCGATACGCGAACACGCCGTCGAGCAAAGCTTTCCTTTCCAAAAAATCCCCGCAATATTTAGGCAATATCATCATGCATCACCACCATCTGGTTGCGTCATGGGCTCAGCTGGACCTGTCCGTCAGGAAGGGAAAGCCGATTCGACAGCGGTCCTCTTTCAGTGACGGAGAATGGCGCGAAAGCTTCCTGATGGGCATGTTCAACATGGCCATGAATACGGCGCCGATGCTCATTCCTGAAATTGATATTTCCGCCCGTCGGCATTTACTCGACCTGGGTGGCGGACCCGGAACCTATGCCATTCATTTTTGCCGTCACAATCCCGATTTAAAGGCCACGGTTTTCGATCTGCCCGCAACACAGCCTTTTGCCGAAAAGACCATCAAACGCTTTGAACTGTCGGATCGCATCGATTTTCAGGCGGGCAATTATCTAAAAGATGAGATCCAGGGTCATTATGATGCCGTCTGGCTTTCGCACATTTTGCACGGTGAAGGTCCGGATGGCTGCCGCCAAATTATCCAAAAGGCGGTTGCCGCCTTAGAGCCCGGGAGCATCATCATTATTCATGAATTTATCCTCAACAATACCATGGACGGCCCTCTTTTTCCGGCCCTTTTTTCCCTGAATATGCTGCTGGGGACTGATGCGGGTCAAGCGTATTCCGAGCAGCAATTGATGGACATGCTGACGTCTGCCGGGGCAAAGCAGATCCAACGCGTACCGGTTCAAACACCCAACGACTCGGGCATCATCACGGCTATCGTTTGACCATTTACTTCTTTATGATATCATAATTTTGAGCGTTAAAAAAAATGGAAGGAGTATTTGTGTAAATGGCGCAAAAAGCCTTCGAACCGGTCGGTATGATGGGACCGCAGATTTTTGGGCTTCCGGTGGATCGCGACACCCTGTTTTCCAATCACCAGGAAATCTATAAAAAGCGCGTCGAAAAACGACAGCGCAAACTTATCGTCAAGCTGTCTTTTCTAAAGCCATTTTTAAAAAAAGGAGAGAAGATTCTTTTAACAACCACCGGGTATTCGCCGATTAATTCCCTGCCCCAGTATGTAACTGGATTTTTCTTTGTTTATCTCAAGCGCTCCCTGTTTGTGTTTACCAACTATCGGATTTTTCATGTGCCCACTACCCCGATTTACAAATTCAAGCAGTCCATCTCTCAAATTCTTTATGTTGATTGCCAATCCATCGCGCTTAAAGGCGGGACCCTAACGGTTCAATATGCGCAAAACGGTATGTCCGAAAAATTCAAGGCCATCGCGCTGTCTGAAAGAAGAAAAATAAAGGCGCTGATGAAACGAATGCCGCTTTCAGGTACCCAGAGCCAGTTGGGCCGGCGCTCATATATTTGTCCGCGATGCACGGCTTTGTTGGAAAGCGGAAATTACACCTGCAATGCCTGCCAGCTGAAATTTAAAAACAAAACTGCCGCTTTTATCCTGGCTGTTTTGTTTCCAGGCGGCGGCTATTTTTATACGCGGCATTATTTTATCGGGCTGATATCTGCCATTATTGAAATTTTTCTGATGGGATACTTCTACCTGATATGGCAAGATGTGATTAACAAACCTGAAAACCGCATGATCTATCTGGTGGGTCTGTTTGCTATTTTTGTGATCGTTAAAATTATTTCAGTGATTCATTCCAGCCATTTTACAGAAGAATTCATTCCTACCAAGAAGCGAATCCAGACCGATCCTTCTGCCGCCCGATCCCGCCCTAAAAAACAAAAGGAAAAATCAAAAAACAGCAAATAAAAGCCGATTCATAATTGTTTCGGCTAAATTTTTTCTGTGAGACGTTATCCACTTGTCATTATAAGGTACCAATAAGCGACTAAAGTGAACTAAAGTTCGAAGTGACTGAAGTTGAGGAGTCACGCCGCTCCATCTTTTCTGTAAAAAGGACAGAATTCCTCAACTATAGCGCACTCTTATTTAATGCATCTTAAAAAAGGCTTTATTTTTTCCATGACGCTGGCATTCAAGCATTTTGAATCGGTTTTCAACACAGCCATTGGGCATTAGATGCATTTATGGGACAGCTTCTATTTGTTCCATGAGAAGAGCACGGCCCCTACCAGCAAACAACCCAGCGTCATCAGTGAAAGGATTGTCATTTCGGGGCCGATTTGAATCAGCCCGGCGCCGTCATGCATGACTTTGCGGGCGGCGGTGAGCATGTGGGTTAGCGGGAAAATGTTGGCGAAGGTTTTAACCCACTGTGGCGCGCCTTCCAGAGAGAACCAGACTTCGGACAAAAACATCATCGGCCAGGAGATGAAGTTTAAAATGCCGGTGGTAAATTCCTCGCTGGTTCCGCGGGAGGCGAGCACCAGGCCCAGGGAAGTAAGACTCAGGCTACCCAGAAAGAAGACGATGAACAAGTTAATGTAGGAGCCTTCTACCACGAATGAAAAAATAAGGTCACACCCCGTCCAGACGACCGCCAGGGTAAACATCAGCAAAAATATGCGCGATATGGCCTGGGCGGTTATATACTCAAAAGCCGTCAAGGGGGTGACCTTGAGGCGCTTTAGTACACCGTTTTTTCGATACCGCACAACGACATAGCCCACCCCCCAGAGCGCACTGAACATCATATTCATGGCCAGAATGCCCGGAAACAGCCAATCAATATAGCGGATCGCACTGCCTGTAATTTCTCTTTTTTCAGCGTTGGGTTTGATGCCGGGCGGAAAAAGGCTGGCTTTAAACATTTGCTCGACCACGTACCCTTTCGGCGAAGAATCGCTGACCCAGTATTGATAGGGACCCTGGCCCGTTTTTAACAAAAAATCAATGCGGTGATGCTTGAGTTTCTTTAATCCTTCGGCAGCATCCGCAAACCCGATGAATTTGAGGTGGTTCATTTCCTTAAACTGCTGAGGGATGTCAAGCGCTTCAATGGAAACCTGCTGTGATTCGACTGGAAATACACCGATTTTATATTCGGTATAGGATTTACCACCAAAGATGATGCCGAAGCCGCCCACCAGCAAAAAAGGGAAAATAAAGTTCCAGCCGAATGCCGACTTGTCGCGGAAAAACTCAAGATTTCTGGCCTTCAAAATGGCCCACAGTCGCTTAAAATTCATATCTATTCTCGCAGCTGGCGCCCGGTTAAATTTAAAAAAACCGTTTCCAGGTTGGGCGAGCGAACGGTCATATCGGACAAGTCAACCCCATGTGCCATTAATTGCTCCAGGCACTGGTTGACATCGTTGGTTTTAATTTCAACGTTGCCTTTAACGGTAAGCACCGGCAACGGGAAAGTGTCTTTTCGGGGCGTAAAGCGATCTTTGGGCATGACAATGGTAGTGCCCCGGCTGTGTTGCCGGATGAGGGTATCGGGCGTTCCCTGGGCGATAATTTTGCCGTAATCCATAATGGCAACTTCATCACACAGAAATTGGGCTTCTTCCATGTAATGGGTGGTTAAAATGATGGTTTTGCCAGCGGCCTTAATGCTCTGGATCAAGTCCCATAGGTTCCGTCGTGCCTGGGGGTCAAGCCCGGTTGAAGGCTCATCCAAAAAGAGCAGTTGCGGCCGGTTGATCAACGCCAGGGCCAGCAGGAAACGCTGGCGCTGCCCGCCGGATATTTTATCGTTGTATCGATCCTGAAATTCGCCCAGGCGGCATAGCCCGACAAGCTCATCGATGGGGGCCGTCTGCGTGAAGAAACTTTGAAAGGTTTGCAGGGTTTCGCGCACGGTTAAAAAATTCAGCAAGGCCGTGCTCTGGAATTGAATGCCCACCTCTTCTCTGAAGGATGCCGTGCGGGGACTTCCTTTGTATAATATCTCGCCGTCTGTCGGTTGGATTACATCTTCAATGACTTCAATGGTAGTGGTCTTGCCGGCGCCGTTGGGGCCCAACAACCCAAAACATACGCCCTGCTCAAGCGCAAAACTGACGTCATCGACGGCAACCACTTTGCCGTAATGTTTTACCAGGTTTTTTACTTCCAAAATGGGGTTCATCGGTTCCGGGTTCCGGTTCACCCGCCTTCGCCAAAGCTACGGCGCGGCAGGCAAGGTTCAAGGTTCACAGGTTCAGCGTTCAGGGTTCACAGGTTCAACTTTCAAAGGCTCAAAAGTTATATAACAGTGCCAAAGGATAAGATGTAAAAAGGGATTGGACTGCTGCAGAATAGCCTGTATTTAAACCCTGAACCTTCTCAACCCAGAACCTCCGAACCCGGCAGGTTTACCATAGTAAACCTTCCCATAAAGATATCAACACTTTTTTATACCCGCCGTTATATTTATCGGATGGTCGTTGAATAGACGGTTCAAATGGCTTGACATTCCTTTTATTGCACCTTAATTTTGGCCGGTCGTCAATCATCATCAGCCGCTATAGATGCGTTTTTGTTTTGGCGCTATTCACCACAAAGACACAAAGCACACGAAGGCACACAAAGTTTAGCGCAAAATTTAAAATTGCTTTCTTTGCGCCTTCGCGGCAAAAAATCATTAAATCTTCATGCAAGATTCAGGGAAGAGGTAAGACTAATGCCAGCGGTAATATCCATTGTGGGTCGCTCTCAATCCGGCAAAACCACCCTTATCGAAAAACTGATTCCCGAATTTAAAAGCCGCGGTTATTCCATCGGCACGATTAAACACTCACACCATAATCCGGACATTGATCGCTCGGGCAAAGACAGCTCGCGGCACAAATCGGCCGGTGCCGATACGGTTATTTTTCATTCACCCGGCAAAATTGCCATGGTCAGAGATGATCATGCCGGCGATATGGATAGCCTGTTGGATTATTTTAAAGACGTCGACCTGGTGATTACCGAGGGCTATAAAGGAGGAAGCAAACCCAAGATTGAAATTGTGCGCGCGGCGCGTCACCCCAAACCGCTCTTGAAAGATGATACCTATTTAATCGCGGTGGTAACCGATGTTGATTTGCAATTAAAGGTTCCTATTTTCGGGCTCGAGGATGTGGTGCCGCTGGTCGATATGATCGAAAAAAAGTATCTATGAGCCTGCCGTCATCATCAAAAGCCGCCCGGGGCCTGAGCTGGCCCAAACTCGTCCCCGCAACACTGCTCAAGCGCTACAAACGATTCCTGGCCGATGTCAAACTTAAAAACGGTGAAACCATAACCGTTCATTGCCCCAATACCGGCAGCATGGCCGGATGTTGCGAACCGGGTCGAACGGTTTACCTGTCTTTGCATGAAAACCCCGGACGCAAGTATCACTATACCTGGGAATTGATCGCCATGCCGACATCCCTGGTGGGCGTCAATACACTGATCCCCAATCGTCTGGTCGGCCAATCCATCGAACAACAACTGATTCCCGAGCTTGCCCAATTTAGCAAGGTCAAACGGGAAGTCAAAATCGGCGAGCATTCGCGTATTGATTTATTGCTGACCGGCAGTTCCGGTCAACGCTGTTATATCGAAATTAAAAACTGCACCCTGGTGAACGATGGGGTGGCGCAATTTCCGGATGCCGTTACCGCGCGCGGCCTGCGCCACATCATTGAGCTGGAAAAGCGGGTCAAGGCTGGTCATCGCGCTATGATGTTTTATTTTATCCAGAGAATGGACGCACGCGTTTTCCGCCCGGCTGACCACATCGATTCCGATTATGGCCACCGTCTGCGCCAGGCGGTTGAAAGAGGGGTTGAGGTTATCGCCTACGATGTTCGAATAAGCCTTCAAGGAATTGAATTAAATCGCAATATTCCATGTGAGCTTTAATGATGGGCGGCTGCAAAGTTTGACAACCATCTAAAAATCGGTTAGCTTCATTTTTTTAATTAAGCAATATCAGCGGCAGAGCGATGTCCGATTATTCTTTAGAAAATTTGATATGCCACCGGGATAATCTCGAAAGCGTCCTGGATAATCTCAAGGAGGGGATTATTGCCCATGACATGAACAGGCGCATCTTTTTTTTCAACACGGAAGCCGAGCACATTACCGGTTACCAGCGCCAAGAAATACTGGGCCGAGATTGCCACGAGGCTTTCGGCAGCCCCTTTTGCGGAGAGCGCTGTGTCTTTTGCGAACATCCGCCCAACCTGGCTGCCAAATCCGAGTACACCATCAATATTAACACCAAAAGCGGCGAGCAGCGGCGCATCGAGATGACCGTTACCAGCATGCGCGATGCGGATGATCAATATACCGGTGTGCTGACCTCTTTTCGGGATATAACCGATATTTTCAGTCTCAAAGAGCGCGCCGGGGAGCTGACCAGTTTCGGCAATATCATCGGCCAGGACAGCAAGATGATTGCGATCTTTAAGCAGATCAAAGACGTTGCCGATTATGATTACCCGGTTCACATTGCCGGTGAGACTGGAACCGGCAAGGAACTGGTGGCTGCTGCCATCCATAGCGAAAGCCGGCGCGGCGGTGCCCCCTTTGTACCGATCAATTGCGGGGCCCTGCCGGAAGGATTGATTGAAAGTGAGCTTTTCGGACATGTAAAAGGTGCCTTTACCGGTGCATTGCGGGATAAAAAGGGTCGCTTTGAACTGGCCGGCGGCGGATCGGTGTTTCTGGACGAAATCACAGAGCTATCCAACAATATGCAAGCCAAAATCTTGCGGTTTCTACAGGAGGGCCAGTTTGAAAGAGTCGGCGGTGAACAGACCATCACGGTGGATGTGCGCGTCATCAGTGCCACCAACAAAAATTTAAAAGATGCCGTGAAAAGCGGTAAATTTCGCGAAGATCTGTACTACCGGCTCAATGTGATTCCCATCTATCTGCCGCCGTTGCGCGAGCGCAAAATTGATATTCCCCTGCTGAGCGAACACTTTCTTCAGGAAGCTCGCGAGCGCTACGGCAAAAAAAAGCTGCGGATATCCACCAAGGCCATGGCGTTGATGCTTGATTACCGCTGGCCGGGCAATGTGCGCGAATTACAAAACGCGATTCAGTTTGCGATTGTCAAATCCAACGGCCGGGTCATCGCTGCCGATGATTTGCCTCTGGAACTGCGGGATCTTGAAAATATCTGCGTGCGGCGAGGGCCCTCCCGCAAGCTGGATGTTGATTCGGTTCGATCGGCCCTCGAGCGAACCGGTGGTAACAAGGTCAAGGCCGCCAAACTGCTGGGTGTGGGCCGCGCCACTCTCTATCGCTTCTTGGGCGATCACCCCGATTTAATGCAAACGGTCAATTTACCATTTTAGGTTGAAAGAAATTATTGGAAGTCAATTTTAATTTCACAAATACGCTTTTCCTGCATGCGATATCAACAACAGCATACTGGGTAATCCCCGATACGGGATTCGAATTCAGCTATGCCGAAAGGCATGGCGCCCTGAAATGAATCCCGTCTCGTAGATTACCGACCACCAAAGGTGGTTTAACTCAGATATCGCATTTCGGAAAAGGCATTTGTTCATCAAAATGAGATAAAAATATGAAAAATCTTAATTCGCAAAGGCGATACATATAATAGAAAGGTTCAAGACATGCTGACATTGGAAGAGCTAAAAAAGGAAACCGATTTAATCAACGAGATCGAATGGGACATGACGCCCGAAGAGGCGGTCAAACAGTATCTGGAATGGGGCAACACCGACTGGGGCAGCGGAAAATATGTGATCCGCTCCAAAAGCGATTACACGACTTATTTTGTCGTCAATTGCTGGCGCAGGCCCTATTTAATTTATCTGATTCGCCGCAACTCTGACGAAGCAACCGAGCTGGCGGAATTCGAGCTTCCGAGCCGTTTTGAAAAAGACGTTTGCGAGCTCAAAGGCGTCTATGCTCTGGATGATGATGTCAAGGCCTGGTTAAAAGAAGAGCTGAGGGCTTAGTGCAAGGTTCCATAAATAGTAGATGATGCTCTAAAAAGTAACGAGTACCCAAAGTGACTAAAGTGAGCTATAGCGCCTAAAGTTTTTGGTGACGCGTCGCTCCGTCCTTTTACAAAAAGGATCGTTCGACCCTGAGGCTCTCGACGGGTAGAATTCCTCAACTTTAGTCACTTCAGGTCACTTTTTACTTTAGCGCACATTCGTTGATTTATTTTTGAGGCGGATTTAAGGAGACTTTTATGGAAATGGAAAGAATAGATAGCCAAGAGGCGCTGGATCAGCTGGCCAGGGAATTCCGCTATATCATCACCGATATTATGTGCCGGGCGGGCGGCGGTCACATCGGCGGCTCCCTCAGTCTGGTGGAAATTATCATCACCCTGTATTTCAGAATTATGAATCTAAAGCCGGACGAGCCCCGCTGGCAGGATCGTGACCGCTTTATCCTGTCCAAAGGGCATGCCGGCCCGACGCTTTATACGGCGCTGGCCTACAGAGGTTTTTTCCCCAAAGACGTTCTGCTAACGCTGAATGCCAACGGCACGCAATTGCCGAGTCACGTGGATCAGGTGATTACCCCCGGCGTCGATCAGACTGCCGGCTCGCTGGGACAGGGGCTGTCGTGTGCCAATGGTATTGCCCTGGCCTGCAAGCTTGCCAAAAGAAGCAACACTGTTTTTTGCGTTGTCGGTGACGGGGAATCCCAGGAAGGCCAGATCTGGGAAGCGGCCATGTTTGCGGCCCATCACAAACTGGATAACCTGGTGGTCATTACCGATTACAACAAAATGCAGATCGATGCCGAAGTTGAAAAGATCGTCTCATTGGAGCCGGTAGTGGATAAATGGCGTTCCTTTGGCTGGGAGGTGTTTGAAATGGACGGCCATGATTGGGACGATATTTATAATACCCTCAACAAAGCCATGGCTGTTAAAGATAAACCGGCCATGATTGTGGCCCATACTGTCAAGGCCAAAGGCAATGTCTGTTACGAGAACCGTATCGAATGCCACTTTATCAGCATTCCTGATGAAAATGAGCGCCAGAGAGTTATCGGAGGCGTCTGTGCCGCGGGCGAAGAAGGGCCGTTCGAATTTAACTGGACAGAAGGAAAACAGGAATGACATTACACGAAAAAGAACTAAGAGCCGTCTATACCGATACGCTCATAGAGCTGATGACCGAAAACAGCAAAGTCGTTTGCCTGGAGGCCGACCTGGGAAAATCATCGGGCACCGTTCCGCGGGTGTGGGAAGCATTTCCGGATCGGTTTTTCGATGTCGGGGTGGCGGAAGCCAACATGATCGGGATTTCGGCCGGCCTGGCCAATGAAGGCATGATCCCATTCTGTGCGACCTTTACCCCGTTTGCCACCCGCCGGGCCTATGATCAGATCACGATTTCGATTGCCTATGCCGAAAACCCGGTCAAAATCGTCGGCACCGCCCCGGGGATTACCACGGCCAAAAACGGTGCCACGCACATGTGCTTCCAGGACCTGGCGATCATGCGCGCCATGCCGAACATGCGCGTCTACTGCCCGGCGGATGTTTACGAGCTGCGCGCGGTGGTCAGGTACATGGCCGCCAGCAAAAAACCCGAATACATGCAACTGATTCGGGAAGTCCACGCGCCGATTTTTGATGAAGATTATGAATTTGATCCCCTCAAAGCCAGGGTGTTGGATGAAGGTTCGGATGTGACCCTGGTGACGACCGGTTTGACCACCCAGTTTGCGCGCAAAGCCGTTGCTGAACTAAAGCAGGAAGGCATCCTGGCCGAGCATATTCATTATCCGTCGGTCAAGCCCTTCGATGTCGAAACCCTTCTATCATCGGTGAAGAAAACCAACGCGGTGGTCACCGCCGAAAACCAGAACGTGATCGGCGGGCTGGGCGGAGCGGTCTGCGAGGTTCTGGCCGAAAACTATCCCGCCAAGGTTAAAAGACTGGGCGCCCAGGATCGATTCGGGGAAGTGGGGGATGTGCCTTATCTGTCTGCGACTTTAGGGTTCAGCGCCAATGACATCGCCGCAGCCTGCCGCGAGATGAAAGCAACCGCTTAACTCAAATGGAGGTGCTGTGATGCCAGCGTCCATACCGATTGTGTGCCCCTATTGCGGGGTGGGTTGCAACCTGGAGCTGTCTTTGGACGAAAGCGGGAGACCGGTCAAAAGCAGTGCCTCCGGCCGGAATCCGGAGCTGAATGCCAGGTATCTGTGCGTCAAAGGCTTTACGGTGCATGAACTGGTCAATCACGAAGAGCGTCTGACGCAGCCCTACATCCGCAAAGCGGACAAACTTGAGCTGGTCTCCTGGGATGATGCCATCCAGCTTGCCGCCCAACGACTCAAGGAAATTTCTGATAAATATGGCCCGGAAAGCATCGGGATGCTGTGCAGCGGTAAAATCCTCAATGAAGAGGCGTACCTTTCGCAAAAGTTCCAGCGTGCCGTCATCGGCAACAACCATGTCGACAACTGCGCCCGGCTGTGCCACGGCCCATCTGAAGCGGCTTTAAGACGGCAACTGGGGTACGGGGCCGTCAGCACCTTTCTGAAAGATTACGATGCCACCGATACGGTATTTCTGGTGGGCGCGCATACCACTTTTACCCACCCGGTTATCTGGATGCAGGTCAAAAAACGCGCCAAAAAGGGCGGCCTAAATCTGATTCTGGCCGACCCCCGCGAGACGGATCTCGTCAAAAATGCCGCCGTACATCTAAAAGTAAAACCGGGCATGGACATTTTCTGGATCAAGGCCCTGGGAAAAATTATCTACGAAAAGGGCTGGCACGATCGGGAATTCTGTGAAAAGCAGACCATCGGCTTCAAGGCGGTTTGTGACGGTTTGGCCGATTTTGATATCGATGCTGCCTGCAGCCGTGCCGGGATAAAACGGGAAGAGCTGGAAAAGGCAGCCGAGCTCATTCATGGCAACAAAACCATATTTATTTGGGGTATGGGCTTAACCCAGCATGCCCACGGAACGGACAACATTACGGCCCTCGTCAATCTGGCGCTGCTGACGGGCAACATCGGCAAGCCCGGGTGCGGGCTGTCGCCGTTGCGAGGCCAGAACAACGTGCAGGGTGCCGGCGACATGGGGGCGTTGCCCAATCTGCTGGCCGGACACATGGAGGTTGACGACGAAGCTGCAAGGGTGCATGTCGGCGCTCTCTGGGGTGCGGCCGTTCCGGCCAAATCGGGCCTGGCGGCTCCCGAGATGATTCATAACATTGCCTCCAATAAAATCAGGGCCCTTTATGTCATCGGCGAAAACCCGGCGGTCTCCGAGCCGCAATCCAATTTTGTCACCTGGATGCTGCAGAAACTCGAGTTGCTGATTGTGCAGGACATCTTTCCCAATGAAACAACCAAATACGCCCATATTGTCCTGCCGGCTGCCACGGTCGGGGAAAAAGACGGCACTTTTAACAATGCCGCCCGGCGGGTACAGTATACCGCAGCCGGCCTCAAACCGCCGGGAGAAGCCAAAGCCGACTGGCAGATCTTAATGGAAATGGCCAATGCCCTGGGCGTCACATGGCCATATACTTCAACCGAAGATATCTGGGAGGAAATTCGCAAGGCCGCACCGGTTTTCAGCGGCATTACCCACAAACGCCTGAAAGCATCCACGGGAATATTCTGGCCCTGCTATGATGAATCCCATCCGGGCACGCCCCGTCTGTATGAAGACGGATTCGGCTTTCGCGATCGCCGGGCGCGATTTTTACCGGTTAAATTGCCGGACACCCTCATGGAGCCCACCGAGGAATACCCCTATATTCTGATCACCGGACGCCTCCTGGAGCATTTCAACACCGGGGAGATGTCGCGGCGAACCACAAAACTTTCACGACTCAAACCCGCATCGTATCTGGACATGAATCCGGAAGACGCCGAGGCGGCCGGCCTGGGCGCCGACGACATCGTGCGGTTGACCAGTCCCCATGGATCGGTTCTATTGCCTTTGAAGATCAATGCCAACCTGCAGCGCGGGCATCTGTTCGCACCGATCCATTTCAGCGAGCCCAATTTTAACTCCTTGATGAGTGCCGTACCCATCGATCCCACGGCCCGGATGCCGGCGCTAAAGGTAATCCCCGTTAAGCTTCAGAGGGACTAACGTTCGGTCTAAACGCTTGCTGAAAATAAAAGAAGTGTAATGCGTGACACTGATGTATGATTATAAGAGCAGGATAGAACAAGGGTTTCATTATTTGGGCATCCGTGTCATTCGATACCGTTGGACGATTCTGCTAATGACGGTTGTGGTGATCGGATTGGCTGCGACCCAGCTCCCCAAACTCAGTATTGCCACTTCTGTGGAAAGCATGTTCAAGCGGCACGATCAGATGCTTACCGATTACCAGCGGTTTCGCAGTCATTTCGGACGTGACGAAGAAATTGTGCTGCTGATCTCCTCCTCCGATATCTTCAGCCTGGAATTCCTCACCACTCTCAAGCAATTTCATGAGGATCTGGAGAATTCACTACCGCTTTTAAAAGAGGTCAGTTCGTTGGCCAATGCGCCCTTTATCGAATCAACTGATAGCGGTGTGCGCCTCAGCGGTTTTCTCGACAACCTGCCGCGAACAGACGAAGAAATGCAGCATTACAGAAAGCGCGGTCATTCCTATCCAGGATACCAGAAACTGTATTTCACCCCGGATGGCAAGCATGCCACAGTGGTTATTAAAACGCAGGCGGTATCGGCGTTGACGGCCGATGGCCTGCGATTGCAGGGTTATGCCCGGGGTATTCGCGGGTCAATAAAACCTCCGCCCCCTGCGGAACAACAATCGATATCACAGGTAGAGAATATCGCCATCATCGGCATCGTTGAAGCCGTCATCAAGCAATACCAGGCGCCTGACTTCAGCATTGCCTTCAGTGGAACGCCGGTCTACCAGTATTATGTCGAGCCGATGGTCCGCGCGAACATGAAGAAGATGTGCATCGCGATCCTCATCGTTCCGGTTCTGTTCATGCCGGTTGTGTTTGGTCGGGGCACGGGTGCTTATCTGCCTCAGGTGACGGCCATTTTAGGCCTGATGGTTGCTTTAGGGTTGATGGTCTTGTTGTCGGTTCGCCTCAGCCTGACCTCGTCTATGTTGCCTTCCATCCTGTTGTCCATCGGACTGACCGCTCCGGTTCATTTCCTGGTCGTCTATTACAGGTACCAAAAGCGGGTCGGGAAGTTCCGGGGCATTATTGCCACGATGAAGCACTCTGGTTTTCCGATCGTCATGACCAGTTTCACAACAGCGGCGGGATTGCTGTCATTTTCCTTCTCGGATATCTTACCGATAGCTCATTTAGTGAATTTCACAATGGTTGGAATTCTCGTCATCCTGGTATTTACGCTCATTACCCTGCCGGCATTTCTCTCCATACTGCAGGTTGTTGCGGGTGTGAAAAAGGGTGAAACAAATTATGAGGCTTCCATTTACAACCGAACCCTGTTGGCGTTGGGTCGCCTCGGGGTTACCCGGCCTTACCTTGTTTTAATTCTGTTCTTGACAGGTACCCTTGTTGTGGGATTCAGCATCCCACGGCTCCATTTTTCACACAACCAGCTGCATTATTTCACTGAAGATTCAGCTTTCATGCGGCAGGTCCGACTCATTGAAGCCCAGACCGGTGGATTTCGAGCACTGGAAGTGCTGATCGACACACAGCGGGAACGGGGAATAATCGACCCCGACCGGCTCAAGGCCATTGAGCAGCTGGATACCTACCTGAGATCGCTGACGGATATTCAGGGGCGCGCTTATGTGGGTAAAACCCGATCTCTCGTCGATCTCATTAAGGAAGTCTCTTGTGCAACAATAGGACAGGATCAGAGCCCTTGCCCGATTCCTAAAGGCGAAGCGGCTCTGGCTGAGCAATTCGATCACATCGGTCGCATTATCCCTGGGGCGTTACGAAAGTACACTGATGCAGACTTGCGTCTAGGTCGTTTGACCGCCATGATGTACTGGCGGGATGCTGCCCATGATGTTGATTTCGTTGCACGGGTGCGGAAAAAGGCCGCAACTTTGTTCGACTCCGGTGTCAACTTGGCGGTAACCGGTGTTGCGGCCATCAATTCCGGAATCATTAATGCGATGATGAGCAGCCTGGCCATTGGTTATAGCACAGGATTCCTGTTGATCATGGCATTAATGATCCTGGCCGTTGGAGATGTGCGCCTGGGACTGTTAGCCATGATTCCCAATCTATTGCCGGTTGTCATTGCGCTGGGCGTTATGGGATATTTAGACATTCCGTTGAATACCTACAACCTGATTGGCGGCAGTATCCTCATAGGATTGGCTGTAGATGACACCATCCATTTTTTCCACAATTTCCGCAAGTACTACCTGAGGTCTGGCGATATCAACTTTGCTGTAAGTGAGACTTTAAGATCCGCAGGCCGAGCCCTGATGGCAACAACGTTGATTCTGGTTGCCAGTTTCTGGATGCGACTATTCAGTGACCTGAAAGTGGTGGCAGATTTCGGATTGGTGCTGGGCATTGCGTTACTAGTGGCCTTTCTGGCTGATGTGTTGCTCGCACCGGCACTGTTGCGGGTTTTTTATGGGACCGGGCAGAGGGTTTCCCTGAAACGATTTGGTGTTCCGAGGGTGCAGAACGTATGATATCTACTAAACGCATCTTCAAGTATATGGCGCTTTACCTGGTCTGTTTAGCGGTCTCAACAGCGGGGTTTTACATTTTCACTGTTGTTTATGCTCAAAAGACATTTTATTTGGATGATAAACAATGGAATCCGGCGGAGCCGGAAACGCAAAACATCGACCCGACCCGTTTGAGCAAAGCGCTCGATTACATTGACACGCGGCTACCCACCGCTCGAAGCCTTTTGCTGCTTCGCAACGGTAAGACGGTAGTTGAAAAATATTACTGGCTCGGTGGTCCCAAGGCGACGGATTACCTGCATTCCCTGAATCTACCGCTCCTCCAGGTATTGATCGGTATTGCTATCGATCAAAAATTGATCCAGGGCACGGAACAACCTCTATCTGCTTTTTTTAAAAAGCATTTGGCAAAGAGCCGATCCGATAGTACGGCATCGCTGACACTAAACCACCTGCTAAGGTCACAGGCACCACTGCTATGGGGAAACGGAAACCCGGACTACTGGGATTTGTTTTACGCCGCAGACCGAATTGACGCGAGTCTGCGAGCCATTTCGCAGCAACAGACAAGGGTCCAACCGGCGATAAACTTTGCTGCAGCGTATTTGTTGAGCCAGGTGATTGAACAGGTTTCCGGCCGGAGTGTTTTCAATTTTGCTTACCGTTATCTGTTCCAACCTCTGGGAATTACGACTTACACAGCCGATGATCAGGACCTGCCACGCGATCCAATGATCGGATTTCAGCTCAAAGCACTGGATCTTGCCAAGATCGGCTATCTGCTGGCCCAGGAAGGGGTTTGGGAGGGTCAGCGAATTGTCTCTAAAGAATGGGTTCGCTGGTTATTTTCCAAGGTCCCTCACGCTGAATTAGATGACATCCCGGGAGGCAGCTGGGTCAGGATAACGATCAGGGGGCATGCGAGTTTGGTCACACGAGGTGATGGCGGGCAATATCTTGTCCTGGTTCCGGATTTGCATGTGGTGGCGGTAACGACATCAACAAGCCGTTTTGCGCTGCCACAGGATAATGGGCATGACCGACTGCTGCAGCTGATTATGGAAGCTGTTTTGGAAAGGGCTGACACAGCGGGGATGCTGGTCAGGCCAGAGCGTGAGTCAGAAACGGCGTCAGGGCAATATACCGACAGTCTTGCGCCGAATTATGTTTTCTCCACACCTGTGCCACAGGACATATTGGATTTCTTCCATCAATTCGCACAGGATATCGATAGTAAGGATACCCGTCGTATTGCTCAAAACTATGCACGTGCATACGAACACCGTAAAGATATCTTTGCCTCCCCATCCCGTCTGATGTTTGGCCCCAGTCCGCCCCATCTGGAATATGTTCACATTACCAGGATTCGTATTGAAAATAACAGAGCCTATCTGCGGGGCACTTTGAAATTTCATTACATAAATATATTTGCAGGCTTGCATGGCGTGTGGCCACTGGAGAATTTGATTAAACTGAAAGGTCGCTGGAGATGGCTCGGGTTGCCGGAAAAGACCGCCCTGCTGGATCGTGATGACTATTTTGATGCTGAATTGAGTGAGGAGCAGCAACGGTTCGTGGATGACTGTTCGGGTCCTCTGGTTGGAAAATTTTCATTATTCGGAAACGATTGCTTTGCTGAGACTTTCCAATTGGCAGGAGGAGGAAGAGAGCTGTTTGCCGAACGCCTCCAACCTTTTCTGCAAGAACGCACCGGGGTAAAAGTGCATGTAACTGAAGTTCAACGAAATGGTGCAGCCTACCGGGTGCAAGGTTATATCGAAGGTAGCACACTGGGAGAAATCCGTTTACCTGATGATCTCCATATCGTTAAAGAGAATGGTGTCTTGAAATGGCAAGGTATCGTCGATTCAAAGTAGACAGAATGAAAGGTATTCAGAAAAGAATGGAGGATTTCCAAGTCAACAACATATTACAGATAATATTTAGGAGGCCTTTACATGGCTTTGCGCTTGGCAGAGATTTTTGTTCCGGAAAAAGGCGATACGCTGCTTGACCAGATCAAGAGCCAGTTTAATGTCATTGATTCTTATTATTCGTGTGGCAATGACGGCGGCGAGCTGAAACTGCTGCTTGAGGCCGAGACGGCTGAGCCGGTTTTTGATTTTCTGGAAAAACGCTATGGCCACATGGCGGGTTTTCGCATTATGGTTGTTGCGGTGGAAGCCGTTATTCCGCGCTTAAAAAACGATGAGGAGACCCAAAAAAGTAAGACCAAAATTTCCACCCAAATAGGCTCCAAGCGGATATACCGCGAGGAGCTCTACGAGGATATCAAAAACATCGCCTCAGGCAGCCGCACATTTTATCTCATGGTATTTCTGGCATCCTGTGTGGCGGCCATCGGGCTTTTACGGGGCAACGTGGCGATCATTATCGGGGCGATGGTGCTGGCACCCCTGCTGGGGCCCAATATGGGGATGGCTTTTGCGGCGACGCTGGGTGACCCCACTTTGGCCAAAAAATCATTACTGACCAATATGGGTGGTTCGGCCTTGGCGCTTTTTATTGCCATATGCATTGGCTGGTTTGCCACCGTAGAGCTGGATAATCCGGAAATTTTTTCACGAATAGATGTCAGTTATGCGGACATCGTGCTCGCGTCCGCATCCGGGGCTGCCGGAGCCCTGTCATTTACAGCCGGTGTGTCCGCCTCGTTGATCGGGGTAATGGTGGCGGTCGCCTTGTTGCCGCCGCTGATGGTATGTGGCCTTTTACTCGGCGCCGGTCATTTCCATGAGAGTGTTAACGCCTTCCTGATACTGGCCACCAATATCGTCTGCTTGAATATTTCTGCGGTTGTCATGTTTTTGTTCCAGGGCATCCGGCCCAACAGATGGTGGGAGGCTGAGCGTGCCAGAAAACAGACCAAAATTGCGATTGGCGTCTGGATGTTTCTACTGATTCTATTGATGCTGTTGATAAAATTAAATGCGGGCTGAATTGATTTAGACATCAGCCTGGATTCAGCCATTAATTACAACACAAAAACGGGGCCCGGGTGGGGGCTATCTGGCAGGTTAACACACATAGGGATGCATCATGAAAACGGATATGGATGTTCACGGGACTTTAGGCCGGTACATACTGGCCGATGGCATGGACCTGGTAATGGACCTGGAGCGGTCCCACGGCAGCTGGATTGTGGACCAAAGGGACGGTGCGGAGTACCTGGACCTGTACACCATGTACGCATCCCAGGCCATTGGCTACAACCATCCCCGGATGATGGAAATCAGTGATGAGCTGGCCCGGGCAGCCACCCAGAAGCCGATTTGCTCGGATATCTACACAGAACCCATGGCCCGGTTCATGGAAGTCTTCGCCCGGGTGGCCATGCCGGCATACCTGCCGCACGCCTTTTTTATCGAAGGCGGCGCGCTGGCGGTTGAAAATGCCCTTAAGGCCGCCTTTGACTGGAAAACCCGCCTGAACCTGCCTTTGGGCAAGGATCATGTCCACGCGGACAGGATCATCCATTTCAAAGAAGCGTTTCACGGCCGCAGCGGATACACGCTGTCGCTGACCAACACCTATAATCCCGACAAGACTCGCTTCTTTCCCAAATTCGACTGGCCGCGAATCGATAATCCCAAACTCCGCTTTCCGGTAGACGCGGCCGAGGAGCAACGCGTGTCCGAAGCTGAAGGGCGGGCGCTGAAGCAGATCAAACTGGCTATCCACCAGTTTGGCGACCGTATTGCCGGGCTGATCATCGAGCCCATTCAGAGCGAAGGCGGCGACAATCATTTTCGGCCCGAGTTCATGCAGGCGCTCAGAGAGCTGTGCAATGAAAACCGGATCATCTTTATCCTGGACGAAGTGCAGACGGGGGTCGGCCTGACCGGACGCTTCTGGGCTCACGAGCACCACGGGGTTCAGCCGGACATCATCAGCTTCGGGAAAAAGACCCAGGTTTGCGGCATGCTGGCCGGGCCGATTATGGACGAGGTGTCGGACAATGTCTTTCAGAGATCCTTGCGAATCGGTTCCACCTTCGGCGGCAACCTGGTGGATATGGTGCGCTGCAAACGTATCCTGGAGATCATCGAATCCGAGCGGCTTGTGGATGCCGCCGAACAGCAGGGCGCCTATCTGCTGGCCAAGCTGCGAGATCTACAGTCGCGCTTTTCCGGCACGCTATCCAACGTCAGGGGACAGGGCTTGCTTTGCGCATTTGACCTGCCGGATCCTGAATTCCGCAAGCGCTTTGCAGAACGATGCGTCCGGGCCGGTCTGCTGGTCGTGGGGTGCGGTCCCAACAGTATCCGGTTCAGGCCCCACCTCAATGTCAGCACACCTGAGATTGACCATGGCTTGAAGGTCATGGCCGATGTGCTTACCGACATGGCTTAAAGATTTCAAGCAATCAGGGCAGGGGTCAAATCTTGACGGATTGTTGCTTGAATCGATTTTTTTGTGAGCCTAATCTTAACTGGGTCTAATTGCCGCTCAAGGCGATGATCTCA
>Ga0209536_100000595_pt1 | contig 58545 bp, 50 predicted proteins | sample DeeMarSeWOR28_12_FD_187461 | JGI IMG/M metagenome (GOLD analysis project Ga0209536, IMG submission 187461) | Marine sediment microbial communities from White Oak River estuary, North Carolina - WOR-2-8_12 (SPAdes) (version 2) | ecosystem: Environmental > Aquatic > Marine > Intertidal zone >...
TACCAGGTCAGGTGCTTTCGAGCCACCCGAACGCCTCTCTTTTCCCCGTAAAAACGGTGCAAATCGCTCAGGTGGCCGAGCATGATAGCACGCAATTCATTTTTATCCAGCGGCACTTTTTGCGTGCCGTTTTCGAGATAAAAACTGAGTTCACGAAATATCCACGGACGACCCTGCGCGCCCCGGCCGATCATCAAGCCGTCTGCATTAGTTAGGCGCAGAACTTCAAGCGACTTCTCCGAAGTGGCCAGGTCGCCGTTGGCAATCACGGGAATCGACACCAGCTGTTTGATCCGCGCGATGGTGTCGTATTCGGCATCGCCCTGGTAACGGCAAGCGCGCGTGCGGCCGTGCACCGCAAGTGACTGGATGCCGCTGTCTTCTGCAATGCGCGCAATGCGCGGGCCGTTGCGGTGGTCCGGGTCCCAGCCGGTGCGCATCTTCAGGGTCACGGGTACCGAAACAGCCGCGACGACCGCTTCGAGTATTTGCGCGACAAGTGTCTCGTCTTTCATCAGGGCCGACCCGGCCAGTTTCCGACACACCTTCCTGGCAGGGCAGCCCATGTTGATGTCGATGATCTGTGCGCCGCGGTCCACGCAGGCGCGCGCCGCAAGCGCCATTTGCCCGGGCTCGGACCCTGCGATCTGCACCGCGACGGGCTCGGCGTCGAGGTCCAGGTCGAGCCGATGGCGGGACTTGGGGGTCTGCCACAGGCGGGTGTCCGCCGTGGTCATCTCCGACGTCGTCATGCCGGCGCCGAAATACCGGCAAAGCTTGCGGAAAGGCTTGTCAGTGACGCCGGCCATCGGCGCGAGCACGAACGGGCTTGCGAGCTCGTACGGGCCGATTTTCAGGGCAGGGAGCGACATCCGCGCATTGTAGCGCGTGCGGTATCGGGATCGCGCGTCAAGAAGCGCTGCTACTTGAAATCATCGATGGCGCAGCGCAGCCGGCCGCCGGGCTGGCGGTAACAGACGTTCAGCTTGAATCCGGTCGCATTGGCATCGGGGGCCTCGATCGATATCACGGCGCTGAATGTCTGCCCGGGGGCGACGGGCTCCCTCGTGTCGAGGCTCTCCGCCAGGTAGTCGCCGGGCTCGAGCACCTTGCTGCCGATAATTTCTTCGTAACGATCCGTCAGTGACACGTTGATCAGGGGGTAGGGCAGGGCCTCGGCAGAATTGTTGCCGATCCGCGAATAGATGGTCAGCACGGCGTCGCTTTCGTCCGTACTGCCCTTCGTTGCCTCGAAACGCCAGCCTGTGATGTCCCATGCCGGGGTCAGCGGCTTGCCCAACATACGGTATACGGAGCCCACGCTGCTGTTGAAGGCAGGGTGCACTGCGAGCGACTCGCGCGACTGGTGTACGTACTGCGCGCCGAGCAGCAGGGCGAGGGCCGCGATCCCCGCCACCATCCGGTAGTTCAGCGGCTCCTTCGCGTCCGGCTTCTCCTGTTTCTGCCCTGCGTCGGCACCGGCCCCGGGGGATTCCACGGCGCCCGCTTCGGCCGCCTTGCGCCGTTCTTCCTCGAGCCGTTCTTCCTCGAACGCGTCGCGTACGAACTCGCCCTCCATGATGATCGTCTCGACGAGCGGGCTGTCCTTGTCGAAATCGACCTCGGCCGCCTCCGTCTCGGCTTCCTCCCCGTCCTGCTTCTCTGGCGGTTCGTCCCGGCCCGAGCGCTGCTTCTGGACGATCGTGGAGGCAAACCCGTCTTCGTCCTCGACCGCGAAGGCGAGCAGGTCCTGGTCGATCATCATGTTGATGGTCTGCTCTTCCTCGGTCATCGGCGGGACGACGTGCTCGGGCTTGTCGACGCTGTCGCCGGTCGAGAGGTCTTCGACCTCGTCGAGGCCGAGTTCCGCGGCCAGCGTCGCGTCCTCGTCGCTGCGAGCGACGAGTTCCCTGTCGCGTGGCTCTATCAGGTCGGCCGGCTCCTCGATCTCGAGTTCGAGGTCCTCGAATTCGTCATACTCGTCGTCCGCCGCCAGCTCTTCGGCATCGCCGGGTTCGTCTTCGTTACGGTCCTCCCCGGCCCTGGCCTCGGCTTCGAATGCGGCCGCGATGAGGTCATCGTCGATTGTCGGTTCCCCGGCCGCGTCTTCCTCGGCTTCCCGAACCCGTGCGTGAACGCCGCTCAGGTCGATGCCCATCGCTTCCGCCTGCGTGGCGAACTGCGTATCGACGTCCGGCAATGGTTCGTCGTCGTCGATGCCCTCAGGCTCGACTTCTTCCATGTGCTCGCCCACGTACTCGGGCTCACTCGCATACTCGGGCTCGCGCGCTTCAACGGGCTCGTCGACTTCGCCCAGCAGGTCTTCCCAGTCTTCGGGCTCGCCCAGCGCGAGGTCGACCTGCGCCATGTCGGGTACGACGGGCGTCTCGCGCACCTCGATGGCGGGAGGCTCGTCGGATTCCGCGGATTCGCTGTCGAAATCGAAATCTGCGGGGAGCGGCGTGTCGTCGTCGAAGCGCATCTCTCCGCCGGCCCGGGACCCCTTCACCGGTTCGAAGATCTCCGGGGCATCGATGTCGCCCGGCTCGTCCGAGAGCTGCTCATCGACGGGCGTCGGTGATTCGTCGATGAACCAGCGCATGGAGCCCGTATCGTCCTCCATAACCTCCGGGGTGCCTTCCTCGAGCGCTTGCGACTCGTCGTCCTCGTCGTCGGCATCGAGCACCCGCCATTCGATGCCCGTGTCCTCGATGCGTATATCCGAGCCGGCAAGCTCATCCAGCGTCTTGAGCAGCGCTGCGCTGCGTGCGGCGGAGATCGTCTCCGGCGGCTCGTCCGCCTCGAGCCTGGGCGGCTCCGTCGCTTCGCCGCCGAGTCCGTCCCCGTGCGCGGGCGGCACCGGTGCGGCGGGCTTGTCTTCGGAAAGGAAGTCGAGCGCGTTGAACGCGTTGCCACAGCCGCCACAGCGCACCCTGCCGGCGGCCTGCCTGAGGACCTCGGCGGTTACGCGAAACGCGGTGCCACATTCGGGACACTGGGTGTACATCTCTAGCTGTGCCTTTTCCTGCCTGTAAGGCGCGTCCAGGTCTGGCCGTCCTGCGGACGAAACTCGGGCTCGTCGAACTCCACCCAGGGCGCATAGGCCGCGCTCACGTCGTCGGCCTGTTCCGATAGTATGCCTGACAATCCGAGCAGCCCGCCGGGCTTCAGGTACCCCGTGATCCCAGGTGCGAGTTCGGCCAGCGGTCCGGCGAGGATGTTCGCTACCACAATGTCGAAGCGACCCTCGATGCGGTCCGCGGAGCCGGTGACCGTCAGCCGCTCGTCAACACCGTTCTCTGCCGCGTTGCGGCGCGCCGCCAGGACCGCCTGCGGATCGATGTCCATGGCGTGCGCGTGCCCGCAGCCGAGCTTCAGTGCCGCGATGGCCAGTACGCCGGAGCCGCAGCCGTAGTCGAGCAAAGTGCGCTGCTCGAGTTCGAGCGAATCCAGCCATTCGAGGCACATCGCCGTCGTCGCGTGCGTGCCGGTGCCGAAAGCGAGACCGGGGTCGAGCCTGACGATGACCGCATCCTCCTGATCGGGGTTGCTCCCGGCCGGACAGACCCAAAGGCGTCTGCCGAATCGCATCGGGCCGAAGTCCTTCAGCCACTCGCGCTCCCAGTCGCGATCGGCCAGCGCCTCCAGGTGATGCTGTGGCAGCTCATCGAGTCCGAGTGAGGTTTGCAGGTCGGCCAGCAGGCCGGCCATGTCGGCACCGGGCCTGAAAAGGCCGCTTATGCGGGTGTGATTCCAGAGCGGTGTTTCACCCGGGCCGGGCTCCAGGACGGGCTTGTCGCCCGCATCGCTGAACGTTACCGATTGCGCACCGTGCCGGATAAGTACCTCCTCGACGCTCGCCGGGTTCAGCGTTTCCAGGTTCATGACGAACTGCTGCCACTCCATTTGCGTGGCCGTGCCTACTTGAGTCCCAACCTCTTCTCGAGATAGTGAATGTCCGTGCCGCCGGCCTGGAAGGCCGCGTGCTGGAAGATTTCCTGGTGCAGCGGCACGTTTGTCTTGATGCCCTCGATGACGATCTCGGTCAGCGCGTTACGCATGCGCGAGAACGCCACCTCACGGTTCTGTCCGTGCGCGATCAGCTTGCCGATCATCGAGTCGTAGAACGGTGGCACCTTGTAGCCGCTGTAAATATGGCTCTCCATGCGGATGCCGGGCCCGCCCGGCGCGTGCCAGAGCGTTACGAGGCCGGGCGACGGCATGAAGGTCTTCGGGTCCTCCGCATTGATTCGGCACTCTATCGCATGGCCCTGGATCTTGATGTCTTCCTGCCGGACACTGAGCTTCTCGCCGCTCGCGATGAGCAGCTGCTCGCGCACGATATCGATACCCGTGATCATCTCGGTGACCGGGTGCTCCACCTGCAGGCGCGTGTTCATCTCGATGAAATAGAACTCGCCGTCCTGGTACAGGAATTCGAAGGTCCCGGCACTGCGGTAGCCCATCTCCAGGCAGGCATTGACGCAGCGCGCGCCGATCCTCTGGCGCTGCTCCTCGGTAATGCCCGGCCCCGGGGCTTCCTCGATGACCTTCTGGTGCCTGCGCTGCATCGAGCAATCGCGCTCACCGAGGTGGACTGCGTTGCCCTGGCCGTCGGCCAGCAGCTGGAACTCGATGTGCCGCGGGTGCTCCAGGAATTTCTCCATGTACACCATGTCGTTGTCGAACGCGGCTCGCGCCTCGGCCCGGGTGACCGTGATGGCGGCAACGAGGGATGCCTCCGCATGCACGACACGCATACCGCGCCCGCCACCGCCGCCCGCGGCCTTGATGATGATCGGGTAGCCGATGTCGCGTGCAAGGCGGAGATTCTCGTCGTTGTCGTCGCCGAGCGGGCCGTCGGAGCCGGGTACGCAGGGAACACCGGCTGCCTTCATGGCCCGGATAGCCGACACCTTGTCGCCCATGAGCCGGATCGCGTCCGACGGCGGGCCGATGAATACGAAGCCCGAGGATTCGCAACGCTCCGCGAAATCCGCGTTTTCCGACAGAAAGCCGTAGCCCGGGTGGATGCCCACCGCGTCGGTGACTTCTGCGGCGCTGATGATCGCCGGCATGTTCAGGTAGCTGTCTACCGAGGGCGGCGGACCGATGCACACCGTCTCGTCGGCCAGCAGCACGTGCTTCAGGTTGTTGTCCGCACTCGAGTGCACCGCGACGGTCTTGATGCCGAGTTCACGGCAGGCGCGCAATATGCGCAGCGCGATCTCGCCTCGATTGGCTATGACGACTTTATCGAGCATCGGGCAGCAGCCTGTTATTCATTGCCACGCTGGTCGATAACGAACAGCGTCTGGCCGTATTCGACGGGGTCGCCGTTTTGCACACGGATCGACTTGATGGTGCCGGACACGTCGGCCTCGATCTGGTTCATCATCTTCATGGCTTCGATGATGCACAGGGTGTCGCCCTCACTGACGCGGTCGCCGACCTGCACGTAGGGCGCCGCCCCAGGAGAGGACGACGAATAGAAGGTACCCACCATCGGCGCGCTTACGAGGTAGCCATCCTCTTCGGGTGCCGCGGCCGCCGGTTCCGCCACGGCGGAAGGCGCTGCAGCGGCCGGTGCCTGCGGCGCGGCAGGTGCCATGACCGGCGCTTGCGCGTATGCCGCGCCCGTCGGGTAGCGGCTGATGCGGACCGCTTCCTCGCCTTCCGTGATCTCGATTTCCGCGATACCGGACTCGTCCAGCAGCTCGATCAGTTTTTTGACTTTTCTGATATCCATTACTTGTCCTCACCTTGTGCCACATGGCGGTCGGCGGCCTGGATGGCGAGCTCGTAGCCGTAGGCTCCGAATCCGAACAGGCAGGCGGTGGCGATGTCACTGAAATAACTGTTATGGCGAAACTTTTCGCGCGCGAACGTGTTGCTGAGATGCAATTCGATGAACGGGATGTCGACGGCGAGCAGTGCGTCGCGCAGCGCGACGCTGGTGTGCGTGAATGCGCCGGGATTGATGATGATGAAATCGACACCATCCCGGCCGGCTTGCTGGACCCGGTCGATCAACTCGTGCTCGGCGTTGCTCTGGTAGCAGGCCAGGTCGTGACCAAGGTCGGCGGCGACGGCCGTGCTGCGCGCTTCGATATCCGCGAGCGTCGTGGCGCCGTAGACATCGGGCTCGCGCGAACCGAGCAGGTTCAGGTTCGGGCCGTTAATAAGGAGAAAAGTCGACATTTGCCGCCAATCCCTGCGAGTTCACCGAAGATGGCCGCAATTCTACCTGCATTTCACGAATATGGAACCAAAATCGGTTCGCCGCTGGCCGGCCGGGGTCGCGACGAGATAGATGGTCATGCCGGCGATCCGGTCATCTGTCTCCCTCATGGTTCGCTGCGCTGCGCTTTACTTCGGTCGACAAACGCCCGGATCGCCGGCATGACCGGTCAGTCTCACGCGATTGTGCTGCCGAGAGCTGGCCCGAAAAATCGGGATTGTCTATCGCGGAAGTCTGCGCGCCTACAGTTCTAGGGCTTTGCGCGCGGTGTCGGTGTCGATCTCGCCGGCGTCCAGTCGCGCGAGCACCTCGCTGATCTTGTCGAGATCGGGGCGATGCAGTTCGCCGAAATGGGCATTCAGGTATTCACCGTCTGCCGTGACGATCATCGTGAAGGGCATCGCGTGAAACTGTAGCCCCGACTGTTCGGCAACGGCCATCGCGTCCATTTCGCCCACGAGGATAGGGTAATTGAAGTCTGCGGCCTCGGCGTACTGCTGCACGTCTTCCATGATGTCGACCGCGATGCCGAGGACCAGGATTCCGTCGTCTCCCTGCTCGGCCTGGAACTCCTTGAGCAGCGGTATCTCGCGGCGGCACGGTGCGCACCACGTCGCCCAGAAGTTGAGCAGCCGGTGACGGCCGTCGTATTCTTCGAAGTCGTGCATTTCACCGTCGAGGCCCATCAACGAGAACGACGGGTGCGAATTGGTTTCGAGAGCCGGCGCCGCCGTCGCCTGGGCCTCTGGTGTTTTTGCGGCCGTGGACTCGGTTTTGACCGCAGCGATGCGGCCCGCCATGAACAATGCACCGGCCATGAGGCTCACCAGTGCGACGCTGAAAATCAGAATTGTTCTCGACAAAGTGCTATTCCTGTCTGAAGGAGTGCGCCCGGGCGCGCGACCAGCGCTTGCGCAGATCGCGCCTCAAGAAGCGCTCCTACAAGTACCGTTAATTTCCTGCGCTGGCGGTTACCGACGCTGCGGCGAAAGCTTTCTGCACATGCTCTGCGAAGGTCTCCGCCTTCATATAGCCCACGACTTCGTAGCCGTGGCGCTGCTGGCCATCCTTGCCGAAGAATATGATGGTCGGCGGTCCGAAGACGCCGAAGCGGTCGAGCAACGCCTTGTCCTCGGCGTCGTTCGCCGTGACGTCGGCCTGCAGCCAGACCGTGTCCGACAGCGCCGCCTGCACCTGTGCGTCGGTGAACGTGAATGCTTCCATTTCCTTGCACGACACGCACCAGTCGGCGTAGAAGTCGAGCATGACCGATTTGCCCTGCTCAGAGGCGGTCGCTATTTCGCGATCGAGGTCCGCCACCGTCTTGATGCGCTGGAACGGCAGTTCGTCGTGGCTGGCGACGGCCTGCCCGTCGCCGCTGCCGAGGTTGACGCTTGCGAGCGGCTGCAGTGGGTTGGAGCCGCCGGTTGCCGCCCCGATCACGAGCAGGATGCCGTAGATGATCGCGAGCCCGCCGAAGCCCTTGCCGAGTTTCTGCGGCACCGTGGATTCCGCGGTCAGGGTGGTGAGCCCGCCCATGAACACGCCGGCCATGAATACCAGCACGGCCCACATCGTCATGATGAGAGTGGCCGGCAGGAAGCGCGACAACATCCAGATAGCGAGGCCCAGCATCATGAAGCCGAACGCGCCTTTTACGGCGACCATCCAGGCTCCTGCCTTGGGCAGGAACTTGCCCTGCGCGGCACCGACCAGCAACAGCGGCGCACCCATTCCCAGGCTCATCGCGAACAACGCGACGCCGCCACGGAAGTAGTCACCCGACTGTGACATGACCGCGAGCGCCGCGACGAGTGCCGGGGCGACGCAGGCCGTCACGATCAGCGAGGACAGCGCGCCCATCACGAACGCACCGATCACGGTGCCGCTCTTCTGGTTGCTGCTGATGCTGGCCAGCCTGCCCTGGATGGAACTGGGCATCTGCAGGTCGAAGACGCCGAACATCGCAATAGCCAGCACGACGAACAGTGCGGCGAACAGGCTCAGCACCCATGGCTGGTTGAACGCTGCCTGCACCTGCGCGCCGGCTGCGACCGCGATGACGCCGGCGGCGGTGTACACGATCGCCATGCCCATGACGTAACTGAATGCGAGGCCGAAACCGCGAGCCGGCGTTACGTCGTCGCCCTCGCCGGCGATGATCGCGGTCAGGATCGGGATCATCGGCAGTACGCAGGGTGTGAACGCGAGCAGGAGTCCGAAGCCGAACATCGCGGCGACGACGAACCACAGCGGCGAGCCGCTGATGATCTCCGCGATCCGGTTCTGCTCCGACACCGGCGCTGCCGGTGTGCCGCCGGTCGGCGCTGCCGTTGCGCTGAGATCGCTGACGACGCCGGCCTCCGGGAGGCTCACTTTCATTACGCGGGTCTGCGGCAGGTAGCAGAGCCCGCCGTCGGCGCAGCCCTGGTAGCCGACTTCGAGTTCGAGTTCCATGGCCTCGGGCGTCGCGCGTGCGATCGCCAGCCGGCCGATGACCTCGCCGTAGTAGACCTCGGACTCACCGAAGAACTCGTCGTGTTTTACCTTGCCTTTCGGCAGCTCGAGCCGGCCTGCCTGTGCACCCGGGCTCAGCGATTTCGCGCTGATGCGGTGCTTGTAGACATAGAAGCCGGGCTCGATGCGGATACCGATCTCAACCGTGTTGCCGTCGACCGGAAAGACGTCCGGGAAGAACACTTCGTCCGGCGGCGGGAAATCGCTGCTGTTGCTATTGCCCAGTCCGTTCAGGTCGATCTTGCCGCGATCCGCGACGGGCTTCTCGAGTTCGACCGTCTCGATCCAGGTCTGCGGCATATAGCAAAAACCGTCATCGGTGCAGCCGCGGCTGTTGATCGTCAGCATCACCGATGCCGGCTTGTCGCCGCTCACCGTATAGGGGATGCGGACGAAGAAATTGCCGCGATAGATGACCTGCTCGCCGAGGAACTCGTCGTTGTAGACCTTGCCCGCGGGGAGCTCGGGGTCGCCGAGCACGATGGCCGGGTCGGCCGATTCGAAGCCGAAGGCGCTCTGGTACATGTAGAAGCCGTCGTCGACGGCCCAGTCGATCTCGATGGCGTCGCCGGCGTCGAACACGGCATAGCGGAACACCTCCTCGGGACGGGGAGGCTGGTCATCGGCCGCGAAGGCGGGCACCGGCGCGACCAGCGTCGCGACGAGCAGCAGGCGGGCAAGGTATGCAAATGTCTTCATAGTCAAACAGCCGGGAGCGGGTGCTGCTCCGCAATAGACCCATGCCGGGCGCCAAATGTTTCCAAACTCGGCCCGGGCGCGACGCAGCATACCGGCGGCCGGGGGTGTTGTCATGGATGAGGGTCGCGTTTTTGGGTGCCGGGCGGCCAATCGGCGCTTGAAATTTGCGATGCCATCCCTATCATTAGCACTCCCCAGGGCCGAGTGCTAACAACGCGGTCCTGAAAAACCGCAGAAAGTCGGTTAAAAATCAACAGTTTATAGGAGAATTAAACCATGAAGATTCGTCCGCTTCATGATCGGGTCATCGTAAAGCGCATGGAAGAAGAGCGCAGGTCGCCAGGCGGCATCGTCATTCCGGACGCCGCGACGGAAAAACCGATCAAAGGTGAAGTCATTGCCGCCGGTAACGGCAAAATCCTCGAGAACGGCGACGTTCGGGCCCTGGACGTCAAGGTTGGCGACAAGGTCCTGTTCGGCAAGTACGCCGGCACCGAGGTCAAGGTCGACGGCGAAGAGCTGCTGGTGATGAAGGAAGACGACATCATGGCAGTGATCGAGTCCTGATCACTCGTTAACCCATTCACATTCAGTCTGGCGGCAGGAGCCGCCGTAGATATCAGAGGAAATACACATGGCTGCTAAAGAAGTACGTTTCGGCGACGACGCGCGGCACAAGATGTTCGCTGGCGTAAATGTCCTCGCCAATGCAGTAAAGGTCACGCTCGGCCCGAAGGGCCGTAATGCGGTGCTCGACAAGAGCTTCGGCGCGCCGACCGTTACGAAGGACGGCGTTTCGGTCGCGAAGGAAATCGAGCTCGAAGACAAGTTCGAGAACATGGGCGCCCAGATGGTCAAGGAAGTTGCTTCCCAGACGTCGGACGAGGCGGGCGACGGCACCACGACCGCGACGGTCCTGGCGCAGGCGATCCTGCGCGAAGGCCTGAAGTCGGTTGCGGCCGGCATGAACCCGATGGACCTGAAGCGCGGTATCGACAAGGCGACCATCGCTATCGTCGACGAGCTGAAGAAGCTGTCCAAGCCCTGCGAAGACGCCAAGGCGATCGCGCAGGTCGGCAGCATCTCGGCGAACTCGGACGTTGCGATCGGCGAGATCATCTCCGAAGCAATGGAGAAGGTCGGCAAGGAAGGCGTCATCACCGTCGAAGAAGGCCAGGGCCTGGAGAACGAACTCGACGTGGTCGAGGGCATGCAGTTCGACCGCGGCTACCTGTCGCCTTACTTCATCAACGAACCGACCAGCCAGCAGGTCGAGCTCGAGAATCCGCTGATCCTCCTGCACGACAAGAAGGTCTCGAACATCCGCGACATGCTGCCGGTCCTCGAGGCTGTAGCCAAGGCTGGCCGTCCGCTGGTCATCATTGCGGAAGACGTCGAAGGCGAAGCACTCGCTACGCTGGTCGTGAACAACATCCGCGGTATCGTCAAGGTTGCCGCCGTCAAGGCTCCTGGCTTCGGCGATCGCCGCAAGGCCATGCTGCAGGACATCGCTATCCTGACGGGTGGCCAGGTGATCTCGGAAGAAGTCGGCCTGTCGCTCGAGAAAGCGACGCTCGACGATCTCGGCGAGGCCAAGAAGATCCAGATCTCGAAAGAGAACACGACGATCATCGATGGCGCCGGACGTGCCGAGGACATCCACGGCCGCGTCGAGCAGATCAACCGCGAAATCCAGGAGTCGACCTCCGACTACGACCGCGAGAAGCTCCAGGAGCGCGTTGCCAAGCTGTCCGGCGGTGTTGCCGTGATCAAGGTTGGCGCTGCGACCGAAGTCGAGATGAAGGAAAAGAAGGCTCGCGTCGAAGACGCGTTGCACGCAACCCGCGCCGCCGTCGAAGAGGGCGTCGTACCGGGTGGTGGTGTTGCCCTGATCCGCGCTGTCAAGGCGATCGGTAAGCTGACGGGTGACAACCACGACCAGGATGTCGGTATCGCCATCCTGAAGCGTGCCGTTGAGGAGCCCCTGCGCCAGATCGTCCGCAATGCCGGTGGCGATGCCAGCGTCGTGCTGAACGCCGTTGCCGAAGGCAAGGGTAACTACGGCTACAACGCGGCCACCGACGAATACGTCGACATGATCAAGGCCGGCATCCTCGATCCGACCAAGGTCACGCGTCATGCGCTGCAGAACGCTGCATCGGTATCCGGCTTGCTTCTGACGACCGAAGCCATGATTGCCGAGCTGCCGAAGGAAGAAGGTCCTGCAATGCCCGACATGGGCGGCATGGGCGGCATGGGCGGCATGATGTAAGCCACCCCTCTCGCAAGACCAGAAAGCCCGGCTTCGGCCGGGCTTTTTTTTGCCTCGGTGCGGGGTGCTCCTGCGGGCGAGGAGGAGCCGAATCTCGGGCCGGCGATCCGCCCGGCTTTCCATCTGGACCTGCTACGATCAGCCGGTGGCACTTATCTTCAAAAGGCTGGCAAGCGATGTCAGGAAGTCAGGGGCATTTATGAGTTACCTGAAATATGCTCTGGGCGAAATCGTCTTGGTGGTAGTGGGAATTCTCGTCGCCCTTCAAATCAACGACTGGTACCAGGAACGACTCGACCGGCAAACAGAGCGCGAGTACCTGGTTTCCATGAAGCGCGATCTGGCAGAGGATACACGCCAGTTACGCGAGGCCATCGAAGGCAATACGAGCCTCCTTGTCGGTCTGAACGACACGCTCAAGCTGCTTGCCGAGCCGCGGGATGATGACTCCTGGCGGCGAGATCTCTACATGCACGGCATCAAGTACACGTACTGGTTCGTGGTCATGGAGTTTTCGCGGCTCACTATGGCGGAGCTGCAATACTCCGGCGGCCTGCGTCTCATCCGGGATGCGCAAGTGCGCGAGGCGATGATTGCTTACGAACAGGGCCTGGAGACGGCGCAGCAACAGGGCCGGGACGTCATGACGTACTTTCACGAGCTGGAAGAATCACATAAGCGCCTGTTCGACCTGACCTTGTCGAAACGGGCGATGGAGTTTATCGAGCAGGACTACCTGAATATGCTGAAGCCAATAGAGGTCTTCCAGCAGCTTGTGCCTTCGGGGCAATACCTCGCCACCGAGGATCCTTCACTGATTGCCGATTACTATGACGACATGCTCTATTACCGCACAGCGCTGAATATCCTGACGCTTATGTACCAGCGGCAGCTCCGGTTGGGCGAATCCCTGTCGACACTCATCGAGGCGCAATACGACATCCGAGGCCGGGTCGAGACGCAATAGGCGGGATCGGTCCAGCATCGGCCCTGGCTCATCAGTAGCCCGCCATCTTTCGCCGAAAAAAAGCCGGGCAGTGCCCGGCTTCAGTACACTTGCCGCTGAGGGCTAAGCCCGACGCAGCGCCTCGATCCGTTTCGGAATCGGCGGGTGACTCAGGAACAGCTTCATCATCGCGCTCTTGCTGCCCGAGATGCCGAACGCCTGCATCTCCTGCGGCAGCTGTGACGGCACGTTGGACTCGAGCCGCTTCAGCGCCTGGATCATCGGCTCGCGGCCGTTGAGCTTCGCGGATCCCGCGTCCGCCCGGAACTCGCGCTGCCGCGATACCCACATCACGATGATGCTGGCCAGGATGCCGAGCACCAGCTGCGCGACGATGACGGCAGCGAAGTAGCCGAGCCCGTAGCCCGATTCGTTGCGCAGGATAACCCGGTCCACGAAATGACCGACGATGCGCGACAGGAAAATGACGAAGGTGTTGACGACACCCTGCACGAGCGTCAGCGTGATCATGTCGCCATTGGCCACGTGGGATATTTCGTGCGCCAGTACGGCCTCTACCTCTTCCTTCGGCATGCCTCTCAGCAGTCCGGTGCTCACCGCGACGAGCGCCGCATTGCGGCGCGCGCCGGTGGCAAAGGCGTTCATGTCGGGCGCGTCGTAGATCGCCACTTCGGGCGTCTCGATCCCGGCTTCCCGTGCCTGTCGTTCGACCGTCGCCACGAGCCAGGACTCCGCCGCGTTCTGCGGCTGCGTGATTACCCGGGCGCCTGTGGAGCGCTTGGCCATCCACTTGGACAGCGCCAGGGATATGAACGAGCCACCGAAACCGAGCACCAGCGAGAACACCAGCAGCGCCTCGTAATTGATGCCGACCTGCTGTTCGTCGAGATAGGAGTCGATGCCCAACAGCCGCAGCACGATGCTCAAGACGAGCACTACGGCCAGGTTGGTGGCAATGAACAGCATGACGCGTTTGAACATAGTCCGTACTCCGAATGGAAATCAGGTTCGAGAAATGATGGCGCCGGGGGCGCTTTCAAGGCTTCGGCGGCCGATTTTCAGAGCTGCTACCCGGCCATGGACGCCCGGCGCCGCTGTGACGTTTTCCGGTAGTGAAACCAAACCCGCAGACCGAGCAATGCCGCGAGAATGACCGCATAGATCAGCGGGTCGCGGATGTCTTTCTTCACCTGCCACCAGTAGTGCCAGACGCCGAGGATGCCCGCGACGTAGGCGCCGTAATGCAGCTGCTGCCAGCGCCTCCCCATGCGGCGCCGTATCCCGTTCGTCGACGTTGCGGCCATCGCGGTGAGGATGAGCAACGCTGCAAACCCGATCGTGATGAACGGCCGCTTCGCGATGTCCTCGACGATCGCCGACCACAGCACGCCCTGGTCCAGGGTCAGCCAGACGAGGAAATGCAGCAGCGTATAGAAGAAGGCGTACAGGCCGAGCATGCGGCGGAATCGGGCCAGCCAGTTCCAGCCGGTCAACCGCCGCAGCGGCGTGACGGCAAGCGCGATCAGGATGAACCGCAAGCCCCAGTTGCCGAGGCGGTCCTGGATCTCCTCGACGGGATTGGCGCCAAGAGTGCCGGTGATCTCGAAGGTGTCGCCGAGCAGTAGCAGGCCCGGCACCAGGCAGAGCACGAAGACGACCGGCTTCCAGACGAAGCGAATCTGCTCGAGCGCGTCCAAGGCTCAGTAGTTCTTGCGAAGGTCGAGGCCGGAGTAAAGGTGCGCGACGTGCTCGGCGTAGCCGTTGAACATCAGCGTCGGTTGCTTGCTGACGAAGCGACCGCTGCCGATGCGGCGCTCGCGGGCCTGGCTCCAGCGCGGATGATCGACCTCCGGGTTAACGTTGGCGTAGAAGCCGTACTCCCAGGGCTGCGCCATGTTCCAGCTCGTGTCGGGCTGCTCCTCGACGAAACTGATGCGAACGATGCTCTTGATACCCTTGAAGCCGTATTTCCACGGCACGACCAGGCGGATCGGCGCGCCATTGGGATTCGGCAGCGCTTCGCCGTACAGGCCGACGGCGAGGATGGGCAGCGGGTTGGTCGCTTCCGCTATCGTCAGGCCCTCGCGATACGGCCACTCCAGCACGGGTCGACGCTGCCCGGGCATGCGAACCGGGTCGTGCAGGGTTTCGAAGGCAACGTATTTCGCTTTGGAGGTCGGCTGGTGATGCCTGATGACGTCGGCGAGCGAAATGCCGACCCACGGGATAACCATCGACCATGCCTCGACGCAGCGCATCCGGTAGATGCGTTCCTCGAGGTCGAACGGCTTGATGAAGTCGTCGAAATGAAAGGACCCCGTCTTCTCCGCATGGCCGTCGACGGTGATGCGCCAGGGCCGTGGCTCGAAGTCTTTCGAGTTCTTGGCCGGGTCATCTTTCGCCGTCCCGAACTCCCAGAAATTGTTGTACGTGGTGACGTCGTCGTAACCGGTGGGCGTTTCGTCGGTACTGAACTCGCTCTTCCGCACGTCCGGGAGCTTCGCGAAGTCGCCGGGCGGCACGACGGCACCGAGAACAGGGGAGGCGAGCGCGATGCTGCCCGCAGCGGCGCCGGCCGCCATGAACTGCCTGCGGTTCAGATAATTCTCCCTGCTGGTGATTTCCGATGGACGGATATCTGACGGTTTGCGGATCAGCAACGTACTCTCCCGGTTTGTACCTGTATTCAATAGACCGGCTCCAGACCCGAAATATTGCACAACCGGGCAGGCGTGGTATCTACTGCAACAACTTGTTACGGATACGGTGTTATGTCGCAGGTGCCGATAACCGCTTCGCCACGCCTCCTGCAGGCTTACTACGCGGCCACGATCGTGTTCCTGATGCTCGACTACGGTGCGGGCCTCAATGTGCGCATTGCGGGACTCGAGGGATTTCCGCAGCTCAAGGCCGGCTACTACCTCGTTATCTTCGCCTGTCTCGGGATAATGCTCTGGCGGCCGGGCTGGTCCATGGCCGTCGGCGTCGTCGAGTCGCTGGCGACAATGGTCACCCTGATTTTCAGCGTCGCGCTGCGCTCGATGTTCCTTCCCGGGCAAATGGCGGAGACCGGCCCCGGCTTCGGCGGCGTTGCGGAGCTGGTGAACTTCCTCCTCGTCGGGTCGATCGCCTGGTACACCTGGCAGCGCGGGCTGGCGCAGCTGTTCGGGCCACAGCGCTAGCAAATCGGTAAACACCGGCAAAATCGCCGAATTTCCTGAAAGTTCCGCGAACTTTCCGGCTCCACGGCGTTCCAGATCATTAAGGCCCGGTTAAGGCGGTGCCGGTAAGCTTGAATCCATGACAGGCACCACCACTTCTGCTGGCATGAAGAGGGAATGCAAATGAGCGAGTCGTTGCACCATCTGGCCAAACTCCGGCCCGCCGGCCTCAAGCGGGCACCGGCACCCGCGGCTGCGCTGCACGTCGAGGTCATCGCCGACCTGGTCTGCCCGTTTTGCTACATCGGCAAACGCCGGCTCGACCAGGCGATGCAGGCTGTGCGCGGTCCGAGCGACGTGAGCTGGTATCCGTACCAGTTGAATCCGGACATGCCGGAGAGCGGGATGTCCCTCGAGGCTTACCTGTCGATGCGCTTCGGCAGTGCCGAGAACGTGCAGCCGGTGCTCGACCAGCTGGCGGCCGACGCGCGGGACGAGAATATCGAGCTGCGCTTCGACCGGATCGAGCATGTGCCGAACACAATGCGCGCTCACCAGTTGATGTATCTCGCGGAGACGCGGCAGAAGGACCAGAGCGCGCTCGCGGAAGAACTCCTGGCAGCGTTTTTCCGCCGCGGCGAGGACATCGGTAATCCGGAGATTCTCGTCGAACTGGGCGCACGCCACGGTCTGGCCGCCGACGACACCGTGCGCGTGATCGACGACGACAGCGCGCGGCAAGTGATTCTCTCTCGCGAGGCGCAGGTGCGGTCGAGTGGCATCGCCGGCGTACCGGGGTTCCTGCTCAATCGCCGCCTGCTCGTGATCGGCGCGCAGGACAAGGACACGCTCGTGAACGCGTTCGACCGCGCCATGTTCGGCGAGGGTAACGACGCGATCGTTTCACCGGCGCTGCACTAGACGAACGTCAGCCACCTCGGCGCCGCAGCCAGTCGATCATCAGGCTGTTCACTTCGTCCGGTCTCTCCTGCTGGCTCCAGTGTCCGCAGTTTTCGAGCATGTGAATTTCGAGATCGTCGACCAGGGGTTTCATCGCCTCGATGTGCTCGAGCGAGACGACCACGTCGTCGGCGGCGCCGATGAACAGGGTCGGGATGTCGACGCGCTGGTCGAATTCCGCCTGTGTCTCCCAGTTGAGGGTCCAGTTGCGATACCAGTTGATCGGGCCCGTGAACCCGGTCCTGCCGAACGCCGCCGCGTAATAGTCGCGTTCCGCGTCCGTCAGTAATGGTTCGCCGCTGCTCTGCCTGCGCGCCATGACCTGCAGAAGGCTGAGCGACTTCCTGTCGTCGGGCAACCGGTCGAACTGCTCGCGGGAGATTTGCCCGCGTCGCATCATGACGTCGAAGAAGTGTGCCGGATCGGCTGCGAACGCCTTGTCAGCCTCGTCCGAGTCCTGGAAGTTGACGATATAGAAGTCGTTGCCGAAGCGCTCCCGCATGACCTGGATCGGGTCGACGGGCAGCCGGGGATAATGCGGAATGTTGAGGATGACCATGCGGTCGATTCGTTCCGGCGCGCGCATCGCCATCTGCCACAGCAAAAGAGAGCCCCAGTCGTGCCCTGCGAAGCTGGCCGACTCGAGCTGCATCGCATCGAGCAGTCCGTGGATGTCGGCGATCAGCTCTTCGATCCGGTAGTCACGGACTTTTCCCGGAACATCGGTACGGCCATAACCCCGCTGGTCCGGCGCAATCGCACGGAACCCGGCGGCCGCGAGCGCCGGCAGCTGGTAACGCCAGGAGAACGCGAGCTCCGGGAAGCCGTGCAGCAAGATGACGGGCGCGCCGCTGCCCTGTTCATAGACGGCCATGCGGATGCCATTGGTGTCGATGAACGACGGTTCGGCGAATACGGCGGCGTCGATACGGGTCATTCGGTGCGGCTCGCGCAGTCGATGCACAGCCGCGCCGTGGGATCGGCCTCGAGGCGCCGCGGATTGATCGGTTCTTCGCAGCGCTGACAGTCGCCGTAGCGGCCGTCGTCGATACGGCGCAGTGCGGCGCCGATCTCGCGGAGCAGTGTTGCGCGCCGCTGACCGGACGCCTTCGCCATGGCCTGCGCCTGCAGGGCGTCCATGCGCGAGAGCCTGCCGACCTTGGCCTGGTCAAGCTCGACGATCGCGGCCGGGTCGTCCCCGGTGTCCGCGGTGCGCTCCAGTTGCTGGCGCATGGCCACGAGTTTGCGCTTCATACTGTCCATATCGCTCCCTATCCTAACGATATCCGGGCCGGCTTGCCGGCATCGCCCTCCCGCGTGCTTGTGTTTTACCGCCCCAGAGGCTAATTTTCGCGGCAAGACGTCGATGGGGACGAACAGGCGGGCCATTCAGGCCAGAGCGACCGGGGGACGGTGGGAGCCCCGGGCCGGGATCCGCTGAATATCACCCTGGAGTCGCTATCCGAACGGGCCGCCTGCAGCCGGCCCCGGTAGACATAGCCGGCTGGTCCACGATACGGACGGCGGACCGCGAGGTCCACGAGGTGGCCGAGGCCACGAAGCCGGGTGGTACCGCGATGAATTCTGTCGCCCCGGGCGCAGCGAAAGCGCCCGGGGCGTTTTTGATTTTGCCGTAGGAGCGGTTCTCGAACCGCGATCGCGGGCCGAGGCCCGCTCCTGCAGGAACAGATCGGAGAATGTGGTTTGAGTTTCAAGGAAGTATCGAGTCGATATGACGGGCCTGCTCTCGAAGAGGAGGTGCTGGCGTTCTGGCGCGAGCATCGTACCTTCGAGCAGACGCTGGCGATGTCCGAGGGGCGTCCGCGCTTCAGTTTCAACGAGGGACCGCCGACCGCCAACGGCAAGCCCGGGATTCATCACGTTCTCGCACGCACCTTCAAGGACATTTTCCCGCGGTACAAGACGATGCGTGGCTACTACGCGCCGCGCAAGGCGGGCTGGGATACGCACGGCCTGCCCGTGGAGCACGAAGTCGAGAAGCTCCTGAAGCGAGAGGGCAGGATCGAGAGCTACGACAAGGACGAGATCGAACAGAAGGTGGGGATCGACGAGTTCACTCGCCTGTGCCGCGAATCGGTCATGACCTATATCGGCGACTGGGAGAAGATGACCGAGCGCATGGGCTTCTGGGTGCACCTCGACGAAGCCTACTACACGCTCGACAATGGCTACATCGAGTCAGTGTGGAACCTGCTCAAGGTCATCTTCGACAAGGGGCTGATCTACCGCGGCTACAAGGTCGTTCCCTACGACCCGCGTATCGGCGCAACGCTGTCGTCACATGAACTGGCGCTGGGCTACAAGGAGACCGAGGACCCGTCGATCACGGTGCGCTTCAAGGTCCGGGGCGAGGAAGAGACCTACATCCTGGTGTGGACGACCACACCGTGGACCCTGCCGTCCAACCTGGCGCTGGCGGTGGGCGAGGACATCGACTACAGCTACTGCGACTCGGATGGCCAGACGCTCATCGTGGCGGAGGCTTTGCGGGAATCGGTGTTCCGGGACATCGAGCACACGGTCACGAAGACGGTCAAGGGCAGCGCGCTCGTCGGCATGCGCTACGAGCAGCTGTTCGACTACCTCGAGGTCGATGCACCGAACGCCTTCCAGGTGCTGCCTGCTGACTTCGTCAGTACCGAGGACGGTACCGGCATCGTACACACGGCGCCCGCGTATGGCGTCGACGACCTCGCGTTCGGCCAGGAGCACGGACTGCCCGTGGTGCACGGCGTCGGGCTCGACGGCAACTTCATCGACGACGTCGAACCGGTGGCCGGCATGTTCTTCAAGGACGCCGACAAGCCGCTGATTCGCATCCTCAAGGAACGCGGCATGATGTTCCGCTCGGAACGGTTCAAGCATAACTACCCGTTCGGCTGGCGCACCGGCGACCCCATCATCTATTACGCGAAGAACGCCTGGTACATCCGCACCTCGCAGTTTCGCGAGCGCATGAGCGAACTGAACCAGACGATCAAGTGGGTTCCCGGGCACATTCGCGACGGCCGCTTCGGTAACTGGCTCGAGAACAACGTCGACTGGGCCCTGTCGCGCGAACGGTTCTGGGGCACGCCGCTGCCCATCTGGACCGACGGCGATGACAATTACCAGATCGTCGGCTCCGTCGAGGAACTCGAGCAACTGTCGGGTCAGTCTCTCGGCGAACTCGACCTGCACAGGCCTGCCGTCGACGACATCACGTTCGAGAAGGACGGTAAGACCTGGCGGCGCGTACCCGAAGTGATCGACTGCTGGTTCGATTCGGGCGCGATGTCCTACGCGCAGTGGCACTACCCGTTCGAAAACCAGGATGTGTTCGAGCAGCATTTCCCGGCGGATTTCATCTGCGAGGCGATCGACCAGACGCGCGGCTGGTTCTACACGCTGCACGCAATCGCGACGCTCGTTTCCGACAGCGTCGCCTACCGCAACTGCATCTGCCTGAACCTGATCGTCGACAAGGACGGCAAGAAGATGTCCAAGTCGCTCGGCAACATCGTCAATCCGTACGACGTCTTCGACACGGTCGGCGCCGACGCGCTGCGATGGTATTTCCTTGCACGGCTGTCGCCGGACATGCCGAAACGCATCTCGGTCGAGATCGTGGCGGACGTGGCGAGTTCCTTCATCAACACGTTCTGGAACACCTACGGTTTCTTCGTGCTGTATGCGCGCCTCGACGACGTGGACGTCTCGAAGCACGTACCGGTCGAGCAGCGTCCAGAGATCGACCGCTGGGCGCTGGCGCTCGCGCACGACACGGTAACGACCGTTACGGAGGCGCTGGACGACTACGACGCCAAGACGGCAGGCGAGGCGATCGAGTCCTTCATCGACCAGCTCAGCAACTGGTATGTGCGGCGCAATCGCCGCCGCTTCTGGAAGTCGACGGACCTCGACGACAAGCACATGGCGTACCTGACGCTGTACGAGTGCCTCAAGGTGGCGCACGAACTGATGGCGCCGTTCGTGCCGTTTCTCGCCGAGCACGTCTACCAGAACCTGGTGAGGCGCATCGATAGCGACGCACCCGACAGCGTGCACATGGTGCCGTGGCCGGAAGCGGATCCCGCCTGGCGCAACGACGAGTTGCTGCGCGACATCGGTGTGGTGCAGAAGGTCGTGGGTCTCGCGCGCGCGGCACGCGGCCAGTCCGGCGTCCGCACGAGGCAGCCGCTGTCCCGGCTCCTGATCCGGGCACCCAGCGACGAAGCCGCCCGGGCGCTCGAGGATCACCAGGACCAGATTCTCGAAGAGCTCAATGTAAAAGCCATCGAGTTCATTGCGCGTGATGCCGGGCTGGTCAGCTACCGCATCAAGCCGAATCTGCCGGTGCTCGGCAAGCGCTACGGCAAGCTGATCCCGCTGGTCCGGAAAGCGCTGGAGGAAGCCGATGGCGCGGCCATCGCGGGCGCCGTTGCGCGCGGCGAGACGTTCGAGGTCGAAGCGGGCGCCGAGCAGCTCGAACTCGGCGGTGACGACGTCCTCATCGAGACCGAATCCGCCGAGGGTTATGCTTGTGGCGAAGACGGGGGTTACCTGACGGCGCTGGACACGAGCCTCACCGAGGAGCTGATCGAGGAGGGCCTGGCGCGCGAGGTCGTGCGGTCGATCCAGGATGCGCGCAAGCAGGCGGGTCTCGAGGTATCGGACCGCATCGTGCTTGGCGTTAGCGGTTCAGAGGGAATCGAGCGAGCGCTCGCGAAGCACCGCGGCTACATTATGTCCGAGACACTGGCGACGGCATGGGAGACAGGCCAGGCGCAGCCGCTCTTCAGTGCGCAGCGCGAACTGGCCGACGACCACTGGACGCTGGAGTTCAGGAAAGAGTCGTGATGCCCGGCCGCGCGCGCGTAGCGGCTGTGTCAGGAGACCGACTTGACCAGGAACGGCGGCACTTTCGCCGCGTCGTCGTGCAACGGCAGCGTGTCCTGCAGGTTGTCGCCCTCGCGAATCATGTCGCCGTAGAGGTCCACCATCGCGAGCGCGCACTCGCTCGCTTCACGCGCCGACATCTTGCGGACCGAGGCACACACCGGCCCCTCGCCGTTCAGCGGCGCGACGTTATGCAGCCGCGAGCGTAGCTCCCGAAACCGCGGTTGCAGTTCCCGTGGCAGCTCGTCATCGGCAATATCGTCCAGGTGGTCCTGGTAGGCCCTTATAAGTCTTTGTTTTATATGGCCGTCGCCGGCGAGTACCGACACCGCGGCGTATAGGCGGTCGACGTGGTAGGTCATTTCCACTCCAGCGTTCGTATTCTTGTTATGCCGCTCTTTTCACCTCTCAGCGGCTTGATACGCTTACTGACCCGACTACTTCCTGTAGTCACCGATCCCCGAAAAGATCGTTACGTTCCTACTTGAACTTTCAGATACCTGCGCTCGTTTCTTATAACAGAGATCGCGAACCGTGCGCAAGTGTACCCTGAGAGCGACAGCGGCGAGCGCTAGTGCGGGCGCACCGGGTAGTAGATGTCGGTCAGGAGTTCGGACTCGGGCACCCGGGTCGGGTCGCTGATGTAGGTCTCCCAGCCGTCGCCATTGCGTTCGAGGCCCAGTGCGGCCAGGTAGGCTGCGATCTTGCGGTGCGTCACGCCGAGCTGGCGGTAGGAACCGGTGTGGCGGACCCGGATAGCGGACCCGGCGTAGCTGCGGCCGAGCTTGACCTCCGCGCCGTCACGCGGCGTCGAGTCGCTAACGCCGCGCACGGGGATGGCAGCGTCGAACCGCAGCTGGCCGCCGACGAAGCCGCGCATGATGGACATCGGTGCGCCGTCTTCGGCCAGTCGATGCGCGTCGATGAACGACAATATCTCGAAGTAGGCTTTGCCCATGGCATCGGAGATCGCCGCGGCCTCGGGCGGTGACGTCGATGGCCGGTACGCGATCTCCAGCGCTTCGACGACCACGTGTTCGACCTCGAGGTCCCCGAAGTCGGTGCGCGGCAGTGACTCGGCGAGCTCCTGCAATGCTGCGATGCCGTTCTCGAATTCACGTTTCACCACACCCGACAGCAGCAACGCGAAGTAACGGCCAACGAGATTGAGGCCGTGATCGTGGGCAAATCCCCAGGTAACCCGGGTCTTGCCGTCTTCGCGCGCAAAGTCGAACCAGGTGCGGGCTTCGCCTGCCTCGCCGGGGTTGATCATGGTGGCGATGTGTTCGTACGGCCGGCTCTCGACGATCGTCTGTGTGCCACTGCCGACGATGACGCCGTCCCAGGTGACCGTTGCTCCGATACCCCGTGGCGGGCCTGAGAATCTGACGCGCGCGTTCGGATCGCTGGCCGTTTTCGGCGACCAAAGGTCCACGCGGCGAAAATCGTTGACGAGTGCGAATACGGTCGCGGGCGGCGCATCGACGAGCGCACTCACCTCGACACGGGTGTGCCGCGGTAGTAACAATCCGACGACGATGAGGATGGCGACGAACGCGCCGATGACATACAGAAATTTTTGCACGCCGTACTCTGGCACAATGCGTCCATGAATGCATTACAGGACAGGCGCCTGCCTATCGGCGTCTTCGACTCCGGCGTAGGCGGGCTGACAGTACTGCGAGCACTCCGCGAGGCGTTGCCGCACGAGGATCTCGTTTACCTCGGCGATACCGCGCGGTTGCCGTACGGCACCAAGAGCCCGTCGTCGATCAGCCGCTACGCGGGTCAGGCGACCGCACAGCTGCAGCGGCGCGGCATCAAGCTGCTCGTCGTTGCCTGTAATACCGCATCGGCGGTCGCGCTCGACGCACTGCGGCAACAGATGCGGCCGGTGCCCGTTATCGGCGTGGTCGAGCCGGGCGCGACTGCGGCCGTGGCGGCGTGCCCGGGCGGCAGGCACCTGGTGTTGGCCACCGAGGCAACGGTCCGCTACGGGGCCTACCGGCACGCCATCCTGGAGCGTGACGACCAGGCAGAGGTTCGCGAGCTTGCCTGCGAAATGATGGTCGCGCTGGCCGAAGAAGGCTGGACGGAAGGAAGCATCGCGGAAGGCATTATCCGCCGCTACCTCGAGCCGCTCGCGGAGCTGGACTTCGAGCCCGACAGCGTCATCCTCGGCTGCACCCACTTTCCGTTGCTGAGGCCGGCAATCCGGCAGGTCGTGGCCGAGGGGACGGCGATCGTCGATTCGGCGAGCACGACGGCGGCCGTCGCGTCGGCCATGCTTGCAGAACACGATCTGCTCAATGATCAGCAGGGCCCGGGGCGGTTGCGGCTGATGGCCACCGACGGCGCCAGCCGCTTCGCGCGCGTTGGCGGTCGTTTCATCGGCGAAGACCTGGACGCCGACGACATAGAGCTCGTGGACCTTTAGGCCCGGACCGCCGGGCGACGGGGGGCGATCACGGCGCGAGCTGTGCAATAATCGCCGACCCGCTTGCAAAGAGGATTTACTGTGACCGCAAGGATGTTGACGCGCATCGCGCGCACCCTGGTGCCGCTGGCCCTGCTCGCCGCCTGCGGAGCCGAGGCGCCGCCCGAACCGGTTGTATCCACGGAGCAAACGCTCGAGCCGAGGCCCGAAATCTACGCCGAATTCGAGCTGACGTCCGACCTTGGCCACCTCAGCGACAGCCAGCGAGACATGATCGCCGTGCTCATCGAGGCATCGAAGATCATGGACGACCTGTTCTGGCGCCAGGCATTCAATGACGGCTACCGGGAGTGGCTTGCCTCCATAGAGGACGACGCGGCGCGCCGCTTCGCGGAGCTGAATTACGGTCCCTGGGACCGTCTCGCCGACGAAGCGCCTTTCATAAAAGGTTTCGGCGCCAAGCCGCCCGGCGCGAATTTCTATCCGGCGGACATGAGCAAGGAGGAATTCGAGGCCGCGTATCTCCCCGGCAAGAAAGGCCTCTATTCGCTGGTGCGCCGTGACGAGGCCGGCGAACTGGTGCTCGTCCCTTACCACGTACAGTACAAGGACGAGCTGCAGCAGGCCGCCGATCTGCTGCGCAAGGCGGCCGATCTTGCCGAGGATTCGGCCTTTGCGACCTACCTCAAGCTGCGGGCTGCAGCGCTGATCAGCGACGATTTCCAGACCAGCGACCTGTTCTGGATGGATGTCAAATCGAACGAGATCGACGTCGTGATCGGCCCGATCGAGACGTACGAAGACCGGCTGTTCGGTTACCGTGCGGCCTACGAGTCCTATGTACTCATCAAGGACATGGTGTGGAGCGAGCGCCTCAGCCGGTTCGCCCTGTTCCTTCCGGAGCTGCAGGAAGGATTGCCGGTGCCGGACGAGTACAAACAGGAGACCCCGGGCACGGACTCCGACCTGAACGCGTATGACGTCGTCTATTACGCCGGTCACAGCAACGCCGGTTCCAAGACGATCGCGATCAACCTGCCGAACGACGAAGAGGTGCAGCTGGAGAAGGGCACGCGGCGCCTGCAGCTCAAGAACGCGATGCAGGCCAAGTTCGAGAAGATCCTGCTGCCCATTGCCGATACGTTGATCGACGAGGCGCAGCGCAAGCACGTCACGTTCGACGCATTCTTCAGCAATGTCATGTTTCACGAGGTCGCCCACGGGCTGGGCATCAAGAACACGATCAACGGCAGGGGCACCGTGCGCGAGGCGCTGCTCGACGTCGCATCGAGCATGGAGGAGGGCAAGGCGGACGTGCTGGGCCTCTACATGGTGATAGAGCTGCTCAACGCGGGCGAGCTCGGCGACGCCGACATCATGGACTACTACGTGACGTTCATGGCCGGCATCTTCCGCTCGATCCGCTTCGGTGCGGCGAGCGCTCACGGCAAGGCGAACATGGTGCGGTTCAACTTCTTCGAGGAGCAGGGCGCGTTCGTACGCGACCCGGAAGCGGGCACGTACCGGGTCGATGCCGAACGCATGACGGCCGCCATGACGGAGCTGTCGCGCGTACTGCTGACGCTGCAGGGCGATGGCGATTACGAAGGCGCTCGCGAACTCACCGAGACCAGCGGCGTTATTGGCGAGCAGCTGCAGGCGGACCTGGACCGCCTGACGCGCGCAGGCATCCCTGTCGACATCACTTTCAGGCAGGGCCCCGCCCAGCTCGGACTCGACTAGGAACTCCATCCATGATCAGGGGATCAATACCGACCGCCGTGGCGGCCGCGAGGCCTGGGGCGCATTCCACGATCGATTCCTGAGTTTCGGTTCGCCGCCGATACCGCTGCTGCGCGAACAGATGCTTGGCGAGGACTACGCAGGGAACACCGCGCTACTGCCGCGTTAGCGTGGCAGCGAAGTTTTGCCGACGTAGGGCAGTTCGTGGCCGAACAGGCGCGTGAGGTAGAGCCGATCGGCGGTTTCGCAAACACCGGTCATGGCCGGGTAGCTGGCGGCCGGATCCTGCAGGCTCGATAACACCTCGCCGTCGCCATTGATCGCGAAGACGTGCGATGACGGTACAGCGCTCGGCCGCAGGAAGGCGGGCAGTCGTTGCACCACTTTGCGCAGGAACGGTTTGCCGGACAGGCTGTCGAGCTTCGCATCCCGCGGCGCGACCAGCCCGACCCAGAAACGGCCGGCATCGCCGCCGTTGATGTTGTCGGGAAAACCCGGGAGGTTGTCGAGAATGACCTCGGTCGCGCCGGCCTCCGGCCCCTGCAGCCAGTGGCGCAGGATCCGGTAGCTGCCAGTTTCCGCAATCAGCAGGAAGCGATCTTCCGGATCGATCGCAACGCCATTGGCGAAATCCAGGCCCTCGATGATGATTGTCGACTCACCGCTGCCCGGGTCGAAGGCAATGACCCGTCCGTGCCCGCCGTGCTCGAGAATGTCGAGCAGGCTCGCGTCGTAGCTGCCGTGCCAGACCCGAGCGCCGAACTTGGTGGACGCGTCCGAAAAATAGATGACGCCCGCGCTCGAGACGGCGAGGTCGTCCGGGTAGGCGAGCGGTTCGCCGTTAATCTCCGACAGCAGGTCGGTGACTTCACCGCTCGGCGATACCCGCTGGATACCGATGTATCCGTTGGCAACGAGCAACGATCCGTCCGGCAGGGATTCGATCCCGAGCGGCCTGCCGCCGGTACGGGCAAACTCGGAGATCTGCCCACCGTCTGCCTCGATGCGCAGGATCGTTCCGGAAGACATCGACGCGTACAGCGCGCCGTCGTGGCCGACGGTTACGTCTTCGGGTCCTTCGTAAGTGCCGAGGTCGATGGCGCCGGCCCCGGCCAGGGCGTCGTTGGGGGCGAACACGCCGGTAAGGCCGCGATCCTTGGGCGCCTCCCAGGCCACCGGATCGACCGGCACCGGCCAGGCTGCGAGGTACAGGCCGGCCAGTGACAGGCTGATCAACAGGATTACGCCGAAACGCCGCAAGACCGTGCCCGTCTCTCGCAGGCGGTCGCGCCTAGCGCTGATTGTCGATCATGCCGAGGAACTCGGCGCGCGTGCGTGCGTCCTTGCGGAACGTACCGACCATCTGGCTGGTGACCATGGACACGTCCGTCTTGTGGACGCCGCGAGTGGTCATGCACTGGTGCGTTGCCTCGATGACGACGCCGACGCCCTTCGGGTTCAGGACGTTCCAGATGCAGTTGGCGATCTGCGCCGTCATCTTTTCCTGCACCTGGAAGCGCCGCGCAAAGGCTTCCACGACCCGCGCGAGCTTGCTGATGCCGACGACCTTGTTGTTCGGCAGGTAGCCGACATGTGCGCGGCCGATGATCGGCGCCATGTGATGTTCGCAGTGCGACTCGAAGCCGATATCGCGCAGTACGATCATCTCGTCGTAACCTTCGACCTCTTCGAAGGTGCGCTTCATGTACTGGATCGGGTCTTCCTTGTAACCGCTGAACCAGTCCTCGTAAGCCGATACGACACGCTTCGGGGTATCCAGCAGGCCTTCCCGGCGCGGGTCTTCGCCCGCCCAGAGCAGCAGCGTCCTGATCGCTTCTTCCGCCTGCCTGCGGCTCGGCCGGCGCGGTTTTCCGGGCTTCTTTGCTTTGTTGGCCAAGGGAGGATCCTCATCGAGCGAGGTGCCGATACTACCGGGAATAGCGGGGGCGTTACAGTACGGCAAGGCCCACGGGACAGCTCACGCCGGTGCCGCCGATGCCGCAATACCCGTTCGGGTTCTTGGCGAGGTACTGTTGATGGTAGTCCTCGGCGTAGTAGAACCTGTCGAGCGGCCCGATCTCTGTGGTAATCGTGCCGTAGCCGGCTTTCTCCAGTTCGCCCTGGTAGGCACGCAGGGAATCCTGCGCGCTGCGCTGTTGCGCCTCGCTGCAGACATAGATCGCGGAGCGGTACTGCGTGCCGACGTCGTTACCCTGGCGCATGCCCTGGGTCGGGTCGTGCGACTCCCAGAAGACGCCCAGCAATTGCTCGTAGCTCACCACTGCCGGGTCGAACACGACGAGCACGACTTCCGTATGCCCGGTTAGCCCGCTGCACACCTCTTCGTAGGTCGGGTTCGGCGTCAGACCCCCGGCATACCCGGCGGCCGTGGAGAACACCCCGTCCGTCTGCCAGAAACGCCGTTCGGCGCCCCAGAAACAGCCGAGCCCGAAGACGGCCTGTTCCAGTTCGGGCGCGAAAGGCCCTTCGAGCGGGTTGCCGTTCACGAAGTGGCGTGCGGCAACCGGCATGGCATCGCTGCGGCCGGGCAGCGCCTCGTCGCGCGTCGGTGGCGTGGTCTTTCTGTGTTTGCTGAACATATCAGGTTGCCTGGTAGCGTGCGCCGCGGCGGGGCCGCATGACCACGCCGTCGGCACTTTGGAATCGGACCGGGATCGACTGGGTGTTGCCCCACTCGGTGGCCCGGTACACCGCGAAATGCAGGTGCGGCATGGTCGTGTGGCCGGTGTTCCCCGACAGGCCGATCTTCTGGCCGCGTACAACGCTGTCACCGACTTCGACGAGCGCGCCGTCCTTCTGCAGGTGGTAGTACTCGCCCGTCGTGCCGTCGCTGTGAAGTATGACGATAAAGTTTGCGTGTCGTCCACAGCCGTCTTCCCAGCAGCCGATCGAGTGGGATTCTTCCACGCGCGCTACCACGCCGGCTCGTGCGGCGTGGACCGGGGTCCCCTCTGCCATGTCGAAATCCACGGCGAAGGCCTCGAGGCCGGTGTGGCTGAATCGCGAGCCGTAGCCCTGCAGGACCCGGTACGACCTGCCTGTGCTGTACGGCAGCGCATAGACATAGTCGTCGTCGTGTACCGCGTCCTTGTCGCCGACTGTCCACTCGAAGAAATAGCGATACTGTCCCTCGAAACGTTCGTCGGCGCGATTCAGCATCATGACCCGTGCCGACTCCTGTGGCGCCAGTGTGCGCGTTACGGTCGTCGGACCGGCAACATTGAAATAGTGCGTGCGTACGCGCAGCGTGTAGGTGACCGGGTAATCTCTCAGGTTCTCCGCTCGGAGTTCCACGTTGCCACCCTGGTCCACGGCATTGACGCAGATCCAGTCATCGCGGCAGTCGGCGAACGCTGGGACGCCGGCGATCATCGCGACTGCAGCCACGCAAAGTCGCGGCTTGTTTGTTGAAGCCATTCGTTCCCCCCTTTACCGTTCGCCCGCCAGGGCACCGCCTAGGTTTCGGCGTTGCCGGCTGCCTCCTCGCGCCGCTCCTCCAGGTCCGACGGCTTGTAGTAGAACAGGTGCGTGAAGACCTGGTTGGTGGTCGTCACCGGCTCTGCGTCTTCGAATCGGGGACGATACAGGCGACTGCGAATCTCGCGATGCACCAGCTTCTCCATGTCCGTGAATTCGCCCGGCACCACTTCCACCGGTTCAACCTCGATGACGCGGCCGCGATCGGTTACCGAGAAACTCAGGGTTACTGATCCCTGCAGGAATTCTTCCGAAGGCCTGCCGAGCGGACTCGGTCCGGCTTCGCTCGCAAACTCGGGAATCGGCCGGTCGTTCAAAGGTATCGCCTTGCCGAATATTTCGTCACGGAACAGGAGTTTTGCCTCGTCGCCCTCGAGCGACTCCCAGATCTGCTCGTAGAGCTTCCGTGCCCGCGTGAGGTTGCCCTGCATCATGTAGTAATCGCCGAGCGACAGCCGCGAATTGATTTCCGTCGCCCAGTCCGACTTCGGGCTGGACTCGGCGATCCGGAGCGCGCGCTTGAAGTAGATCTCACCCGTCGAGGGACTGTGGTGCAGGCCCTGTTCGCCGTGCAGGTCGGTATAAAAGTACGATTCGCCGAGCTTCGTGAGCGGTTCAATCAGGCGGATGTCTTCCTTGCCCGAGTTGGTCTCGATGATGCGTATTACGCGACGGTAGGTCGCCTGCTCGTCCGCGATGTAGCCGGCCCGATGCTGCCACTCGGCGCGACGCATCAGCGAAGGAATCAGGGCGAGCTGGTCGTCCTCGTAGCGACGGCGGTGCAACTGGTAGATCTTGTCATGCATCGCACGGGCTTCTTCGATCGAGCCCAGGCGCACGTTGGTTTCCGCCAGCGACTCGAGGATATCGATCTGGTCCATGTTGTGCGGACCCTCGTTGACGTGCGTGATGTGCACGGCGCGCGTGAAGGTCTGTTTCGCAAGGTCGGGGCGCCCCCCTTCCAGCTGCGCGGCGCCGAGGCCCTTCAGCGGGTTTATCAGGCGCCGGTTCAGGCGGTCCTCCCGCTCTTCGAGGATGTCGATGGCCGCCGCGAAGTTCTGCTGCGCCGCGTCGAACTGCTTGTTGCGATGCTGCACGATGCCGAGGTTGGTGAGCGCTTTCGCCGTCTCCGACGATCGCGGTCCCGTGAGCTGGATGGCGAGCGTCACGACGCGCTTTGCGACCGTATCGGCCTCGTCGTAAATACCTTCCGACATCAGGCGCTTGTAGTTGTCGAACTCGTCCAGCAGTTCCTTGCGCAGGTCGGGTTTGCGGCGTCGCGGCGGGCCGGGCTGGGCGGCGGCCTCCGCGGCGGCATCGTCTTCGGCAACCGGAACGGTCTGGTCCATGAGGCCGCCGTCGTCGCCGGCCTCGTCCACCAGGGGCTCCTCCGCGGCAAGAACGGCGCCACTGGCCAACACGATCAGAAACGCCGTTGGGAGCAATAAACTCTTGTAAGTCATAAGCATAATTTGCATCAGCACGACTGGTCCGGAACGCCGCCCCTCGAGCGGAGGCTTCAATTTTCGACCTATTGTCCGCGATTTGGTTCGAGGCTCAACTATACAACGCCTGCAGAAAAAAGGATTCGGCTATCCGATCAGAACAGGCCCAGTTGCTGCTGCCCGGGCGGATCGAAACGACTGCGGTCGAGCGTGCTCTCGCGGCGCCCGGTGTCGAGACCTAAGCGCCTGCATGCAGCACGGAAGCGCTTGCCGAGCATGTCGGCGTAGGGCCCGCGGCCAGTCTGGCGGATGCCGAAGCGGTTGTCGTAGTCCCGGCCGCCGCTAGCCTCACGCACCAGGCCCATGACCCGGGCCGCGCGATCCGGGAAATGCACCTGCAGCCATTCGCCGAAAATGTCCTTCACCTCGTGCGGGAGCCGCAGGAATATGTAAGCCGCCTCCCGGGCTCCGGCGCCTGCAGCCGCCGCAAGCACCTGTTCGATTTCCGCATCGTTGAGCGCCGGGATCACCGGCGCGACCAGCACGCTCACCGGCACGCCCGCGGCGGCGAGCTGTTCCATGGCGCGCAGTCGCGCGTCGGCGGACGGTACGCGCGGTTCCATGATCCGCTTCAGTTCCCGGTCGAGAGTGGGAAGGCTGATCGCGACCGAACACAGATTGCGGCTCGCAAGGTCGCCGAGCAGGTCCAGGTCGCGGGTGATCAGCGTGCCCTTGGTAATGATGCTGACGGGATGGGAATGCGTGACGAACAACTCGAGAAGCTCGCGCGTGACTCGCGTGGTTCGCTCCGCCGGCTGGTACGGGTCGGTATTGGCGCCGATCGTTATCGGCTCGCAGCGGTAAGAGGGCTTCTCCCATTCTTCCGCCAGCCGCGCGGCGGCGTCCGGCTTGTAGAAGATCTTCGTTTCGAAATCCAGCCCTGGCGACAGGTCCAGGTAGCTGTGGCTGGGCCGCGCGTAGCAGTAGACACAGCCGTGCTCACAGCCCTGGTAAGGATTGATGGAGCGGTCGAACGGGACGTCGGGAGACGTGTTGGTCGCGATGATGCGGCGCGAGCGCATCGCACGAAGTTCGGTGGCAGGCGCGGTCAGCGCGCGCTCATGGGCTTCCCCGGCGTCGAATTCGAGGGGGCGAACGGCGAAGCGCCCCTCGCGGTCCGAAACGGCACCGCGCCCCTTGTGGTGTCGGACAGGCATGGTTTGTCTCAGTACTGTATAAAAATACAGTACTGCGGTGCGCCGCCGATTTCAATACCGGGCGGCAGGAGTGCCGGTTGCAGTCAGTTCAGAACGCGGTAGCCGCGCCCGCGCATGCAGTTCTTGAAGACCTTCTGTTTTTCGCGGTCCGCGTCCAGGCCGGAGCGTGTACCGCCGTAAATGGCCCCGATTCCGGCGGCCTCACCGACGTCGCGTCGATCGCTGACCGCCCCGGTGGCGGCACCGACCGCCGCACCCACCGCGGCGCCTTTGCCGATGCCCTCGGCCATCGCGATTTCCTCGGTGTAGGCCTCGCACTCCTCCCAGTCCTCGGCGAGCCGTTGCGGGTCTACGCCCTTGGTATCGATGATGGGGTCGGGATGCGCGGCACAGCCGCCAGCCATTGCGGCCAGCACGAACGGGATGAAAAATCGCAGGATGGTTGCCATAGTGTTGCCGTGTTCGTTGCCGTACTCCGGCTCACCGTAGTCGGGGCGGCATGAACCCCGGCTGAAGGAGCCGTCCGATACAAGTCCAACGCGCGCCGGCGCTTGCGGTTGACACGCGAGGCGCAGGGATCGATCCCTGCGCCTCATCGTTCTCGCGCCTGCCGGTCGAGCGTCAGTCCGCGGGGACGTTGTGTACGTGGATGTCGCGCTGCGGGAACGGGATCGAGATACCCACTTCGTCGAAGCGCTTTTTCACCCTTTCGGTGAGGTCGAAATAGACCGCCCAGTAGTCCGCGGTATTGACCCACGGGCGCAGCACGAAATTGACGCTGCTGTCCGCGAGTTCCGAAACCGCGATCGTGACGGCCGGGTCCTTCAGGATGCGCTTGTCGCCATCGACGAGGTCCTGCAGCTCCTTGCGCACCTTGTCGAGGTCGTCGCTGTAGCTGACGCCGACGACCAGGTCCACGCGGCGCGTGTCGTTCGCCGAGTAGTTGGTGATCGTCGTCCCCATGATCTGGCTGTTCGGGATGATGACGCGCTTGTTGTCACCGGTCTTCAGGACGGTCGTGAGGATCTGTACCTCCTCGACGGAACCGGAAACGCCGCCGCCCTCGATCCAGTCGCCGACCTTGTATGGGCGGAACAGGACGATAAGCACACCGGCCGCGAAGTTCGCCAGCGAGCCCTGCAATGCGAGACCGACGGCGAGGCCGGCGGCACCGACCAGGGCGATCAGGCTGGCGGTCTGCACGCCCAGCGCATTGATTGCCGCGATGATCACGAACAGCATCAGCAGCGTGCGCGCCAGGTTGCCGATAAAGCGCCGCAGCGTGATATCCAGGTCGCCCTTCTGCATTGCCTTCATCATGCCCTTGACGACCATGCCGACGATCCACTTACCGACGAAGAAGATAACGAGCGCGGTCACCAGGTTGATGCCGAGATCGACGCCGGTGGTCTGTATCAACGTCCACGTTTCGGCCCAGTCGATGCCGAGATCGGGGAGACTTTCTGTGTTCATCGAATTTCCTTTCTCTTTGCTGGTTATTGTTGCGCCGATTCGAGATCAGCCAGTTGCCTGCGAGGGGCCGTAGCATGCCGATTGCGGCGGGCACCGTCCACCGCCAGCCATCGTGTGAGGGCAAAAACGGCAGGCGCTGGCCGCTACTGGCCGGCGATACCCTCGGTGCCCGGTCGGAAGCGAAAGACCCGGTAGGGGGCATTGGCCTCGATGTGTTCCTGCGGCCGCAGGACCACGTCCTGCAGTGCGCTGTCGGCAACGTACAGCCAGCCGTCGGGCCCGAACGACAGCGCGTCGGGCCAGCGCACACGGGGTGAGCGCAGCAGCGTCCGCGGTTCGCGCTCTTTGCCGACCATAAAAATGGCATTGTGCTCGACGTCCGTAATGTAGATGTTGCCTGCCACGTCGGTGCTGAGGCCGTCGGACAGCGGTTTCGCGCTGTACGCCTCGACGCGGCGTGCGAGCTGTGCCGCGGGGAGTTTCGAGTCACGCAGCTCGCGCAGTGGCACCCGGTACAGCGTCGAGCCGCTCAGCGCACCGTAATAGAGCCACTCCGGGCCGAGCGCGATCCCGTCGACGCCACCGCGCAGCGCAACGAGTCCGCCGAAGAAACGCATCTCGGTGTCGCCGTGCGCAATGACGAATTTCTCCGCGGACACCGAGGGATGCGACTCGAGTACTCGCCGTGCCGTCGCCGTTTCGACGTCATAAACGATAATGGCCGGGCTTTTGCGCCAGAAACTCGCGTCCGCAATGATCACCGTGCGGCCGTCGGCACTGACCTGCAGGTCCTGCAGGAACGAACCGCGTGGTGCTATCTCGGCCGGCAGTCGATGGTCGTGCACGATCTTGCCGTTGTCGAGATCGAATGCGAGCAGGCGCGCGGAACGCATCCCGTGGTTGCCGTGATCTATGGTCCAGAGCTTGCCGCTCCGGTCGATGGCGACACCCAGCACGGTATCGAACAGGGCTGCCTGTTGCTTCGGGTCGGGATAGGGCACCGCCGCCCCGTCGACGAATTCGAGCAGCTTGTTGCCTTTGGGTCGCGCCTCGGGATGCACGGTGAAAAACACCCTGCCCGCCGGGCTGACGGCGACATTGCCGATCGGCAGCGGGTACGAGAGCACCTCTTCCAGTTCGCCTGCGTCGAGCAGGGGCGCGCCGGTCAGGTCGGGGTACGCTTCCCCGCCGCCATAGCGGACCCATGCTGTGACGGCCAACGCGAGCATTACCGTCACTAGCAAGAGCAGTACGTTTTTCATTGATCGTCTTCCGGGGCCGCGGGCGCTACCGGGCAGGGATTCTACCTGAACCCGGCCGCATCACGAGAGCAGGGCGACGCCCCATGCGCACAGCACGAGCAGCGCGGCGGCTCCCGCGCTCAGCCACTGCCAGCGGTCTTCGAGAATCCGTTTCCCCACCAGCGTGAGCAGCATGCCCCCGCCGAAGCCGCACAGGAATCCGAACAGGTGTGCGCCGATGTCCGTGTTCTCGTCGCCCGTGCCCGTGTACATCAGCAGCGCGAGTGCCCCGACGATGGGACCGTGGCGGTAGACCCAGCGCTCCTGTGACATCAGCCTGGCGCGCCACACGTAACCCGCAACGAGGCCGAGCGCCGCAAACACGGCAGTCGATGCGCCGATCGAGCGATGATCCGGCGCGAGCAGCAGCGTATTGAGCAGATTTCCGAGAGCCCCCGTAGTCACGATCGCAAACCAGGCGACACCCGACCCCAGGATGCGTCCCGCGAACAGCCCGAACAACGCACCGAAAACCAGGTTGCCGGCCAGGTGGCCGAGGCCCGAGTGCAACGTCAGGGCTGTCACCGTGCGCCAGATTTCGCCGGCGCGAACCAGAACACCGTCGATACGTCCGGCGCGAAACCAGTTTTGTCCGAATGCCGATTCGCCGGAAAGCCAGGCGAAGACACAGATCACCAGCACGTAAGCCACGATTCCCGGCACCGCGTTCTGGTAGCGAATGGACTTCTTCTTTTTCGGTACGACCGGCGGATTGGCCTCATCGTAGATCGCGATTTCCTCGGAGGCATTTGCGGAGTGTTCGGCCGGCACCACGATCATGGAGCCGCCGGCATCGTGCAGAACCTGGTGGGGGATTCCCGCCGCGACCAGCACCAGCGAGCGGTCCGCGCACGCGGCGCGATTACGGCTCTCGAACACGATGCGCAGGTCGTCATCCACTGTTGCGACTCACGTACTCGAGTACCTCTCCGCAATCCGCGTCGATTCGCAGCGCGGCCAGCTCGTCGGCGCGTGTCCGGCCACGGTTGACGATCGCGATCGGCTTGCCGGTCTCTGCGGCACGGCGGGCGAAACGGTAGCCGGAATACACCATCAGGGAAGAGCCGACGACCAGCAGCGCGTCGGCACGATCCGTCGCATCGAATGCGGACGCAACCCGTTCCCTGGGAACGTTTTCGCCGAAGAACACCACGTCCGGTTTCATGAAGCCGCCGCAGGCCACGCAGTCCGGCGTGATGAAGTCGCTGACGTCCTCGTCGCGCAATTTCGCATCGCCGTCCGGCGCGAAATAGTCGGCGTCGCGCCGCCACTGCGGATTGGCCGCGGCCAGTTGCGCCTGCCATTCGTCACGGCCCGTGACCGCGCCGCAGCTCATGCAGCGCACGCTCTGCAGGCGGCCGTGCAAGTCGATGACGCGGCGGCTGCCTGCGCGGTGGTGCAGGCCGTCGACGTTCTGGGTTATGAGCGTGTCGACCTTGCCGGCCGACTCCAGCGCCGCAAGCGCGGTGTGTGCCCGGTTCGGCTGCGCACCCGCAATCCGCTGCCAGCCGGCGAAGCTGCGCGCCCAGTAACGCTGGCGAACCTCGGGCCTTGAGACGAAGTCCCCGTACTGCACGGGTCGGGCGTGTTTCCAGTCGCCGTTTCGATCGCGGTAGTCGGGGATGCCGGACGCCGTGCTGACGCCTGCGCCGGTAACAACCGCAACACGGCTCGCACGCGCTAGAAAGCGCGCCAACTCGCTGGCATCGGGATTCATTCCGGCATTTTGGTTAAAGTAGCTGACCCGATCAATCGCGAGGACCTTCGATGAGGCCGCTGATTTCCTTTGTTGCACTGCTGGCTGTCAGTACTGGCGCCGTCGCGGACGTGACCGACTCCGCGGAAAACGGTTTCACGACCGTTCACGAAACCGTCGTCGCGGCACCCCGCGCGCGCGTCTGGCAAGCCGCAGTCGGCGAGATCGGTGAGTGGTGGAGCGACGATCACACGGTCGACGGCGACGCCGGCGGCATGAGCATCGAGAGCGTGCCGCAGGGGTGCTTCTGCGAGACCTTCCAGAACGGCGGAGGCGTCGTTCATATGGACGTGACCTTCGTGAACCCCGGCATCATCCTGCGCCTGACGGGCGGCCTGGGTCCGCTCGGCCTGATGGGCGTGAACGGCAACATGACCTGGGAGTTTTTCGACGAAGGGGAGGGAACGCGCGTCAGGTTCACCTACGTCGTCGGTGGTTATCGTCCCGGAGGACTGAGCGCAATTGCGCTGCCCGTGGACTACGTAATCGGCGAGGCGCTGGCGCGCATGCAAGCCTGGGTGGAGACCGGCGACCCGGAGAAAGCCGCCGTTGACTGACGTCGCCGTTGCAAGGCCTTCATCGACGGTAGTGCTTGCACGGGAAGCCAGGGGCGCTCCCGAACTGCTGTTGATGCGCCGGCACGAGCGCTCGGCTTTCGGCGGCGCGCACGCATTCCCCGGCGGTGTGCTCGAGGATGCGGACGGCCGCATCGACGATCATTGCATCGGCATCACGCCCGCGGTCGCTGACGCGCTGCTGGATACGGAAGGGGCGCTCGCCTACTTCAGCGCCGCCGCCAGGGAACTGTTCGAGGAGTCGGGGGTTTTGCTCGCGTCGACTGCCCTGACCGCTGCCAACCTCGAGGCGGCGCGCGACGCGTTGAACGACGGTACGCTCGACTGGCAGGCTTTCGTGCGCGACAACGCGCTGCAGCTGCACTGCGATGCCCTGCATTACTTCAGTTTCTGGATCACGCCGGAGGCGCTCCCCCGGCGCTTCTCAACGCGTTTCTTCCTCGCCGTGCTGCCGGACGGACAGGAAGCCACTCACTGCGGCGGCGAACTGACCGACTCCTGCTGGATGAGCGCAGAAGAAGCGCTGGCCGCCTGTCGCAACGGCTCGATCACGCTGCACTTTCCCACGATCAGGACGCTCGAAGTGCTTGCCGGCTGCAGCACGATCGACGAACTCGTCGAGTGGGCCGCGCGCCGCGCGCGCGAGGGCGTGCCCTGCATTTTTCCCGAGATAAAGGAGCGCCGTGGCGAGGCGCGCGTGATTGTGGCGGGCCAGGATTCCGGAGCGCTCGAGTGACGGCTTTCGGCCCCGAGCTGCCGCGCTTCGCCGAGCTCGCGCCGGGCGTACGCAGGCTGCTTGCACCGAATCCGTCGATGATGACCGGGCCGGGCACGAACACCTACCTGTTTGGCGTCGCGGAAATCGCCGTGATCGACCCGGGTCCCGATATCGACGCGCATAACGACGCCATCATCGAGGCCGCGGGCGCACCGATCCGCTGGGTGCTCGTGACGCACACGCATCCGGATCATTCGCCAGGCGCGGTGTCCCTTGCCGGCCGGACGGGTGCAGAACTCCTCGGCCTGCCGGCGCCGGAAAACGGACCCCAGGACCGGACGTTCGTGCCGTCACGGCTGCTCAATGACGGCGATGTGCTGGAGGCAGGCGAGTTCACACTCGAGGCCGTGCACACGCCCGGCCATGCGTCGAATCACCTGTGCTTCCGCCACGCGGCCACCAACTGGCTGGTGACGGGCGACCAGGTTATCGATGGATCGACAGTGGTCATCAACCCGCCGGACGGCGACATGAAGGACTACATCGAGTCGCTGCGGCGGCTGCGCGCGATGGACTGCGACGCGCTCTTGCCCGGTCACGGCGACCGGATCGACGACCCGGCGCGCGCGATCGACTGGATCATCGAGCACCGCCTGCTGCGCGAGAGCAGGGTACTCGCGGCGGTCCGGCAGCACCCGCGGCTGACGCCCCACGAACTGGTGCCGTACGTCTACCAGGACGTTTCCGCGCACCTGTTCCCGCTGGCCGAGCGCTCCCTGCTGGCGCACCTGCTGAAACTCGAAAAGGACGGCGCCGTGCTTCGTCATCGAGATGCCTGGTCGGCCGACGGAGGCAACGGCTGAACAATACCCGCCACGGACAGTACAATCTGGCCCAGTCGATTCAACGACCGGGTTATTCCTGATGGCACACCAGGCTGGCATCGAACGCGTTTCCCCGCTCTGGCTCGGTATCGGGATCAGCGCGTCGCTCATCGCGCTGCTCATGATCAGCGAGACGTTGTTGGGCCGTTGGGATCTTCTGCTCGTTGGCGGAGAATTCGATCCGCTGGCGCGGGTATCGACCGGCATACTGCGCGACCTCAGAATCGCGATCGTGCATTGTCTCCTCGTCGCGTACCTCCCTGCAGCCCTGTTGCAGGTGCTGAGGACCGGGAAGCGAACCGTCGCGCGTCTCCAGGGTGCCTTGAATTGCACGAGCGAGGAATGCGAAAGGCTGGCGCGATCGATCAGGCTCAACAAACGCGGCCTGTTTATCGCCACGCTGATCGGGTTTGTACTGGCCCTGCTACCACCTCTGATCGTGGAACCGGTTCCGGAAGCGCCATGGAATCCGGCGAACTGGAATCCGGAAGTCACCTGGCACCGGGTCCTCGGGCCAATCATGGGCGTCAGCCTCGCCTGGCTGAGCTATGCCATCGTTGCGGTCTCGATGCGCATGTCACGCATCGCGCAGAAGCTGAGCCGCATCGACCTCCTGGATCTTTCGCCACTGTCACCGTTTGCGCAGCAAGGGCTGACCAATGCGCTGCTTCTCGTCGGAACCCTGTCGATAACCGCGCTCATGATGCTGGAGACCGGGTTCATGGTTCTCTTGACAGTCATCGGCAGCGGCACGCTGGTCCTTGCCGTGCTGGCGCTGCTCGCGCCCGTGCGGGGCGTTCATAAGCGTGTGCGCGAGGCAAAGCAGCAGGAACTCGACTGGACCGCCGCGGAAATCGCTCGCCTGCGAGCCGAGCTGGGGAGCGAGCAACCCGATCGACGGAGCGGCGACCTGGCCGATATCGTCGCATACCGGTCGCTGATCGCGGACGTTTCGGAGTGGCCGTTCACCGGCTCGACGTATCTGCGCCTGGGCATCTATGCGCTCATACCGCTTGCGTCCTGGGGCCTGGGCGTCGTTGCGGAAGAGCTTATCGGCCGGCTGCTCTTCTGATTCGGTAACCCCGCCCGCTACGTAACCTTCCAGCTGTTCGGGCCCTTGATGAAATCCGCAACGCGCTTCGTGCGCTTCATGCCCGATGGGTGGTGCGCGTAGAACGTACGTTCATAAGGCTCCGCAGGCTGCCGGTAGATCACGCCCAGTGCGACGGGAAGCTCGAGGTCGATCAGCAGCCGCGCCAGCAAACCGTTGCCTTCGTCGTGCACGAGGATGTCGCCCGGCGATTCGCTCGCATCGACGACTTCGAGCGCGAACGTCTGCGGGTTGAATTGAATGCCCTTCGACTTGTCCTCGCCGAACAGCATCGGCTCGCCGTGCTGCAGGTGCAGCTGCGTGTCCGCCGCGTCCTTGCGGTCGGTAAAGTCGGCGAACACGTCTTCGTTGTAGACGATGCAGTTCTGGAAGATTTCCGTGAACGAGGTTCCGTCGAACGCGTGTGCCTGCCGCAGGACGTGACCGAGCCCCGCCTTGTCCGTGTCGATCGCCCGCGCGAAGAACTTCGCTCCCGCGCCGAGCGCAAGCTGACCGGGCGACAGCGGCGCGTCCAGCGAGCCCGCCGGGCTCGATGGCGACACCGTGCCGATACGCGAGGTCGGCGAATACTGGCCCTTGGTGAGGCCGTAGATCTCGTTGTTGAACAGCAGGATCTTGAGACCCACGTTACGCCGCAGCGTGTGCACCAGGTGATTGCCGCCGATCGACAGGCCGTCGCCGTCGCCGGTAACGACCCAGACGTCCAGGTCGGGATTCGCGAGCTTCAGCCCGGTGGCAATCGCGGGCGCACGGCCGTGAATCGTGTGAAAACCATAGGTTTCCAGGTAGTAGGGAAACCGGGAAGCACAGCCGATTCCGGAGACGAACACCGTCGATTCCGGCTTCGCGCCGACGTCGGCGAGTGCCGTCGTGACGGCCTTGAGGATTGCGTAATCGCCACAACCGGGGCACCAGCGCACCTCCTGGGCCGATGCGAAGTCTTTCGCGGTAAGTCGTTCGCTCATGCCGCATCTCCCCGGCGCTCGGCTTCGATGCGGTCGACGAGTTCCGAAATCCGGAAGGGCTGGCCACTGACCTTGCAGAAGGAAACCGGTTTTATGCACAGCTTGTCGCGCAACAGGGTTGCGAGCTGGCCGTTGTTCATCTCGGGCACGAGGACCTTGTCAAAGTGGGACAGCAGGTCGCCCAGGTTCGGCGGCAGCGGGTTGATGTGCCGCAGGTGGACGAAGCTCGCACCGGTCCTGCGCGCTGCCTGGTAAATCGGCCCGTAGGTAGAGCCCCAGCCGACAACGACGATATCGCCCTTGCCGGCGCCGAGCTCGAGAGCCTGGTCGGGAATGAAGCTGGCGGCGGCGTCCACCTTCGCCTGGCGGAATTCGGTCATGCGCTGATGATTGTCCGGGTCGTAGGAAATATGGCCGGTCGCGTAGTCCTTCTCGAGGCCGCCGGTGCGATGCACCAGCCCCGGCATGCCGGGCGTGATCCATGGCCGGCCGAGACTGGCCGGGTCGCGCTGGCTGGCGAGCATCTGTGCGCCCGGCCCGCTGGCGGCGTCGGGTGCTGCGTGGCTGTCGATCGGCGCGAGCGAATCGACGCTGGGTAACAGCCACGGCTCCGACGCATTGGACAGGTAACCATCGACGAGCAGGATCACCGGCGTCATGTGCCGCAACGCGATCCGCACGCCTTCGACAGCCATGTCGAAGCACTCGCCGGACGACGAGGCCGCGAGCACCGGCAGCGGCGTGTCCGCGTTGCGTCCGTAAACGGCCTGGTACAGGTCCGACTGTTCGGTCTTCGTCGGCAGGCCGGTGGAGGGACCGCCGCGCTGCCAGTTTACGATCAGAAGCGGCAGTTCGGCGCTCACGGCCAGGCCCATCGCTTCTGTTTTCAGCGCGATGCCGGGTCCCGAACTCGAGGTGACACCGATCATGCCGCCGTAGGCAGCACCGATCGCTGCGCAGATCGCTGCGATCTCGTCTTCTGCCTGGAAGGTGCCGACGCCGAGTTCCTGCAGCCGGGTGAGCCTGTGAAGCAGCGGCGACGACGGCGTGATGGGATAGGAACAGAACAGCACCGGGCGGTCGGCAAGCTCGCCCGCCGCGGCGATACCGAGCGCGAGGGCCTCCGCACCGGTTACGCTGCGGTATTCGCCCGGGGCCAGGCTTGCGGCGTCGGTCTTTATCTGCGGCAGCGCTGCCGACAACTCCGCGGTCTCGCCGAACGCATGGCCGGCATGCAGCGCCGCAACATTTGCATCGCAAAGCGTCGGTGTGCCTGCGAGCCGCCGCCGGATCCAGGTTTCTACCGGCTCGAGGCTTCGATCGAACATCCACAAGAGCAGCCCGAGCGCCCAGAAATTCTTGCAGCGTCCGCCTTCGGACTTGCTCAGTCCGAACGCTTTGACCGCCTCCAGGTTGAGATGGCCGATGTCGGCGGTCACGACCTGGAACTGGTCGAGCGCGTTGCCGTTACGCGGGTCCTGGTCGTAGCCTGCCTTGGTGAGGCTGCGGGGGGTGAAGCTGTCGTTGTTGAGGATGATCAGCGCGCCCGGCTGCAACATCGGCAGACTGACCTTCAGCGCGGCGGGGTTGAATGCGACGAGCACATTGGGCGCATCGCCCGCAGTCGTGATCGGTTCACCGCCGAGGTTGATCTGGTAAGCCGATACGCCGAAGGTCGTGCCGGCCGGCGCCCGGATCTCCGCCGGGTAGTCAGGGAAGGTCGCAAAGTCCCTGCCTGCAAGCGCAGTCGAGACCGCGAATTGCGAGCCCATGAGCTGTATTCCGTCGCCGGAGTCGCCCGCGAAGCGCACGACGATCGATTGTAACGTTTTGTTTTTATTCACGAAAAAAGAGGTCTTGTTGGGTGAAGCTGGGGCCGACCTGGCCGCGTGACGGGCAGTTTAGCGTATTCGTGCGCGCGAGCGTGATGCTGCCCGGGGCGGCTTGATATGATGCGCCACTTCGCATAGCTTACGCGCTCCAAAATTGTTAACGCTGCCGGGAATTCGCACCAATGACGTTCGTTGTCACCGAAGCCTGCATCAAGTGCAAACTGACTGATTGTGTCGAGGTCTGCCCCGTGGATTGTTTCCACGAGGGACCGAATTTCCTGGTCATCGATCCGGACGAATGCATCGATTGCACGTTGTGCGAGCCGGAGTGCCCGGTGGAAGCGATCTACTCGGAAGACGAGTTGCCGGCCGGCCAGGAGCAATTCCTGGAGCTGAACGCCGAGCTGTCCCGCGAGTGGCCGGTGATCACCGAGATGAAGGATCCGCCCGCAGACGCCGACGAGTGGCGCGAGGTCAAGGACAAGCTCAAGTACCTGGAACGCTGATCGCAGATTCGCGGTTCAAGAACCGCTCCTACAGGTTAGTCGCGCGTTGTAGGAGCGCTTCTCGAAGCGCGACCGATATTACCCTGACGCCATGTCGGTCATTCGATTCGAGCGAATGAACTCGATCAGGACGTTCGCGAGCTCTTCTCCCTTGTCCTCCTGCAGGAAGTGCCCGGCGCCTTCGATCGTCACGTGTTTCTGACCCTGCGCGCCCGGCACGTGTTTCTGCCAGACGCGGTCGCCGCCACGCGTGATCGGATCCCTGTCGCTGAACGCGGTCAGGAACGGTTTCTCCCAGCGGCCGAAGGCGGCCCACGCGCGCCGGTTGGCCTCGCTGGCGGGATCGTCGGGCCGGATCGGCACCAGTGCCGGGAACATCCGTGCCCCGGCCTTGAATTTGCGTGACGGGAAGGGGGCATCGTAGGCGGCGACCACCTCGTCGCGAAGATTCGTCGTCGTGCCCTTCTGGATGATCTTGCCGATCGGGAAATACGGGCTGTGGAGCGCGAATGCACGCCACTTCATGAACGCGTTCGGCATGGTCTGATCGCCGGTCGGCAACCCGCCGTTGCCGAGCGCGATGCGGGCAAAGCGGCGTTCGTTTTCCGCGGCCACCCGCAGTCCGATGAGGGACCCCCAGTCCTGGCAGAACAGTGTGATACCCGACAAGTCGAGCGACTCGATGAACTCGCGCATCCAGTCGACGTGGCCGGCAAAGCTGTAGTCGCTCTTGCTAACGGGCTTGTCCGACTTGCCGAAGCCGACCAGGTCCGGGGCGACGACGCGCAATCCCGCTTCGACAAGCGGTGGAATCATGTGGCGGTAGAGGTAGGACCAGCTCGGCTCGCCGTGCAGCAGCAGCACCGTTTCGCCGTCCTGGGAACCCTCGTCGAGGTAATGCATGCGCAGGCCGTCGACCTTCGCGTAGTGCGGCTCGAAATTGTAGTCGGGCAGGTCCTCGAAACGATCGTCGGGCGTGCGTACCGTTTTCATAGTGCGCTCCTGTGTCGATTCCGGCCGCTCAATGTGTGCCAAGATAGCAGAATGCCCGGCTACGTATACATCGACCTGGACGGTACGTTGACCGATCCGTTCGAGGGAATCTCGAACTGCATCGCTTACGCCATGGAGCGGCTGGGCGAGGCGCGCCCCGGGGACGTCGACATGCGCCGCTTCATCGGTCCGCCGTTGCTGGACACGTTCCGGGAACTGCTGGGCGCGGAGCGTGCGCCCCGTGCGCTGGATTACTACCGTGAACGCTTCAGTGACACCGGCTGGCTGGAGAACGCGGTCTATCCCGGCATTCCTGAAGCGCTCGCCGCCATGACGGCGGCAGGCCACCGCTGTTTCGTCGCGACGTCAAAGCCGCGGGTGTTCGCCACGCGCATCATCGAGCACTTCGAACTGTCGCGGTATTTCACGGCGGTCTATGGCTCGGAACTCGACGGCACCCGCACCGACAAGACGGACCTGCTGCGGTTCGCCGCGAGCCATCGGTCCGCGGTGCGCAAGTCGGTGATGATCGGCGATCGCCATCACGACGTCGTCGGCGCGATCAACAACGGCTTTGGTGCGATCGGCGCGACCTGGGGTTACGGATCGGCGGACGAACTGCTCGGCGCCGGCGCAGACCGTCTCGCCGCAGGGCCGGAACAGCTACCCGGCTTGATCGAGTTCGACGAGGGCTGAGCGCGCGCGGTTCACGATGGTCGCGGCGGTCAGCAGCGCGACGATTACGAGGCAGGCGTTTGCCCACGCGCCCGGTTCCACGCCGGCGCCAAGCAACACCGCCAGCAACCCGAATGCGAATGCGCGATCGCTCTTGCCCATGGGGCCGTCGTAGCGCCTGCTGGCGCCGATCTGTACGGCACAGACGCCCGTCATCTCGCTCAGTACGGCGAGTGCGATCGTGGCGGTGACCACGACGGGCGAAATGCCCGCGACCAGGCCGAACGGAACGTACAGCGCGATGTCGGAGACCACGTCGCCGAGTTCGTTGAGCAGTCCGCCCAGCGCGCTTTGCATGCCGTGCTCCCGCGCGAGCATGCCGTCGATGGCGTTCAGGGCCATCCGCAACAGCAGCGCCGCGGGCACGATCAGCAGGGCCCAGCGTTGCTCGTGCAGGACTACCAGAGCGGCGCCGGTCACGAGCGAGAGGAGCAGCGCCGCAACCGTGACCTGGTTCGCCGTGACGCCCGCGTTTGCCAGCGATCTGCAGGCGGGCCGTAGCAGCCCCTGGAAGGCGGGCTTGATATCGTAGAGGGTCATTCGTTGTGTCCTCCGAGTTCACCGACGCATCGTTGCAGGTCCGCGCAAACGGCTCTCACGGACTCCGGACTGCCGTCGAGATGGCGAAAATTCCTCGCCTGCCCGATGCGCAGGCGCAACCGGCGCGGACGCGGCAGCGCTCTTCCTTTTGGCCACGCCCGCAGACCACCCTCGAGGTGGCACGGCACGATGTCTATGTCCCTGCCGGCGGTGAGCCGCCCGATACCGGAACGGAAGCGCCCGATCTCGCCGCTCGTTGTGCGCGTGCCTTCGGGAAAGAGAATCAGGATGTTGCCGCGTTCCTCGAGCAGCGCGGAGCACAGGGCGAGACTCTGCGCTCCGCCGCCCGCGCGATCGAACGGCAGCGCGTTGATGAGCGTTGCCGAGACCGCCGAGCGCGGCAGGTTCGTGAAGAAGTAGTCGGCGGCCGCGGCCGGGAAGCAATGGTGGATGCGGCGCAGCGGCACCGAGCACAGCAGGCAAAGCGTATCCAGGTGACTGGTGTGGTTGCAGACCAGCACGTAGGAGCCGCCTGCCGGCAGGTTTTCGCGGCCGTCGATGTGCAGCCGGTGGTAGATCCGCATCCATGCGCGCAGCAGCAGCGCGGCGAACGAGCGCACGGCATAGGCGAACATGCCGGGTTCGCGCGGGAAACTCCGCAGCCTCCGCGCAATCGGAGTGCCGATATCCGGTGACGGATGGTAGTTCCACGTGTTCATGTCTGGCCTCACCCCGCGCCGTCGAACCAGCGCACCGTGTGAAAGAAGATCGGCGCGACGAATATCATGCTGTCGACGCGATCCAGTATTCCGCCGTGGCCGCGTATCGTCGTGCCCATGTCCTTGATGCCGATGTCGCGCTTGATGTAGCTGATGACGAGATCGCCGAGCTGGCCGCCGATACCCACGATCAGGCCGGTCAGCACGAGCAGTCCGGGCCCGAAGTGCGGAAACGAAAACCACAGCAGCCAGGGCAGTACCAGCGACACGCCGAGCGCGCCGGCCGAGCCGGCAATGGTCTTGTTCGGGCTGATCCGCTCCCGCAGCTTCCTCTTGCCGAATACCCTGCCGAACGTGAACGCGGCAATGTCGCCGAGTTCGACGGCGAACACCAGGAAAAGCAGGTAGCCGAGGGCGTTCGGCGTGTTGGCAAGGAGGCCGAGATGCATGAACATCCAGCCGAAATAAATGAAGCCGAGTATCGCGAGGGCGACTTTCTGCAGCGCGCCCCGCGACCGGTTGCGCAGGACCGGCTCCAGCAGGATCGATGCGATGACGAAAGCCGGCAGCGCCATGAACATGCCGTACCAGCCGGGCTGGCCGAGCCGCGGGTCGGTTACAAGCGACACCGCGCCGAGGGCGACGATCGCCAGGTAGACGATGCCGGTCATCCACCAGTCCTCGTAGAGACCGGTTGCTCGCGCGAACTCCCGGAAGCCGAACACAGCCAGCAGGGTGACGCCGATGATCGTCGCTTCCCTGCCGAGCAGCAGCGTGCCCAGGACGATCGGGATCATGACGAGCCAGCCGCGGTAGGTGCGCAGCGGCGCCGAGACGTCGCGTCCGGCCAGGCGCAGCGAGCCGAGGATCAGTCCGGCGAGGGCCAGCAGTGCGCCCACGACGGCGGCATAGGTGACAAACACCACGCTTCCACCTGCAATGTCGATAGCCACGGTCTTACTTCCCCATCAGGAACATGCCGACCACGAGGAATCCCATGCCCGCAATGTTCACGGGCCGTATGGGCGTCGCCTGGAAAGCGAGCGCGAGCAGCGCCGCCCAGATGAATGTCGATGCGTAGATCGGGTAAAGCACCGTCAACGATCCGCCTTTCCTGAACGCCGCGACGAACAGGGTCATCACGGCGACGTAGCAGGCAACGCCCGCGAGCAGCCGCCAGTTCAGCAGGTAGCTCGCGATGCTGCCGCCGGCCAGGTCGGCGCCGGCCTTGTACAGGTACTGGCCGAGTGCGCCGAGAAAGGCCGCCACGATGAAGAAGACGATGGAAATGGCTGGTGTCGACATGGGTTCCAGGCCCTCCGTTCCCGGTCCGCTGCAAATCATTGATTTTCATGCTGCCAGCGTCGGCAGCGCGCGGCATGATGGAACCCGGATTTTTTCCGGATGAGCGCCTGCGGGGGAGGGTGCTAGAAGCCTTGCTGGCGCTGCGCATCGTCGTGCATGCGCATCAGGAACGAGCGAATTGCCGGTATGGCTTCCTGTCGGCTCATCAGCTTCTGTTGCTCGAGGATCTTCGCCATGTCCTCGATGGAACGCCTGCCGTCGATGAGCGACATGATGAACGAGTAAATCTGGGTGGTCATGGCCTGGGTGCGAAAGGACTGCGTCAACGGCACCGCTTCCTTGCCGGTCACGAGCCAGTCGGGCAGGGCTTTATGACGCGGCGGCTGCCCGGCAGCACGTTCCCTGTAGGCGCAAAACGTGAACACCCGCTCCTGCCTGCCGTGGCGACTCGCCGGCGAACACATGTAGGGAATGGTCGCCTGGGATACGTAGGGGTCCGAGAACCCGGACTCGGCGACGATCGCCTTGGTTTCTTCCGGGCTGTAGCGCCGTGCGCGGGACGGGTCGGCAAATGCCAGCGACCCGAAATTGACCCAGCGGCCGTCGTCTTTAAGAAGCCGGTTCACCCGTGCCGCGAACACGGGAAGGTCCTCGGTGATGATGTCGATGAGCCAGGGCGTAACGATCGTGTCGAAGGAGCCGGCAGCGAACGGTGCCCGCAGGGCGTCGCCGAGCACCAGGTGGAAGTCGTCCCCGGCAGCCCCCGGTGCCGACAGCCTGCGCAACACCGCATCGTCCTCGAGTGACCGCGGTGCAATAGGGAATTCGTACATCGACAGCCGCTGGCCGCTCGCCATTTCGTTGGCAACGAGCATCAGCAGCGGGTTGAAGTCCACGGCCACGAGGCGCGCGCAATCCAGCTGCCGGTGGATGTCGTAAGCAAGGCGGCCAGCACCTGCGCCGAGAACCAGCACGTCACCGAGTTCGGCGTTATCGTGCAGCACCGAGCGGACCTGCTTGAGCGACGCTTCGTTCTCCTCCTCGCCCCACGCCCAGTCACGGTGGATGTTCGCATAATAGGTATTCAGGCCCTGGTCGGCCGGCAGCCGCGTCCTGAGTGCGAGATAAGATTCGTAGCTGCCACTCTGCGACTGGACGTCGACGGGGCGCAGCAGTTTCTGCAGTGCCCGGCGATGTTGATCCAGCGACTTCCTGTAACGCTCGACGCGACGGCGGGTGAGCGTTCGCAGGTCGTTATCTTTCAGCTCTACATCGAGCCCGGCAATCTCGTGGCCCAGTTGCTGCAGCGCGAACTGCAGCCGGTTGCGCCATTCCCCGAGGCTGGCATCCGGATCCGCAAACATCCACGGGATGCCGTCGATATCGGGGAAGTCTATCTTGCACGCATCGCAGCGGAACCTGCCTTCGTCAAAAGCGAGCGGCGCCTTGTCGCAGCGCGGGCAGGCAAGATAACCCTGCAGTTGCTTCACATCACCCATGCGCCGCTTTATAGCATGCCCCCGCGCGCACTGCCGGACCCGCTTCTCACTTGAAAAACAACCCGCTCCCCGCCAGCCGTCGCTCATTGCCGCTCGAATCTCGCTGGCGGGCTACCGGCGATGTCCTTCTCGTCATGGCTCCCTTCGGTCCGCTTTACTTCCTCGAAAGACATCGCCGGTAGCCCGCCAGCAACTCGGTGTGTGATGCAAGACAGGAGATCGGGGCGTTTTTCGACCGAAGTAAAGCGCAGCGAAGCGAGCCATGAGGGAGAGAAATGACCCGATCTCCTGTCTTGCTGCCTCTGCCATTGAACGGCGATGATCAACAGTAACGGGCGTTGCCCGCGCTGCGTGTTGTTGGGAATTCAGAAAAAGAAGCGGCCGGTCGAGGGATAGCGACCGGCCGCCGGTAGTGCCGGGGCTGCCGGGGAGCAGCCGCACGGCTGTACAGCCGCAAGGCTATACGGGGTTGGCAATCGTTCCGTTACAGATCGGCGTAAACGCGGTGAGGCTGTCCTGCATCGCTGCATTGCCCAGCCCGTGATTCGGGAACAGGTTGGCGAACTGTCCCTGTTCGCCATGCAACGCCATGTAGTTGAGAATCACCGTGTTCACGAGCAGGTTGACGTTGTTCGCCGCCGGCGTCGCCGCGCGCTGCACGGCGCCGTCGCTGCTCATGTAACCGATCTGCTGGTGTATCGCCTGCTGTTCAGGCGTGCCACCTATGAGCGTCGCTCTTCGTCCCGGGTTGTAGACAAGGAAGAAGGAACCGGCGGTCGAGGAGTTGTCGCTTGACCACTCGCCCTTGCCGCGGCCCTCGACGGTGTTGTCGATAGCGCCGTTCGAAGACAGCGAGCCGTCGCTGAAGACGTACATCATCAGGGGTGTGCCGAGGCGTGCGGCGTACTCGAGGCAGGCGCCCATGCAGCGGCCGGCGCGGAAATCCTTGACCTCGCCTTCGGCACGGCGGCCGCCGTGGTAGTCGTAGCCGCCCATTTCGATACAGCCGGCACCGGCGTAGCCGTTCATGACCAGTTTCATGATCGCGGCGGTCTTCTGGAATTCGCGGGCATCGCGATCGCCGGCGTTGAACTCGGCATCGGTGAAGATGCCGGTCGGGCCGACGATCTCCGGATCCAGGCTCGGGTCCACCGGGACACCGGCAAATCGGTCTGCAATGTCGGCCGCTTTCAGGTAACCGCATTCCACGAGCCGCTTCATGGCCGCGTCGTCCGTCGGCGCGAGCTGTGTGCTCACGTTGCCCATCTTGCTGCCGGTGAGACGGTAGATGGACTCCATGACCGCGGTCGCGTCCCGCGGGCTCAGGATGGCGGCGAGGTCACCGGTATCCACCAGGTTGACGACGTCCGAAGGACGGTCGACCTTCGTGGGACGGAGCTCCGGATCGTAGAGCATCGCAGGCAGCATCGAGTTGCCGCCGGAGTCGGTGTTCTCGGAGCCCGCCAGCGTCAGGATGGAGCCGTTGGCGCCGGCGCGGGCGATCCCGTACATCGGGTTGTGCGGGTTGTTGCCCGTGTCGTTGTCCGAACGGGCAGGGATTACCGCCCCGTTGATGTTCGCTTCCCTCCCGGGTGTCAGGCTTGCCAGGATGCCGCGCCGGAACGCGGAGTCGAGGTGGAAGCCGAGGCCGAGGTCGAAATTCGCATAGTCCTGCTGCGTGATCGGATCGACGAGTCCCGGGATCATGTCGCCCGGCAGGCCCTGCCGCTCGTAGCCGCTCGTGTTCAGGAAATCCTGCTGGCCGCCTTCCTGGCCGATCAGCACGTTCGAACCCGCGATGTTTGCGCCGCCGGCGAGGTCGAAGCAGATGAACGGGATCTTGCCCGCCCCGGAAGTGGCGATGCCGCAGCTGGCAAGCTGCGCATCGAGGTCGCCCGAGAGCGCCGCCTGCGCGAGCCGCGGGCTCGTCGCCATCGCGCTCAGTATGCCGCCGCCTACCGCGTAGGCAGCACCTGTCCGGAAACCCTGTGCAACGAATTGCCGCCGGGTGACAGGACGCGGATGATCACCATGCAGCTGAGGCGCGTCAAAATCCCTTGCATTGCGTTTCTTGGCCATTGCTGTGTTCCTTCTCAGTCCTGTCTTTGTTTACTGAACAAGTGTTACGGCGTTGCCGAGCATCGCTGCGCACACGCCCTTGCCGATCGAGCGGGTGTCGCTGCCGCCGGCGACCAGCCGATCAACCAGGTTGTCGGGGCGACTGCCCGCTGCCTGGAACGATGCGAGTTCTGCATAGACGTCCGCGCGCACCGGCTGGCTGCCAATGTTGGTGCCCATGATGCGATCGATCAACGGGTTCACGAAGGCGTCACGGTTACCGCTGAACTCGCTGTTGTTGCTCCAGTTGAAGCCCGGGAACAGCGCGGCGAGATTCTGGCCCGGGTTGCCCGCGGTACCGATCATCGCGTCGCAGTACTGGATGGCAAGCTGCGCGATCGCGACCTGGTGCGACGACAGGAACGTGTTCAGGTTTTCCACTGCTGGCAGTGACTGACGCAGTTCCTGGTAGGTCATGTCGACCGCGGGAGTCGTCGGGTCGACGAGCGTCACTTCCGCGTAGGTCGCGTTGATCTCGTCGAAGGTGCGCAGCCCGATGTGTGACGAAGGCGCGCGATCAGATTCAGAGATCACCAGCGTCGGGTCGGCCGGGCGGCTGAAGCTGTTGCCGGCCAGCACGTCGAAGGTCAGGAAGAACTCGTCGTCTTCCGGCCCCTTCTCGAGCGGCAGCACGGCACCCAATGATGACAGCGGCTGACCGAGTTCGACGAATTCCGAAGCACTCAACATATCGTCCAGCGTTGCGTAGGTCTGGCCGACCGGAGCTTCCGCCCCATTCATCGCGACGCGCAGTCCCTGGATCGGGATGCCTTCCGGCGACGAACCGTCGAGCGTTACGAAGTGCGGCCGGTCGAACAGGTACGCGTAGGTGTCGTACTGCGCTGCCTCGAACAGTATGTACGAGGATTCCGGTGCCGCCCCGATGTTCTCGGAGATGTCGAACAGCAGGAAGAAGCGCTCGCCCACTCCGGCATCGAAGTTCTGCGTGACCTGTTCCTGCGTCATCGCACGGCGGTGGATCGCGGCGAGACGAATGGTGCCCTGCCACAGACCGTCGCCGGACGCTTCGTTGCCGAGCACCAGCGCGAACTCGCGCTGCCAGTCGATCAGCGTGCCGCCCGGTACCGGGTCGATCTGCGTGACCAGGCTGCCGTTCACGTAGACGCGGCGGCCATTGATCGGGTCATAGGTCGCGACCACGTGCTGCAGCGTTGCCTGCAGGACTTCGTCCGCCGACGGGGTGGACAATTCCGGGTCGCCGTTGAGACTGGTCTCGGTCGTGCGCAGCTGGAAGCGGTAGTCGTACAGCGTCTGCTGCAGCGTGAAGTTGCGCTGTGTCGTGCCGGCGGAGTAGCTGACGATGCGAGCCTCTTCCTGCGTCACGTTGGCAGGAACGACCCACGCTTCGATCGAGAACTCGCCCGATTCCTGGATGATGTCGTAGAGCTTCGCCGATGCGGTCGTCGAGGCCTGCGCCTTGCCGTCCGTAATCGTGATGCCCCAGCCGCCGAACCAGGTGACGCCACCGGAGAAATTGAGGTCGATCGCCGGATCGACGCCGCTGGTGTCGTAAGCAATCGTGCCGTTGCCGGTCTTGAACTCCCAGAGCGCGATCTGCGCATCCTCGTAACGGTTGCCGCCCGAGGCGAGGGTGCCATCGACGAGGCGCAGCGCCTTACTGGTGACGAGAGTCGGGTCGACGGTCGTCGGCGTGATGCCGCCGGCGAATGTCGCGATCGCGTCTTCCATGACCTGCGCGTCGGCTGCGCAGTTGCCGGACCAGCAGTTGTGGAATTCACTGCGGAGGCGAATGACCATCCGTGAATTAGCCGGCGTGTCGAGATTGATCTTCGGCTTGGCGGCGTCGTATGCGGCCACCACGTCCGGGTCGGCGAAATACGGCTGCTGAGCGGTCGCCGATTCGGAACTGTGGCAGCCGTCGCAATTGGCGACCAGTACGGGGTAGACCGTGGCCTCGAATGCGGCCGTGTCCCCTGGGAAGTTGAGGCTGGCGCCCGGATCCCTGGAGACCGGCGGCGTCAGGAGGATCTGGCGACCGCCAGCGCCGCTGCCGCCTACCCAGTTCTCGATCCAGGTCGTCATGATCGCCGCACAACTCGACGGATCTTCATTCCAGCAGTTGTGGCCGCCGCCGACCTTCTCGACGAGGCGGGACAGGGCCGGCTGCGTGGTGTCGACGACCGTCAGCGCCTCGTCGTAGGCGAGGTTGACGTCGTCGTTCCGCACAAACATCGGCAGCTGCCCGACAACTTCGTTGTGGCAGGAGCCGCAACGATCGGCGGTCTTGGCATTCGACCAGAACTCCTGCTGGAACTTCAGCACGTCGGCGTCGCGCGCAACCGGACCGGTGTACGGTGCGTTGCCCGGAGGCGGTGCCTGCGTGAGTGGGTTGTCGGTCGTCGCTGCGCCACCGCCGCAAGCCGCGAGCACGACGCTCGCGAATACGCTGATGGCTGCTGCCCTGAGTACCTGCATGTTTGCGGCCAGGGTCGAATAGGTAGCAATTCCGCTTGCTGTTTTCATTGTCCTTTCTCCCTACTGGCCCATGCAGTGAACGGCCGTATCGGCGAATACCTGCTTCATGCGGTACCCCGTCGAACGGAACGTATTGGTGATCGTGGCGGCTGCAGCGCGGTCTGCCGCGTTCTCCGGCTCGCGGAGGCACACGGCCTGGAATACTTTCCGGACCTGGCAGGAGGCGAACGCCTGGCTGTTGCCGAGTTCCGCGCCCAGCGACTTGGCGCCGTTGCCGCTGCCGGGCAGCGAACCGTCGAAGCCCAGGTACGCATTCTGGCCCGCGCGCCAGCGGTTCTCCCATGAATCGTCGGCCGTGCGGAATCCCTGCGGGAAATTCAGGTCGTTGTTGAAGTACTTCGGCTGCACGTTGCCCGGGGTGTACTCGAGTACGCCGGTTTCCTCGTTGTAGTTGTAGTACGCGTAGGCGCCGGCCAGCGGATCCATGCCCGAGTGGCAGCCGATGCAGTTATTCAGGAACAGGCGGCTGTCACCACCCGGGCTGCGGCTGACGTCCTGCCGGATCCAGTCCGGAGGCAGCCTGGTATCCAGCATCTGCTCCATGTCGTAGCACATGTGGTTCATCAGCGTGAAGCGGAACATGGCGCGGTTGGTGCCGGCCACGTAGAACGCCTCGGACGCGGCGCGCGAAGTCATCACTCCAGCGGTTGCGGTCGAAGGGATCCCGAGGATCGATGACTGCGCAACCGGTACGAAGTCGTTGACATTGCTCAGATCCACGTTGTTGGCTTCGAGCTGTTCGAAATGATTGTTGTTGTTCGCCGCCGGCGCCGCGCCGACGATCCCGGAGCGACCGACGTAGGTCAGGTCGGCTGACAGCACGGTGCTGAAATCGACGTCGTCGCGGACCATACCGATGACCGTCGCTATGTAGTCGTTCAGCGGAACGAATACCGACTGGTCACGGTTGGTCCACGGAGCAGCAAAGTTTTTGAGTGTGACGTTGTAGAAATACTTGTTTTCCATCGCCGTATAGGCCGCGGCGACCGGGTCGCCGCCGGCGATCTGGCTTTCCATGGTCTGCAGCACTGCAGCGGATGGCGGCACGCCGGTAAGCCGGTCGTGTATGCGCTTCGCCTGCTCACGTGGCCCTGCGTAGGCGGTGGCCATGAACCCCGCCAGCAGCACGCCGATGAGCGCGATTTGCCAGGGCCCGAAGACTCGTGTGAGCCCGTTGGCAAACTTCTGTTTCGTGTATGTCATGTTTTTCATAACGATTCTGCTCACGCATAAATTCGATTCAAAGATTCGTCGTCCGCCGTTATCACGCCGGTATTCTTCGTTGACGTCCTGGAGATTCGGAGCTTCGATCTACAACGCACTCCGCGTTTCCCTGATCGTTGCTCCCTGCAGCTCCGTCGCCACGAGACCGTCTGATTTGCGAAGCTGCTGCCCAAGCACTTCTGATTTTCTGTCGGCTGCCGACCTTTTACAGGCGGCCCGAACTCATCGTGCCAGAGCATCGCTCGCGGTGCCGTGAATGTATTCACATCCTGTGAAACCGCCAGCCTGCAGCTCGAGCGCCGAAATCAATCGGTCTGCCTGTGTACAAGCAATTGCTGTGCCAGTTTGGCGCCGCCGCAGGCTTTCGCCAGAAAAAACGTTAAAGATCAGTGACTTGCGGTCGATCAGTAGGTGGTTACCGAGACCTGACTATGTCAAACCTTTGTCGGCGCTTTCGCACAAGCTGTGGCCGCCATCGAGCTAAGCTACTGATTCGACTCACCTCAGCGGCTGTCGCCGAAGGGAGACAGCCGCGACGGACAGCGGACGGCCGGGCGTCGAGTCAGCGATTTGTTGCGGCGGTGATACGTCATAGCTGCAACGGCGGGATGTCCACGGAAGATCCCTGCTCGAGGGACGAGCGCGAGGCGGGCGGCCGTTCTGCCGCCAGGAAGCCGAACGAATAATGGCCGAATACCCCGCGGGCAAATCATTTTACATTGCGCACTGTCGCTCATTTTCCACATTACATCGGGCGCCGAGGCTCTCTTATACTGCGCCCGAAAATTTAGCCTGCGGTCACGTGTAAATGGAGTATTGCCAGCCGCAGGTGCGGGCGAGCAAACACGCGGCTTGGGCTGCCGTACGCAAAGAAACGGACTTTCAGTGGTTTGTGATCGTGTTAACGGTAAGCAGCCGGATTCGCAGTCAACATAACCCATCAATCGAATGGTGGGTACATGCGCACATTCGAGGACGATGCTATGAATGGGAAATCGCGACAGATCAAGGATGCAAGCACGCGGCCGGCCTGGAAGCTGGCGGCGATGATTTCCATGGCAGCCGCATTCGCGGCATGTGACGGCGCCAATCAGGGCGTGCAGATCGGTACCGGCCAGAATCCGGACCCGGTGGTGATCGACTTCCCGATCGCGTACGTCAAGCAGCCCATTCCCGTCGACGACAACGGCGACTTCCAGCAGCAGGACCTCCGCGAACAGATCACCTTCCAGATCGGCGGCAACCTGTATTACCGTGACCGGGCCTCCCCGAGCGCGCTCGAAGTGAACATCACCGAGCCGATCATCGGCGACCAGGGCGACGTCCGCGATGTCGAAATAGCCTTCGACGGCAGCAAGCTGCTGTTCTCGATGCGCGGCCCGGCCGACCCGAATCTGAACCTGGACGATGAAGACCAGCCGACCTGGAACCTCTGGGAATACACCTTCGAAACCGGCGAGCTGCGCCGCGTGATTACGACCGACCTGACCGCGGAGAACGGGCACGACATCATGCCGAAGTACCTCCCGGACGGGCGCATCATCTTCGCTTCGACACGCCAGACACGGTCACAGGCGATCCTGCTGGACGAAGGCAAGGGTGCTTTCCCGCACGTCGACGAAGATCGCAACGAATTCGCATTCAACCTGCACGTGATCAATTCCGACGGCTCGGGCCTCGAGCAGGTGACGTTCAACCAGAGTCACGATCTCGATCCGGCCGTGCTCGCGGACGGTCGGGTTGTATTCAGCCGCTGGGACGGCGCCCGGCCGAATGACGGCGTCGACCTGTACGTGATGAACCCGGACGGTTCCAACCTGCAGCTCCTGTACGGCAAGCAAAGCCACGACACCGGTCCCGATGGCGACACCATCCAGTTCACCCAGCCGAGACAGTTGGAGGACGGACGCATCATGGCGCTGATCCGCCCCTTCACCGACTCGGAGGGTGGCGGCGAGCTTGTCACCATCGATTCCGCGCAGTACATAGAAAATACGCAGCCGACGGCGGCGAATATTGGCGTCCTCACGGGCCCGGCCCAGGAAGATGCGACGATCAACGAAGTGCTGACGCAGGCAGGCCCGTCACCGGGCGGCCGTTACGGTTCGGCCTATCCGATCCAGGACGGCACCGGCCGGTTACTCGTCAGCTGGAGCCAGTGCCGCCTGATCGAGGTGACCGAGGACTTCGCCGACCCGATGGCACTGCCGCGCATCGTGCCGTGCACGGACGACCGGCTGGCAGCCGTCGTCGATTTCGATCCGAACGACCCCGTTACGCCGGCGCTCGGTAGCTTCATTGTCGCTCCTCCGCTGTACGGCATCTGGATGTACGACCCGCGTGACAACACGCAGTTGCCGGTCGTGCCCGGCGAGGAAGGCATCATGGTCAGCGAAGTGGTTGCCGCCGACCCGCGGCTTTCGCCGCCGACCATCCTCGACGGCAGCAATGACTTCATCCTCGCTCCGACGCTCGCCGACACCGGCGAGGCGGTACTGAACATCCGCAGCGTCTACGACTTCGACGGTGCCGCGGTGGCCGACATCAATGCTATGGCCGATCCGGTGCAAACGCTGGCCGCCGACCGGCCGGCACGCTTCCTGCGTGTCGTCAAGGCAGTGTCGCAGCCGGACGACGACCTGCTCGATATCGACAACACCGCTTTCGGCGTCAGCCAGGCGAACGGCATGCGTGAGATCGTCGGCTACACGATGATCGAGCCCGACGGTTCGGTCATGGTGAGAGTGCCCGCGAACACCGCGTTGCAGATCAGCGTGCTCGACGAAGACGGCAAACGCATCACGTCGCGGCACCGCAACTGGATCTCGCTGGTGCCCGGCCAGGAACTCAAGTGCAACGGCTGTCACGTACAGAACAGCGGGCTTTCGCACGGGCGCAGCGACGCCTTCGACCCGGCCTGGGCCGGGGCGCAGACGGCGGGCGTCGAATTCCCGAATACCGATCCGCGCTGGTTCGTCGGCGACATCGGCGAAACGATGGCCGAGGTCCGTGCGCGCGTCACCTGCACGAGTGACGGCTGCTCGTCACTCGAGCCCTCGATGAACATCGTTTATCGCGACGTATGGTCGGCGGATGCCGCGATCGCGGCGCAGAATGCCGACATCGACATGCTGTACACGGACCTCACGACGCCGCTGCCGACCAGCATCGGTTGTGCACAGGCGTGGTCGCCGAACTGCCGGTCGGTGATCAATTACGAAACCGTCATTCACCCGTTGTGGAGCCAGCCACGGCTGGTATTCGACGATGTGGGCAACCCGGTCATCGATCCGGTCACCGGTTTGCAGCAGAACAACAACTGTCTCAACTGCCACACGCCGGTTGATGCAGCAGGGGTCGTGCGCGTTCCGGCCGGGCAGCTCGAGTTGCAGGACGGGCTGTCGCCTGACGAGCCCGACCATTTCCACGCCTATCGTGAGCTGTTAGTTACTGATAATCTTCAGGAAGTGGTGAACGGCGCGCTGGTGGATGCGCAGCAGCAGGTTGGCGTCGACATCGACGGCAACCCGATCTTCGATGTGATTCCGATCGCGTCGCCCGCCACGATTGCTGGGGCAGCGGCGTCTGACGATCTCTTCGACCGGTTCGAAGACCCCAATGATTTGCACTACAACATCTTGTCCGTAGCGGAGAGACGCTTGATTGCGGAATGGTTAGATGTCGGAGCCCAGTATTACAACAACCCATTCGACGCCCC